>Ga0194120_10006211_pt1 | contig 17036 bp, 14 predicted proteins | sample TA2MahCa65mmetaG_FD_148642 | JGI IMG/M metagenome (GOLD analysis project Ga0194120, IMG submission 148642) | Freshwater microbial communities from Lake Tanganyika, Tanzania - TA2015019 Mahale Deep Cast 65m | ecosystem: Environmental > Aquatic > Freshwater > Lake | place: Tanzania: Lake...
TCCGGCCGCGGCTGCGGCCGGACGCGGGGGTGAGCGCGCATGGGCGCGCGAGGGGGCTGCGAACCCCCTTCACGCAACGAGCAGCTAGTAGGCGAAACCGATTGAGGAATTGTTGTGGCATCACGGCCCGTATCCCGGTGCGAATTTGGGGTTTCGCCTACTAGGGCGGACTGAGCGCGGGTTGCGCCGGGCCGCCAGCCGGGTGGGGCGTACCACTCAGCCCGCCGTAGCTGCTGTTCGAATCGCGGTGCAAATACACGTTGCGGAACCGCGCGCGGGCCTTGTAGAGGTAGAGGCCGAAGAGCGAATAGCGGTCGCGGTCCGTGCGTGCGCGCAACACCTCGCGATCGCCGACCTTGAGGCTCAGGACCCGATCGGCGACGCTGACCTGTACCGACACCCATTCACTCAGCGGAATCTCGGCGTAGGCCTGGACCACGGGCTCGATTTGGCTCGCCGACCAGGCCCTCCGCAACATCGCCACGTCGCGCGAGAACTCGATGAGGTAGTAGTACGGGTATTCGCCGTGGAAGTTGTTGCCCAAGATGAGGCCGGCGGTGCCGCGTTGCAGGTTGACGTCCACCGTATAGCGCAGCGTTTGGGCCGGCACCTCGTTCTTGATGAGATAGTTGTAGTTGCGGTCGCCCGTGCCAGCGATCTCGCCGTCCTTGGCCCGCCACTGGCCGCCTTCGTGGATCGTCCAGTCGTCGACGGTGTCGCCCGAGAACAGCGCCACGCGGCCCGAGCCCGGTTCGGCCAACTGCAGCAGGTACGCCCGCCAGGCCTCGTCCAGCTTGTGCAGGTCGTCGCCAAACGCGGCCTTGAACGCCGACAGGCCGTCGTCGCCCACCTTGATGCGCCGAAAGAACTGCGCGATCTTAGGTCGGTTGGCCGGGTTGGCGAGCAGGAAGTGCAGCAGGCCCCAGGCCTCGGCGTAGTAGATGTTCATCGACGCGCCGCTGAAGCGCTCGGCGGGCGCCTTGATGAGCGCCGGCAACTCGATGAACATGCTCGACGCCAGCGCATTGGCCAGGTAGGCGAGCTTGCCCTTGTTCAGCGCCGGCACTTGGACTTTGCCGCCGTGTAGTTCGAAGGACCCGAGGTACTCGGCGATGCCCTCGTCGAACCACACCGGCCAGTGCTTGCGGGTGTAGCGCGTGAAATTGTGGTCGGCGAACTGCTCGCCCATCATCGCGTGCACCAGCTCGTGAAAATAGAGCTGCATCGAGTTGTTGTAGCGGTAGGTCACCACCGTGCGCATGCCGCCGTCGTAGAACCCGCCGTTGTTGACCAGGCCCGGCGCGTGTTCGCGGGCGTACTCCTGGTAGCGCTCCTGGGACTCGAACACGTAGATCTGCACGGGCTTTGGCGTTGCCTGCACGTCGAGAATGCGCGCCATCTCGGCGTGGGCCTGGGCCAGGAACGAGTCGAGCCGGTCCATGAGTTCGGTCGCGTACTCGGCCCGCGTGTCGGTCCACAGCACCGCGGTCTTGCCGTCGTAGCGGCGCAGCGGCGCCCGCGATACCGGCCCCGATGCCTCGAACGGCGCTGGCGTACCAGTGCCGGCAGGGAAGGCGCTCTCGCCGTCGCGATCGCGGCCCTCGGCGCCAGGTAGCCGGGGCTCGGCAGGGGACATGCCAGCGCTCGCATCCGCAGCGACGTGGGCCGTGCCCGATGGCGCGCGGCCGGGGACCTCCGCCTCGCAACTGCGCGCACCCTGCGGCGGCGATAGCGGGGCGGCGGTGGATTCCGTCGCTGGGCGCCGCGTCCAGACCGATCCGGCAGCCAGGGCTACGGCGCACAAGCCAATGAGCGCAAAGGCGATCAGCACATCGACGAGCGAAAAGCCCGCGGCCCGCACGGTTGCGGGTGGGTTTCGCGGGGCGAGCAGTCGGACCGTCAAATCGTCTCCGCGAGCGCGGCGGGCAGCGAAGGGCAGTCTAGGTGGGTGGGGCGGTGGGGTCAAACCGCTAGGGCGTGGTCAGCGCCGCACCCGGCTTTTTGCGGGCAGCCACCTTGCGCGGTGCAGGTGGATGGGGTTCGCTCGGCGGCGATACCAGTGCGAAATACTCGCCCGGCTGCGGCCACTTGAAGCGCACCATGGCTCTAAAATCCTTGACATAGTCCTGGCTCACCCAGGCGACGAAGCTCTTGAGCGGCATCAGGTGATAGATGTAGTCGAGATTGAAGTTCCACGCCCCAATCGTCCGAATCAGCCGGCCCTGGTCGTCAATGGGCAGCGTCTGCATGTTCTTGCGGAATTGGGCCGTGTAATTCCAGTATCCCTCGGCGTTGGACAGATAAAGCGCGCGCACCGTGTAGCCCATGGCGCGGGTGGTGGCGCCGATGCGGGCTATGGCCCCTTCAATGAGCAGATCCGCGCGCAGCGGGCGGATGCGGCCGGCCATGCCCATGTCGCGCACCCAGGTATAGGTTGCGTCGTCGGTCAGGAAGCACGGCACTTTGGCCTTGGCGAACGTGTGCTGCACCCGCAACAGACGCTTCTCCACCCGCGCGGCCGCCAGCGCGAAAATCCGTGCGTGGTCCTTGGCATCTGGCCGCTGCGCCAGGGCTTCAGCCACCAGCTTGCGCGACGCGGCCCGGTTGTCCTTGTGCCATCGCGCCAGGAAAACGGCGCGCGTCGGCGATTTGGCAAGGAGCGCCTGGTAGATGCGCTGGAGCATGACCACGTCGTTGTCGTAGTCGATGAGCCACGCAATCTCTGGGCGCACCATGCCCATCAGCAGGTACGCCTGGTCGCTGCCTACGCCGATGTAGGCGCCGCCGAGCGGGGTCAAGTGCGGGGCGTAGAGTTCCAGGTGCCACTCGTTGCTGGTCCAATAGTGCTTGCCGTAGAGTTCTCCTGTGATACCAAGCAGTTGCTTGGGTGCGGGGTCTTCGGCCACCGCGTCCATGTGGGCCCGCTGCTCCGCCGGCAACGGCGCCACTTCGGCCCACGCTGGCCCCGCCGCGCAGATCGCCACCGCGAGCCAACCCCACCGCGACCTTGCCCATCGACTACCCATGCCACCGCCGCGCTTTGCTATTTCGTGCGCCGCCGCCAGACCGCGCGCGCCGAGGCTAGCAGCGGGCGCCCTGGCGATCCATTTTTTCGCAAGGGACGGCAACGCCGGGCGCTGCCCTGAGCTCGCCCGCCGCGTGTGAGCCGTCTGCCCGCCGGCAAAACCAGCGCCAACTTGCCGCCGTGCAGATTTCTGGTATGCAACGGCCCAGGTCCGCTCGCCGGGCCGAGGGCAGCGCATGACCAAAGGGACATCGACCATTGCCATTGGATTGCTGGTGGCGACGGCGCTGGCGGCGCCTTCGTGTTCGGATGCCGGTCCGACCGCGACCGCCGATGCGGCAAACACGGCGGAGGCGGCGTCGGCCGGTGGGGGCGACACCGCGCTATTGGCCGACGGCGCCCATCCGTGCCCCGTGGCGCCCACTGTGGTTGGCACGACGCCCATTGCCATCAACGAGCTGCAGGGCAAGGGCGACGACTGGATCGAGCTGGTCAACACCGGCCCGGACACCTTGAGCCTGGGCGGCCTCAAGCTCGCCGACAAGGCCGACAACGGCTGTCCCAAGATGGAGGACGCCCTGACGTTCCCGGCCGACGCGACCTTGGCGCCGGGGGGGCGCCTGCTGGTCGTCGGCAAGAAGAACCCCAAGGCCGGCCCGCAGACCGATTGCCTCGCCAGCTCGACCACCGGCTGCTGGCACATGGCCTTCAAAGTCAGCGCGTCCACGGGCGACTCCGTGTTCCTGATCTCGGCAGGCAAGGTCGTGGCCGCGGTGACCGTGCCCGCCAACGTGCTGACCGACACCGCGTCGTGGGGCCGCTGGCCCGACGGCACCGGGGCCTACGCCAGCGTCCTGCCCACGCCCGGGGCCGCGAACAAGAAGTAGGCGAACGACTGAATTTCGTCGGTGCGCGTCAGGTCGCCGGTTGCGGCAAGCGTGCCTGCGCTCTCAGACCTGCAAACCCACTTCCACGACCGTTGCCAAACCACCGGCCCTGCGCGATCCTTGCCGCCGCCGCCGACCCCGCGCGGCCCGCGCCGTGCCGATGACCGACCTCCCCCACCAACCGCCCGATCGACTCGCCAGCGACCCGTTGGCCGCCGAGCCGACGACCGACCCCGAACTGCCGGCCGATGCCGTCGAGTCGACCGCGGTCGACCTCCCCGGAGCAAAGCCGCGCGCGGCCGCGCACCACCCGACGATGCAGTTGCAGGCCGAGCAGGTCGAGACGCTGCCCGACATGGACGACCGCAAGGCCGAGCATCTGCGCGTGTCGCTCGACGACCGCGTGCAGCGACCTGGGCGAGGCAATGGCCTGGGCGCGTACCAGTTCGACCCGTTGTCGCTGCCCGAACTCGACCTGGACCAGGTCGACACCAGTTGCGTCTTGCTCGGCAAGCGGTTGCGCGCGCCTATCCTGGTGGGCGCGATGACCGGCGGGACCGCCGAGGCCGGAGCCGTCAACCGCATCCTGGCCGAAGCGGCCGAGCGCTGCGGCGTCGGATTCTGTCTGGGCAGCCAGCGGCCCATGCTCGGGTTGTCCGGCGACGCGGTGCGGTCGTTCCAGATGCGCGACGTGGCGCCGACGACGCTGCTGCTCGGCAACCTCGGCGCCATCCAGGTGCGCGACCACTGCAGCGGCAAGGACCTGGAGCGGCTGGCCATGGCCGTGGGCGCCGACGGCATGTTCGTGCACCTCAATCCGCTGCAAGAGGCCATCCAGCCCGAAGGCGACCGCGACTGGCGGGGCGTTTTCGACGCCTTGGGCGAGGTCGCGGCCAGTTGTGCGCTGCCGGTCCTGGTCAAGGAGGTCGGCGCTGGCCTGTCGGCGGCCACCCTGCAGCGACTGCGACTGCTCGGCATTGCGGGTGTCGAGACGGCCGGGGTCGGCGGCACATCGTGGGCCTTTATCGAGGCGCTGCGGCATCGCGGGCGCACCCCGCAGGCAATCGCAGGCGAAGTGCTCGCGGACTTCGGCACATGCACTGCCGACAGCCTGGTGCTTGCGCGATCGGCCTTCGCCAACCGCGTGGTCATCGCCTCGGGCGGACTGCGCGATGGCCTCGAAGTGGCCAAGTGCATCGCCCTCGGCGCGTCGGCGTGCGCATTGGCGGCCCCGCTGCTGCGCGCGGCCCGGCACGGGGTGGATGCGGTCGCGGCCGGGCTGGCGGGGATCATCGAAACGTTGCGCATCACCATGTTCCTGGTCGGCGCTCCCGACATCCTGCAACTGTCGCGGACGCCTATCGTGCGGGTAGCGCCCGGCCATCTGGGTTGAGGCGCCATGATCCCAACGGTCGGCACGGCCCAAGCCAAGCTCATCCTGGTGGGCGAGCACTGGGTGCTCGACGGTGCACTGGCGCTGGCGGTGGCGGTGCCGGCGTGGCAGACGCGGGTGACGTTGCAGGGTGTCGGCCGTTCCGGCGATCCCGTCACGGTGCGCTGGCAGGATCTGGTGGAGGGGGCCGACCTCGCCCTGGCCCACCGCATGCTCGAGCTGGCGTGTTCCCAAGCCGAGCACCGCCCGGAGGTCGTCGCGGTTGCGAGTTCGGTCCCCGTGCGGCGCCGGCTCGGGTCGTCCGCGGCGCTGGCCGTTGCGCTGGTGCGGGCATTTGCGAAGGCCGCTGGCAAGGCGCTCGACGACGAGACGATGCTGCGGCGCGCTCGCCAATTGGAGGACTGCGTGCACGGCACCTCGTCCGGGTTGGATCCGGCGGCGGCGTCGGCCGATCGCGGCGCGGTGCTTTTCGGCCACGGCGAGATTGTCTTGCGCGTGCCTGCCGTGTCGCCGGCGCTCGCCAAGGCGCGGTGGGTGCTCGCGGATACCGGCAGCGGCGCGGCCACCCGGATCGCCATCGACCGCGCGCGCGCCGCCCGCATCGCCATGGCCGAGACCACCTACAAGCGCTGGCGGCACACGGTGGACGAAGCTGCAGTGCGCGCGGCCCAGGCCCTGGAGCACGGCGATTTCGACGATCTCGCGGCCAGCCTGCACGCCGCGGGCGAGGCCATCGAGCCACTGGACATCGCCAGCGACCCCACGACCACGGCGCTGCGCATCTTGCACAGTGCCGGCGCTGCCGCCGCCAAGCTGACCGGCGCCGGGCTGGGCGGCACGGTGGTGGGCTTGGCCCGCGACCCCCAGTGCGCCGACCGCATGGCCGCGGCGGTGCGCGACGCGGGCCTCGGTGCCTTCATCTTTCCGCTTGTCGCATCCGCGGGAGACTGACGTGAGCTTGCCGACCCGCCGCGCCGCGGCTTTTGCCCCCTCGAACATCGCGCTGACCAAATACTGGGGCAAGCGCGATGCGCGCCTGAATCTGCCGCTCGCCCCGTCGGTGTCGGTGGCGCTGGCCGAACTCGGGTCGCTGACCATCGTGCAGCCCGACGCCGATCTCGCCGAAGACGTGATGGTGGTCGACGACCAACCGCTCGATGACGCCGGGATGGTCAAGGTCCGGCGCGTCCTCGACCAGGTGCGGCAGCGCAGCGGCAGCCGCTGGTTTGCCGGCCTGCGCAGCGTCAACACCGTGCCGCCAGCGCGCGGTCTGGCCAGTTCGGCCTCGGCGTTCGCGGCGCTGGCCACCGCGGCGGCCGAGGCGTATGGGTTGGCGTTGACGCCCGCGGAACTGTCGGCCTTGGCCCGTTCGGGGTCGGGATCGGCCTCGCGCTCCACCGCTGGCGGCTTTGCGTTGTGGCACAAGGGCGAGCGCGACGATGGCAGCGACTCGTTTGCCGAACAGGTGTTCGCGCCAGAGCACTGGCCGCTGCGCGTGCTGGTCGCGCGCGTCGAGGCCGGGCGCAAGGCCGTCAGTTCCACGCGCGGCATGGCCCTGGCCGACACGTCGGCGCCGTTCTTTCGGGCCTGGATCGAGCAATGTGACCGCGACGTACCCGCCTGCCTCGACGCGTTGGCCCACAAACACATGCGCAGTTTGGCCGAGGTTGTCGAAGGCAACGCGCTGGCCATGCACGCCACCATGCTCGCCGGCAGGCCGCCGCTGGTCTATTGGCAGCCAGCGACGGTCGGCGTCATCCACACCGTCCGGCAGTTGCGGGCCGAGGGTGCCGAGTGCTGCTTTACCATCGACGCCGGGTCGAGCGTGGTGGTCCTGGTCGAACCGCAAGACGCAAGGCCGGTCGCCGACGCGCTGGCCGCCGTGGACGGCATCGAAGAAGTCATCCAGACCCGCATCGGCGCTGGCGCGCGGCTGTTGTCCAGCGGCGAGGCGTAGGTGTCGGAACTGCAGGGGCACGTCCCCGGCAAGCTGATGCTGGCCGGCGAATACGCGGTGCTGCGGCCGCCGGCCTTGGCGCTCGCCGTCGCTGTCGGGCGGTTGGTGCGTTGGCAGGCGGCCCACGACGGCGCGGGCCTTGTGCGCCTGACCGCGTTTGGCGCGACAACTGCTGCGTCCTGGGCCGACGCTGAGTCTGCCGCGGGGCTCATCGGGTTTGCGGGCCGCGCCTGGTCCAGCGCCGCCCGAGCTTGGCCGCTGGCCGGCACGCCGGCCGTCGCCATCGACGTGGCTGGCAGCGTGGCGGGCCAGAAGATCGGCCTCGGCAATAGCGCCGCGGTCACAGTGGCCGTGTTGCGGGCGCGGGCTGGGCTGGCAGGGGCCACACCGGATGCGGCAACGGTGGCTGAATTGGCCCGAGATGCCCACCGCAGGGCCCAGGCGGGGCAGGGCAGCGGCTACGACGTCGCGACAGTTGCGCACGGCGGCGTGGTTGCTTTCGAGCCGGCGACCGGGGCCGTCGAACGGTTGGCCTGGCCCGCGGGCCTTTCTGCGGTCGCGCTGTTCGTGGGCGAGCCTGCAGCAACCGCGGAGGCGTTGCCGCGCGTCCAGGCCTTGCAGCCATGGCTGGCCGGCATCGCCAAGGCGGCGTTGGCACTGCGCGAGGCGTGGGTTGGCGAGGTCGCCGGCATCCTCACGGCGCTGGCCGGGTGCGAAGCAGCGCTCTGGGCGGCGGAACCGGTGCGCGTGGCGCTTTTCTCGCCCGCCGTCGAGGTGGCCCGCGCATTTCTGCATGGGCACGGCCTGGTTGCGCGTCTGTCGGGCGCGGGCGGCGGCGACTGCGTGCTGGGCTTTGGCAGATCCGCGTCTGTCGAGCGCGCGGCCCAGGCGTGGCAGGCCCGCGGCGGATACGTCGCTGCTCGGCTGCCGGCTGACCTCGCCCACGACGCCGAGGTGAACCCACATGGCTGAGCCGCAGACGCCGCCCCTGGCCTTCGAGGCGCTGGTCGCGCCGCACCTGCCGGCCCTCGAGCTGCGGTTGCGCGCGCTGGCTGCCGCCGACAGCCTGGGCCTGCCGCAACGGCACACCGTCGCAGGCCAGGATCCGGTGGCCGGGGCCGCGCTGCTGCGCACCATGGCCGACCAGCAGTTGGCGACGGGCGGCAAGCGCCTGCGCGGCGTGCTGCCGATGGCGGTGGTCGCCGCCGCCGATGGGCCCACCGAGGCTGCGCTCGCGCTCGGCGCCGCCGTCGAACTGGTCCACAACGGCACGCTGGTGCACGACGACGTGCAGGATAACGACCGCCTGCGCCGCGGCCAGCCGACGCTGTGGACCGTGCACGGCGTGCCGCAGGCCATCAACGCCGGCGATGCACTGCTGGTTGCGCCCCTGGCGATGCTGATCCGCGAGCAGGCCATGCCCCCCGGCGTCGGCGCGGCGGTGGCGGCCGTGCTTGCCGAGGCGATCGTCGAGACCATTCGCGGCCAGGTCGCCGACATCGCGCTGCGCGACCACCCCCGGCCCGGCCTGGACGACCTCATCGCCGTCCACCTGGCCAAGACGGCGCCGCTCTTCGGTGCATGTCTGCAGGGCTCGGCGTTGCTGTTGCGGTTGGGCGCAGTCGAGCAGGCCCACGCGCAGGGGGCGGCCCGGGCCCTGGGCTTGGCGTTTCAGGTGCGCGACGACCTGTTGGACATGGCGGCCGCCAAGGGCCGCGGCAGCGCTGGCGCCGACCTGCGCGAGGGCAAATGGACCGCACCTGTGTTGCTGGCGGCTGACAGGGCGAGCGACGGCGAACGAAACGCCCTGCGCGAGGACCTTGCGCGGGCCCAGGCCGGCGGCCTGGAGGACGCGGTGGTCGAGCGCTGGGTGCAGTGGACCCATGACTGCGGCGGCGTCGGGGCCGCGCAGGCGTGGCTCGACCGGTTGCTCACCGAGGCCGAGGCGGCAGGCCTGGCTGCGTTCGGGCCGAGGGCCGGCGCGGTGGTCGCGGCGCTGGCGCGCAGGCTGGCGCGGGTGGACGGGTAGATCGGGGCGCAGGAATCGCCTTGGCATTGCCCAAACGCCCCATGTCGGGAGGAATTCCAGTGTGCCGGCACGCTTATGGCTCTGGGCTCTGGCATCGGTCCCCGACACGGCGGCATTTGCCGGCGGTGTGACAGACCTGAGCTTGCCGGCAATCGGCGTCAGATCGCGCAGCGCACCCGCCCAACGCCGACGTGCACAAGCCTTCGCGCCGGCAGCCCTCAGAGTTGGCGCAATCGCTCATGCTGGCGACGCAGCGGTCGCCGGCCAGTGAACATCGGGACGCGTTGGCGCACCCCAGGCTGTCTTGGCAGTCCATGAGCGTTCGCGGCGCACAACCGCTTCCCACAGCGCCGCATTGTCCCGCCCGCCGGCAGGCGGCCGAGCGTTCGCAGTCCCCGTCGTTGCCGGCGACGCAGCCATCCGCGGTCGCCTTGCAGAACCCAAAGGCAAGGCAACCCGCAGAGGTCTCGCAGCGCGCGGCCTCCGGTCGCACGAATGCCAGGTGCGGTGCCGACGCGTCGACCACGCCGCCAAAGCCGGCGCCCAGCGTGCGCACCGCGCGCTCCGGTGTCCGATCCGGTCCGTACCGCCAACGCCAAGCGGACCAGACCAGTCCGTGCTCCTCCGTGTAGCACTGCTCGGAGACGCCTTCGAGCTCTCGCAAGGTACACGTGGCCATCACGTCCCGATCGCCCATGCGCAGGGCGCGGCGCTGCAGCGGCACCACGCCCATCTGCAAGAAACGGCCGCCGTGCTCTGGTAGGGCCGCCGGCACCATCAGCTCCGGCGTGGCGGCGGTAGCCGTGTCCTCTCCCGGGCAGCGCGGCCAACGCCAGATGCCGTGTTCGTCCAGCAGATAGCAACCGGTGCGCCAAAAGGGCGGGGCGCGGGTCCCGAGCTCCGCGGTGCACTGCACATGGGCCCACACGGTCGTCTCGATGGCGCGCGTCTCGTCCACCGTACACGTCACCATCTCCGGCAGTTCGGCGTGCAGGAGCGCATCGGCGCGCAAGACCGAATGGACCGCCGTCCAACTGCGACCCGCGACGAGCAGGGTGCGCGGGTTCGGCCAGCCGGGCGGCGCAACGGTCCGCGGAGCGACGACCAGGATTCTCCGGCCAGCGGTTCGACTGCCGGGTGCCTGTGCTGCGGCGACGTCGCCGTGCTGGTCGCTCGCCCGAGGAGCGTTCTGCGGGCCCGACGCGGCCCGAACTGTCGACGCCGTGGCCGCAGTGGGCCAGTTCGGCCACGGCAACTGCGTCGGCAACGACAGGGTGACGCCCAATTCGGTCGACGCGAACCATGGGGCGGCCGCGGCGGCAGGTTGTGACCAAGGTCCTCGCGGCACGCGCAGCAGGACCCCCGCGCCAACGCGGGAAAACCAGTTGAACATGCTCACTTCCATGTGGTGGCCGACCACAGATTGGCCTAGACCGATGCTCAGGGCGCCCTGAGGCAAGCCAGGCAGTTGCTGCGCAGCCAAGCCGACGGCCCACCGGTCGCCGGGATCTGCCGCCGCGGAACCTGCAAGCCAGCGCGCGAACACCCTCACCGCCCGGGGACCGGCCGCAAGCTGGATCGCGGGATAGGCCAGCGCGTCGCCCACGCTGAGCCCCCCGAGGAAACCCGCCGTGATCGCGCCATAGGTCCACTGCCCGGTGCCGAGCACGCGCACCAAGGCAAAACGGCCAACGCTCCCAACTGCGCCCCCGGCGGTCGCGTCGAAAGCAAACGACTGGGACACCTGCTTGTGCAGCGACGCGGTGAAACCGGCAAACCCGAACCGCCCCGACCCGCCGTCCGCGCGCTCTTGAATGCGCGCCGCCGCAATGGCCGTTGCGGAAACGTGGTCGGTCGCAACACCGGCCACGGGTGGCGCCGCGACGCCTGCCCTGCACACCAGCGCCGCCAGCGCGGCAGCCGGTGCCAGGGACAACAAACGACCCGTGCGCGCCCGCTGCAACTGCCCCTGGCGACCCATGGCGGCTGTCGGCAGCCGCAGACGCAGCCGGCGCTCGACGGGCGGCGCTCGACCCGCGTGGTGCAATGGTCGCGGCGTCATTTCGACGGGCATGGCGCGAACAACTGCTTGACAACAATGCCACCGGGCACCGGATAGCACGGGGTGAGGCAAGGAGTGCCGGTCGCTTGCCACTGGGTCGGCTTGGCCAAGGCGCACGCGTCGCCGGATTGCAGGCATGCCTCCAGCGGCTTGGCGTTGCCGGTGCCGCCACCCTGGTTCGGCCAGTTCAGCCTGCCAACGGTCCAAAAATCGCCAACTTGCAGCCCGGGGTGGGTCCATTGGCCAACCAAGTTGCCGAAGACAAAAACGCGCACCGTAGCGCTGCTTGTGCCGCCCGGATCGCGCCAACTGTGGACTCCGAGGGTGTATTGTGCAGGAGAACTGATCTGCGGCGCGAGTTGGACCACCTCGGTCGATGGCGCATTGCCGAGCCATGTTGCATGGGCGGGACCGTTCGCGGCTGCGCCCCAGGACGCGGATGCGTACAATTCCCAGCAGTCCCACGAGGTGAACCACGGATCGCCTGTTCCGTCGCAATCGCCATCGGGTCCTCCGGTTCCCGCGGGATGTCCGAGGTGCAGGTCGAGGTCCACAGGTTTACCCGTTGGTGGGCCAACCGTCGGGGTGGCCGAACTCCAGGTCAATTCGACATGCAGGGGCGCGTACGGCACCTCGACGTCCCGGCACGCGGGTCGGCACTGCGACCCCTTCGCCTTGCTGGCCAACTGCGCGCAGATGCGAAACACCCCACCGCGGTCTGGCTTGAACGTCGCGCTGCGGGTATCGGCTGCCACGGTCAAGGCGGTCGCGGAGGCCGCGGGCACGGTCAACTTCCATGCGAACTGCGCCGGTAGCTCAGTGCTTGGCAATGCAGGGTCGGATGCTTCGATCTGGATGACATCGCCTGGTCCGATGTTCAAGGGGTTCGGTCCGAATAGCTGTATGGGGGCGCAGCCGGAGACGAACGGCTTGCCGTACAGGGTCACCTGCGCGGTGTGGTGGGCCTTGACCACCGCAAGCACCGCTTGGCTCGCGTCCGCCAGCGTCGTCGGCTTGTACTCTACACGCACCGTCAGCGTACCGTGAGGTGGCACGGCGAACGGCGCCGTATCGGTCCCCGCCAGTCGCCACGGTGCCCACCTGTTATGGGTCAGCCAAATGGCGTTGACCCACTGCGGCGACAGACAGGCGTTGTCGAAATGCACGTCCGCGGCGCCGCCCCCCCCCGCACCGGCGCCTCCACCGTCATGGGCCCTGCCTTGCGTGGCAGCAAGCAGTCCTCGGGTTGGTTCGCCGAATCGTCCTTGAAACGCACTGGGTGCTTCAGCGGCCCAGCGGAGGTCTGCAGCACCAGGCTGCCGCCTGCAGCCCCCACCTTGTCAGGCCCGTCGTGTCGAAATGGAAGCAATTCGTCATAGTTGGACACGACCTCAAGGGGCGGATCAAAGGGCAATCCCGCAGCGCCCACCGTGACGTAGTTGGTGCCGACCCGAAGCATCGCCAAAGGGGGCCCCGCCCAGCTCGCGCTGAGCACAAGGCCGCGGCTGCCGCCCGTCAGGTGCGCGCGCAATTCGGTCGTGAGGGCAGTGCCCGGCTTCCAGTGTCGCATGTCGTAGGGCCCTGCCGGTTCGAGACGCATCGGCTCGTCACTCAACGATGCCGCGAGCCAGACGCAGCGCTGCTTTGGTTCGGGAGAGCGGGCCAGGTCAATAACGTCCACACACAAGCGTGCCGAACTCGGCTCGTACGGCTTGTCGGCGAACGCCACCTCAAGGCGCGCACGATCGGCCTCTCGCTGACTTGCGTGCAGCGGCGCCCTGAGCTCAGGCCAATCGACAGCAGAGGAGCAGGGCGCACCCGAGTGCAGGGCGACACAACGCCAACTGCCGGTCCTCGCGCCGATCGATACCAAGGACACGTTGGCGATGGACACCTCACCCGGACAGCACGGTTGGACGTCGGCTTCAAACTCCAGCACCACGGCGCCCTTGGCGTCCTCTGCGCCTGGCGGCCACAGGCCCATGGCAGCGTCCTGGCCGAATACGGTCCGCACCTTGCCCGTCGCGTGGTTGCGGAGCGCCAGGTACGCCGTGCACGAGCTCGGCACCTTGCTCTGACAAGCGACAGGCGACGGAGGCTGTGGATCGGGCCACGGGTCCAAGCCGCAGGCGGCGACCGTGCAGACAACGTGCAACTGCAAGGCCGCGGAACACAGGGCCCGGCTCGACAGTACGGTCGAAGCGACCCGCGTTGGGGGGTGGACCTTGTTCATTCGGTCCGATGGACGCGGTGGCCGCATTGTGCCCCAGCGCATGTGGACTCGCACACGGACATCACCCGCCTGTCTCGACCACGGCCCGGTCCGCCTCGCTCAGGCCCGCGAGTACTTCCGGGTGCTCCTCGCATAGCGCCACGGCGTCGGCCACATCTTGTAGTCGCTTGGACCGCCGCCGCCGTGGATCTCGCGCCGCTCGCAGCTTGGACAGGCACAAGTCCAGCGGCGTCAACACGCGCAGAACCACGCCCGCAGCCAACACGGTGAGTGCACGGTCGATGGCCTCGGCGGGCGCCGCGTCGTCGGAGAACTGTACCGCGGTGCCGTCTGCGGCGACCCAATTCTCCGAATGTTCAAACTCTCCGGTCTTGCGCAAACCGGCCGCGCGCAGGGCCTCGCCCGGCAGGTCGTCGCGAGACGCAAGGGCAAGGTCGATGTCCAGCGTCGTTCGCGGTTCCTTCTGGTGGATCTGCAGCGCCACGCCGCGGACGAGCGCCCAACGGCGTCCCGCGCAAGCGTGAGCCACCGCCACCAACGCGGCCTGTTTGTCGCCTGCGACCTCGCCCATGAGCCACCTGTGGCGCCGGTCCAACCGGAAACCCACGTCCAGCCGTGCCTGCGCCAACCCCGCTGTGTTTGCCGCCGCCGTGCCTTCCATGTTCGTCGCACCGCGCCCGCCGCGGGCGCCGCCGTATTGTAGTCCGCCCGCACAGCCCCAGCCACTGGAGAAAGCTTGGCGCCTGGCCTTCAGAGGGTGTACGCAGTCTGCCACCCAACTCGCGCAGTGCGAAACCGATGGATTACCGCGGGGTCTCGACGCCGGCGAGCCCTACTTGCACAATGCGCACGTCGAGCCCGCGCAGGTATTGGCCTTGGTGCCGGTGGCGGTGCAGCAGTCGCCCTGGGTCTTGCAGGTTGTGTCGCAATAGCACCCATACACCACGACCTGCTTGCCGCAGTAGCTGTCGCAGGGGTGCGCAGCGACGCACGCGCCGGCCGCGGTGCACACCTTGCCCGGGCCGCACACGAACCCCTGCGCCATCTGGGCGTGTTTGCAGCCGTCGGCCGCGGTGCACAGGTCGCTGGTGCAAGGGTTGGCGTCGTCGCACGTCGCTTGGTTCGGCAGGTACACGCAGCCGCCGACGGGTTGGGCCTTGGCGTCGCAGTTGTCGGCCGTACACGGGTTGCCGTCGCTGCACAGCTTGGCCTTGCCGGGTGCGCAGTCGCCGCCAGAGCAGCCGTCGTCGGCGGTACACGGGTCGCCGTCGTCGCAGGGAACCTTCACAGCCTTGAAGGTGCAGCCGGTGGCCGGCGCGCAACTGTCGGCGGTGCAGGGGTTGCCGTCGTCGCACGAGACTGGTTGGCCCTGGCACACCCCGTTGCCGCAGACCTCTGCCGTTGTGCAGGCGTTGCCGTCGGCGCACGCGCTGCCATTGGGCATGGGCGCTTGCACGCAGGCGTCCTTGGCTTCGTCGCAGACGCCGGCGAGGCAATTCGCGGCGACGGCGGTGCAGTCCTTGGCGAGGCCGACGCAGGCACCGCTGCCGTCGCAGGCGTCGCCGGCCGTGCAGAACTGGCCGTCGTTGCAGGGCAATCCCGCACTGGCCGCGGCGTCGGAGGTGCAGATGCCGCTGGCGGCGCACAGATCCGTCGTGCACGGGTTGGCGTCGTCGCAGTCCTTGGCGGCGGTCGCCGGGGTGCAGGGGCAGCCGCCGGTGCCCTTGCACACGCCGACCGCGCAGACGTCGGAGCTTGTACACGGGTTGCCGTCGTCGCACAGCGCTGTATTGAAGAGGAATGTACACCCCAGGGCCGGGTCGCAGGTGGCGTCGGTGCAGGGATTGTCGTCGCCGCAGGGGGCGCCGTTGCAGTCAACGGTGGTCGGGCTGGCGTCGGCCGCGTCGGCGACGTCGGCGTCGGTGGTCGGGACGTCGACGTCGGGTGCGGCGTCGCCGGCCACGGCAGCGTCGGCGCCATCCCCTGCAGCCGCTGCATCCGATCCTCCGCCCGCGGCGCCGTCCGGGCCCGTCTCGGCAGCGGCCACCTGGGCGTCGGCGTCGGCCCTTGCCGCTTGGGCAGCGGCTGCCGCCGCCTGCAGTTCAAGGTCCGTGCGGTCCGGTGGCAGGCACGCGGACAAGTACGCCGCGCACAGCGCAAGCCACAAGGCCGGGGTTGCGCGGGTGTCGCGTGGCCGTTCTCGACGCATCATCAGTACCCGACGCTGAAGGTGAGGCCCGCGGCGTCGTCGTTCAGCATCGGCGCCACCTGTGCATTGCGGGCCGGTAGACGCCACCACAACCACGCCGCCACACTAGCAGCCACTGCACCTACGCCGACCGTCGCGGCGCCGCGCTGCCAGGTGCCGTTGGCGCTCGCCGCGGCCTTGCGGTAGGCGTCGATGTCGGCCTGCCCCCCGATCGGCATGCCGTTGGCGGTGGTCTTGTCGGCGGCGCCGCTCGACATCCAGTAGCCGCCCAAGCCCAGCCCCACCGCCCCGAGCGCCGCCAGCCCAATCGGCAAAGCGGGCACGTCTCCGCCGGTCGCGCGCGGGATCTCCGTGACGGTGCCGGCTGCGCCCTCGGTGGCCTGCGTGTGCAGTGGTCGCAAGGTGGGCGAGAGCCGCTGAGCGACGCGCGCCGCGACGGCCACGGTCACGGTTTCAGTGTGGTGGCCGGGCGCCTCGACCACCACAATATGCGCGCCGTGGTTCAGCCAGCGCACGTGGTCGTGGTCCCAACGCGGAATGTCGACGGCGTCGATACCTACGCGGGCGTCGGGTGCCGCGACGCTGATCACAATCCGCGCCAGGTCGCCGCGCAGCAGCTTGGCCTCCACGGCGCCCAGGGCCTCGGTGACTTTTGCGCGCTTGTCGACGGTCGGCGCGGTGGCGTGGGCGCGCACGTACCACAGGTGCGCCTCGGCGAAATCGCCGTCGAATTCCAGGACGCGCGCGGCATTCCAGGCGTAGCGCGAGTCGGCGTTCAAGCTGAACGCCTGGCGAAAAAGCGCTGCCGCGCGGCCGAACTCGCGGCTCTCCGCGAGCTTGCGTGCACGGTCGGCCAGCACTTCGGCTTCGTCGGAGGGCGCTTGCGCCCAGGCGGCCGCGGCCAACGCGGCACCCAGCCACCACACCACCGCCTGTAGGGCAATGCGCATCGCCGTCACTCCAGGTCCAAGCCGGGCGCCGCCGGCTTGGGCTTCTTGGCTGTCGGCTCTGGCTGGGCGCGCGGCTCGGGTGCGCCTTGCGTCTTCGCGGCGGCCTTCGCGGGCTTGGGCGCGGGTGCGGCTTTTTGCGGGGCGGCCACCGCTGGCGGCGCAGTGACCGCAGGCGCAGCCACGGGAACGACCGGCGCCGGATCGGCGGCCGGCTTGGGTGCGAGCGGCGGTGGCGTCGGCGCCGCGGGAGCCATCGCCGTCGGCGGCGTGGGCGCGACGATCGGTTGCGCG
>Ga0194120_10006212_pt1 | contig 17030 bp, 12 predicted proteins | sample TA2MahCa65mmetaG_FD_148642 | JGI IMG/M metagenome (GOLD analysis project Ga0194120, IMG submission 148642) | Freshwater microbial communities from Lake Tanganyika, Tanzania - TA2015019 Mahale Deep Cast 65m | ecosystem: Environmental > Aquatic > Freshwater > Lake | place: Tanzania: Lake...
CGACAGGCTGCTAGACGGTACATTCGATGCGATAACTACATTCGATAGCATGGAGCACTGGCATCACTCGCCGAAGAGACTATTCGCGCAGGTAGTGGAAAAACTCAAGCCGGGCGGAATATTTGTGCTAGGCGTGCCAAACTGTGTGAATATCCGCAAGCGCATCACCGTGCCGCTCGGATACGGCAAATGGAGCGCCATGGAAGATTGGTACCAGGAGGCTCGTTTCCGAGGACATGTTCGCGAGCCGGATATCGATGATTTGAAATATATATGCCGAGACATGAAACTTGTTGATGTCCAGGTTTGGGGGCGGAACTGGGCTGGCTACTACTCCCCCGAAAGGGTTGTCCGAGTGGTGACGCCCGTAGTCGACTATCCGTTGCGCGTTTGGCCGCAGCTATGTGCCGACATCTATGTGACCGGCCGCAAGCCATGTTGATGGATCGATGAAACTCCTGGCTTGCATAAACGGCAATGTTCCCGAGTGGCGGCTTGTTCGATCCACCGGGCGAGCGGCCGCGTCTGCCGCTGCCGTATGCGTTTGGCGCCGCCTGCTGGCCTGGGTGAGGATTTTGTTGTCTTTGTTGCCGACCGTCCTCAACGCCGCCCGCGCCTTAAAATATCAACCCGCCGCCGTGTGATCAGGGTTCTTCACGGGCGATCAGGAAGACCGGAGCAATCTCTAATGGCGACGATACTCGGATTGAACGCTTTTCACGCTGGATCATCGGCTTGTCTCGTTGTTGACGGCAAGGTTGTATTCGCCATCGCCGAGGAACGGATCAACAGAGTAAAATACTATGCCGGGTTCCCCAAGCTCGCCATGGCCGCCTGCCTCGATTTCGCGGGTCTCATGTGGAAAGACGTGGATCATGTGGCTGTCGGGCGGGATCCAAAAGCCAATCGAACGCAAAAGGTGGGATTCGCTCTACGACGCCTGGACAAAACGGCCAATTTGCTCGCCGTTCGCGCCAAGTCACGACGCTTCTCGGACATAAAAGCTCTCATCGCTGCCGAAGTCGGCACCGATCCGCGAGATCTACGATTTCAGGTGCATAATGTGGAGCACCACGTCGCCCACAACGCCAGCAGCTATTTCATATCGCCGTTCGAAAGCGCCGCTGGCATGTCGATCGACGGCTCGGGCGACTTCGTCACGACCATGTTCACGCGGTGCGAGGGCGAACGCATCACCGTGTTGAACAAGACGTTCGTGCCGCACTCGCTGGGGAGTTTTTACACTATGATTTGCCAGTTGATCGGCTATGGCAAATACGGCGACGAAGGAAAGGTGATGGGTCTGGCGCCTTACGGCGAGGATCGCTATTCGGAGCTTTTCGCGGATATTGTGCGCCTGACGCCAACGGGGTTTGCGATCAATAACCGCTTTTTCATGCCATTCGGAAGCGACCATGGTCTGGAGACGGGGGAGGATGGCGTCATGAAAATGAGGCGCCACTATTCTGAAGAAATGGTCCAGCTGGTCGGGCCGCCTCGCGCGGACAACGCGGATTATAGTCAGCGGGACAAGGATTTGGCCTTCGGAGTGCAAAAGCGCTTCGAGGAAGTCTACATGCACCTTCTCAATCTGCTTCACAAGAAATGTCCAACCAATCGGCTCGTGTTGTCGGGCGGATGCGCGCTCAATAGCGTGGCCAATGGCAAGCTGTTCGACGCAACGCCCTTCGTGGAGACGTGCATCCAGCCTGCCGCCAGCGACGATGGCCTCGCCATGGGAGCGGCGCTTTATGTTTCCAACTGCGTTCTCAAGGAAGGCAAGCGCCAGGTTTTGCTGAACGCGTCCTTGGGCGATGAGTTTTCCGACAGCGCGATCAAGGGTGAACTCGACGCTGCGAAGATTGAGTATCGCAGCCTCGCCTCCGACGCATTGATCGAGGCGACCGCAGATCACATCGTCAAGGGCGACGTCGTTGGATGGTTTCAGGGACGCATGGAATGGGGACCGCGCGCGCTCGGCAATCGTTCGATTCTCGTGCATCCGGGCTTCCCGAACATGAAAGACATCCTCAATGCGCGGATCAAGCGTCGTGAATGGTTCCGTCCATTTGCGCCTGTCGTCCTGGAGGAACGCCAAGGCGAGATATTCGACAAGACGCATCCTTCCCCATTCATGATGCACGTATACAAGATCAAGGCCGAGTGGCGAGACCGGCTGTCGGCCGTTAATCACGCGGACGACACTGGGCGATTACAAACGGTTAGCCGCGAAGAAAACGCGATGTACTACGATCTCATCGACGCCTTCAATCGGCGAACCGGCATCCCGGTATTGCTCAATACGAGCTTCAATGAAAACGAGCCCATCGTTCGAACTCCGCAAGAGGCGATCGACTGCTTCCTTCGCACCAAGATGGACGTGTTGGCGATTGGTTCTTTCCTTTGCGTCAAGGACCAGCGGCAGGACGCATTGACCTGACGGAGCGCGGAGGATGATCAGGATCGAGCCCCTTGCCGTATGGGATGGCTATACCCCCGAATGGATCGAGGGCGGCGGCGCGGTATGGCTGAGCCGGGGCGATGCGATTTACCGGGCCGGGCGTCTGGGCGCCGCGCCGCGACGGATCGCAAGGGCGCCGATCGAGGCATGGCGGCGGCTTGCGACGCGCTTCGACCTTTTCAAGCGTGCGTTTCGTTTGGCTTTCTACAGCGTCGTTCCTCGTGGCGATGGATCGCTCTTTATCGCATTCGACCGCTCGCTGCTCGTTTATCAAGATGGCGAATGGCGGCGCGTCGAGGGATTGGCGCGGCCCTTCCGAATATTGCGTGGCTGCTGCGCGCTCGCCAACGACGGTTCGATTTATTTCGGCGAATATTTCAACAATGCGGATCGCGGCGCGCATGTGCATGTATACAGGCTCCCGCCGGCTTCTCACCGAGCCGAGATCGTGCATAGTTTCGCTCCTGGCGAAATTCGTCATGTTCATGGGATCTATCTCGATCCGGTGACAGATCATCTTTGGATATGCGCTGGCGACTTGCCGTCCGAGTGCCGCGTGCTCCGCAGCCGGGATCGGTTTCGCAGCCTTGAAACAGTCGGCAACGGCGACGAAAGCTGGCGCGCGGTAAAAGTGCTGTTCACGGACACGGCGATCTACTACGCAACCGACTCGGAGTTCGCGCCAAATTACATCTACCGCATCCGGCGCGACGACTTCGTGCGCGAGCGCGTCGCCGAAATAGATGGGCCTTCCTATTATTCGACCCACGTCGGCGGCGGGCTCGCATTCGCGACGACCGCCGAGCTTTGCCCGAGCCAGAAGCGGCCTGAAGCCGTTATCTGGAGCATCGAAGAGGATGGCGCCGTGCGCGATCTCGCGCGCTACCGCAAGGATCTGTTCGCGTTGCGTCAGCTTGTTCCCTATTTCCAGGCCGGGATCGTTCAGTTCCCGTCGGGCCGGTCGCGGGCGGCTGCGGCGCCGTTCTCCGGCAGCGGCCTGGTGGGTCTCAACTCCCGCATGTTCATGCTCATGACAGGTTGAATTAGGCGCGACGTTTCGCGAACGGCAATAGCAATGTGCGGCATTCTTGGATTTTCCGGCGAGTTCGATCAGTCGGCGTTGAAAGAGGGGCTGCGCCGCATTGCTCATCGCGGCCCGGATGACACGGGCGTGTTCGTTGACGAGAACGCCGGTGTCGGGCTGGGGCATGCGCGACTGTCCATTCTCGATCTGTCGCCGCTTGGACATCAACCGATGACGAGCGCGGATGGCGAGGTCGTGCTGGTCTTCAATGGCGAAATTTACAACTTCCGCGAACTGCGGGCGGAGCTCGAAGCCAAGGGGCATCCTTTTCGCGGGCGTTCGGACACGGAGGTGCTGCTGAACCTTTATCTCGCCGAAGGCGAAGGCATGTTGCGAAGGCTCAACGGCATTTTCGCCTTCGCCCTATTGGACAGAGGTCGTCGATCGCTGTTGATCGCTCGTGACGGGCTGGGGGTCAAACCGCTCTACTACGCAGCCGTGAGACGGGGCGTGGCGTTCGCTAGCGAGATAAAAGCGCTGCTGCCGCTCGTGCCGGAGGAACGTGAACTGGATGCCTTGGCGCTGCACCGGTATTTGAGCTTTCTGTGGTGTCCAGGGGAGGGCACGCCACTGAAAGCGGTAAGCAAGCTGTCGCCGGGCGAAGCGATGGTGGTGCGCGAGGGACGCATCGAGCGGCGCTGGACATGGTATCGTCTGCCGATATTCCGTGGCGTCGCCCCTGATTTGGACGAAAAGGCCGCACTGACTGGCACGCTTGAGCACTTGCGTCGCGCCGTGCAGCGCCAGATGGTCGCCGACGTCCCTGTAGGGGCCTTTCTTTCCGGTGGATTGGACTCCAGTGCGGTGGTGGCTTTCGCGCGCGAAAGCAACCCAGACATCCGGTGTTTCACCATCGAGGCGGCGGACGGCCAAGAGGAGGGCGCGGCCGACGATTTGCCCTATGCGCGAACGGTGGCGAAGCATCTTGGCGTAACGCTGGAAGTCTTGCGCATCGACGCGAATCGCATGACGCGCGATCTGGAGCGCATGGTCACGCAACTGGACGAACCACTGGCCGACCCCGCGCCATTGAATGTGCTCTACATCAGCCAGTTGGCGCGAGATCACGGAATGAAGGTATTGCTTTCGGGAGCGGGAGGGGATGACCTGTTTACCGGCTATCGCCGCCATCGCGCGGTTCAGGTGGAACGCTACTGGAGTTGGCTGCCTGTCGCGATCCGACGCAAATTGGCGCGGGCGACGACAGCGTTGGATCAGCGTCGCTCATGGATGCGCCGCATAGCCAAGCTCCTGAACGGCGCGGAACTGGAGGGGGACGCTCGGCTGGCAAATTACTTCCTGTGGGCGCGGGAGTCCGATCTGCTGACGCTTTATACCCCTGAATTCCGTTCGCGGCTCGGTGACGTTTCGGCTGTCGCGCCTCTGTTGGATTTCTTGCGTCCGTTGCCAACCGGCTTGTCGCCTCTGGACAGAATGCTGGCGTTGGAGCAACGATTCTTCTTGTCCGATCACAATCTGATTTACTCGGACAAGATGTCGATGGCTGTAGGGGTGGAAGTCAGAGTGCCCTTCCTGGACATGGAATTGGTGGATTTTGCCGCCCGTATCCCGGTAAACTTGAAGCAGCGTGGCCATATCGGTAAGTGGGTTCTGAAAAAGGCCATGGAGCCCTATTTGCCGCGCGAGGTAATCTATCGGCCCAAGACCGGCTTCGGCGCGCCGCTGCGGCGCTGGATGCGGCATGAACTGCGTGATCTGCTAAGCGATCTGCTGTCCGACGCAAGTCTGAAGCGGCGAGGCGTATTCGATCCAGCGGCGGTGCGGCGGCTGATCGAGGCCAATTGCGCTGGGCGCGTCGATGCGAGCTACACTTTGCTGTCGCTCTTGTGCATCGAGATTTGGTGTCGGGAATTTCTCGATCGGCCCATATCTCTGAATCATGAATAGGAACCGACATGGAGTCCGAAAAGCGACAAGTTCACGATTTCTGGAACGCCGCCGCTTGCGGCGAAGCGCTGTATTTGCCGCAAGCAGATCCCGCAGGCTACTCGGCGCACGCGCAAACACGTTACGCGCTGGAGCCATATATCCTCGCATTCGCCGATTTCCCGTGTTGGAAAGGCAAGAGCGTGCTGGAGATCGGCGTGGGGCTCGGCGCCGACCATCAGCGCTTCGCCGAAGCCGGGGCAAAGCTGTGGGGCCTCGATCTTACGGAGAGAGCCGTCAGCCATACCGCCACGCGCCTCGCAATGCTCGGCCTCCAATCGAACCTTTGCGTCGGCGACGCCGAAAACTTGAATTTCCCGGACAACGAATTCGACCTCGTCTATTCATGGGGGGTGATCCATCACAGTCCCGACACGCGCAAAGCCGCGCGAGAGATTTTGCGTGTGTTGCGTCCCGGCGGTCACTTCCGGGTGATGATCTACCATAAGCGCTCCACGGTTGGCCTGATGTTATGGTTGCGCTATGCGCTTCTCGCCGGCCGACCATGGCGTTCCTTGGACGACGTCTACGCGGTTCATTTGGAGAGTCCGGGAACCAAGGCCTACACAAAGGACGAAGCAGCTGATTTGTTCGCTGACGCCAGCGATCTCCACATCGAAACGGTTCTAACCCACGGCGATCTTCTCGAGGGTCTGGCAGGTCAAAGGCATCAGGGCTTGATTTTGAGCATGGCGCGGCTCCTGTGGCCCCGATTTCTCATCAGACGGCTCGTTCCGGGCGCCGGTCTTTTTATGCTCATCCGCGGACAAAAGAGACGAGGCAGGGAAGAGGAAAAGTGAAACAGGTTCTCCAGAATCTTCGCGACGGCGCGACCGAGATCGCCGACGTGCCCTGTCCGGCGGTAAGACCCGGGCATCTCCTCATCCGCACGTCCCGCACGCTCGTCTCGGCTGGCACCGAGCGTATGCTTGTCGGATTCGGCAAGGCGAACCTCATCGACAAGGCGCGCCAACAGCCTGACAAGGTGCGCCAGGTTCTCGACAAGGCGAGGACCGACGGACTCGTCCCGACGCTTCAGGCCGTGCGCAACAAACTCGATCAACCTTTGGCGCTCGGCTACAGCAATGTCGGCGTCGTATTGGAGGTTGGAGCGGGCGTCCCCGGCTTCGCGCCCGGCGATCGCGTCGCCTCGAACGGCAAACATGCCGAAGTCGTCAACGTGCCCGTGAACCTGTGCGCCAAGGTGCCGGATCGAGTGAGCGACGACGAGGCGGCCTTTACGGTCATTGGCGCCATTGCGCTGCAAGGCGTTCGGCTCGTTCAACCGACGCTCGGCGAGGCGGTCGTCGTAATCGGTCTCGGCCTCATCGGCCTCATGACCGTGCAGCTTCTACGCAGCCATGGGTGTCGGGTGCTGGCGACCGACTTCGATCCAGCAAGGCTCGAACTTGCCCGGCGGTTCGGCGCCGAGGCGGTCGATCTTTCAACCGGCATGGACCCGCTTGTCGCGGCGAACGGGTTTTCGCGGGGCCGCAGCGTGGACGCCGTCATCATCACCGCCTCGACGCAATCGAGCGAGCCCGTCCATCAGGCGGCCCTGATGTGCCGCAAGCGCGGCCGCATCGTGCTCGTCGGCGTCACCGGCCTCGAGCTTTCCCGCGCGGACTTCTTCGAAAAAGAACTCACGTTTCAGGTCTCGTGCTCTTATGGCCCTGGACGCTACGATCCCAATTACGAGGAGGAGGGCCAAGACTACCCGCTAGGCTTCGTGCGCTGGACCGAACAGCGAAACTTCGAGGCCATTCTCGACATGATGGCCGACAAACGATTGGACACGACATCGCTCATCTCCCATCGCTTTTCGATCGACCAAGCCGAAGCGGCCTATGTGGTTGTTTCTGGTTCCGCGCCATCGCTTGGAATCATGTTCGAATACCCAGGGTCGGACGAGCGCCCTCGATCGGCGCTCCTTGAGCAAACCGTGCGAATCGCGGCCCCTCGCCCGCGCGAGGGCGCAGGAGCGCGGATGGCGTTCATTGGTCCCGGAAACTACGCGACAGGCATGCTGATTCCGGCCTTTCGCGCGGCTGGAGCGCAGTTCAAAAGCGTCGTCTCGAGCGGCGGAGTGAACGGGTTGCACGCCGGCCGGAAGTTTGGTTTCGAGACGACGACAACGGATGTGGCTCGGATATTCGCCGACGAGAACATCGACGCCGTGGCGATCACGACACGAAACGACTCGCACGCGCGCTTCGTCCTAGCCGCGATCGGCGCGGGAAAGCATGTGTTCGTCGAAAAACCACTGTGTTTGACCCTTGAGGAGTTGGCTGCGATCGAGGCGGCTTGGCTCGCGAAGGCCAAGACGGGAACCGCGCCCATCCTGATGGTCGGCTTCAATCGCCGCTTCGCGCCCCAGACGCAACGGATCAAGGAGTTGTTGGCGTCGGTCTTAGAGCCCATGTCTTTCATCATGACGGTCAATGCCGCCGCCGTTCCCCCTGAGCACTGGACCCGCGATCCGAAGATGAGCGGCGGGCGCGTGATCGGCGAGGCCTGCCACTTCATCGATTTGCTCCGGTATCTTGCCGGAAGCCCGATCACGACGTTCAAGCGTTTCGGCGTTACGTCGCCAACGGATGATACAGCGAGTCTGCAATTGACTTTCGCCGACGGCTCGATCGGAACAATCCATTATTTCGGCAACGGCAATCGACGCTTTCCCAAGGAACGACTCGAGGTGTTTTCGGCTGGCCGAATCTTGCAGCTCGACAATTTCTCTGGATTGGCAGGATTTGGATGGCGGGGCTTTCGTAAGATGAATCTCTGGCGTCAGGACAAGGGGCAGACGGCCTGCGCAAAGGCCTTCGTGGCGGCGATAACCCAGGGCGAACCGCCGCCCATTCCGATCGAGGAACTGCTTGAGGTGAGTCGGGTCAGCATCGCGCTGGCGCAGCAATAGTCTTCGGTCGTTTCGATCCATGGAGAGCTTGCGAACGATCGCCCTCTATGTTCGAACGCTACGCTATTTGCGCCCCGTCCAGCTATACGGACGGGTCTGGCGCGCCCTGCGCAGGCCAAGGCCTGACCTCTCGATCGCTCCGCCGCGCCGTCTGCCCGCCAACGCCTTGACGCCGCCGGCGCGGCGCCGGCCCTCGATGATCGCGCCTGGCGATTTCATCTTTCTCAACAAGCAAGGGACGCTCGGATCGGCCGTTGACTGGAATGCGCCCGCCCAGGAAAAGCTCTGGCTTTACAACCTACACTATTTCGACGACCTGAACGCCGAGGCGGCGGAAGAACGAAACGCATGGCACACAGAGATGCTCGCCCGCTGGGTCGCCGAGAATCCGCCGGGCCAAGGCAACGGCTGGGAGGCCTATCCGCTTTCGCTGAGGATGGTTAACTGGATCAAGTGGGCGCTCGCGGGCAATTCATTGGACCCGACGTGGATTCAGAGTCTCGTCATTCAGGCGCGTTACCTGCGCGATTCGATCGAATGGCATCTGCTCGGCAATCATCTTTTCGCCAACGCCAAAGCGCTGGCGTTCGTGGGCGCATTCTTCACGGGACATGAAGCGGATGATTGGCGACGTGAGGGCCTGGACATTCTGGCGCGCGAGACGCCTGAACAGGCGCTCGCGGATGGCGGGCACTTCGAGCTCAGCCCGATGTATCATTCCATCATTCTTGAGGATTTGCTCGATCTGATCAATCTGACGCGCGTCTATCCGGGCCTATTCCCCCAGGCCGCCGTCGAGGGCTGGCGCGACGCCGTCTCGCGTATGCGGCGCTGGCTCGCTGTCATGATCCATCCAGATGGCGAGATCTCGTTCTTCAATGACGCCGCCTTCGGGATTGCGCCGGCGCCATCCGCGCTCGACGCCTATGCGGTCCGCCTCGGACAAGGCGCCTGCGACCCGCTGTGGGAGGACGTGATCCATCTTCCTCAGTCCGGTTACATCCGCGTCCAGACGGGCGATGTGGTGGCGCTTCTCGATGTAGCTGCCGTCGGCCCCGATTATCTTCCCGGCCACGCCCATGCCGACACGCTCTCATTCGAGCTGTCGCTCGGGGAAGCGCGTGTCATCGTGAATTCCGGCACGTCCGTCTATGGCGCTGGTCACGAAAGGTTGCGGCAGCGCTCGACTGCCGCCCACAGCACCGTGGAAGTCGATAGGGAGAATTCGACCGAGGTGTGGGGTGGGTTTCGCGTGGCGCGGCGCGCACGGCCTCGCGGTTTGGAGATCGCGAGGCGCGAAGGAGCTCTCGTCGTGAAAGGAGCGCACGACGGTTACACCCGTCTGAGGGGTCATGTTATCCATGAGCGGGAATGGCGTTTCCAGGACTGCTGCGTTTCGGTGACCGATACTCTCCATGGCGAGCTGCGGGAGGCGATCGCCCGGTTTCACTTCCACCCCCATGTGGCGGCGGAAGGAGCGGGTCTTGAAGGACGACTTTCCATACCGGGCGGACGCGAGGCGACGTGGACGCTTTCGGGTGGACAGGGCCGCATTGTCGCCGGCGCGTGGCTCCCGGAGTTCGGGTTATCGATTCCAAACCAACGCCTGGAAGTCGCTTTGACCGACGCGAAATGCACGACCACCTTCGCCTGGTAGCGGCATACGCCATGTCCGGCGTTCGAGGCGGCGCGTTTCTCGGGGACAAGGCTTTTGACGCCAACAAACTGCGCGACTTCCTCGCCGCAAGGAAAATCGAAGCGATCCTCCCTGCGCGCAGGGGAACAAGGAAGCGGCGACGGGTGCGATTGGAAGAAAGACAAGCAGCGTCGCTCGACTGAGAGTTTATTATGCAAAATCAACACATTTTTCCGCATCGCTATTTGCGAAAAAACCGATACGGGCTTCGCCGTTATGATATATGCAGTCAATATCGTCAAAACCACGATATGATTGTAAACAGGCCCTCGGCCAGCCACTAAGATTGCCCTGTTTTACTCAGGCGGTTTCGTATGAAACCGCGCTGAAGAGGTGTTGCGCGGCATGGGGGAGGAGCTCTCAACATGAGGATTCTTATTGTCTTCGGCACCCGCCCCGAAGCCATCAAGATGATCCCCGTCGTCAAGGCGTTGCGACGGGAAGAATCGATCCACACAGAGGTGTGCGTCACGGCGCAGCACCGCCATATGCTGGATCAGGCGCTCGATCTCTTCGACATCAAGCCGGATTACGATCTCAACGTCATGACGACCGGGCAAGGGCTGACCGGCGTCACATGCGCGGTGCTCGCTAAACTGGAACCGCTGCTGCAATCGGTGCGACCGGATCGTGTGCTCGTGCATGGAGACACGACAACCACGCTTGCGACCTCGCTTGCCTGCTATTATCAAAAAATTGCTGTTAGCCATGTCGAGGCTGGTCTTCGATCACGCGATCCTTTGCAGCCATGGCCTGAGGAAATCAACCGCCGCGTGACGGATTCGATCGCCGGCCAGCTGTTCGCGCCGACGGTTAGCGCCAGGGACAACTTGCTTCAGGAAGGGGTTTCCGCCGAACAGGTTTTCGTGACGGGCAACACGGTGATCGATACGCTGATGGCGACGGTCGATATGATCGGGCGCGATGAAAGTCACAGGCCGCGCCTGGACCAGCAATTTGCCTTTCTCGATCCCTCCCTGCCGATCCTGCTGGTCACGGGGCACCGGCGTGAAAATTTTGGCCAACCCTTTCGTGACCTATGCGAGGCGATAGCCGATCTCACCCGGGCGCATCCCTTGCAAGTTGTCTATCCCGTGCACCTCAATCCCAACGTCCAAGATCCCGTGAAGGAGATTCTCGGGCGCCTTCCGCGCGTGCATCTGATCGAACCGCTCGATTACTTGCCTTTTGTATACTTGATGATGCTTTCCCACGTTATTTTGACCGACAGCGGCGGCATCCAGGAGGAAGCTCCAAGTCTTGGCAAACCGGTCTTCGTCATGCGTAACGTGACCGAGAGACCGGAAGCGGTCGAAGCCGGCGTGGTGCGGCTCGTAGGGACCGATCGTCAGCGGATTTTCGAGGAAGTCTCCACGGTTCTCATGGATGAGAGGCGTTACGAGGCGATGAGTCGCAAGCGGAATCCCTACGGCGATGGTAAGGCCGCAAGCCGCATCGCCGCAACGATTGCAGGGCGCAAGGTGGAAGAGTGGTCAGGAACAGAAATATGACAAATGCATCGACAACATGCGTAATGGTTGGTCTCGGCTATATCGGCTTGCCGACCGCCGCTGTCATCGCCGACCACGGCGCCCATGTGATTGGAGTCGACGTCAACGAGGGATTGACGACCAGAATTAACGCCGGACAATGTCCGATCGTCGAGTCTGGGTTGCCGGAACTGCTCGCAAAGGTCGTGGCGGAAAAGCGCCTCGTCGCCAATACAAAGCCGCGGCGCGGCGATGTTTTCGTGATCGCCGTGCCGACGCCGTTCGAGGGAGGATTCAAGCCGGACCTGTCGTATGTCGAAGCAGCGGCGCGCTCCATCGCACCAGTGCTCGAGCGCGGCAATTTGGTTATCGTCGAATCGACCATCCCCATCGGCGCCACCGAGCAGGTCGGCCGCTGGCTCGGCCAGGCTCGGCCAGACCTCATGTTCTCACGTCGCGGTCAGAGCGGCGGCCAAGTGGCGGACGTTCTGGTGGCGCACTGTCCGGAACGGATATTGCCCGGCCAAATGCTGCACGAACTGGTGAACAACGATCGGGTGATCGGCGGCGTCTGCCCAACCAGCGCGGAGCGAGCGCGAGAGTTTTACAAACTGTTCGTCAAGGGCGAGTGCGTCGTTACGGATTCGCGAACGGCCGAGCTGTGCAAGCTCACCGAGAACGCCTATCGTGACGTCAATATCGCATTCGCCAACGAACTATCGTTGATCTGCGAGGATTCAGACGTCAACGTCTGGGAGCTGATCCAGCTCGCCAATCGCCACCCGCGCGTCGACATTCTCAAGCCCGGTCCTGGGGTCGGGGGGCACTGCATCGCCGTTGATCCTTGGTTTATCGTGTCGGCGCTCGGGGACAAGACGCGGCTTATCAGAGAGGCGCGTTGGATCAACAGCAGCCGACCGCGCTATGTCGTGAGAAAAGTGCTGGAGCGAGTGACGGACAACGGCGCGAAATCGATCGCCTGCTTCGGACTGAGCTACAAGGCCAACATCGACGACTTCCGCGAGAGCCCGGCCGTCGAGGTCGTGGAGCTGCTGGCGAAAGAACTCCAATTCAGCAGCCCGGATATACCCATCCTGGTCGTGGAGCCGCATATCGAGACACTGCCCATTGCGCTCCGCGATCACGAGGGCGTCCGACTGGCGGCGATGGAAGAAGCGTTGAGAACCGATCTCTTGGTAATGCTCGTCGATCACCGCGAATTCCTCGGCATCCCAGCTGACAAGCTCGCGGGTAAGAGCGTCGTCGACACGCGTGGGGTGTGGACGAGCGCACTGCGGCCATCATGAAAGATCGTGGAGACCGGATCGGAATGGCGAGAACGTTCGGGTCATCCGGCGGAACGATATCGGCTATGTGACGTCGCAACGCGACGGGGCGGGGCGGGGTTGGCGGCGTTTGTTCTCGCTCTTGCCCGCGATCCGGACGCGTGTCGACAGATCGGCGCAAGAGCCCGCCGGGTCTGCGAGAATGAATTCGAGAAACGAATAGCCGTCGGTCGCTGGGAGTTGCTTTTGGCCAGCCTCCAAGTCTGATTTCACGGTCGGCTCGGAGAAAATCGTGAAGACCCCGGGGGGGCTTGGCTCACACCGCGACGACTTGGTGACTTGACAGCCTCACATTCACCGGTCGGTTGAGCACATCCATCAGCACGACGAGCCGGTCCTTCTCGTCCATCTCAATGATGGTCGCGACGAGACCGTCGAAAGCGCCGCCGACGACGCACACCTGTTGGCCGATAATATAGGGGCTCGCGGGGCGCGTGATTGCACCCTCGATCTCACGGGCTTTTAGGCTGTCAATGAACTCACTGGCGATAAAGCTCGGCCGTCCGCCGCAACGAACCAATGTTCTGACGCCGCGTGTCGAGAGCATCGGACGCCAACCCGCATCGGGATCGAGCCGCACGAACAAGTAACCTGGGAACAGAGGCCTCAACACATCCCGCGAGCGTCGCGCATGGCTGACGCGCTTGCGTATCAGCGGGCAATAGGCGCTGAACTTCTGACGCAACAAGTTATCGAGCGCGATGCGCTCTCGATGTGGTTGGGTGTTCACGGCGACCCAACCGCCCCGCGCAGTATCCGGTGATCGTCTGTTCGAATCGATCGACGCCATCTCACGCAACGCTGGCGATTGGCGGCGTTTTCGCGCCGACCGAGTTGTTAAGGAACCAACGGTAAGCGTCGGCGATTCCCTCTTCCAGAGATATCTCCGGCTTCCATCCCAGCGCATGGATACGGCTCGAATCCATTAATTTGCGTGGCGTGCCGTCGGGCTTCGTCGTATCGAACACGATCGCGCCGTCAAATCCAACGGCGCACGCGACAGCATCCGCGAGGCCGCGAATGGATATTTCCGAACCCGCCCCACAATTGATGTGTTCGTATTCGTCGAAATTGTCGAGGCAGAAGACGACGCCCCGCGCCAGATCGTCGACATGGAGGAATTCGCGCAGCGGGGTTCCCGTGCCCCACACCACGACCTCTTTTCGACCTTCCTCCTTCGCTTCGTGGAACTTCCGAATGAGCGCGGGCAGCACGTGGCTCGTCGTCAGATCGAAGTTGTCATTTGGCCCATAGAGGTTGCAAGGCATCACCGAAATGTAACGGCGACCATATTGCTTCCGATACGCCTGACAGAGCTTTATGCCCGCGATCTTGGCGATCGCGTACCATTCATTGGTCGGCTCCAGCGGCCCGGTTAACAGCGCCTCTTCCCTAATCGGCTGCGGCGCGAATTTGGGATAGATGCACGATGAACCCAGGAACGCCAGCCGCTCCACCCCCGCCGCATGGGCGGAGTGAATGATATTGGTTTCGATCGCCAGATTGTCGTAAATGAAATCGGCGGGAAATGTGTCATTGGCGTAGATGCCGCCGACTTTCGCAGCGGCGAAGACGATGGCGTCGGGCCGGTTCTGTTTCAGCCAGACTTCGACGGCGATCTGATTGCGCAGATCGACGACCGAGCGATCGGCCTTCAGCACTTTGTCGCCGCGTCGCTCGAGACATCGCGTGATGGCCGATCCGACCATGCCCCTGTGGCCCGCAACCCAGATGCGGCGTTCGCTCATCCGCAATCTCTCCATCGGCAATTGATTTCCGATCATGGTCGGTTGGCCGCCGGGTCCGACGCCCGGGAAGCTTATAGCCGAATTCTCGAACTCGGACAACGACCTTGTTGCATGGAGAGTTGGGAGTGTGGATTTTAAGGAATGTCGGCGCAAAAGGCTTCCGATTTTTGATGTCGGGAGCCGATCATGCCTTTCAAGCTTCATTCGAAAGGCAGACGCCACATTCCCCGCCAGCGTCATCGGGTGACGAACTGGCGAGAGTATGACGCATCCCTCCGTAACCGCGGAAGCCTGACCATTTGGTTTACGCCCGAAGCGATTGCGGGTTGGAAGGCCGAGCCGCGAACAACGCCGGGCGGTCAGCGCCATTATTCCAATCTGGCCATCGAAACCGCCCTGACCCTGCGAGCGGTGTTTCGATTGGCGCTGCGCCAGAGCGAAGGCCTGATCGGCTCGATCATGAGGTTGCTGGAGATCGATCTGCCGGTTCCCGATCATACAACGCTGAGCCGGCGGGCGTGTGGATTGCCTGTTTGCAAACCGGCGCGGATTGGAATGGACGAGCTCCACCTGATTGTCGATAGCACGGGATTGAAATTGCGCGGCGCCGGCGAATGGTTGTTTGAAAAGCACGGGACGACAAAGCGCCGCGCTTGGCGCAAGTTGCACATTGCCATTGACGCCGGCAACGGCGAAATCGTTGCTTTCGATCTGACCGACAAGGATGTTGACGACGCCTCTCACGTCCCAACGCTATTGGATCAACTTACGCAGGCTCCGGCTTCCTTCATGGCCGATGGCGCATACGACAGGGCTGCGACATATGACGCCATCCTCGCCCGAAATCCGATCGCTCGTTTCATCGTCCCGCCCTGCAAGGGAGCTGTGCCCGGACCGACAGCAACCATCTCGCCAACACAGCGTGACTTGCATATCTTTGCGATTGACGAACATGGGCGGATGAATTGGCAGAAGACGTCGGGCTACAACAAGCGCTCAAAAGTCGAGGCAGCCATTGAGCCGCTATAAGCGCGTCATCGGCGATGCTTTGAAATCACGCGACGACGACCGCCGCACGACAGAAGTTGCGATTGCCGTCAAATCCCTCAACCGGATGAACGAACTCGGGTGCGCAAAATTCGTTCGACGGGCATGAGCGAAGCCGCCTCAACGTTCAAACACGCCTTGCAAAAGCTCCATGCAACAAGCTCGAGCGACGGGGCAAAAACAGCCCCGAACGTCGAACCAGTCTCCGTCAACCCGCAAACATTTTCTCTCCCAAACTCTGGCTTGCCGCCGGAGACGGCGGAGCCCATCCGCCAGCAAGAGCAAACCGAAAAGGTCACGCGATGGCGCCGCCAAGCGCAGCATAACCGTCAAAGCGCCGCATAATGCGGGTTAGATGGGCTTGGAGCTTCCCAACAATCATCCTCGGCTCGCGCGCCGGGAACGTTCCGGCAGCGCCCCGAGCGAGGGCTGTCCAATTGATGGTTGTCCGCGTTTTCCACGAGCCGAATCGCCGCCTTTCCTATGCGAGGAGACGGAGCGAGATGACGCCGTCGCCGCCGTGCACCTTCCCCCTAAACGCTCATGCCGGCGACGCGTTTTCAGCGTGCCTTGTGCAACCCTCCCGGCGGCTCGTTCGTCACTCCCGGCGAACTGGTCGGCGGATCTACCAACAAGGCGCATGCAACAGCGAATACGGCCATCATCGCGCCGGTGCGCAACGGATAGTCCACAAGTGAGTGAGCGACAAGGAGCGCAATGATCAAAGTCGCCGCGCGGGTCGAGGATTGGTCGATCCCGAACTCGCCGGATTGCGAACGCCGCCAGACCTCCGCCGATCGCCGGATCAACCAGAAAGCGAACACCCCAAGCAGGATCGGGGCTACGACGCCAGTTTCAAGCCACAACTCGAGAAAATCATTGTGGGCGTGATTGGCGTAGGCGCCAGCCATTAGGTCCTGAGGATTCTCGAACATCGCATAGACTGGTACAAAAGCGCCGAGGCCGGCGCCAAACGGCATCGTCGCCATCGCCGCTTCGATCGTGTTGCGCGCGATGGCGATTCGCCCGTCCGCCAGCGGATCGGCGTCGAACCTCTCCATTATCCGGTACAAGGCGAACTGCGTCGAAAAGACGATCACCAAGACGACCGCGCCAATCAGCTGTCCGCTGAACGAGGCGCCTTTCGGCTCCCGCCGATCTCGTTGTCAGGACACATCAGAAATTGAGAAATCGGCCTGTTGAATTTCAAGGCGTTACGAAACGCTGCTGATTTACGCATATACATTTGAATTGAGAAAACGCCCGAATGATGTACAGTTGAATTGAGAAT
>Ga0194120_10006213_pt1 | contig 17030 bp, 17 predicted proteins | sample TA2MahCa65mmetaG_FD_148642 | JGI IMG/M metagenome (GOLD analysis project Ga0194120, IMG submission 148642) | Freshwater microbial communities from Lake Tanganyika, Tanzania - TA2015019 Mahale Deep Cast 65m | ecosystem: Environmental > Aquatic > Freshwater > Lake | place: Tanzania: Lake...
CTAAGGGACTGGAAAACAATAAGTCGATCACTCTCACATCAGGACGGAGCCGCGAGTCGGACCCTTGGTCCGCGAGCTGGCGACCCACTGAGCAAGCAAACGGGCCCAAGAAATGATTGAGTAAATCATTTCCGGGCCCTAAACCAGGGACATCCGACCATGCAAACCCTCAAGATCGCAGTACTCCATGGCGGACCGTCGAGCGAGCACGACATCTCGGTGTGGTCGGCGACTGGCGCGATCGCCGCGTTGCGCGGCGTTGGCCATGAGGTCCACCCGGTCTTCGTAGGCAAGGACGGCCTGTGGCACTTTGGCGGCGGCGCGGCTGAGCCCGGCCGGGTCTCAGACAACCCGCTGCCGCTGTGGGGCGCAATCGAGTTGCTGAGCGAGATCGGCGTCGACGTCTGTTTCATGGGCTTTCACGGCACCTATGGCGAGGACGGCAAGATCCAGGCTGCGCTGGAACTGGTTGGGCTGCGCTACACCGGGTCCGGCGTCGCAGCGAGCGCGGTGGCCATGGACAAGCCTTTGGCGCGGCGGGTGTTCCAGGGCGTCGGCATTGCCGTCGCGCGCGCCATCGAAGCACCGACGGCCGGCTTGGGCGAGTTGGCAGGCGCCCGCATCGCCGCGGCCGATGTCGTCGAATCCCTGGGTCTGCCTGTGGTCGTCAAGGTGCCGGCCGGAGGCTCGAGCGTCGGCGTCGCGATCGCGCGCACGGTCGGGGATCTGGTCGAGGCCATGCAGCGCCTTTCCGAGGGCGTGGACCACCTGTTGTGCGAGCAGTACATTGCGGGGACGGAATTGACCGTTGGGGTCCTGCAGGCCCGCGACGGCTCGCTGCACGCGCTGCCCGTGGTCGAGATCTGCCCAAAATCAGGAGCGTTCTTCGACTACGCGGCCAAGTACCAGCAGGACGGCTCCGACGAGATCGTGCCCGCGCGAATTCCCGCCGAAGCGGCCCGCGCGGTCCAGGATCTCGGCCTGCGGGCGCACCGGGCGCTCGGGTGTCGCGGCGTGTCGCGGACCGACGTCATCTTGCGCCACGACGGCCAACCGGTGGTACTCGAAACGAACACGCTCCCGGGGTTGACGCCTGCTTCGCTGCTGCCCAAGGCCGCCGCCGCCGACGGCAGGAGCTACGCGCAGTTGATCGAGGCGATCGTCGCCGCCGCCATGTGAACCTGCGGGCATGCGGCAGTGCCGGCGCGGCGTGCCAAAAATGTCCTTGACGCCCTCGGCATGCGGGCGCAGAATTTCGCGCCGCTCGATCGCGTCTTCATCGACCGGGCGGCTTGCATGCGCGTCGCGCCTCGGCCCACGCGATCAAGACAAGCTTCCGCACTGATACCGCGCCCGCTCGGCGACCAACCACCGCCGGATCCGCGCGCAGGAGCCCCATGAGCATCTCGCTGTCCATCGACCAGGTCCATCCGTTGCCGATCCAGGAGAACGAGACGGTCAAGGTCACGTGGACGCTTGCCGTCGGCGAAACCATGGACACCCGCAACGTGGTGGTCGTGCTGTTGACCGACGACGCGCGCCTGCACCTGGTCGACCCGAAGACCCAGGATTCGCCGCCCGAGATCAGCGTACAAATCGCGCCTGGGCAGAAGCTGACCAAGACGGTGCAGGTCATCGTGCAGCGCCGCAAAGGCCTGGACGATCACATCAAGGAGCCGTACGCGTCGCCTTTTTGGCTGCTCGGCCGCGTGCGCCATGACACCGATGTGTTGGCGTCGGCCGCAGGGCTGGAAGTCGAGTTGATGGGCCTGCCGAAGCGCCAAGCGGCGCGTATCTTCACGTAGCCGGCAGTAGGGTCTGGCCGCGCCATCCCTTGCCAAGGCGCTGGCTGCTGGTCGGCTTGGCCACCGATAGATGGCCGCCGATCACAGGGCGGGCGCCCCGCTGCACACGGCTGCCACCAACTGCAGGGTGCCGTCGGCGCCGCGCACCCACGCGACGTCGCGCAAGCCCTTGACCGCACGGCGAATGGCAAGGCACTGCGCCGGCGGCGAGCGCCAGGTCTCCAGGCGACCGCTCTGGCCAACCGCGACGGTTCTGGCTTCGATGCGCGCTGAGGGCCGGTCCACGAGGACGCGGTCAGGGTGCGCGAAGACCGGGCAGCCCGCCCCCTGCGCAGCCGCGGTGGCGAGGGCGCGCGCGACCTTGCGGGGGGTCAACTGCCCCTCCTTGACGGTCGATTGGCCTGCCGCGTCCGCGATGGTCGCTACCAGATCGACGCCGGTCGGGTCGTCCCCCAGGCCAATGGCGGACCGCACACCCTCCTTGTCGCGCACCAGCGCCAGATCGCGCACGGCGGTGCCAGCGACCAGCGCCTGGCCGACGACGGCACCGCCATCGAGGTCGAGGACCGTCCACTCGATCGCGGCCTTGGCGCCATGGGAAGCCGGCAGCGCCTCGGCCAGGGCGAGCAGACCGCCCGATCGCGCCGCGGCCAACAACCGGCCCTGGGCTTCGAACACAACGTCCGCAGTCCCCTTGCGCGCATCGATGGCCGCAATGCCGCTCGGCAGGACCAGCAAGGGCGGGTCCCCCGGCAGCACCTGGCCGGCCGGCGGCGGCGCCGGGCCCCGCGCATCGCCGGCCGCGAGCGATGCCTGACCGACCCGGGCGCCTGTGGCTAGGGCCCGAACCTCGACGGCGTGGCGATCGAACGATTTGTGGGCGGGATCGTGCCGGCACACCTTGGGCAGCAGGACCAGATCGTCAGCGATCACCGGCAACCCATAGTGGCACGACGGCGCGGCGGCGATCACGAGGCCCGCATGGGCGCACCCAGGTGCGAGGGCGCCCTCTGCGGCAAGGCCATCGCTGGCGCAGGCCAGGCCGACGAGCAGGAGCTGGGTCGGGACGAAACGGCGGGTCATGGCGGGGTTCCTCGCGGGCAGACGATCGCCCACTTTGCAGCGGATCGCGGCGCGTGCCAAGCTTGCCCCATGCGCGACACGCCCGCCGAGCCCCCAGACGCGCCAGAATCCGCGGCGGCGCAGTTCGAGGCCGACGAGTTGCTCGACGGCACGCCGCAAGTGCGGGCGTGGGTGATCGCGATCGCTGCGGTCTGGGTGCAGGTCGCCGCGCTGCTGTGGGGCCTCGCGGTGTTGCCGTGACCCTGGGCCCCGGCCACTCGCCGAGCGCCGCCGTCCGCGCGATCGACGTGCTGCAAAACCGCGCCAGCCTGGTCGCCACCGAGTTCAGCCTGCTTGGCGTCGGAGCCGCGCTGCTCGTCGCCACGGGTGTCGCTGGGCTGGCCCAGGGCCCGTCGGCGATTCCGCTCGGGCGCCAGGCGGTGGCGGTCGGCGCCGGGCTGGTGACGTGCGGCGTCCTGGTCGTGGCGATCGGCCACGCGCTCGATGCCGGAGGATGCCGGACAGCCAGTCGCGCCATGGGCCGCTACCTGTGGCCGTTGGTGGGGCTCGGGGCCCTGCTGGCCGTGGCCGCCTGGGGCAGCTTCGCCTTGCCGTGGCCGGGTTCAGCCGAAGGCAACGGAGCCGTTGGCGGTCTGGGGTTGGTCGCATCGGCTGCCGGGCTGGTCGGGGTGCCGGTCATCGCCGGCCTGGGCCTGCGCGCGCTGGCCGCCCCCGCCGTGGCGCCTCCCGTGCCGCTGGCGCAACTGATGCAGGCGACCAGTCACACCTTGACGGCCGGCGCGGTGTTGTTGTTGGTCCTGTGCAGCTTGAATGACCAACTGTCGGTGCTCGGTCGCCACTACGTCGCCGCGGCGGTGTGCACGCTGGCGGCGCACGCCATGGTGTGGGCGGGCTGGCTGTTGCGCGAATCGCGGCAGATGGTGCGCCTGCTCGACGCCACGGGAACGCGGCTGCCCGGGCTGGTGCGCTGCCATCGCATCGCCTCGGCCGCGACGGTGGGCGGCCTGATGGTGCCGGGCCTGCTCATCTTCCACGCGCTGATGACCGGGCGAGAAGGTGGCGTCGTGGTAGCTGCTGCGCTGCTGGTCGCGTCGAACCACGCAATGCGCTTTGCGTGGGTGCTGACGTCGTTCCGCAGGGTGCCGCAGGCGGGGTCGGTCGATGTGGGCAGCCCGCCGCGGTAGGCGATCGCTTCCACAGCGGATGCGCAGCGCTCACATTTCCGCGAGGATGCGCTGGCGGACCTGCGCGAACTCCTCTTGCGAAATCAGGCCTTTTTCGAGCATCTCTTGCGCTTTGGCCAGGCGCTCCTGCGGGTCGGCTGCCACGGGTGCGGTCGGCGATGGCGCGGGCCCTGCGTGTCCTTCGACGTGGACCTCGTGGTGGGCTTCGGCGGCTTCGGCCACCGCTTTGCGAAAGCCCAGTGGGTCGCCGATGCGCTGGAACTGCTCGCGCGTGCCACCGGTGCCGATGACCTCGATGTCGCCGAAGCTGAAGAGCCTCCCCCAGATCGACTGTTCGACCTCGATCGACTCGACTTTGCCCAGGTTCAGTTCCAGGGTGCGCCGTTGGACGATGCCGACCTTGATGATCACCCGACGGTTGGTGACGGCGAACTCGCTGGCGGCCCGTTGGACCCAGCCCCAAATGAACAGCGTCAACACCGACTTCCACGACAGGTACACGCTCCAGTGCACGCGGGCCTCGTAGACCACGCGTTCGTTCTTGAGCAGGTTATCCAGCACGTAGCTCATGGCGACTCCGGCCGCCGCGGGTCAGCGCGACGGGCAGCGTTCATACTCCCGGCCGGCTGTGCTACACAAGCGGCAGGGCCGGCGCCCGTTCCACCGCACCATGTCCGACCGCCTGCGTTCGCTGCAAGAAACCTACGCCCCCGCCAACCAGTGCTTCGGGTGTGGGCCGGCCAACGAAAAGGGCCTGCGCATCCGCAGCTTCGTCGACGGCGAAGGGCTGGTCGCGACCTGGCAGCCCCAGGACCACCACCAAGCGTTCGCGGGGATGCTCAACGGCGGCATCTGCGGGGCCCTGCTCGACTGCCACAGCAACTGGACTGCGGCGTGGCGGCTGATGGTGCATGCCGACGCGGCCACACCACCGTGCACGGTTACGGCCGATTTCCACGTCAAGCTGCGGCGGCCGACGCCCATGGCGAACCCTGTTCAACTGCGTTCGCGCGTGGCGGAGCTGCACGCCGACCGCGCGGTCATCGAAGCGGAACTCGTCGCCGATGGCAAGGTCACCGCGACCTGTCGCGGGCTGTTCGTGGCGGTGCAGGAAGGCCACCCGGCGTTCCATCGCTGGTAGGCGGACGGGCGCGCCGCGGTTGTTTAGGGCCAGGAAATGATTTACTCAATCATTTCTCGGGCCCGTTTGCTTGCTCCGTGGGTCGCCAGCTCGCGGACCAAAGGTCCGACTCGCGGCTCCGTCCTGATGTGAGAGTGATCGACTTATTATTTTCGAGTCCCTTAGGGCCAGGAAATGATTTACTCAATCATTTCTCGGGCCCGTTTGCTTGCTCCGTGGGTCGCCAGCTCGCGGACCAAAGGTCCGACTCGCAGCTCCGTCCTGATGTGAGAGTGATCGACTTATTATTTTCCAGTCCCTTACTTCGGCGCATCCTGCTGGGATCACAGCTTTTTGAAGGCAGCTTCGACACACGCGGCGTTGCCCTTGCCGGCCGCGAACGCCTTGGCGGCACCCAGCGCAGCTTCGCGGGCAGCGGGTTCGGCCGGGAGGCCCTTGCGCAGCTGTTCGCGCAGGTCTTCGGGCTGTGCGCCCTCCCCGCAGGCGGCAAGCACCACCTGACCCACACACTTCTGGCCCTGCGCGCGACCGACGAGGTAGCCGGCGACTTCCTTGCCCGGGAACATCTTGGCTTGGTCCTCGACCGGCTTGCACGATCCCGCCTTGGCGAGTTCGGCCTCGATCCACCGCGAGACGAAAAGGTCGGCCAGCGCTTGGTGGCTGAACTGCCATTCGGCGCCCTTGACGGTGCCCTTGTGCCCGCCGATGCGCTCGAACACCACAGACTGGAACAGTTCCTCGCACAGGTGCTTGTTGCGCGCATTCTCACCGCCCTCGGCCGCGATGCAGCGCTTGACCGAAAAGCCCAGGTTCCATTCGCCGTCCGCATAGCCGTCTTTGGCCAACATCTTGTCGACCGCGGCGAAAGCCTCCGCCGGGGCAATCTTGAGTTCGTTCAACTCCTTGCGGATGCGCTCTGCCAGGATTGCCTCGTGGACCTCGGCCAGGAAAGTCTTCTGCCCGCCGCGATCATGTGCGGCATCGAAGGTCTTGGCCAACCGCTGGACCGCCTCGATGTCGCGGTAGGTGGCGAGCAATGGCAGGTAGCACTGTTGGCCGATGAGGCTCTGGCGGTCCAACCGCCACGCCGAGACGAATGCAGTCATGCGATCGGTGTCGGCCTTGTCGTCGCCCTTGCGCAGCAGCGCCGAACGGGCCCGGCCGCAGTCGAGCGGTGCAATCTCCAGCACGGCGTCCAGATCGGTCATGCCGTAGTACTGGTCGTAGATCGACGGCCGGCCGAGCAGCACCAGTTGCATGTGCGGGTTGTCGCGGCGAACGCGGCGAATCGCCTCCAGGCCGGCGGTGCGCTGGGCGGGCTGCACCTCGTCGAGCGAATCGACCACGAGGACCCAGGCCGTGCGCGCCATCAGGTCGTCCAGCCAGGCCCCCTTGTCCGCACCCACGCCGATTTGCGCGGCCACCAGCCGCGTCACCGCCTCCTGCGTCGCGCCCTCCTTGACGAGGTCCTTGAAATCGAGGGTGACCGTCGCCTTGCTGCGGCAGGTCTCGGCGTGCAGGGCCTTGCCGAACTGGGTCTTGCCGATGCCGCCGCGGGCCTGGACGAAGAGGGTGCGCACGTCTCCGGCGCGCAATGCCTTGAAAAGTTTCTCTTCCGACAGCAGCCCGTCGTCGTTCGCCCGAGGTTCGGTCGACCATACCTGGGCCTTGAAGTCGGGCCGCAGGTAGTCGAGGTCGCGCACCGCGCGGTCGTGCGCCGAGGCGGCGCCCTCGCAGACACCGTTGTAGGGTCCACTGCCGTCGCGCGCGGCTTCGTACATCGAGGTGGCGCCGCAGGCCGCGCCCCACACGGGCAGCGCGAGCAAACAGGCGCGGAAGGTCTTGGCCAACGGCAGCGATTTCATCGGGTTCCACCAAGGCGTCGGGCGCGGCGCGGGCCTAGCGTACACCGGGGCGACGGTGTTGCGGAAGGCGCGCGATCGACACGCCGCCCGGCCCCGTCACGCCGCCGACCCGGGTCGCAGCGGTCGCCAACTTTGCGGCCTCAACCGCGCGAAGCAGGCCGCGAAGTTGCCCCAGCACACCCGTTCGATGCGCGCGTCTGGCCAGCCGCGCCGCTGCATGGCCGCCAGCAGGCGCAGGTGCCCGAACCCGTCGCGCATGCCGGGCGGGGGCACGATCGCGCCATCGAGGTCGGTGCCGATGGCCGCGCACGCCTCGCCGCCGACCGCGATCGCGTGATCGAGGTGGTCCACGAGCAATTCGACCGCGTCGGCCCGACCCCGCGGGCGCAGGTACACAGAGGCCGCGACGATCCCGACGACGCCGCCGCGGTCGGCGATGGCCGCGACCTGCCGGTCGTCCAGGTTGCGCCAATGGGGCCGCACGCCGGCCACGCCGGTATGGGTCGCGATCGGCGGCTGATCGCGGTCGCTGGCGGCCAGCGCGTCCCAGAATGTGGAAGGGTGGGCATGCGCCAGGTCCACGAACGCACGGTGGCGGTTGAGCGACGCGACCGCCTGGGCGCCGCGCCCGGTCAGCCCCTTGGCCCGTCGAAGCGACAGGGGGCTCGAGGTCGCACCCAAGGCCGAGTCGGTCAGGTGCACGAGCGTGGCGCGAACCACCCAGCCGTCCCCGAGAACGCCGTCGAGGTCGGGGTCCACGGCGAACGCGGCGTCCCAGGCATTGGCGCCTTGCACCGCGCACAGGATGGCGTGCCGCCCTTGCGTCTTGGCCGCCATCAGTTCGTCCGGTGTGCGCACCCGTGCGATCGCGTCTCCGCACGCGCGACACCACCGGTCGAAGCGACGCCAGTTCGCTTGCCACGCTTGCCAGCGGCCGGCCTCGGACCGAAACGGGTTGGTGGTGATCGACCACTGGGCCGCGGCGACCCCGCACGCATGCAGCCGCGGTAGGTCCAGGTGGCCAAAAAAACGGCCGCCGAGCAACCCCGGTCGGTGGGCGACGCGCGGGTCGTAGCCCCACAGCCGCTGCGGAATCCAGGTGTCGATGTGCAGGTCGCACAGGCCGATCGCGCGAGCCCGTTCGGCCACCGCAGGGTCGATGTCCGCGGGCACGCCGATCCGGGCGAGGGCGGTCATCGCCATCCCTCGGCCAGCGCCGCGACCAGCGTGCTTGACGCGACTCCGAAGGATGACCGCTGCGCAAGCAGGCTCACGACGAGGTAGGGGCCGTCGAGGTCGTAGAACCACCCAGGGTGGACCAGGATGCCGCATTCGGCCAGCAACCGCTCCGCGGCGTCGCCCGGCAGGGTCGCGGGGATGCGCAGGATGGCGCTCCAGCCCCCTTCAGCGGGCAGGACATTCAGCGCGGCCCCCTGGCAGCAGTCGGTCAGTGCCGCGCGGTTTGCCCGCAGGCGCTCGGCCAGTTGTCTCTGGATTGCCGGCGCGGCGGCAAGCAGCGCGGGCACGGCATGTTGGATCGGCGATCCGACCGACAGGAAGGTGTCCGCGACCAGTTCCAAGCGTTCCAGGGCGGGGCGAACCAGCGGATCCGGCCCGCAAACCGCCGTCCAAGCCAGTTTGCACTGGGGCAGCAGGCAGGTCTTGGACAGGCCGCGCAGCGCAAAGGTCAGGCACGCCCGGTCGCCGTGGATTGCGGTCACCGCCTCCGGCTCCAGAGCGCCGTACACGCCGGCCGAGTCGGCGAACACCTCGTCCACCACCAGGGCGAGGCCGCGCTCGGCACAGAGCCTCTCGACCGCGGTCCACTCCGCGCGGTGCAGCAAGTTGCCCGTCGGGTTGCCCGGAGCGATCACCACCACGGCACGGGCGCCTTGGGAAGCGTCGGCCAGGCTGTCGAGATCGACGTGCCAGCGGCCGGCCGCGAAGTGCAGATCGTAGGGTTGGGTGCGCACCGACTCCAGCCGGGCCAGCCAGTCCACCAGCGGGTAGCACGGCCGCGGGACGGCGATGGCGTCACCAGGGTCGCACAACACCTTGAGAATCCAGGCGTACGCCTCGCTGGTCGAGGCCGACAACACAACGCGGTCGGGGTCGACCGCGGGACCCAGCCACGCGGCGATCGCGCGCCTGGCCTCAAGCCCACCGCGCGGGTCAGGCGCATGGTGGGCTGCGCCGGGCTGGTCCAGCGCCGACCGCAACCCTTCCCAAGGCAGGCCCAAGCCACACGCGGTCGGGTTGGTGACCGTGAGGTCCAGCACTGGCGCCCCCCGCGCATGCCGTTCCGCCGCGAGTTGGTGCAACCGGTTCGGACCGGCCGGGTGGTCTGTGCGGCGCGCGAACATCAGCCGTCGCCGTCGGGCCACCACGCAAAATCGTCGGGCAGCGTGCGCGCAGCGCCCTGCACGAAGGGCTCGCGGTAGCGCAAGTAGGCCTGCCATGCGTAGTCGATTTGCCGCAGGTTGCGCTCGCTGACGGCGCGCTTGACCGTGGCCGGGCTGCCGACCACCATCGACCGCGGCGGGATCACGGTGCCAAGCGGGACGACCGAGCCGGCGGCGACGATGCAGTGGTCTCCGATGTCGCAGTTGTCGAGCAGCGTCGCGTGCATGCCGACGAGGCAATCGTTGGCGACGCGGCAGCCGTGCAAGATGGCGTTGTGACCGACCGTGACGCGCTCGCCGACAAACGTCTGGCTGAGGTCCTGGGTGGTGTGGACGACCGCGCCGTCTTGCAGGTTGGTGCATGCGCCGATGCGGATCGCCCCGCAATCGCCGCGCAACACGGCACCGGGCCAGACGCTGACCTGCGGGCCGAGCCACACATCGCCAATGACGACGGCGGCCGGGTGGACCCAGGCCGTCGGGTGGATGCGCGGGGTATGTTGGAGGTAGGTCTGGATCACGGTTGCCTTGTGCGGGGTGCTACGCGCGCACGGCCAGAAGCGACCGCGCCCGCCCGCTGGGAAAGTCGCACTGTGGCGGCAGATGTTCAAGGGCCGACCAGCGTGCCCCGGCCGCGCGCCCTCCGGCCTCGACCATCTGCTGCAGGGCCGCGCCGTCCACTCGGCTGTCGTTGATGCACGCCAGCAGGTAGCCGCCCGGGTCCAGCAGCGCCGCGGCCATTTCGACCAGGGCCGGGTAGTCCTGGGCTGCAACCCAGCGCCGCCGCTTGACCTTGGCATGGCTGGGCGGGTCGAGAATGACCAGGTCGAAACGGTCGCCGCGCCGCGCCATCTTGGGCAACCACAGCAGGACGTCGCCGCGGATGAGGTCGTGGCGCTGGCGGTCGACGAAGCCGTTGCGCTCCAGGTTGACGCGCGCCAGTTCCAGGGCCGGCGCCGCGGCGTCCAAACCGACGGTGCGACGCGCGCCACCGGCCGCCGCCGCGACATCGAACGCACCGGTGTAGGCAAAGGTGTTCAACACCCGCCGGTCGGCCGCCCAGCGGCGCACGCGCGTGCGGTTGTCGCGCTGGTCGAGGTACAGCCCCGTCGCGAGCCCCTGGTCGAACACCACGCGGAACCACAGACCGTTCTCGCAGACCTCGTCCTGCGGTGGCGCTCCATCGTCGGTCTGCCAGGCGGGCGCGCGGGCGGCGAGGCCGGCGCGCTGGGCATCGACGACGTGGTTCGTTTGGCGGGGTCGCAACTGCAACCACACTGCTCGGGCGCCGCAGTGCTGTCCGATGCGCGCGCAGACCGGCAGGCTGGCTTGGCGGACGCGTTCGATGGCCGCGGCGTCGGCCGGGTCGACGTCGATGTACCGGGTGGCGACGATCGTGGCGCCCAGGGCATCGACGTACCACCCGCTGCCCTGTCCGTCGAGCAACCGAACGCAGGTAGTGGCGCGCTCCGTCGGCGTCGCACGCAGCACGGGCGCGGCCACCTCCGCCGCGACGCGCAATGCCGCGTCCACGGGCACGACCCGGTCGCGCAGCCACGCGTCGAACGCTGGCGGCACCTCGCTGCGCAAGGTCTGCCCGTCCAGGTGGACCTCGGACCGGTGCACAAGCAGCCGAGACGGGGCCGGCACGCCCAAGCGCATCGCCGGGTGCGCAACCTCGACGCCGAGGCGCCGCAGTTCCCTGCGCAGGTCGAACAGCGTGCCGCTCGACCACGACACCTCGACGAGCGCCCGCACATCGGCGCGTGCGACGACGCGCAGGGTGGCCCCCAATCGGGCGATCTCGTCGACGATCCGGTCCTGGCACAGTCGATCCGCGGGCGCGGGCCACGGGCAGACCCCGGCGACCGCGGTGACGAGGACGCGCCGCTGCAGCTCGCGCTGCGCCACCTGTGCGAGGGTGGTTGCGTCGGTGGCGAGCACGCACACGCCGCTGGCGGCCAGCGCATCGCCCGCCGTGCCGCCGTCGAGCGGGTCCAGGGCGCGCAGGAGCCGCGCCGGCCCGAGTTCGCCCGCTTGCGCTGCAGCCCGCACGCGGCTGTACACCGAATCGCCGCAATCCGTGGGTTCGCTGGCAGGTACGGCAACGCCAGAGCGCTTGTCCAGGGCAATCCACCCCGGGCCGCGGCCCAGCACCACGGCGAGCGGCAACTCGGCAATCGCCGCACAGACCGCGATGTGGGGTCTGGGGCGATCGTCGGCAAGGGCATGGGCTGGCTGCACGGTCGCAGGTCCGGCGCAAGGGACGCCGTCGCTGCTTGTAGATCAGCGTCGCGGCGGTGTCACGACCTCGCGCGGTGTGGTTGCCGCCGCGCACGCCGCGCCGCACAATGGCCCGGACCCGGCAGGACCGCGTGTCGGCGAGGCTCCATGACACGACTCGGCAATCTCATCCTCTTGGCCGCGGCACTCGCAGCCGCCTGTGCAACGGAGACCCTTCCAGCCAACAACGGCGCGCTGCTGCAGTGCCGCGCCACCAAGGGCGCTCAAGCGCCCGCCAAGCCGGCCGACACCCCGGTTCCCAACGGCAACGAGAACGACTGGAAATTGCCGGTGTGCACAGGGCCGGCGCTCGCCCCGGCATGCCCTTCGCCGACCGTGGTCGAGCACGTGCCCGAAGTCGGCCTGGCCCACGTGTCGCTGCCCGACGCGATCACCTACGCCCAATCGCCGCCGAGCAGCGGCAACCACCGCGCCGAATGGGCCAAGTGGGGCGAATACACGTTCCTGCCGCCACAGCGTTGGCTGCACAACTTGGAGCACGGCGGCGCGGCCCTGCTGTACCACCCGTGCGCGGATGCCAAGATCATCCAAGAATTGCGAGGCTTTGCGCGATGCAGGCCGGCGCAGTCGACCGGCGGCCCGTTCCGCTGGGTGCTGACGCCGTATGCCGGCCTGCCGCGGCGCTGGGCGATCGTCACCTGGCAGTGGACGTTGCTGGGCGACTGTTTCGACCCGGTAGCGATCGAGCAATTCCTGGATGCGCACTACCGCAAGACAGAGGAGGACTTCGGCGCGCACGGCGGATGGAGCTACGGGTACATGGGGATGTGACGGCTGCGGCCGGCACCGCGGTCGCTACCGATCGGGCAGGATGGCGACCACCAAGCCGGTGACGCCCCGCCCTGGCTGTTGCACCGGTTCGACCCGCAACGTGCACATGCCCATGGTGCGAACCACGCAGCGCAAATCCTGGCGCTTGCCCGCGACCGCGCCGCGCTGGGCCGCGCCGAGCCGCTCGCGGCCGATGAGGTCGGCACCGAGATCGGTCAGGTACAGCGCCTCGGCCAAGTGCGGCACCAATTGGCCATCCGGTCGAGCCAGCAGCAAGCGCGGCGCGACCTCCGAGAGCATCGGCGGCGAAAACGCCGCGACCGCCGCGCGCCAACAGGCCGCCAGTTCATCGTCGTGCCTGGGCGGCACTGCGACCTGCGCCACCGACCGGCGCACGGGCCGATCGAAGGCGATGGGTTGGCTGGCGCGCAGGTTGGGCGTGGCAGCGACGGCCGGAGGGCGCGATTTCAGGACGTTGCGCAGGCGCGCGCGCAGTTCCAGGGCATCGACCGGCTTGGCCAGCAGGTCCTCGGCGCCAGCGGCGAGCACCGAAAGGCGCATGTCGCGATCGGAGAGGCCGGTCATCACCAGCACCGGCACGTGCTCCGTGCGCGGATCGGCCTTGATCTGCATCAGCACGTCGATGCCGTACACGTCGGGCATGACGACATCAAGCAGCACCGCGTCGATGCGCTCGCGGCCGATGGTGCGCAACGCCTCGCGACCCGAACCGACCTCGATGACCGAGAAGCCGAACTGCGTCACCTGGGCCGCGATCGCTTTGCGCGACGGCGGATCGTCGTCGACGATGAGGATGGTCTGCGTTGTCGAGGCCGAATCGACCACGGCTCTGGCCTGGCGGCCGCGGCGTGGCGGCGCGCATGCGATGGTAATTCATTGGGGAGCGGCGCGGCAATCGCGGACTTGCTGCCGTTGGATCCTGGGCGCGCCACGGCTGCGTGCGGCCCAGCCGGACCTGTCGCATGCGCAAGGCTCTGCGGCATTTTGCGCGCAAAAAATGCGGATCGTAAAGGTGGGGTTGCCATTGGCGCGGTTAGCGCACATCGTTGCGGCGCTGACCCCTGGGGCGATAACATGCGAGTAGATTCATGCGCTTGTCCGGGAATACCTTTGCGGAGGTGGCGCCTGCCCATCGTTTGTCGATTATTTTCAGCGGACAGGCTTCACGTCGCCGCGGCCGGCGGTGTATCGCCGACGTCCAGACCGGCATGGGCCTACCGAACCCGCTGGGCCGCGCGCCGCGGCGTTGGGTTCACCCTGGTCGAACTCATGGTCGCCGTGGCCATCATCGCGATCCTGGCCGTGACGGCCGTGCCGCAGTTCACCAAGTACATGCGCGGCGCCAAGGCCGCGGAAGCGACGATGTTCCTCGACGGCATTCGCAAGGGCGCGTCGGCCTACTACGCGATCCCGCACACCGACGCGGCGACCGGCAAGCGCAAGCCGTGCCAGTTCCCGGTCAAGGCGGCGGTCACCCCGGCGGCTGCCAGTTGCTGCGTCGATGCCGTCGATACCGACAACGACGAGCGCTGTGACGCCAACCCGGCGAACTGGGACAACACGACCTGGGCGGCGCTGCGGTTCGGCATCAAGGACTCACACTTCTTCCAATACACCTTCGAGTCGTCGGGCGTGTTGGCCAAGGCACGCTATGTCGCGGGCGCGCACGCCGATCTCGACTGCGATGGCCTGCTGTCGACGTACGAAATCGGCATGACCGGCGACCCGGAAGCGACCGAAAGCGATTGCGACGCGGTCTCGTCCGGCGCAGCAATGTTTCGCGACAACGAAACCGAATAGGCGGAATCTGCATCGGAACGCGGCGCGTCGTCGGTGTGCGGTCGCGTGAGGCACACGGGAACGAACGCAATCGACACATCCGCGACCGCACCCTATACTGCCTGACCGAATTCCGGGTTGGCCCGGACTTCGGTCTGATGCGTGCTGTTCCGAGGGTCGCCAAGCTCTCGTCCGAGGCGGCCGACGCGCGGTGCCGGGCGAAACGCAGTCTTGCCGTTCGGTCGGTCCGTCCAGCATCGAGCGGCGCGCGGGCCGAATCCCGCTGCAACTGGCAGGCTTTACACTGGCAGGCTTTACACCGGCACGCTTTGCACTTGCACGCTCTACAGGAGACTGATTCGTGGCCGGCCGCGCTGTCATCTGCCCCGAATGCAAGAAGCCGGCGCGCGACGAGGGCGCCGAATGCCGGTACTGTGGCACGGCCTTGCCGCGCAAGGCCCAGTGCAAGTGCGCGACCTGTGCCGGCACCGTGTCGAACCCCGACGTCACCTGCACCCACTGCGGCGCCCCGATCGCTGCACGGCGCGGGTCCGGCGCGCAACTGCTGCGCTGCGCCCACTGTTCGAGCCAGGTCAGCACCGACGCGCTGCATTGCCCGCGCTGCAAGGCTGCGACGCCGGGCCTGACGGCCGTGGCTCCGATGCTGTCGGCCGAACGCCGCGCCGCCGAGGAGGGGCCGCCGGGAGCTGTGCAGGCGGTCATCGAAGGCCGCGCCACCAGCCAGGTCTCCCCGCTTGTCGTCGACTCCGTGATGAACGGGACGCTGGAGAAGGGGCTCCAGGCCCAGGCGATCGGTGTGGTCAAGGAGCCGCCGCGGCCGAGCGGTCCGCCCGTGCCCTGCCGCGTGTGCGGCCGGCACAACGCCCCGAACGCCTATATGTGTTCATCGTGCGGCGTCCCGCTGCGGGCCCAGCCGCAGGACGCGGTGGCGGTGCCAACTACGCTGCACGGCATGGCGTGGCTCAAGCCCGTCCTGCTCATCGCCGCGGTGGTCGCGATCGGCGTAGCCGGCCAGGCGTGGCGGATCAGCACCGACGCCCGCGAACGCCAGATCCGGTTGCGGGACGCGCTCGGGCCTGCGGCGACCGACAAGGGCGTGGACACGCTCAAGCAGCGCGCTGACGCGCTCGGCGTCGATCCCGAGGCGCTGCTGATGGTCCAACGCAAGTGCTTTCTGGCGCCGGACAAGACCCCGACCGAGGCCGAAATGGCTCAAGCCGTATCGGCGGTCGAGCGCGGCGAAAAGCGCAGCAAGGTCCTGGTCGCGTTCGCCCAGCACAAATGCAGCCTGTGAGCCGCTTGGGCCATCAGCGCAAGAACTCCTCCGGAATCTTGCCGCCCTGCGCCGGGTCGTACCTCTGCAAAAACGCAGCGTAGCGACCGCGCGTCTTGGCGATCTGGCGGCGCATGCCGGCGATCGTCTCCATCGGCAGCTTGCGAGAGGCGCGCTCGACGATGAAATCGGGCAGCGCGCCGCCGGGATCGGCGTCGATCTGGTAGGTGACGCGGGTGCGGCGCTCGTCGACCATCTGGAAGCGCCAAAACCCCCGGAGGCGCGGCATGCGCACCACGCCGTCCACCTTGGGCTGCAGCGCACTGTCGATGCCGTGGAAGCGGCTGTACACCTCCTTGCGCTGCAGGTTGGCGTCTACGCTGCCCGACAGCACCACGTCGCGGTCGCTGACCGGCCAGGGCGCGTCGGTCCGGTTGTAGACGATGCGATCGAACTCGTTGATTTGCTTGATGACCCGCGCCGCCGAGCACTGGTAGATCCACTCGACGTGCTTGGGGGTGTCGTCGAGTACGGCGAGGCACTCGAAAAGTCCCGCGTCCAAGGTGGCGATGCCCTTGAACACCGGCAAGTCGCGGCCGGGATCGTAGCGGTTCCACACCGTCACGCCCTGGTCGGCCAGCACCTGCTTCCAACCGGCAGTGTCGTCGTCGGCCCACAGGCGGCGCGCACACAGGGGCGCAGCAGCCGCGCCCGCGAGCGAAAACAAGAACACCCGACGCTGCATGGCCGTGACCCATCCACGCGGCCCGCCGCCGCAAAAGGGGCCGCAAGCATACGGCAAAGGCCGCCAGCGTGCAGCCCTGACAAACCGAACGCGCCGTGCTGAAATGGAACGTCCGCCGTGGTGGCGGTCGAGCGCGCGCATGAGCTTGCTTTTCCCACGGGCGGTCTGCCTTGGCCTGCTGGCCGCTGCGTCGATCGCCCACGCCGCCGAACCGCTGCCGGCGATCCTCGAACCCTACGCCGGCTACGACGTGGTGTTCGGGCCAGGCGGACCGCGCGTGCTGGGGCCGCAGGCCGCCGGCCCGATCGAGCGGATGCTGAGCCAAGCGGGGCGCGCGATCGGACCGGACGGCTGCATCCTGGGCGACATCGCCATCCAACGCGACGCCATCGCCGTGCACCTGACCTGTGCAGGTGGGCCGCTGTCGGCGCGGCTGGGCGACATCGGGCGCCACACCGGGCCCGCCGATGCCCGCACGGCGGCGTTCGCGGTGGTGTGGGACCCCGCAGCCGTCGCGGCGTGCACCGGGCAGTGCGCGGCGGCGCTGGGTCCGGCCAAAGACGAGCTGCTGCGGCGCATCCGCGTCGGCGAATCGGCGGTCCCGTGGCTGCGGGTGCGCCCGGCGCCGGGCTCGGC
>Ga0194120_10006216_pt1 | contig 17025 bp, 16 predicted proteins | sample TA2MahCa65mmetaG_FD_148642 | JGI IMG/M metagenome (GOLD analysis project Ga0194120, IMG submission 148642) | Freshwater microbial communities from Lake Tanganyika, Tanzania - TA2015019 Mahale Deep Cast 65m | ecosystem: Environmental > Aquatic > Freshwater > Lake | place: Tanzania: Lake...
ACACAACGCCGAATGATCGCCGACCGAACACGAGCGGAGCGCTGCCGACTAGCGGTAGGCTGGATTGCCCCATGAACCAGCGCCAACCCAGGGTTTGGGCAAATCCAACCGCATTCTGACCCTATAGCTTTTTCGCGACGACTTTCTCGATCTGGGCCGTGAATTTCGCGATGTCGTCGGCCAGGTGCGTATCGCCGGTTACCTTGTCTCTCAGATCGGCCGCCAAGGATGTCACGTCACGCGCTCCGCTCGTGCCCGCAAAGGCCTGCAAGGAAGCAGCCTGGCTCTGGAGCTGGTTGACCAGGCTGCCGACGGAGGACTGGCGAGCGCTCTGATCGCCGGCGCCGCTGGAGGCAAGCGACGTAACCCTCGAGTTGAAGGAGTTGAGCGCTGACAAGGCGGTCGACATGGAGGCGCCCAGGTCGCCAAGGGATTTCACGGCGTCAAGCGTGTCCCTGGTCACGAAGGCGTGATTGGAAGACGTAAAGGCCGTAGGGCCGACCGACGTAGTCGAACCAAACGAGGATGTGGCGATCGGTTCCCACGCGAACGTGGTACTGCTCGTTGACGCTCCCGAAATGGTCAATTCGGCCATGATCGTCCCTGATCTCCTTCGCCGAGCCCGACTTCCCTTCCGCTCCCCTGTTATGAAATTCCGGGAAGCGCTGGCTCGCTTTCTCGACTATACCCTTAGGGAACCCGGGGATCTAGCGCTGGCGGCCGTTATTCACAATGTCGTAACCCTCTGGCAGCCGACCGCGCAACAAATTCATGCATCCTTCACGCATAGCGTGGAGGCCGGCTTCACACTAGCGCGGATTCGAGCTTGGCCAGTGCGCTCGCGACGTGGGCGACGATGGGCTCGAGCATCGTGACCGTCTCGGCGGAGAGCGCGTCGGGCCGCACGCTCCCGAGGATTATCAGGCCGCGCACCTCGCGCCCCGCCATCACGGGGAAGAAGGCGACGCTGCGAAGCCCGAGCCGGAGGCAGTACTGGCCGATCGGGCCGTGGTCGGTCGCCGGGGAGAGCTGCCGGAAAGTGGCTTTCCGGGCCACCAGGGGCTCCTCGGCCAAGGTGCCGTCCCAGGCCGTGCGCCAGCCCCGGCCGAAGGACGCCGGAGACGTACTGAAGACGTCGCGGATGACGATTTCCTTGAGGTTGGCCGGATCCAGCATGAGGACACCCACCTGCTCGAACGGCACGTGCACGAACGTGTGCGAGTGGAACGCCGCCAGGACCTGGCGCGGCGACTCGGCGACCGCCAGGGTCGGCGCGAGATCGGCGATGATGCGCAGCTCCGCGTTGCGCCGCTCCAGGATTTCGGCCTTGGCCGCCAGTTCGTCGGAGATGCGCCGGGTCTCGTCGAAGGCCCGGGCGTTGCGGATGGCCACGGCGCACACTTCCGCCAGCAGAGACAGGCGGCGGACTTCGTCGGGGTGGAAGGCGCGGGCCTCCTTGAAGTAGACCGTGAGCACCCCGAGCGACTCCCCTTCGGCGATGACCGGGCAGGAGAGCAGCGAGCGGAAACCGTCGGCCACGGAGGCCGCGACGTACTCCCGGGGAAGCGTGGAGTCTTCCAGGACGTCCGAGCACGACACCGGGCGCTGCTCGCGGTAGCTCACGGCGGTGAAGAGGCTGGTGTCCAGGGGGATTCCCCGCTCGCCGATGAATTTCACCAGGTCGCCGGTCAGGCCGAGGCTCCCGGCGATCGTCAGCACGTCGCGGTCCGCCGGCTTGACGTAGATCGCGCACTTGTCGGTCCCCAGGGCGTCGGCGCCGACGCGGGCGATCGCCTCGAAGAGGGGCCGCGGCTCGGTGTAGCGGATGAGGCGGTGGACCGCCCGCACGACCATGTCGAGGTCTCGCCGGCGAGCATGCAGATCCTCGGCCAGTTGCAGAGAATCGGCGTTCACTAGAGCCTCCTCGGGGGGGTGCCGGTCTCGAACTCGTACACGTAGCGCGTGATGTCCATGAGGTCTGAGAGCACGTCCTGGGGCTTCGCGGCGTCGAAGAGCATCCGGTACACGCCCTCGGTGATGGGCATGTACACTCCCGACGCCTTTGCCCATTCGAAGACCGTGCGCGTGGTCTTGACGCCCTCGGCGACCTGCCGCATCCCGCCGACGATGGCATCCAGGCGCTCGCCCTTGGCCAGGCGCAGACCGACCTGGTAGTTGCGCGAGAGCGGCGAGAAGCAGGTCGCCATCAGATCGCCGATCCCCGACAGGCCCTGGAACGTCAGCAGTTGCGCACCCTCCGCCACGCCAAGCCGGGCGATCTCGGCCAGGCCGCGGGTGAGCAGCAGCGACATGGTGTTCATGCCGAACCCCAGGCCGGTGGCGATGCCCGACGCGATGGCCATGACGTTCTTGAGCGCGCCGCCTATCTCGGTGCCCACCACGTCGTCGCTGCCGTAGACGCGGAAGCTCTTGCTCCACAGCAAGCGGCGCCCTTCCTCGATGACTTCCTCGAACCGCGAGGCGATCGCGGTGGCCGAAGGGTGGTGCTGCGCCACCTCCTTGGCGAGGTTCGGCCCGGACAGCACGCCGATTTTCCGGGTCGCGGTCTCCTCCCGCAGGATCTGGCTCATGCGCTTGAACGACTCGGGTTCGATGCCCTTCACCGCGTGGATGAGCACGTGCGAGCCGTCGAGGTGGTCGCCCAGCGTGCGCGCCACGTCCCGCAGGCCGTGCGACGGCACGACCATGAAGATCACCTGGCATTCCCGGCCGATGCGCGGCAGGTCGGTCGTGGCCACCACCTGCGGCGCCAGCGCGGATTCGGGCAGGTACTTGGAGTTGCGGTGACTCTCGTTGATCTCCGCGGCGACCTCGGCGTCGCGCAGCCACAGCAGCGTGTCGCGGCCGTTGTCGCCCAGTATCTGTGCGATGGCCGTGCCCCACGACCCGCCGCCCACGACGCCGACGCAGCTACGTGCCATGTGTGCCCGCCTCGACCCGCGACGGCAGCGCCAGTTCGGGCAGAGCCGCCGGGGTGCGCTCCAGGTCGAAGCCGACAAGCCGGTTGTGGTAGTACAGCAGCAGCTTCATGTCGGTGATGCGCAGGCCGCCGCCCTCGCGCACCAGCACCGGGCGCTGGTGGTACATCCCGAAGTACCGCAGCGCGCCCGCGACGATGCCCTCGACCGAGTTCTTGCGGACCTGGCCGCCCAGGAGCACCGCCCCCTGGTCGGCCTTGCGGAGCAACTGCCCGCGCACCAGGTCCACCTCGCGATAGACGGTCTCGAGCGACAGCGGTTCGTCGGCGCGGACGCGCAGGAAGGTGTAGAGATCCAGATCGGGATGCGCCCGCCGGAGGAACCGGAACAGCGCGTAGGCCACCAGGTGCGTGGCGAGCACGACGGTGTAGCGGTGAAATGCCCGGACTATCTCCTGGCCGAGTTCCTTGACGTACTCGGCGTCTCGTTGCGGGGAGGCCGCCACCGCGCCGTCCTTGAGCAGGTAGGTCCGGGTATCCACGGGCCGGCCCCGATCGTCGTAGCTGATGCCCTCGGCGTCCACCCGGTTGCCGAACAGGTCCATCGGCGCCCCGTAGTGGATGACCATCGAGGAATCCAGCGCGAAGGTCTTCTTGGCGTAGTCCCAGATCCGCGAGAGGCGGCTCGATTCGTCGTTCTCGATGATGTAGCGGTGCTGGCCCTCCCGCTTGAGCTGGTCGTCGATGAGCGTCTCGGCTTCGAGCACCAGGTGGTAGTTGAGGGTGCACGGCACGATGTAGATGCCGGGGCTCGTGGCGCCGGCCTGCACGTTCTTGATCCCGGCGGCCAGTCCCGACCCGAGCAGGCCGAGCTTCAGCTTCTTCTCCACGTGGCCGCCGCGGCTGCGCGTGCCGCCCGGGAAGAAGAGGCTGTGGTAGCGCCGTTCCAGCAGTACCTGGGAGTAGGTCTTGAGGACGTCCTTGTAGAGGCCGAATTGCAGGCGCCGATCCACCTTGTAGGCCCCGAGGTTGTGCATGAAGTAGCTGATGATCGGGTTGAAGAAGAGATTCTTGCCAGCGCCGTAGGTGAACGGCGGCAGATCGTTGGCGAGCAACGACCAGCCGATCACGATGCTGTCGAGGTTTGACAGGTGCGTCGGCACGAGGATCAGCGTGCCTTTCGTGCCGAGGGTCCTGACCAGGTCCATTTCCCCCTGCACCAGGATGCGCTCGCGCACCGTCGAGAGGTTGACCAGGCGATGCCAGTTGAGCTGCGGCCGCAGGAGCAGCGACAGGCCGACGGGTACGACCTGGGTCGCGAAGCGGTAGACCTTGGGATCGAAGTTCCCGACGACGTCCGCCGCCAGGCGACCGAGCAGGCGGCGCAACTCGGCCTCTCGCTGATCGGCGGTCATGGTGCCCAGGTGCCGGTACAGGGTCCGCCAGTGCGCCAGTTCGGCCGAGCCGGAATCCTCCAGGCGGGCGATCTCCGAGAACGCGGCGTCGTTGAGCGCCAGCTCCAGGGCCTGCGGCGTGCGCGTGGTGCGCGCGAACTCGCGTTCGACGACCTCGCGCACGATCGCGTCGCGCTCGTCGTTGAACCCGAAGATCTTCCCCTGCACCCCGTCCACTACTTGGCAATATACCTCGCAGGAGGAGTAGTTATTGCTCAGCGGGCGAGCAAAACGGCCGGAGTCCGCTCGAAGAGAGCGTCGCGCAGGGATTGCACGTGGCGATTCTCGTCGTCGCCCACCCGGTCGATCGCCCGCATGATGGCCGGGTCGCCGTTGCATTCGCCGATGGTCCCGAGCAGCGCCCAGTTGCGCTGGCACGTGGTGGCGCAATCGACCAGGGTCTGGAGATCCAGCCACCGGCGCAGTTCGGGATCGGCCCCGGCGTCCACCATGGATGCCTCCAGCGCCCCCAGCAGGGTGCGCACCGAGGCGGTGGCCGGCCCTGGCTCGCCCGCCATCTCCTCGATCAGGTCGCGCACGACACGCGCGTGGTGGCGGCACTCGCTCTCCTGGGTTTCCAGCCGCAACCGCAACGCGTCGTCGGCGGACCGCCCGATCGCCGCGCGGCTCAACGCCGCGGAGGTCTCCTCGCAGGCGAGCAACTCGTTGAGGAACTCGGCCAGAAAGCGCACCTGGATGGTTTCCATTTCCGCTACCCCCTTTTCCACTCCGTTTTTGGATATTACCTGTGCATTAAGACAGATCAAGGTTGGAAGAAACTAAGAAGAGTACGGATGTGGGATGGAATAAGTGCTCTGTAGGTAGTTTTTCGGGAGGACTTAGGGGCAGATGGCGACGGTCAGTGGAGTAGGTCCAGGATTCGGTCCCCTTCCGCCAGGCGGAGCGGGCGCGACGTCGGAGCCCGCCGCCCCTGGTGCGCCGGGCGCCCCGGACGGCGATGCCGCCGCGGGCGGGGATACCTCAACGATCAGCGCGGCCGGGGCCAGCAGCCTCATCGGGGCGGACGGCAAGGTTCGCACCGGGTGGGGCCTCGTGGACGCGCCACCGGTCATGCCGACCGATCCGGGCAAGCTGATCGAGATGAAGAAGTACGGCGACATGGAGGTCCCCAACCCGAAGCCGGACATCGAGGGGCCGCCGGTGCAGAACGCCGAGGTCATCGCGCCGCCGTCTATAGCGCGACCGCCCGAACCGATCAAGCGCAACAAGTTCTCCATCACCACCGGGCCGCCCTACGGGGACCCCTGACTGGAGATGTGCGGTGGGGCCGTCGGCTCCGCCACCGTCAACGGTCCGCAGGGCTCCTTCAAGGTCAAGGAGAACGGCACCTTCAACTTGCTCGAGAGCCGCTGGAGCTCCAACAACCTGCACGTCGAAGGGACGTTCGACAACAACGAGCTGCGCAACGTCAAGATGACGGTCGGCGGCGGTCTCGGCCAGCCAGGCGACATGATCGAGTTCCGCAACGACGGCAAGTTGCTCCTCAATGGCCAGGAGGTCAACGGCGAGGTCACGACCGCCAACGGCACGAAGATCTCGAAGAACGGCGACCAGGTCGTCATCAAGACGCCCGACGGCGATTCGTTCAAGATGTACATCTCGTTCTGCCAGCCGCCGGCGATCAACATGGAGGGCGAAATAGCGCCAAACCGTGCCCAGGGCGACGTCGCCGGCCTGGTCGGAACGTTCGACGATTCGATTCCCGAGGGGCAGTTCCCCGAGGGGCTGGGCGGGACGCGCAACGGCGATCCCAGTACCAAGGCGTTCTGGGCCTCCTGGGCCGTCAAGCAGCTCTCCGAGGCCTCCGACGAGGACGACAAGCGCCGCAAGGAAGCCGCGGCGGCCGCCGAGAAGGCCGCGCAGAAGAGCGCCGATGCCGAGGCCCAGGATGCAAAGGCTGGGGACGGAAAGCCCGCCGATCCGGCCGATCCGGCCAAGCCCGCGGCGCCGGCCGAACCGGGCGCGGGGCCGGCCACGGGCGGACCGACGCCGGGGGCTCCAGTCACGGTCGGCTCGGCGCCGGCAGCCGCCGGCAAGTAACCGCAGGCCTGGCCGGGGGAACTCGCTTCCCCCGGCCGGCTTCGTCACGAGGAGGGTGCAGTGCCTAATCCCAGGAAACCCGCCGCCGGTTCCGCCAGGAAGCAGGCGGCGCCGCCGCCGCCCGCTCGCGAGGAGCGGTCCCTGGCCGTGCGCCGGGAGGCCAAGGCCGCCTTCGAGCGGGTCCTCTCGGAGTGGCGCGAACTGGGTAAACTCGACCTGCCAGCCGTGCGGCGCATCGTGGAGGAGTACGTCCTGCTGGTGCCCGGCGATGCGAAGCAGGCACCCCCGGACCTGCGCGTGACCGGAGAGTATGCCCTGGCGCATCCGCTGAACATGCTCGGCTACTGCCTCCAGGTGGGCAAGGCCATGGGCTACTCCGGCAACGACCTGCGCGCGCTGGGCGCCGCGGCGTTGCTGCACGATTTCGGCAAGGAGATTCCGGAGAGCCATCCGGACCGGGAGGCGCTGGCGCGCCTGGACGATCATTGCCGCACCGGCAATCGGCTGCTCGTCGAACTCTGCCCCGGCATGCCCCGGGAAGTAGCCGAGGCGGTGCGCGACCATCACGAGCGCACGGACGGCCGCGGCCCCATGGGCAGCAAGAAGGCGTCCGACCTGGCGGCGATCATCGCGATGTGCGACGTCTTCGACTCGCGGGTGACCCACCATCCCTTCCGCGGGGCCACGTCGCCCCACGTGTCGTTCCGTCTGACCGTCAACCAGGGCGCCGGCTTCCCCAGGGAAGTGGTGGACGCCTTCTGTGCCGCGATCGTCCCCTATCCGCTCGGCGCCCCGGTCTTCCTGGTCGACGGCCGTCGCGGCGAGGTGGTGGAGGTCGATCCCGACAACGCCACGACGCCCATCGTGCTCATCGACGGCGAGCGCGCGGATCTGCGCGAGGATCCCGGGAACCGCGTCTGCGACCTGGTGCGGGGCGCGCTGCCGATCTAGCAGCTAGTCCACCACGTAGCCCAGTTTCTTGAGCGCCGCCTTCTCGCGGCGCCAGTGGGGCATGACCTTCACCCACAGCTCCAGGAAGACCCGCGCGCCCAGGAGTTTCTCGATCTCGGCGCGGGCTTTCGAGCCTACTTCCCGCAGCCTGGTGCCTTTCTCGCCGATCAGGATGCCCTTCTGGGAATCCCGCTCCACGAACAGCGTGGCCGCGATCTGCACCAGGCCGTCCTCGCGCTCGGTCCAGGACTCGATGCGCACCGCCACCGCGTGCGGCACCTCTTCCTCGGTCTGCCGGAGCACCTGCTCGCGGACGAGTTCGCCGGCTATCTGCCGCAGGGTCTGGTCGGTGATCTCGTCCTCGGGGAACAGCGCGGGGCCCTCGGGCAGCAGGGGCTCCAGGCGCCGCAGCAGCTTCTCGCAGTTGTTGCCGCGCTGCGCGGAGATGCCTACCGTGTCCACCCAGGTCCCCAGCGCCTCGTAGGCCTGCTGGTACTCGAGCTTGAACTTCCGGCGGTCGATCTTGTTGAGCGCCAGGACGGCCGGCCGGCCGCTCGCGGCCACCATGTCGGCCACGAACCGATCGCCCGGGCCCGGCGCCTCGTTGGCGTCGACCATGAAGACCACCGCGTCGACGCTGGAAAGCGCCTCCCGGGCCTGCTTGACCAGGGTCTCGCCCAGCAGGTGCAACGGCTTGTGGATCCCGGGCGTGTCGACGAAGACGACCTGGGCGTGCGGGCGGGCCACGATCCCCCGGATCTGGTGGCGCGTGGTCTGCGGCTTGGCAGACACGGCGGCGATCTTCTGGCCGGCGAAGCGGTTGACCAGCGTGGACTTGCCGACGTTGGGCCGGCCGACCAGGGCGACGAAGCCGGCGCGAAAGGAAGGTTCAGTCAACCTTCAGCACGAACTGGTGCGGCAGCAGTTCGGACAGGGCGACCTCCCAGGGAGAGCCGTCGTCGCGTTCGAGGATGACCACGATGCTCTCCCCGAACTCCGAGAGGACCTGCCGGCAGGCGCCGCAGGGCGTGCAGGAGAGCGCGCCCTTGGGGGTGTGCGGCGCGTTGCCCGAGGCGACGATGGCTATGGCCCGGAACTCGCGCTGTCCGCCGGACACCGCCGTGAAGATGGCCGATCGCTCGGCGCACATGGTGAGGCCGAACGACGCGTTCTCGACGTTGCAGCCCTGAATGACCTCGCCTTCGGCCGTCAGCAGGGCCGCTCCCACGTTGAAGCGGCTATAGGGGGCGTAGGCCCGGCCCATGGCTTCGCGGGCCTGGGCGAGGAGGTCGTCTGCGTCGTAGGGCTTCTTCACTCTGCTATCTCACCGAGGACTCGCGGGGCTGATCCTTCTGCGCGTGGTTTCCGCCGCCCGCCCGCGCGGCCGCGAAGTCGGCGGCGGCTCGCACGAAGCCCCAGAAAAGGGGGTGTGGCCGGTGGGGGCGGCTCTTGAACTCCGGGTGGAACTGCGAGCCCACGAACCAGGGATGATCGGCAAGCTCGACTATCTCGACCAGGCCGCGATCGGGCAGGACGCCCGACACCACCAGGCCGTTGTCCTCGAGGCGGGAAAGGTAGTTGGGGTTGACCTCGTAGCGGTGCCGGTGGCGCTCCTCGACCCGCTCGGCGCCGTAGGCGCGCGCCGCGCGGGTCCCCGGCACCACGTCGCACGGGTAGGCCCCCAGGCGCATCGTGCCCCCCTTGTCGTGCACGGTGCGTTGCTCGGGGAGGATGTCGATGACCGGGTAGGGACTGCCGGGATCGAACTCGGTCGAGTTGGCCCCGTCGAGGCCGCACACATCGCGGGCGAACTCGATGACGGCCACCTGCATGCCCAGGCAGAGGCCAAGGTAGGGCACCCTGCGCTCGCGGGCGTAGCGGGCGGCCGCGATCTTGCCCTCGATGCCGCGGATGCCGAAGCCGCCGGGCACCACGATGCCGTCCACGTCGGCGAGGAACTTGTCGGCGCCTTCGGCCTCGATTTCGGCGTCGGAGTTGACCCACTTGAGTTCGACCTCGGCTGCCTCGGCGGCCCCGGCGTGGCGCAACGACTCGATCACCGACAGGTAGGCGTCGGAGAGCTTGACGTACTTGCCCACGATGGCGACCTTCACCTTGCGCGTCGGCCGCTTGTGGCCGGCCAGGAAGGCCTCCCAGCCCCCCCAGTCGCTCTGGCGGTCAGTCGGCAGCCGCAGGCGGGTCAACACCTGCTGGGCCAGGCCCTCGTCCTCGAGCATGCCGGGCACCTCGTAGATGCTCTTGGCGTCCCGCGAGTGGATCACGGCTTCCTTGTCGATGTCGCAGAACAGCGCGATCTTCTCGCGGACAGAGGCCGGCAACCGCTGCTCGCAGCGGCAGACCAGGATGTCGGGCTGGATGCCGATGCTGCGCAGTTCCTTGACCGAGTGCTGCGTGGGCTTGGTCTTGAGTTCCCCGGCGGCCTTGATCACCGGCACTAGGGTGACATGGATGTATAACACGTTGTCACGCCCGGCATCCTTGCGGAACTGGCGGATGGCCTCGAGGAACGGCAGGCCCTCGATGTCGCCCACCGTGCCGCCGATCTCGACGATGGCCACCTCGGTCTTCTGGCCGACCTGGTGGATGCGCTCCTTGATCTCGTTGGTCACGTGCGGGATGACCTGCACCGTGCCCGAGAGGTAGTCGCCGCGCCGCTCCTTCTTGATGACATTGAGGTAGATGGCGCCGGCGGTCACGCTGTTCTCGCGGGACAGGGGCTTGTCGATGAAGCGCTCGTAATGACCCAGATCCAGGTCGGTCTCGGCGCCGTCGTCGGTCACGAAGACTTCGCCGTGCTGGAAGGGGCTCATCGTGCCGGGATCGACGTTGATGTACGGATCGAGCTTGAGCACCCGCACGTCGAAGCCGCGGTTCTTGAGCAGGCGCCCGAGGGACGCCGCGACGATGCCCTTCCCGATGCTGGAAACGACGCCGCCGGTGATGAAGATGTACTTGGTGTTGCCGTGCTTCAACTAGAGGCCTCTCTGTCGCTCGATCCATTCTCTCTGAAGATGTGGACGCGCACCAGTCTGCGGGCCTCCACCTCCTCGGCCACCAGCCGCAGGCGGTCGTAGCGGACTTCCTCGCCGGGAGCGGGCGCCCGGCCGAGCTGGCCGACCACGAAGCCGCCGATCGTGTCGAACTCCTCGGTGGGCAGGGTGGCGTCGAGCAGGTCGTTGACCTCGTCGATGGGGAGCCGGCCGTCCACCACCACGGAGCCATCCGCCTGGTGCTGCACCGGCAGATCCTCTTCCACGTCGTACTCGTCCTGGATGTCGCCGACTATCTCCTCGAGGATGTCCTCGATCGTCACCAGGCCCGCGGTGCCGCCGTACTCGTCCATCACGATCGCCATGTGGATCTTCATGCGGCGCATCTCGGTGAGCAGGTCGTCGATGCGCTTGCTCTCGGGGATGTACGTGGCCGGACGCACGTAGGCGGTGGGCAGGTGGTGCGGGCGGTCGCGCTTGGTAAGCAGCAGGAGCAGGTCCTTGACGTAGAGGATGCCCACGATGTTGTCGGAGGTCTCCCGGTAAACCGGGATTCGGCTGTGGCCGCTGTCGATGGCCGTCGCGATCGCGGCGGCCAGGGTGGAGTCGGCCGGGATGCAGACCATGTCGATGCGCGGCACCATGATCTCGCGCACGGTGGTGTCGCCCAGGTCCAGCACGCCGTGGATCATCTCGTGCTCGTCGGCCTCGATGGTGCCTTCTTCCTGCCCGACGTCCACGAGCATCTTGATCTCGTCGTCGGTCACGAAGGGCGAGTGGGGGATGCTCGCAATCTTGAAGGCGCGGCTGGTGAGGCGGATGAGGTTGTTCGTGATGAAGGTGAAGAGCCCGACCAGGGGGCCCGCGAACTTGACGATGAGCGCCATCAGGCGCGAGACCCCCAGGCTGTAGCCTTCGGCGTGCGTGGCGCCGAACGTCTTGGGGCCGATCTCGCCGAACGCCACGATGACGAACGTCATGATCAGCGAAGCCCCGAGCAGGCCGGCGGGGGTCGCCATGTGGCGCGCCTCCAGCCAGTGACCCGCCATCACGGTCCAGATGGAGCTGGCGATGATGATCAGGAAATTCTCGAGGAGCAGGATGGTGCCCAGGAGGCGATCGTGCGACTCCTTGAGCTTCTGCAACGCCAACGCCCGGCGGTCGCCCTTCTCGGCCAGGTTGCGCACCCGGATGCGGTTGACCGAGAGGATGGCCGCCTCCGAACTGCTGAAAAATGCGACGCCCAGCAGCGAGGCGATCAGAAAAGCAGTCCCGGCGGGACCGCTTATAGGGCCGAGGGGTAAGGTAGCTTCCAACTTGTCTGGGCATCATACCACGGTCTCCTGATGCGACCCGGCGACCCGCGGAGTACACTTCACGGCGGAGTTCCTACAGGCGGGGAGGCAGGCGGTGCTCTGCGAGGTGGCCATCCGCGGCCGCGAGGATCTGCTCGCGGCGCGCGAGGCCGTCCGGCGCGCCGCCCGCGAGGCCGGTTGCGACCCGGTGGTCGAGACGCGCCTGGTCGCCGGCCTGTCGGACCTGGTCGAGCGGTTCTATCACGGCGCGGCCGGTCTGCTGCGGCTCCGGGCCGACGGGCGCATGCTGGAAGCCGTGCTGGAGCACGGCCACGGCTGCGAGGCGGTCGGGCCTGGCCCGCCGGACGTGACCGAGGTGCTCCTGGCGGTGGGGAGCGTGCGGTTCATGTGGGACGAAGTGGACGTCTCGCCTGGCCTCGCGGACGGGTTGCGGGTGGTGTTGCGGGCATGGCTGAGGTGAATGCGCAGGTACGGGCCGCTCCGGCATGGTCGCCCTACGAGATCGCTTACCGCCGCATCCTCTGCGCGCACCTGGAGAGCCCCCACGAGGGCTCTTTGCTCGATGCCGAGGATCTCGGCCGGAAGATGGTGGCGGCCGGTCTCGGCCCCGAGGACCTGGTGGGCCTGCATGCGGCCGCGGTGGATGCGTGCAAGCCCTCCGACCGTGGCCAGGAGACGCGCGTCCAGAAGCTCGCGCTCGAGATCCTCCTCGAGGCGATGATGGCCTTCGCGATGGCTTACTACGACCGCGCCATGGCCTCGAGTCGCGAAAAAGAGCGTCTGGTCTCTCACGCCCGGGTCCTGGAGGGCCTCAACCGCGACCTGGGAGACCTGCACCGGGAACTGGCCGAACGGCACGACGATCTCACGCGCTCCCACGACGAGTTGGGCCGCCTGGCCCAGCAGAAATCCGACCTCCTGGCCACGGTCACCCACGAGATCCGCACGCCCCTGACGTCGGTGCTGGGCTACGGCGAGTTCCTGGAAGAGGGAACTTACGGATCGCTAAACCCCGAGCAGGCCGACATCCTCCACAAGATGCTGCAGGGCGGCCGCGACGTGCTGCTGCTCGTGAACCGCATCCTCGACCTCTCGCGCATCGAGGCCGGCAAGCTCCGCCTGGATTGCCAGGCCCTGGCCATTCCGGAAGTGGTCGAGCAGGCGGTCGCGGCGGTGCAGGCGCAGGCCCTTCGCAAGCGCCTCACGGTCAGCCTGGCGGAACTCGCGCCGGACCTGCCGCCCATCTGGGCCGACTCGCTCCGCGTCCTCGAGATCCTGGTGAACCTGCTGAGCAACGCCGTGAAGTTCACGCCCGAGGGCGGGCGCATCGACCTCGGCGCGGCGCCTCGCGACGGCGAGGTCGAGATCTGGGTGCGAGACACCGGGCCGGGCGTCGACGCCGACCAGCAGCGGGAGATCTTCGAGCGCTACGCACAAGCGCCGGGCGGCGCCAGGAGGTACGGGAGCTCCGGGCTGGGCCTCGCCCTCTGCAAGGAACTGGTGGCCCTCCATGGCGGCCGCATCTGGGTCGAGTCCGAGCCCGGGCGCGGCGCCACGTTCCGGTTCACGCTACCTCGGTACCGCGAGACTATTTTAAGTGGCGATGAAAAGCATTAAGGCCCCATCAAGCCCGATTCCGGATCCGTAAAGCTATCGGCAAATCTCGGTGTTGGCGGGCTCGCCGGGCCGGTTCGCGGGAAAGGTTAGGGTATGCCTAACCTTCGCTTAACCATCCTCGGCGCCGCCCTGGCCGCGACCCTGGCTGGCTGCGGGAAGGGGCCGGTCGCCGTCGGCGCCTTCGCGGGAATCGGCGAAGGCACGGTGTTTGCGCCCGCCGCCCGGGCCGCGCGCAACGTCTCGCTGTTCACGCAACCGGACGCGGGCGTGGCGCCGGTGCTCGACGCCATTCGGGGGGCCCGCAAGTCGGTGGACCTGAAGGTGTACATCTTCACCGAGCAGAACGTGCTGGGCGCCCTCAAGGAGGCCAAGGCCCGCGGCGTGGCGGTGCGGGTGCTGATGGAGCGCGAGCCCTTCAATCCGGGCAACCCGGGGAGCGGCCTGCCCGTCAACTTCGCGATGGCCAAATCTCTCAAGGAAGCCGGCATCACCTATCGCTGGACGTCCGACGCCTTCAACTTCACGCACGAGAAGGCCATGTGCATCGACAACGCCACGGCGATCATCATGACTTCCAACCTCACCAAGGGCGCTTTCACGAAGAACCGCGAGTACGGCATCATCGATCGCGAACCGGCAGACGCGGCGGGCGTGGCCCAGGTCTTCGCCGCCGACTGGGATCAGCGGCCTACCCAGGTCGTCAGCAAGACCCTGGTCGTGAGCCCCGACAACTCGCGCTCGCAGCTCTCCGCCCTGCTGGAGTCCGCCCGCAAGAGCATCCACGTGCAGGACGAAGTGATGGGCGACCCGGCCACGTTCGAGTTGCTGGGGAAGAAGGCGCGGGCCGGCGTGGACGTGCGCGTGCAACTCGGCCACCTGAGCGGGAACGCCGATGATGACGCGAAGAAGGCCCTGCTGGCCGCCGGCGTGACGCAGGTGCGCGTCGTCTCGTCGCCGACGATGCACGCCAAGATGGCCCTGGTAGACGGCAAGCAGGCCTACGTCGGCTCGATCAACTTCACGACCAACTCGATCGAGAAGAACCGCGAGATGGGCGTGATCGTGGACGAACCGCGGACGATCGCCTCGCTCGCCGCGACCGCCGAGAAGGACTGGGCGGCCGGCAAGCCGTAAACGCTCCTCCCGTCGCCTGCGAGTCGCGGTCTAGTCCGATTCGAGGTAAACCTGATACTTCGGGTGGGGCCGGCGTCTCTGCCGGCCGGCACGGAGGCCGGCCCCACTCGACTCAAATCAGGCCGACAACGGTCTAGGCGGCCGCGCCGCCGGTCTCCGGGATCTCGACCTCGCCGGCGTCCGGCACGCTGATGGTGTCGGGGGGCGTCACGTCGCCGGCGCCCGGCACCGTGATGCTGGCCGGAGCGTCCTTGGCGTCCACCGTCCCCATGTCGGGCGTCTCGGCAAACGTGGTGTCCTGCCCTTCGTTGCCCGTCAGGGTGTCGCCAGTGGCATCCCCGACCGTCTCGTCGGTCCCGACGCCGCCGTCCACCTGGTCGGTGCCGTCGCCGCCCTGGAGCTGATCGTTGCCCAGGCCGCCGTCCAGCGCATCGTTGCCGGCATCGCCGATCAGGATGTCGTCGCCCTCGCCGCCGGCGAGGGTGTCGTCGCCGGCGCCGCCCTCGAGCTTGTCGTCGCCCAGGCCGCCCGAGATCGTGTCGGTGCCGTCGCCGCCCTCCAGGACGTCGGTGCCATCCTCGCCCTGCAGGTCGTCGTTGCCGAGGCCGCCCTCGATCTTGTCGTTGCCGAGGCCGCCCTTGGCGACGTCGTTGCCGTCGCCGCCGGCCAGGATGTCGTCGCCGGCGCCGCCGTCGAGAGTGTCCGCGCCTTCCCCGCCCAGCATGGTGTCGTTGTCGAGGCCGCCGGAGAGCGTGTCGGCGCCCAGTCCGCCGTCGAGCTGATCGCTGCCGTCGCCGCCCGCGATGGTGTCGTCGTCGGCGCCGCCGGCCAGCTTGTCGTCGCCCGCGCCGCCGGCCAGGTCGTCGGTCCCGGCGTCACCCGCCAGGTTGTCGTTGCCCAGGCCGCCATCCAGGGAGTCGTTGCCGAGGCCGCCCGAGAGCGTGTCGGCGCCCTCGCCTCCCAGCAACGCGTCGGCGCCGTCGCCGCCCTGGGCCGTATCGTCGCCCAGGCCGCCGTCCAGCGTATCGTTGCCGTTGTCGCCGTCGAGCTTGTCGTTGCCCGCGTCGCCGTAGATCTTGTCGTTGCCTTCGCCGCCCGCGAGGAGGTCGTCGCCCGCGCCGCCGTACATCGTATCCAGGCCGTCGCCGCCGCCGAGGTTGTCGACGCCGTCGCCGCCCTTCAGCTCGTCGTCGCCCAGGCCCCCGAGCAGCGCATCGTCGCCCAGGCCGCCGTCCAGCTTGTCGGCGCCGTCTCCGCCGTCGATCTGGTCGTTGCCGTCCTCGCCGGTGCAGAGGTCGTCGCCCGGGCCCCCGCCGATCTTGTCGTCGCCCAGGCCCCCGGCGAGGGTGTCGTTGCCGCCGTCGCCCGTCAAGTTGTCGGCGCCGTCTCCGCCGGCCAGCGTGTCGTTGCCGTCGCCGCCGCTCAGCGTGTCGTTGCCGTCGCCGCCGGCGATGTCGTCGGCGTCCGCGCCGCCCTCGACCGCGTCATTGCCCGATCCGCCCACGAGCTTGTCGCTGCCGGCATCGCCGTCGATCTTGTCGTTGCCGTCGCCGCCGGCGACGTCGTCGTTGCCCGCACCGCCGGCAACCGAATCGTTGCCCGCGCCGCCGGTGATCGTGTCGTTGCCCGCGCCGCCGCTGATCTGGTCCTCGCCGGCCGAGCCGAAGAGCTTGTCGTCGCCGTCGCCGCCGGCCAGCCTGTTGCCTTCGTCTCCCGACACGATGGCATCGTCGCCGGCCCCGCCGCTCAGCACGCTGCCGGTCGCCAGGCCGCCGCCCTCGTCATCCAGGAGCAGCGCGTCGGGTCCCTTGCCGCCGTCGATCGCTACCTGCAGCGACCCGCTGGCGGTTTCTTCCGTGTCGAATGCGATCAGGTTGGCCTCGTCGTTGCCCTCGATGCGCAGCGATTCGGTGGCGGCCTGGACGGCGTAGCCCGATCCCACGTTGCCTACCAGGCGCGGCTGCTTGAACCACGCCCCGTCGACGTTGACCAGCAGATCCGCCCCCTTGGCGCGGACCCAGGCGTTCTTGGCGCCGGCGTTGAGCTTGAGCACGCCGTTGCTGTAGCTGAAGGGGAGGTTGCCCGACAGGGCGTTGAGCTTCGTGGCATCGAATGCCAGCCGGGTCGGCCGGGTACCGGCTTTCAAGCCCAGGGCCGCGGCGCCGAAGTCGAAGGCGACCTTGACGAGGCTCGCGCCGCCGCTTCCCCCGCCCGCCGTGCCGCCCGACGTGGTATCGCCCCCGGTCGCGCCGCCGGAGCCGGTGCCGGTCGCGGCCGGGGTCTTGTCCCCGCCGCCGGCCAGGATCGGGAGCAAGGCGTTGCATCCAGGCGTGACCAGCAGGGCGACGGCCAGGAATGCGTTTAGCAAGACCTTCTGCATATGGTGCTCCTCCCCTGGATGATCAGGCCGGATCTACGATTGCTTTGGGTGTAACTCTCAAAATGACGGTCACGCCGCATGAACCTCGCTGAGCGGCTCTCCGCCAGTCGATGCCGCCGCGTTGATGGTGTTCACGTAGCTCGCGGCGATCAACGCCCAGCCG
>Ga0194120_10006218_pt1 | contig 17021 bp, 9 predicted proteins | sample TA2MahCa65mmetaG_FD_148642 | JGI IMG/M metagenome (GOLD analysis project Ga0194120, IMG submission 148642) | Freshwater microbial communities from Lake Tanganyika, Tanzania - TA2015019 Mahale Deep Cast 65m | ecosystem: Environmental > Aquatic > Freshwater > Lake | place: Tanzania: Lake...
CGCCGCGGCTTCCTTCGCGCCGGCGTCGAGCCAACCCGCGCGCACGGCCGCGGCTTCGTCCCATTCGGGCAGCGCGAGCGCGGGGAGCAGCGCGCGCTCGCGCAGCAGCGCGTACAGCGCGCGCGCGACCAGCGCGTGCCCCTGCGCGTTCCAGTGGGGATCCGATCCGGAGACGATGTAGCGCTCGTCGTGCGCGAGCGGGGAGGGCAGCCACGCCACCTGTTCGGGCGCCAGCACGCGCGCCAGGTGCTCGCGCGCCAGCGGCTGCAAGAGCGGCCAGTGGAACAGCACGAGGTACGCGCAGCCGCGCGCGTGCAACGCGTGTGCGAGCCCCGCCAGTCCGGCTGCCGCGCGCTCGTAACGCGTGCGACTCTCCCAATCCAGACCGTCGGCCAGCAGCCCGACCGCCTCGGCGTGCTGCATCTGCCCGCTGCGCAGACCGACCAGACCGTCGGCGTGCGCGCGCACCTGCGAGCCGTGCGCGGCCAGCGCGCCGAAGCCGCGCGCGTCGAACGAATCCTCGAGGTCGTTGTGGACGCTGATGTGCAGCACCAGGTCGGGCTCGAGCGCGTCGAGCGAACGGCGCAGGTAGGCGCACTCGGCCTCGAGGTTCCAGCCGCTCATCGCGACGTGCAGGCACTCGACCCTCCGGCCGGCGGCGCCGCGGGTGGCGAGTTCCCGCTCGAGCTGCGCGCCCAGACGCAACTCGGCCGCCACGGCATTGCCGTAGACGAAGCTGTCGCCCAACAGCACGATCCGCAGCGTGTCGGCGGGCTTGGGCACTTCGAAATCGCGCTCGCGCAGTCCATAGCGATTCGAGTCGATCACGATGCCGCCGGCCTTGCGCGCGCGCAGGTTCGGTTGCAGCACGCGACCGACCTGTGGGTCGGGGACGTTGTCCCAGGCGCCCTCGCCGCGCGCGACGAGCGCGTCGATCGCCGCGCGTTCGAGTTGATCGCCGGCCGCGCCGCCGCGCGCGCGGGTCGCGCGCGCCGTCGCGAAACCGATCAGCAGGCCGAGCGCCATCCCCAGTACGCCGCCGAGGGCGAACCACCGCCGCTGCGGCGTGCGTGCGACAGGGGCGCGCTCGCTCATGCAAGCGAGCATCGCGCGGCCGCCCGTTTTGCGCCAGCAGCAGGCGGTGCTAGGATCTCTGCCCTCGCGGGCGGCATAGCCAAGTGGTAAGGCGACGGATTGCAAATCCGTTATTCCCCGGTTCGATCCCGGGTGCCGCCTCCAAGCTGAGGCTGGCGACTGGAATCGGGCGGGATCCCGGCGTCGCGTGACTTCGACTGCGACCCGGACGCAGAGTCCGGCATTCGCTGCGTCGGGACTTCGGACGGGTCGAGCCTGCTCGGTGTCCAACCCGCCAGCCCGTCGCGTCGACTCCGCGCGATGCGACCGCACCAAGTCGGATGGATCGCAGCCGCTGTGCTCAGCGCGGCCTGCTCGAGGAATCCCGAACCGATGCCTCACCGATCGATCGATCAACTCGTGGACACCACCGACCCCGGAATGGCCGTGGTCAAGGAGTGGATCAGCAGCGCGAGTAACAAGGTCGAGCTGCTCGCGGTCGATCCCGCCGCCGGTCGACGCGCGCTGCTCGCGCTCCAGGTGACCAGTCGATCGCCGATGGGCGCGCTCGCGCTCGAGTCGGGAGGCATGCTGATCGACGACGGTTGGGTGCGCGTGCTCGGCGGCGGGCACGAGCGCCTGCCGCGAACGCTGGACACGTGGAATCGACTCGGAGACCCGCCGCACCGCTTGCCGGGAGCCATTCTGGTCGGTGACGACGTGCTCGGCGCGTTCTTCGCGCTCAATGGCGGCGGCATCCCCGGTCCGCCGGGTCACGTCTTCTATTACGCGCCGGACAGCCTCGAATGGGAGGAGGTGGCCGCTTCCTACTCCGATTGGATTCAGGGCCTGCTGCAGGGCGATCTCGAGCAGTTCTACGGCGACCAGCGCTGGAATGACTGGCGCGACGAGGTCCGCCAGTTGCCGGGAGATCGAGCATTCTCGATCTACCCGCCCCTGTTCGCAGAGGGACCGCCGATCGGCGAGCGTGCGCGGCGCCCCGTTCCGCTCTTGGAGCTGTGGGGACTCCACGTGGGCGAGGTACCCAAGCAGCTCGGACGGTGAGCGCAGGCCCTTCGAGCGGCTGCGGCTCGAACTGCCAGGGCGTCACGAAGGTCAGCGCCAGGCCGTTGCTGGCGCTGAGGCCCAAGGGTGGCAGCGCGCAACTGGTCCAGGCCCACAGCACTTGAACGTAGAGCGTCTGGCCGATCAGGTTGGTGTCGTTGGGAATCGTGGCCTGTGCCAGCGCGTTGCCCAGCGCATCGCTGCTGAAGGGCAGGGTCAGCGGCGCAGCGGAGAGGGGATCGATGTGCAGCAGGATGCCGAGGCCGAACGGATCGGAGCCGAGCAGGTCTTGGCCGGCGGCGAGCACGCCGAAGCCGGCGCTCAGGGGCGGGGCGTTGGTGCAGGTCATCGCGAAGCTCGGCGAGCCGATCATCGGTGCGTGGTTGACGCCCATGAGCTGGGGGCCGTTGCAGCCGGGCGTGCCGGTGCCGTAGGTGGTCACGCCCAGGCCCAGGCCCAGGTCGAACAGATAGGCGGCGCCGGACGGCAGGCTGTTGTTGAGTTGATTGCCGTTGACGCCTGCGGCGTTGCTGGCCTCGAAGACTGCCGTGCTGACCACCAGCTCGCCCGAGGCGCCGACCGCCCAGCCGAACTGGTCGAAGCTCTCGGCATTGGAGGCCTTCAGGTAGGCGATCTGGCTCCAAACCCCGCCGCTGCGGCGCAGCACGTACGTCGCCCCGGATTCATTGGACAGGTTGTTGGCCTGGTTGCCATCCACGCCGGTGGCATTGCTGTCCTCGGCCCGAGCGCCGACCGCGAGGATCTCGCCGGACAGGGCCAGGTTGCGGCCGAAGGAGTCGTTGCTGCCCGAGTTCGAGGCCTTGATGTAGGCCTCCTGGGACCAGGTGCCCGCGTTGCGCCGGAACGCGTAGACCGCGCCCGACCCGCTGGCGAGGTTGTTGTTCTGGACGCCGTTGATGCCGGTGCCATTGCTGTCCTCGCTGTACGCTCCGACCACCAGCGCGTCACCGGACACGGCCACCGCCCAGCCGAAGTAATCGTCGTTGCCGGTGTTCGAAGCCTTCACGTAGGCCTGCTGGCTCCAGACCCCGGCGTTGCGCACGAACACATAGACGGCTCCGGCATCGACCGCCGTGTTGTTGTTCTGGTCGCCGTTGATGCCGGTGGCGTTGCTGTCCTCGCTCCACGCGCCAACCGCGATCGTGTTGGTGGAGATCGAAACGGCATGGCCGAAGTTGTCGCCAGAGACCGTGCCGCCCGGGTTGGAAGCCTTCAGATACGCCTGCTGGCTCCACACCCCTGCGTTGCGCGTGAACACGTAGGCGGCCCCGGAGTTCTGGCCGGACTCGTTGTTCTGGTTGCCGTTGACGCCCGGCGAGTTGCTGTCCTCGAACGGCGCTCCCACCACCAGCGTGTCGCCGGAGAGGGCCAGCGCCAAGCCGAACTGGTCGCCGGCGCCTGTGTTGGAGGCTTTCAGGTAGGCCTGCTGGCTCCAGACCCCGCCACTGCGCACGAAGATGTACACGGCACCCGCGTCGGCGGCGCTGTTGTTCGCTTGATTGCCATTGATGCCGGTGGCGTTGCTGTCCTCCCAGAATGCCCCGACGGCGATCGTGTCCCCCGAGATGGCGAGCGACTGGCCGAAGATGTCGCTGCCTTGGGTATTGGAGGCCTTGAGGTAGGCCTGCTGCACCCAGGTGCCGCCCTGCTTCGCGAAGACATAGGCTGCACCGGCGCCGCCGGCGCTGTTGTCCGCCTGGTTTCCATTCACTCCCGTGGCATTGCTGGCCTCGAAGCGCGAGCTGACCACGACCGTGTTGCCGGAAATCGCCACCGCGCCGCCGAACTCGTCGTCCAGGCCGGGGTTGGATGCCTTGAGGTAGGCCTGCTGCGCAACGGGATCGATGGTCAGCGGATAGACGGCGCCCGCGTCCTCGACGCACAGGCTCAGCTGGGCGCCGCGGAGTTCGAAGCGAGCCGGCAGATGCCGTCCGGTCGCGTCGAAGGCGAGCAGGCCGTCGTAGCGAAGCAGCTCGCTCTCGCCGGGCCGCCCGAAGGTCAAGCCGCGCGCGTCCGGCCCGAGGCGCGGCTCGAGCCCGCCACGCACGGACAACTCGAGGGTCAGCGGCTGTGCAGCTCCCGCCGGCCGCGATGCGAGGCGAAAGCCGTGTTCCAGCCCGCGCCCGTCGTTCTTGAACCACTCGGTCAGACACTCGTCCCAGCGGTATTCGAGGCCGCTCCCGTCCGCGTCGGCCGCGGCGGACGCATCCAGGTGCAGCCGCTCGCCGCCCCAGCCGTAGCCGGCCAACTCGAGGCCCCAGGTCCAGGCGCCGCCATCGGGCTCCACGGCGAAACCCAGCCCGTCGAAGCGCAGCGTCCAGGCTTGTCCCGGGTTGCGGCCGACGAAGCCCGAGTCCCCAGCCACGATCGCGTGCCGGCCGCGCTCGTAGGCGGCGCGGATCTGGGCCCAATCGGACCCCTCGAGCGCCTCCGCGGCACCGGCTTGGGCCGGGCCCGCTTGCGCGGCCGAGGACAGGCCGAAGAGCAGGCTGGCGGCGAAGAGTTGCGACAGGAACGACGGACCGCTGAGGAGTCGGGACGTGGAGTTGGATGCAGGGTGGGGGAACTGGGGGTCGCCACGTACACCCGCTCGCTCCCGGTCTCGTTAGGGACTTCTGCCCGGCGCGCAATGGCGACCCACGCAGCTCGAGCAGCGCAGTTCGAAGCCGCCCTGGTTTCGCCTGTGCGGTGCGTCGCCTTCCCGAAAATCGACGCGCCGCATGCCCACGACGGTCGCAGGCACACCACGCGTTGGTCGTCCCGGCCCGGCCGGCCCTGCAGCCCGAATTCGCGATCCCTGCGGTGCCGCTGACCCCGCAGCGCGATTCATTCGCGCATGCTTGCTGCACTGCGAATACACTCGAACTCACCGCGGGCCGCCCTGGTTCGCGGCCGCGACCACCGCCCCCCTCCATCCACGCTTGCAGGGACCCTGCACCATCAGATGCGCATTTCCCCACACTTCGCCTTGCTCATTGCATCGCCCTGCCTGTTGATTCTCATCGCGTCCGCGGCTTTCGCCCAGGTTCGCGCGCCCGGTGTTCCCGCGAGCATGCGCAGCCTGCTGCCCGATGCGATCCCGACCGCCGTGCTGCCGGCTCCCGACGTGGCCGCGCTGCGCGCGGAGGATCAGCGCAACGGAGACTTCCCGCTGCGCTACGGAGTCCAGGTGCCCGCGGCGCTGACGACGGCTGCCGGCCGATGGGACGTGACCGAGGACGGCACGGCCGTGTGGCGGCTCGGGATCCGAGCCTCCGGCGCGCAGTCGCTGGGGCTCGAGTTCTCTCGCCTCGAGCTGCCGCCTGGGGCCGAGTTGTTCGTGCTCGAGCGGCGTGGTCCGCGTTTCCTCGGAGCCTACACGAGCGCGAACCAGCAGCAGGACGGCCGCTTCGCGATCGAGCCGTTCGCCGGCGACGAGTTGATCGTCGAGCTCGACGTTCGTCCTGACACGGCGGCTCCGCCGAGCCTGGAGATCGGCTCGGTGGTCTACGACTACCGCGACGTGCTGCGCCTGCTCGAACTGCAGCCCACGAGCGGGGACGGCGGTGTCGCGGGCAGTTGCCTGATCGACGTCAACTGCCCGCTCGGAGCTCCGTGGCAGGTCCAGAAGCGCGCGGTGCTGCGCACGCTCTACGCGGGCACGCTGTGCTCGGCGGCCTTGATCAACGACGCGATCAACAGCGGCACGAGCTACGTGTTGACCGCGAACCACTGCGGGCAGGGCAGCACGGCGATCTTCCACTTCAACTACGAATTGTCCGGCTGCGGCAGCGGGTCGTCCTCCACCGCCCAGACCGTCAGCGGTTGCTCGGCGTTGGCCAATCACAGCACCTACGACTGTCGGCTGCTGCTCTTGTCGAACCCGATCCCGTCGAGCTTCAAGCCGGTGTACGCCGGTTGGACGCGCTCGACCGCGAATCCGACCTACTCGTTCGCGATCACGCATCCGGGCGGCAGCCCGAAGAAGATCTCGGTCGACGACAGCGGCGCCGTGATGTCGGGCGCGATGTGGGAGCACGACTGGACGCAGGGTCAGATCCAGGGCGGCAGCTCGGGCGGCCCAGCCTTCGACCAGGACGGGTTCCTGCGTGGACCCGCTTGCTGCGTCGACACGTTCGACTGCAACCAGACGGCCTTCTTCGGCCGCTTCCAGCAGTTCTACGCGGTCAGCGGCCTGGCGACCTGGCTCGACCCGCAGGGCACGAACCCCGCTTCGGTCTACGCGTTCGATCCGTACGGCGGCACCAGCGCGCCGCAGATCAGCGGCACGAATCCAGCGACGCTGAAGGCCGTCGGTCCGGACGGCAACAAGCTGCTGTTGCAGGGCAGCGGCTTCAGCGGCGTCCACAGCGTGAAGATCAATGGCACGCCGCTTCCGCAGGGTGCGTTCTCGGTGCTGAGCGACACTGCGCTGCGCGTCGAATTCCCGCTGCAGTCCGCGCTCGGCAACGCGAACGTCGAGGTCGCCAATGCGCTCGGCAAGACGGCGGTGCAGGTTCCGGTCGTGGTCTGCGACCCGCCGGTCCTCGACCTCTCGAATTCGGACCCGGCGACGCTGCTGAACCAGGATGGGCTCGAGCTGACGATCGGATCGGAGCCCCTGGACAAGGTGTTCCTGCTGATCTCCACCGATGCGACGCCTTCGAGCTTGCCCGGGATCGTCTCGCTCGGCATCGGAGCCGGGTTCACGACACTGGCCCAGGTTGCGGTGGTCGGGATCGATGCGGACGGATGGACGAAATTCGTCACGATTCCGCTCTCGCTGCCGCCCGGGTTCAAGCTGTACGTGCAAGCAGCAGCGATCCCTGGCGAAGGTACGGATCTCGCCGAGACCAGCAACGTGCAGAGCGGGACGATCTTGCAGTAGCGGCGGCGGCAGCAAGCGCGCCGGTGCCGTGCTCTGTGGTCGTGCCCCCGAGTCGCGCCGTCAGCGTCGCAACCGCGCACGCAGCGCGAACTCGGCCTGCGTGCGCCAGCGCGGCAATCCCAGCACGAGCGTCGAGCAGGGCACTTCGACGCCGCCCCAGTCGCGCTTGTGCGGTGCGTCGCCTTCCTGGAAGTCGACGCGCCGCATGCCCTCGCCGCACAGCTCGCGCATCGCCCACGCGCGCAGCGCGGTCGCCGGGCGCCACTCGGACTCGCGCGGATCGTAGCCCTCCTGGAGCTGCGTGTAGGTGGGCACGCCGCCGGGCGTCGCGATCCCCACCTGCGCGGCGAGCGCGCTGCCGTCGCGCTCGAGCAGCGCCAGCCGCAGCCGCCCGGCGGAGAGCGCGGCCGAGGTCCAGCGCGCGTAGAACGCGCGGCGCGCGGGATCGGCGAAACTCCCGACGCGACCATCGGCCTGCCAGCGCGCCTGATGCAACTCGTACAGCGCGTCGAGCGCGCGCGGCAGCTCGGCGGCCTGCATGATCCAGCGCGCCCCTGCCCGTCGTTCGTCGATCGAGCGCAGCGCCTGACGCACCTTCGTGCGCATGCGGCTCTTCAGCGCCGCGAGCGTGGCTTCGAAATCGGGCTCCAGCGGCGCGACCAGGTACGTGCGGGGTTCCTCGCGCAGCGGCCAACCTCGCGCGCGCGCCGCGTCGAGCAGCGCGCGCAGGGCCGGCACTTGCGGCGACGCGCAGAACAGCACCAGCGCATGCAGCCCGCGCTCGGCGCCCAACGCGTCGAGCAGCGCCTCGGCGAATTCCGCTTCGCGCCCGGCGGCGCACAGCGGCGCGAGCATCTCCGAATCGAAGCTGCCGTCGCTCAGGTGCCGCGCTCGCTTCAGCGCCCACCACGCGCGCGCCGGCTCCCGCGCCAGCGTCAGCAGGCCGACCAGCGCGCCGCGCTCGTCGCGCGCGGCCAGCGCGAAGCAGTCCGCTTCGGCATGCCGGTCCTGCGCGTAGGAGAGCGTCCACAGCGGCTCGTTGCACGGTGGCACGGCGTTCACGCACAGGGCCTGCCAAGCGGCCTGCTCGCGCCGCAGCGGCTCCAGGCCGGTCCAACGTTCGATGCGGAGCGCCGTGCTCATGCGCTTCCGGCGCGCGAGCGGATCGGCGGCTCGACACGCTCGGCGGTCGCGGCCAGCTCGCGCTCGTGCGCGCTCGGCGCGAGCCCGGCCGCGCCGTCGAGCAGCGGGCCGAGTCGCTCCGCCGCTTCGCCCAGCGTCGCCGCCTCGGCGCCGAATTCCGCACGCGCGAAGCGGAACAAGCCGCGCAGCCGCTCGGCGCAGCGTTCGACGTCGGCGCCGCTCTGGACATAGGGCGAATTGCCCGGCACGAGCTCCGACGAGTGCAGGAACACGTGCAGCAGCGGGTTGCCGGATTCGACCAGCGCGCGCGCGACGCGCTGCATCAGCGGCAGGTCGAAGCGCGCCGGATACAGCCACGCGAAGTCGACCAGTCTCAGGTAGTCGTGCGACAGCAATCCGCGCAGCCGCATCCGGCGCGGCAGCCGCACGTACAGTTGTTCCAGCGCGCGCGGCAACCGGCGGGACAGCGCGATCGACAGCGGGATCTCGACCAGCGGCATGTCGCCGCTCGCGCACAGGTCGGCGCGCGACGGCCGGTAGGGGCGCTGCGGCGCCGAACGGAAATCGGGTCCGCCGTCCTCGTCGTGGTGCACGAGCGGAGTGACCGAGCTGTCGACGCGATAGCCGAACTCGGGCAGCACGGCCAGCGTGCGTTCGTCGATGCCGAAGCGGCCGGCGCGAAACGTCGTCGGGGCACGACCCGCACAGCCGGTGATCGCTTCGTGCAGGCAGGCGAGCTTCCTGCGGAACTCTTCGGGGCCGAGGTCGCGCAGGTAGTACGCGTGCTCGCGTTCGCCGCTGCGTCCGCCCGCTGGACCGTCGAAGGGCGGCGTGTTCCACGGATGCAGGTGCGTTCCGATCTCCCCGTCACCGCGCCGCGCGATCTGGGCCAGGATCGCGCGCGCGCGGCGCTCGGTCGCCATCGGATACGTGCACAGCCAGGATGGGCGCACGCCCTCGGTCGCGCACAGATCGGCCAGCGCGGGCAGCCGTTCAGCATTGCCGGTCGAGATCGGACTCTGGACGCGCCAGTTGGGCATGTCCTCCTCGACGTCGATCGAGAAGCACAACAGCGGTCGCATCACAGGTAGCCCAGCGCCTTCATGTTGGCGCGGATCTCCGGCGAGAGGAGCAGCGTGGGCACGTCGCGCAGCCCGTGCTCCTGCAGGAACTGCGCGTGGGTCTGCAGCGCCTGCACGAGCTTCTCGATGCGCGCGCGAACCAGCGGGTCGTGCATCAGGTCGTGCCGCTCCAGCGGATCGGTCGCCAGGTCGTACAGCTCCTGGCGCCCGCCCGCGCCCACCGGCCGGTACGCATCGCGCTCGGTCAGCACCAGCTTGAGCGAACCGTCGCGGATGCCGCTGAACACGAACGAGCGGATGTCGTGCTCGTCCTGGCCGAACTCGCTCTCCAGGAAGAACGGCCCCGCGGGGGGCGCCGTCGGCGACGCGCGCAGCGCGCCCGCGAAGGACTTGCCGTCGCCGAGCTCGGTGATCCCCAGGCCGACGAGGTCGAGCAGCGTGGCCGGCAGGTCGCGCGTCGCGATCGTCTCGCTGAGCACGCGTCCGGCCGCCACTCCCGGCCCGCGCAGGATCAGCGGCACGTGCACGACTTCCTGATAGAGGTTGAAGCCGTGTCCGAGCGTGCCGTGCTCGAAGAACTCCTCGCCGTGGTCGCTGGTCAGCACGATCAGCGTGTTCTCGTACAGGCCGAGCGAGCGCAGGTGCTCGAACAACCGCGCCAAGCCGTCGTCGCTGTAGCGCACCTCCGCGTCGTACAGGTCGCGGCCCACCAGGCGCTTGCGCTCGTTGAAGAGCGGGAAGCCGTGCGCCTGGCGGAAGCGCGCTTCGTACTCGGCCGGAGGTGCGTACGGCTCGTGCGGATCGATGTAGTGCAGGTACAGGAAGAAGCGCCGCTCGCGATTGGCGTCCAGCCAAGGCAGGATGCGCGCGTTGAGCGAATCGATGTCGTTCGCGTACTTCCAGTTGAACTGGTAGCGCGTGAACTCGTGCACGATGCGTCCGAACCATGAATCGCGCAGCGCCGACAAGGTCAGCGTGTCCTCGGCCACCGCGTCGTACCAGCGGTCGAAGCCGCGATTGAAGTCGAAGATCGCCTTGATGTTCGGGTTGGTCACGAAGCCGGCGGTCACGTAGCCGGCGCGTTGGAAAACCTCTGCCAGCGTCGAGCCGTCCTTGGGCGTGTGCAGCCGGCTGCCGTGGTAGAGCGCGCCGTGGCGCGACGGGTACAGGCCCGTCAGCAGCGTGCCGGTCGCGGGCTTGGTCCAGGCCGCGGCCGACAGCGCATCGGCACAGCGCGTGCCCTCGGCGGCCAGCGCATCGATGCACGGCGAGGTCGGGCGCCCGTAGCCGTGGCAGGACAGCACGTCGGCGCGCAGCGTGTCGACCGTGATGAACAGCACGTTCGGTGCCTGCGCGGGCACGCCGGCCAGCACGGCCGCGCGCGGCGGCAGCACCTCGGCGGCGACCTCCGCGGGCGTCGGTGCCGGACGCGCGTTGGAGCCGAGGTCGAAGCGCGCGAGCGTGAGCGCCGCGCACACGAGCAGCAAACCGAGCAGCGCGCCGCGCAGCAGGCGCGGGACACGTGGCGCGCGCTCCCACCATTCCAGCAACGGTGGCAGGCCCGCGCCGAGGCGGCCCATGCCGATGCGCGCGACCACCAGCGCGGCCGGCGCGCAGAGCAGCGCGATCGACCACTGCAACGCGCCGCGCTCGCCGACCGAGACGCTGCGCCAGGCCACGTGCAGGAACAGCGACAGCGCCAGCGCCGCGGCCAGCGCGCGCGCCAGCGGATCCTCGCAGGCGCGCCCGGGCAGCCGCCGCGCCAGCGCTTCGAACAGCGCGTACAGCAGCCAGCCGCCCGCCAGCGCGAGCGCGTCGAAGGCCAGCACCTGTTGCAGCGGCAGGAACGGCAGCGCCTCACGCGCGAGCCAGGCGCCGAAGGCGATCAACAGTCCGAAAGCGGCGGTCATGCGCACGCAGCTCGCGGCCAGCGCGCGTCCCGGGTCCGGCCGCGCGCCGCGCGGGCCGATCCAGCGCTCCAGCGGCAGCAGGCAGACCGCCAGCACGGCGATCAGGAAGGCGAGCGCGCCGATGCCGACGGCCTCGACCGTCGCGCGCTGTGCGATCGCCAGTCCGCGCTCCGACCACGGCGCCGGATCACCGGCCTGGAACTCGCGCACGTGATCGCGCCACGCGTACTCGAGCACGCCGCGCAGGCCGCCGACCACGAAGGCGAGCAGCGCGACCCGGTACGCGCAGCGCGCAGGCATTCGCCACACGCTCATGCCGGTTCTCCGGCCGCAAGAACGCCGGGGTTCCCGTCCAGTGCGCGGCTGCGCGCGACCGCGCGCGGGAACAGCGCGGCCAGCTCGCGCGAGACGCGACAGGTCGAGCCCAGCGGCGTCTTGAGGCGCCAGAAGCGCCCGCGAGGCGCGAAACCCAGCGCGGCCAGACCGCGGCGGGACACGTCCTTCTTCACGTGCGCGTAGCCGATCAGCTCGCGCCCGCCGCGCGCGGCGAGGTCCGCCAACACGAAGCGCATCCCGGCCTCGTAGAGCTTGCGCCCGCGATGCTCGGGGCTGGTGTAGGCCTTGTAGATGAAGACCTGATCGGGCTGCAGCGCGCGCTTGACGTGCCCGGGCACGTTCAGGTGGCGCGGGTTCACCCACATGCTGAACACCGCCGTATCGCGCTCCTGCGGACCGCGCTGGAAGCCGATCACGACGCGGTGACCCAGGTCGAGCCGCGCGCTGCCGAGCGCGCGCTCGCGCGCATCGAGCTCGGTGTGGTGCTCGTCGCAGCCCGCCACGTCCTGCGCAGTGCCCCAGGCGAAGCGGTAACCGGCCGGCGCCTGGAAATCGCGGTGCGCGGGCTCGACCCCGCGCGCGAACACATCGTACGTGTCGAGCTCGACGCAGCGCCGGACATGCCCGAGCGCGCGCCGCAGCGGCAACCACCAGGGCTCGCCGCGAGAATCCTGCTCGTTCGTCGTCACGCCCTCCATCATCTCGCGCTCAAGGGCCGAGATACAACTGCGCGGTGGCGCCGACGGTCGCGATCCCGTTCGGCGCGCCGGCATCGAACGCGACCCAGCAGAGGTCCAGCCAGCCATCGATCGAAAGCAGCGTCGCGCTGTTCGGCAGCAGCAGCGCGGTGCCCGGCACCGAGCGGCCAAGCCCGTCGAGCACGCCGACGAAGCCGGGCATCAACGCCGGCTTGCCCACGAAGTTCGCGAGCAGGTCGAGGTTGAGCGGCAACATGCGCGCATCGGTCGGATCGCCGAGCCAGGCCAGCGGCAGGCCGGGCAGCTTGCCCGACAAGGTCGGCAGGATCACGTAGACCTTGCCGGCGTCCGGCGCATGCTGGACCGCGACGGAGATCGTCGCCGCGGGAGCGGCGGCGCCCTGCACGACGAGGTCGGCATCCGGCGCGGCCGAACCCGCCACGAGCGGAGCCGCCAGGCCGTCGATGCCGTGTTCGTAGACGGCCCAGCGATCGAGCACGTACAGGCTGCTGCCCTGCGCGCCCGCGAGGCCGGGCGTGCCGGTCGCGAGCGCGACGCCGCGCGGTGCGTCGTAGTTTCCGGCGCTGAGCGCGCGCGGGCCGCCGTCGCGGCGCAGCCGCCACACGCGGCCGCTGCCGGACTCGCTCGCGTACACGTCGCCGGTCGCGTCGAAGGCCAAGCCGCCGTCGAACTCGCCGTGAACGAGCGTGCCGTACGCCTGCTGTCGCAGGTGTCCGGCGCGCGCCGGCGCGACCGATGCGTCGACGCGCAGCAACTCGCCCGTGTTCGCCCAGGGCCCGGACGCGAGCGCGCCCTGCTCGCTGATCCACAGCTCGCCCGTCAGCGGGTCCAGTGCCGGACGCAGTCCGCGCGCCGCGTGCACGAGGAATTGCGCGGCGCCGCCCTCGATCCGGTACAGCCGGGACGCGCCGCTCGCGGGACGTTCGAGCAGGACGGGGCGGCCCAGCGCGTCGACGCACGCGCCGCGTAGGTCGCCGAGTTGGTTGCCCGCATCGTCGTGGACCAGTGAGACGGCATGGCTCGGCGCTGCCTCGAGCTGCCACAGCCGGCCGTCGCGCGCGGCGACCAGCAGCGTTCCGTCAGGGCGCGGCGCGAGTGCGACGAGTTCGCCCTGCAGGCCCTGCGCCGGGCCGGCGACCTCGCTGACGGCGCGCGTGAGCGGCTCGATGCGCAGCACGCGCGACAGCGCTGTTCCGATGTACAGCGCACTGCCATCCGCGGCCGCGCACAGCGACAGCGGCTCGCCCGCGGCGGGGGACACGAACCCCGCGCAGCGCCCGGCCGGCGGCGCAAGCGGATCGACGAGCCGCGGCGCGGGCGCCGGCACGCCGCCGAGTTCCCACAGGAAGTTCCACTCGGCCACGTACAGGCTCCAGCCGGTCGCGCTCGGCGTCTGACCGCTGCTCGCCGCGATGGCCAGGCCGGCCGGGTGGTTCAGGTAGCCGGAGCCGACGCGCACGAGCTTGCCGCTGTCGCGCTCCCAGCGCTGCACGCTCCAGTCGTCCTCGCTGCACGTGTACACGTTGCCGTACGCATCGGCGACCGCGTCGCCGTCGGCCCAACTCGACGCGTTCGAGTAGTTCATGCCGGCGAAGCCGGCCAGCGGCGTGAGCGCAGGGGGCGCGAGCCCCAGCGCGTCGACGCTCCCGACGAAGGCCACGCCGTTCCACTGCGTGACGAGCGCGCGCGCACCGAACGGATCCGCGGCGATCCCGCGCGATTCGCTGGTCAGCACGAGCGAGCTGAGCGTCGTCGATCCCGGCGCGAGCTCGTAGACCCGGCCGGTCCCGAAGCCGGCGCGCTCGGCGATCCAAGCGGCGCCGCCGCGCGAGATCAGCAGATCCTTGGCCACCTGCAGTGTGTTCGCGGCATCGTCGTAGAGCGTCGTGACCGCCACGGGCCCCTCGTCGACGCGCTGCAGCACGCCTGAGCTCGACTGCACGTGGATGCGACCCTGCGCGTCGAGCGCGATGCCCTCGATGCGATCGCTCAGGCCCTGTGCGGCGCTCGCGATCACGCTGGCCGCGAAGCCCGGCAAGCTCAGCCGCCGCAACTGCGGGTTCGCGCCCCACAGGTCGCCGCCGACCAGCAGGTTGCCCGCGGCGTCGGTCGCCAGTTCGAACATGTTCATGCTGCCGGTGAACCAGACCTGCTTGCCGCGGCCGGGCACCGCGCCGAGCGGGGGCGCGAGCGGGCTCGCCGGCGCGAGCGCGTCGCCGAGCTCGCGGATCGCGGTGGGATCGGCGCCCTGCGCGAAGTACAGGCTCCAACCGCTCGCGCTCGCGACATTGCCGCTGGAGGCCGCCACGCACAGTCCGCGCACCGCTGCTCCAGCATCGTGCAGCAGCACCGAGGTCGCGTTGGCGCGCACGTGCCGCCACAGCCGTGTGCCGGCCGCATAGTAGATGTCGCCGTTGGCGGCCGCGGCGACGTCGCCGTCGAGCGCAGCAACCGAGAAGCCGGGATTGGTCAGGCTCTCCAGCAGCGCTGCGCCGTGCGCGGGATCGCTGGTGTCGACGCGCCGCAGCGCGCCGCTGCCGGACGCATCGGTGAAGACCACGCCGGCACCCAGCGGATCGGCGCACAGCGCGAGCGGCTGGTCGGCGACGCGGTAGTAGGCCCACTGCGCGCCGTTCGCGCTGATCCAGTTCAGCGCGCGCACGCCGCTCGAAGGCGTGCGGCTCGCGACCAGATACGTGCCGGCGGAGTCGACCGCGAGGTCGGTCGCGTCCTGGATCATGTACAGGTCCGCGTAGATCGTCACCGGGCTGCCGCCGTCGACACGCAACAGGTATCCGTGCTGGTCGAGTGCCGCGATGTTCGCGTCGGGGAGCGAGACCAGCGCGCGCAGCTGATGGCCGGGCTGCCCGACGACGCCGCTGGCGAGCGGCGTGAGGCCGCCCGGGAGGCTGATGCGGCCGACATCCCCCGTGCGCGTCCCAACCAGGAACGATGCCTGCGTGCCGACCTCGGCCGCCAGGTCGACGACCTCACCGGGCACCTCCAGCAACGTGCCCAGGCCCTGCGCTCGCAGCGGGGCTGCCAGACATGCGATGGAGCTTGCCAGCGCGGCGCAGCGGAGGCTGGTGGACATGCGAGGACGGAGACCCAGGTATGACTCTAACATCGATCGGCAGGCGCGGGCGCCGCGCGCCGCCCGCCACGAGCCCCTCGGCCGGCCGGCGCGCGGCAGGTATTTTGTTCATCCGGTTTCCGCGTGCAACGCCACATCCTCCCGATCGCCATCGCTGGACTCGCGCTCCATGCGCGAGGCGCGGCGTGCTGAGCTGGCTGCGTCCTGGCGCACGCGATGCGTCGCGACCCGACCTCGCGCAGGCCGGCGCGTTGGCCTTGCACGCGCTGCTCGGTTTGCTTCCGTGCGCGTTCGAAGTCGGGCGCTCCGATCCGCACGTGCTGCCGGTGTGGTGGGCGCTGGTCGCGCTGCCGCTGGGCGTGCATGCCGGCGCGCGCGGCGCGGGGGGCTGGCCCTACGGACTGCTGCCTCCGATCGCTTGGATGCTCGGTTACGGCTTCTGCTCGCTCGCGCTGCTCGAACCAGCGCCGAGCCCGGCCTGGTGCGGGCTTGCCGCGTGCGGGCTGTGGTCGTTCGGGCTCGCGCTGGGCGCCTGGGTCGCGCCGCGCGCGCGCGGTGTCTGCGCCGCCGCCTTGTTCGCCTGCGCAATCTGCTGCGCGTTGCCGATCCGCGCCGGCCGCGCCGAGCACACCTGGGCGGAGCGCTCGCCGCGCGCGGCGGCGCTGCTGCTCGACCTGTCGCCGGCCACGCTGCTCGTGGAGTCCGCGGGCCTGGACTGGATGCGCCATCGCGCGATCTACCACCCGGCCGGCACCGACTGGTTCTCCGACCGCCGCGCGCCCTATCGCGGCGCGCTTGCCAGCCCCCTCGTGTTTGTGTTGGGATGGGCGCTCGCTCTGCTGGCACGTCGTCGCGCGCGCGCGGCGCATTGACCGGGAGCGCCACGGCCATGCCCCTGCGCAAGTACTTCTGCACGTTTCCGCAGCACCTGATCAAGGAACCGATCATCTCCTATACGCTGGGTCACGAGTTCGGAGTCGTGCCCAACATCCGCGCCGCGAGCATCACGGACCAGATCGCGCTGGTCGCCGTCGACATCGAGGGCAGCAGCGATGCGATCGATCGCTCGGTCGTGTACCTGAAGGAGCGCGGCGTGACGGTCGAGGAGATCAGCGAGGGCGAGGAATCGTCCTCACGACTGTGAAGACGCGCTCGCGGCCGGGCACGCGGCTGCCAGCCGGACCGCCGCGTGGATTCGCCTGGCTGGTGCTCGGGCTGTTGGTGTGCGCCTGCCGCGCCGCGCCCGGCGCCTTCGCTCGCGGACCGCGCTGGCCGACGCCGAAGCAGGGGATGGTCGTGTGCCAGGAGCCGCGCGCCGCCGAGGTCGGTGCGCGCATGCTCGAGCAGGGCGGCAATGCCGCCGATGGGGCCGTCGCCGCGGCGCTCGTGCTGGCCGTCACGCACCCGCAGGCGGGCAATCTCGGCGGCGGTGGCTTCGCGCTGTGGGTGCCTCACGATCCGCGCTCGGCGGCGCGCTTCCTCGACTTCCGCGAGACCGCGCCGCTGGCGGTGCAGGCGGAGGACTACCTCGACGACAGCGGCAAGCTCGACCCGCAGTTGGCCCGGCGCAGCGTGCAGGCGGCCGGCGTGCCGGGCTCGCCCGCGGGACTGCACCTGTTGCAACGCGAGCTGGGACGGTTGAGCTTCGCGCGCGTGGCCGCGCCGGCGATCGCGCTGGCCCGCGACGGTTTCGACGTGGGCCCCGATCTG
>Ga0194120_10006219_pt1 | contig 17018 bp, 15 predicted proteins | sample TA2MahCa65mmetaG_FD_148642 | JGI IMG/M metagenome (GOLD analysis project Ga0194120, IMG submission 148642) | Freshwater microbial communities from Lake Tanganyika, Tanzania - TA2015019 Mahale Deep Cast 65m | ecosystem: Environmental > Aquatic > Freshwater > Lake | place: Tanzania: Lake...
GCTGAATTACTTGATTGAAGCGTCATAGATGCTCTGAATTGATGCATCTAGAGCTTTATCAAATTCAGCATCGCTCTGTTGAGCCGTTAGGCCTTCAACGAGTGCACGGGAGAAGCTTGCAATAACACCCGCATTCTCAGCTAAATGCTTATTTGCTTCATCTCTTGAGTAGCCACCCGAAAGGGCTACTACGCGCACAATACGTGGGTGGTTCACAAGTTCCTTATAAAGATTAGGAACTGTTGGAATCGAGAGTTTCAACATGATGTTCTCATTACCACTTAAGGAGTTTGCGTAATCAATTAGTGCCTTCTTCAAAATTGTTTCCGCTTCAACTTTTTGTGGACTCTTGATACTTACTTCTGGCTCAATTATCGGAACTAAGCCGCCAGCAATAATTTCTTTACCAATTTCAAATTGCTGTTTAACTACTGCATCAACGCCACCTTGATTTGCAAGATTTATCACCGAGCGCATCTTGGTTCCGAATACCCCATGCTTATTTGCGGCTGCGATTCTTGCTTGCAATTCGGGAATTGGTTTCATCAGTTGAACATCGTTTGCCTCATCGGCAAGGCCATTATCAACTTTCAAGAATGGTACGACGCGCTTGTTATTCCATAGGTACTCAGCCGTACCGATTCCATCAATAGTGCGCTCCATTGTCATTTCAAAGAGAATCGCTCCGATAACGCGATTTCCATTAAATGCTGGAGACTTGATTAGACGAGAGCGCATCTCATGCATCCGGTCGAACATCTCAGCCTCATTTGAATAGGCTGATGAGTCCAAGCCATAGAGCGATAGCGCCTTAGGTGTGCTTCCACCGCTTTGATCGAGGGCAGCGATAAAACCTTTGCCGGAGCGCATCTGTTGCAGCATCTCGTTATTCATTTAATTGATCTCCTGATTTAGGCCCGCATACAACGCTGAATTCGAGCAGGTACTGATTCTAACCGGGGATTTTCTATGAAGAAAATCGGAGCGGTACGGTAAGCCCATGGCTGATAGCAGTTTCGATATCGTCTCAAAAATTGACCGGATGGAGCTCGATAACGCTCTAAATCAAGCCTCGCGCGAGGTTTCTACGCGATTTGATTTCAAAGATACTGGAGTAAAAATTGAAATTTCTGGCGAACGTATCTTGGTTGAGGCTGAAACTGAGGAGCGGGCAAAAGCTGCCCTCGAAGTCTTGAAAGAGAAGATGGTCAAAAGAGGTGTATCTCTTAAACACCTTGAAATTAAAGATCCTGAACAGAGCGGAAAGATATTTAAGATCTTCTGTCCCATCAAAGAAGGCATATCGACTGATAATGCAAAGAAGATTACTAAGTTACTAAAGGATGAAGCGCCCAAATCAATAAAAGCGCAGATTCAAGGTGATGCAGTTAGAGTTTCGAGTAAAAGCAGGGATGATTTGCAGAGTGCAATTGCGCTCGTTAAAGGAGCTAAGTTGGACTTTGCCGTCCAATTCACAAATTATCGATGAGTAAATTCTCAACTGGACTTCTTTATGGAGTCTCTGCCTACGTGCTTTGGGGACTTCTTCCTCTTTATTGGCAATTAGTTGAAGAGGCTGGCGCCTACGAAATTCTGGCTCATCGCGGAATCTGGTCACTGTTTCTCTGTCTTCTCCTTCTTGCGCTCCGCAAACAAATTAAGAGCGCGCTTGCAATGGTGCGAGGAAAGCGAACGCTGCTACTTCTTTTTCTTGCATCGGGTTTCTTAACGATAAATTGGGGCGTATATATCTGGTCAGTAATGGTGGATCGCGTTGTGGAAGCGGCACTTGGCTACTACATAACACCGCTAATAAATGTCGCAGCCGGCGTTATCTTGTTGCGTGAGAAATTGCGACCACTTCAATGGACCGCGGTCTCACTAGCCTTCATCGGAGTTTGTGTATTAACGGTTGGATTTGGCTCACTTCCTTGGATTGCACTTGTTTTGTCTATCTCGTGGGCTAGCTATAGCCTCATAAAGAAGAAGTTGAATCTTGGGGCTTTAGAGACCCTTACCGTAGAAACGATTTTTGCTTTCCTTCCAAACTTCATTTATCTGTTCTGGTTGGAGCGCAATAAAGAGGCCCTCTTTGGTGAAGGATTACTACCTTCGCTTCTTCTCTTTGGCGCGGGGATTGCAACAGTTGCACCTCTATTGCTCTTCAACGGCGCAACTACTCGGCTTCCGCTAAGCACGGTCGGTCTATTGCAATACATAACACCCACCATGATGTTCTTTATTGGCGTCTTTGTTAATGGTGAAGATATGGCAAGTACTAAGTTGATTGGTTTTGCTTTTATCTGGGCGGCGCTTGCTTTTCTCAGCCGAGATTTACTTCGCTCAAGCCGTGCGATCGACGATGGCGTCGCAAAGGCTCTCTAGCGTCTTTCTCGCTGGATTATCGGGAAGACCTTTCAACATTGCCTTACTTTCGCGCGCTAGATCATGAAGGTGATTTCGAGCAACTGATAGCGCGGGATGGGCACGTAGTTGCTTGATTACAGCGTTAATCTCACTCTCAGGAACTGGCTTAGAGAGTTTCTCCTTAAGTGCAGCATCGCTTGGATCACTTGATTTGAGGATTTGCAGGGTCACTAAAGTGGGAACACCTTCCTTTAGATCCGTACCTGGAGTCTTACCTGATTGATTTGAATCACTTGCAATATCGATTACATCATCAGCAAGTTGAAAGGCAACGCCAACTTTTTCACCAAAAGAGGTGAGGGTCTCAACGACTTCAGGGCTTGCACCACCAAAGATCGCACCGAAGCGGGCGCTTGTTGCAATTAGCGATCCCGTCTTTTCGCCAACAACGCGCAAGTAGTGAGCTAGTGGATCAGCGCCAGGTTTCACGCCTTGAGTCTCTTCGATCTGGCCGATTACTAGTCGCTCAAAGGTTTTTGCTTGCAGCCGAACTGCTTCGGGCCCTAAATCAGCCAATAAATCCGATGCTTTTGAGAATAGGTAATCGCCAGTAAGGATTGCCACGGTATTTCCCCAGCGAGAATTTGCGCTCTCAACACCTCTCCTTAAAGGAGCTTCATCCATAACATCATCGTGATAGAGAGTTGCTACGTGAGTTAACTCGCAGACAACCGCCGCTTCAATGACTTTTTGATTCTGTCCATTTCCAAAGTGCGAAGCAATAAGAGTTAGCACCGGTCTAAATCGCTTTCCTCCCGCCTCTACTAAGTGGCGTGCGGTCTCAACAACAAGTGGGTACTCACCTTGGATATGACTTGATAGAAGTTTTTCTACTTCCTCCAGCCCCTTATTTAAATCTTGCTCAAGGGCTGGATCAAAGATAATCATCGAATGAAAGTTGCGAGGGATGAAATAACATCAAGAATCGGTGTTGGGAAGATTCCAAGAGCGAGCGTTGCAATGGCCGCAATCCAAATCACCGATGATGTGAATCGTGAAGGAATCGAGACAGTTACCGAATCATCTTCAGGATCGGTAAGAAACATCATGACAATTACTCGAATATAGAAGAACGCTGCGATAGCACTTGAAAGAACGCCGACAACTACTACGCCAATATTTCCATTCTCATAGGCCGCGCTAAAAATAGTGAACTTTCCGATAAAGCCTGCAGTTAATGGAATTCCGGCAAATGAAAGTAGGAAGAGAGCAAAGATGCTTGCAATAACTGGAGATCGCTTTGCTAAACCGACCCAACGATTTAGATCGGTGACTTCACCAGCGCTATCTCTTACCAAACTGACAAGAGCGAATGCGCCAAGAGTCGTGATTCCGTAAGTTGCAAGATAGAAGAGCGAGGCGGCAAGGCCGCTCTGGTTTAGCGCTAAAACTCCGGTAAGCAAGAAACCTGCATGGGCAATTGAGGAGTAGGCAAGTAAGCGTTTTACATCGCGTTGGGCGATAGCGATGACTGAGCCAACCACCATCGTAATAATCGCAATTCCCGTTATCAGAGGGCGCCAACTCCATTCCGCCCCAGATACCGCGGTATAGAAAATTCGAAGGGTTGCGCCGAACGCAGCAACTTTAGTTGCCGCTGCCATAAATGCCGTTACCGCTGTTGGTGCTCCTTGATAAACATCCGGAGTCCAGGCATGGAATGGAACAGCGCCAACTTTAAATAGCAGCCCAACGCTAAGTGCGCCAAGGCCAATCAGGAAGAAGATGTCATTTCCAGCTGCGCCACTTATTGCATTTGCAATCCCAGCTAGCTGAACTGTTCCGGCATATCCATATAAGAAAGCTGAACCAAAGAGGAAGAATGCTGATGAATAAGCACCGAGCAAGAAATATTTAAGCGCTGCTTCTTGAGAGAGAAGACGGCGACCGCGAGCAAGGCCTGCCATTAGATAAAGCGGAAGCGAGAGAACTTCAAGTGCCACAAATAGCGTGATCAGATCACTTGCTGCTGGAAATAGCATCATTCCAGCTACCGCAAAGAGAGTTAGTGGATAGATCTCGGTCTGAACTTTTCCAGTTTGAATTGCACTTTTCTCTTCAGCCGATCCTGGAATCGCAGATGCTTGGGCGGCGAACTGTTCAAAGTCTGCGATAAGAAATAGTCCGAGGAGTGCAAAAACAAGAATCGTGCCTTGCATAAATAGAACTGGGCCATCAATTATTACTGAGTTATTTGCAGCTGTAAGCGTCTCAGTTCCACGTAGCCTGACGACTTGACCCAATGCAAAGAGAACTGCTCCGATAGAGAGCGCGAGTTGGACAGAGGGTCGCAATCTCGGCGAGACAAAGGCCTCAACAATCACAGCAAGGACCGCTGCGCCCAAGATAATCAACATCGGCGAAAGAGCGCCGTATTCAAGGCTAGGGGTAGAGAAAATCATTATTTTCCGCCCTCTTTCACTATTGGTTCGGGGTCACTCAATCCCGCCTTAGAAACTGTGTTTGTTGCAGCCGGGTTGATTACATCAAGAGCTGGTTTTGGATAGAAACCAAGGGCAATTATGAGCGCAATGATTGGCGCAATCGCAATAATCTCACGCTTATTTAGATCAGCCAAACTCTCGTTTCCAGGAGTTGTTGGACCATGCAGCGCTCGTTGGACTGGGATTAAAATGTAAAGCGCAGCGAGAATGATTCCAATTGTTCCAATGATTGCTGCAACTGGATATCGAGTATAAGTACCAACTAGAACTAGGAATTCACTGACGAAGCTCGATAACCCGGGTAGCGCTAATGAAGACATACCCGCAATAAAGAATGACCAGGCCAACAGCGGAGTGACTCTCTGTAGTCCGCCGAAGTCAGAAATCGTTGATGAGCCGCGGCGAGTGATCATCCAACCTGCAGTTAAGAAGAGAGCAGCGGTCGAGAATCCATGGTTCAACATATAGAACGTTGCCCCAGAATTTCCTTGAGTGGTGATGGCAAAGATTCCCATCGTGATAAATCCAAAGTGGGAGATAGATGTAAATGCAATCAAGCCCTTAATATCTTTCTGACCAATTGCAAGGATTGCTCCGTAGATGATGCTAATAACGGAGAGCGTGATTATGTATGGAGCAAAAGTTTTTGAGGCATTTGGAAATAGTTCAATTCCATATCGAATCATTCCGAAGGTTCCGACCTTATCGAGTACACCAAGGAGCAAAATCGAAGTTCCCGGGGTTGCCGACTTTGCTGCATCGGGGAGCCAGGTATGTAGCGGCCAGAGCGGCGCCTTGATTGCAAAGGCAATGAAGAAGCCGAGGAAGAGTAAGTTCTCAGTAAGTGAATCAATCTTGAGAGTTTGAAGAGCGGCTACATCAAAGGTTCGACCAATCTGGTTGCTAGAGATGACGTAAATGCCGATGATTGAGGCCAGCATCAAAAGCCCGCCAAATAAGCTATATAGAAGGAATTTCACGGCAGCGGCCTGGCGCGCTCCAGTTCCAAACCCTCCGATTAGGAAGTAGACCGGAACCAGCATCGCTTCAAAGAAGATGTAGAAGAGGAATACATCAGTTGCTGCAAAGACGCCGATCATCATGGTTTCAAGAACGAGTAGCAATACATAGAAAGTCTTAACGCTAAACCTTCCGCCTTCCGCTTCATTCCAGCCACCGATAATGACAATAGGAACAAGGATTGTTGAGAGCAGAATCAAGATAAGCGAGATTCCATCTAAGCCGACTTGGAAATTGATTCCCAAAGATGGGATCCAGGAATAGCTCTCTACAAATTGAAAGCCTGGTCTATCTATTTCAAAGCCGATAGCAATCAAAATAACACCGATGAATGTAATGAGCGAAGTTGCAAGAGCTAACTTCCTTAAATTCTCCTTCTGAGAATTGCCAAGAAGTGAAATCAACAACGCGCCAAGTAACGGCAGCGCTCCCAGAATTGTTAGCGTCATAACGTTACCACCCAAATCGTTGCAAGAATTGCAAGCGCTCCGATAAGAATTAGGAGCGCATAATTTCTTACATAACCAGTTTGAAGTTTGCGAAGTCCGCGGGCGCTACCAAGTGCAGTCGCGCCAACGCCACGCACCGCGCCATCAATCACACTCTCATCAGTCTTAAGAAGTAGGGAAGTTAACTTTTGACCAGGGCGCATAAACATAAATTCATTTGCATCATCTTGTAATAGGTCGCGTCGTGCTACCCGGGTTAAAACATTTACATCCTGCGGCGCTTCACCCGATTGTTCGCCGCGATACTTGAGAAGTGCGATTGAGACTCCGATAACAACCGCCGCTACGGCGAGAATTGTTACAACAATTGGAGGCAAGAACTCGACATGCTCATGTTTGTGCTTATCAACGACCGGGGCGAGCCAAGTAACAAAGGCTTTTCCGCTATAAAGCAGGTATCCCGAAGCAACCGATCCAATAGCCAAAACCGCCATTGGCGCCCACATTAGGAAGGGCGATTCATGTGGGTGAGCATCATCTGCCCATCTCTTATTGCCAAAGAAGGTCAGCAGCATTACTCGAGTCATATAAAAAGCTGTGATGATCGCGCCAAGAAGCGCAGCTCCACCGATGATGATTCCTTGAACGCCGCCAACATTAAAGGCAGTCTCAATAATTTTGTCTTTGGAGTAGAAGCCTGCGAATGGTGGAACGCCAATGATTGCAAGATAGCCAAGCCCAAAGGTGATAGCGGTTATTGGCATGAATTTTGCTAGCGCACCGTAACGGCGCATATTTACTTCATCATTCATTCCATGCATTACCGAACCTGCGCCTAAGAACATTCCCGCCTTAAAGAAACCATGAGTTAAAAGGTGCATGATTGCAAATGCGTAACCGGCGGGGCCAAAACCAGTTGCAAGAATCATGTAACCGATTTGGGACATCGTGGAGGCAGCTAGTGCTTTCTTAATGTCATCTTTAGCCATACCAATAATTGCACCGAAGAGAAGGGTTATTACTCCGATGATTACAACAGCAAGTTGTGCACTTGGGGCTGCATCAAATACAAAGTTAGATCTTGTAATTAGATAAACACCGGCGGTAACCATTGTTGCTGCGTGAATGAGGGCTGATACCGGTGTTGGTCCAGCCATAGCATCGCCCAACCAGGCTTGAAGTGGGAATTGGGCAGACTTTCCAACGGCTGCAAGTAACAACATCAATCCCATCGCAGTCATCGCGGTCTCACTTGCGCCCGATGCCTTCTCTTCGATACCCGCAAAGGTAACGCTGCCAAATGTTGCAAAGGCGATCATGATTGCAATCGATAGACCAAAGTCGCCAATCCGATTCATAACAAATGCCTTTTTCGCCGCAGTTGCATACTCGGGTTTCTGGTTCCAGAAACCGATAAGTAGGTATGAGGCGAGGCCTACTCCCTCCCAGCCCACATAGAGATTTAGGTAAGAATCACCTAAAACCAAGAGCAACATGGCTGCGATAAAGAAGTTCAGATAGGCGAAGAAACGCCGGCGATCTCGATCGTGGGACATATAAGCAATTGAATAGATATGAATAAGCGTTCCAACTCCGGTGATAAGAAGGACGAAAGAGATAGATAGTTGATCAAGAAGAAGCGCGGCATCAACCTTGAAATCTCCCACCGAAATCCAAGAGAAGAGTTTCTGGGTTACGGCTCGCATCTCGACTGGGCGATCGCGCATCGCTAAAAATTCAGATACGCCAACGAAAAATGCGCTTGCCGAAACTAGGGTGGCAAATACATGTCCCCACTTATCAGCTTTACGACCTAGCAACATGAGTAGCGCGGAACTGAAAAGTGGCAGAGCGATCAGATAAACAAGATTGGATGAGGTCATTAGCGGCTCAACAAACTTGCATCATCAACAGATGCAGAACGACGGGAGCGATAGATCGAGACGATGATGGCAAGTCCAACTACAACTTCACATGCTGCAACCACCATAGTAAAGAAGGCAATGACTTGCCCTTCAAGATTTCCATTCATCTTTGCAAAGGTTACAAAGGCAAGATTTGCTGCATTTAACATTAACTCGATACACATAAAAACCACAATCGCATTTCTGCGAACGATTACACCAACTGCGCCAATTGAGAATAGAAGTGCAGAGAGATAGAGGTAGTTAGTTGGATTCACTTACTGCCCTCCTCATCATCTAACTTGGGAAGACCTTCTAGTGAATAAGTCTTTGTCTCTTGAACATCTCCTCGTTGCGCTAGGACATTTGAAATCGATAGATCTGAAGGTTTGCCATCGGGAAGAAGGGCTGGAACATCAACGGCGTTATGACGCGCGAAGACTCCGGATCCTGGAAGTCCGGCCGCAGTTCCAATTGATTCGCCTCTAAAGCGTGCAATGGAACGGACCCGCTGGGATTGGCGGGCTTCCGGCGACTTCTGGGTGTGGGCAAGGACCATCGCGCCCAAGGCTGCTGTGATCAATAGAGCTGAGATAACCTCAAACGCCCAAACAAAATCGCCAAAAATGAGGGCCGCCAAAGCTTGGACATTGCCTTCAGCATTTGCCAGTTCTAAACCAACAGGATCGCGGCCAGTCCGGGCGCGCGCAATCAAAGAGGTAAGTGCAGCTGCAAAGGCGAGCGCAGTAAAGATTGCAACGCCTCGAAGTCCCTTAATACTTTCAACTAGTGAATCTGATGAATCAACACCAACCAACATAAGAATAAATAGGAAGAGCATCATTACTGCTCCGGTGTAAACAACAATCTGTACAACACCAAGGAAAGGCGCTTCTTGCATAATGTAAAAGACTGCAAGCGCAATCATGACGAAGGCAAGGAGAATTGCGGAGTGAACCGCTTTCTTAACTAGCAACATTCCAATAGCGGCAAAAACCGTTAGCGGTGCAAGCGCCCAAAATACGATTACTTCACCGCTCACTTATTCACCTCTTGCGATGGATGAGCTTCTTTAATCTCGCCACGATAGTAAGAGTGATGATCAGAACCTGGATACATTGGATGTGGGGGCATCAACATGCCATCACGCAGCGGGGCTAAGAGATCCTCTTTCTCCCAAATCAATTTCTCTCGCTTGTCATCGGCGATTTCATATTCATTTGTCATTGTTAAAGCGCGAGTTGGGCAGGCCTCAATACAGAGACCACAGAAGATGCACCGGAGATAATTAATTTGATAAACCTTTGCATGGCGCTCACCCGGTGAGACTTGATTGCCCTCAGTGTTGTTCTCACCTTCGACATAAATTGCATCGGCAGGACATGCCCAAGCACAGAGTTCACAACCAATACATTTCTCTAGACCATCTTCATAACGATTTAACTGGTGGCGGCCGTGAAAACGTGGTTGAGTCTCAGGCTTTACTTCTGGATACTCAATGACAAGTGGCTTCTTAAACATCGTCGAGAAGGTGACCCAGAAACCCTTTAGCTGCTTAAAGAAGGTTGCGGGCTCTTGACCGGTAACGGGAACGCTCTCACCCGCTGCTTTCTCAATCGCATCGGAGCGCTTTGGTTGAAGCTCGAAATCACTCATTACTCGACCTCCTTGGGCTCTTGACCGGTGGTTGATTTAGGTAGAGCTGGGACTGGGAATCTTGGTTCGGGCATCTCTGGAACAAAGCGCGCCGCTTCATCGGCCTTCTTCTTACTTGATTCATAGAGCGAAGTTCCTATTAGAACGGCAAGTACAACACCACCGGTAAATCCAGCGATCATAAATTGAGAGGCGCCCTGTTGTGTCATTAAACGAAGCGTTGCAACGACAAGGATCCATGCAACGTTAACTGGGATTAAAACTTTCCATCCAAATTTCATAAATTGGTCATAGCGAAGTCTTGGAAGTGTTCCGCGTAGCCAGATAAATAGGAAGAAGAATAGGAAGACCTTCAAAATAAACCATACAAAAGTAAACCAACCGCCAAGCCAAGTTTCGGTAAACCCAAGTCCGGGAGGTGCAGCTGGTCCGCCCAAGAAAAGTGTTGTAGCAAGTGCTGAGACCGCAACGATATTTACATACTCAGCAAGGAAGAAGAGTGCGAACTTAAGTGATGAATACTCGGTATGGAAACCTCCGACTAATTCACCTTCTGCTTCAGCAAGGTCAAATGGAGCGCGGTTTGTCTCACCCACCATCGAAATTACATAAATTACAAATGAGGGAAAGAGAATTACTGCATTCCACCATTGCGCTTGTGCAGCAACGATATCTCCAGTCGACATCGAGCCGGCATACATAAAGACCGCAACAAATGAGAGCCCCATGGCAATCTCATAAGAAATTACTTGGGCACTTGATCGAAGGCCACCCAACAATGGATAGGTAGAGCCGGAAGACCAACCGGCAAGAACAATTCCGTAGACGCCAATCGAAGTTGCCGCAAGGACATAGAGAACTCCGACCGGAATATCGGTTAATTGCATAATCGTCTCTTCGCCAAAGAAGATGACTTTGCCGGTCATCGGAATTACTGCGAAGGCAAGAAAGCAGGTAGCAGCGCTGATTACAGGTGCGAGGATAAAGACGACCCGATCAGCTGCCTTAGGGATAATGTCCTCTTTTAGCGCCAATTTCACGCCATCTGCGAGGCTCACCAAGATTCCACCTGGGCCAGCGCGATTTGGTCCAACGCGAAGTTGCATCCGAGCAACAATCTTTCGCTCGCCCCATACCGCAAGCAAGGTCAAGAGCACGCAGAGAACGAAGACAATCAAACCTTTTACAACAATCATCCAAACTGGATCATCAAGAATGATGGATGCGTAAGAACTCATGCGCGCACCGCCGATACCGGGCCGTTTACCGCTCCCAAACTCTTAATCGCTCTGCTTTCAATCGAGTTACGTGGAATCCAGATAGAACTCTCTTCGATATCGGCTATCTCGCAAGGCAGAGTAACTTCACCGTTCTTATTTGAGACCCGAACTCGCTCGCCAGCTTTCACGCCAAGCTTCTCAGCGCGAGCTTTAGAGATAACAACGACTGATGGATGCGCTGTTCCAGCGAGATTGACTTCGCCATCTTGTAGCGATCCCGCATCAAGCAATAAACGCCATGATGAAAGTAGGGCATCAGAACTTGAGTGAGCAACTTTATGTGCAGGAGTCGGGCTAAATTTCACGCGCTCATCCCAATTGCCAAGTGAATTGAATTCCTTTGATGCAGAAGCAACGGTCGGCAGATTTATCGGCGTACCCATCTGATCTGCGAGCATAGATAGAACTCTTACATCACTTCGAGTTAAAGAATCTTGAATTGCGATATCAAAGGAGCGGCAGCGTCCTTCCCAATTAACAAAGGTTCCACTCTTCTCAACTACCGCTGCAACCGGAAGAACAACATTTGCAATATCGGTGATGGCGCTCTTTCTTATCTCTAATGAAACGACAAAGGCTTTCTTTAGCCCATCATGTAAATGTGCTGAGATATCTAGCGGATCTACGCCACCAATCAAGAGCGATTCGATTTCGCCTTCATGAAGCGCCTTCAAGATTCCTTCAGTATCGCGCCCTACCTCACTTGGCAGCGAACTAACTCCCCATGCAGTCTGGATATCTACCCGCGCTTTCGCATCAAGAACGGGCCGGCCGCCAGGAAGTAGATTTCCAATTGCTCCAGCTTCAAGCGCTCCGCGCTCGCCCGCTCTCCTTGGAATCCACGCCAACTTCGCACCCGAACTATTTGCAAGTGCTACCGCAGCAGAAAAACCACCGATTGATTCAGAGAGGCGCTCTCCTACCAAAATTACAGATTTGGAAGTTAGACCTGTGACTGTTGGGATAGCACTTGCTTCATCGCCGGCAGCGCTCTTAATCAATTTTGCATTTAACTTCTCACTTCCGCGTGAAGCAAACGGCGCGATAGTTGTTATAGCGAGAGAACGCTTTCTTACCTGCTTATAGAGCCTTAAAAATACAATTGGTGATTCTTCTTCTGGTTCAAAACCAACCAGTACAACTTGATCGGCCCGATCTAAATCTCGGTAATTAACTTGCTGGCCAACAACATAAGAGGCTAAGAAATCGCGCTCTTCGCTGCTTGAAACTCGGGCGCGAAAATCAATATCGTTTGTTCCAAGTGCAACTCGCGCAAACTTCGCGTAACCGTAGGCATCTTCAAGAGTGGCTCGACCACCAACAAGAACGCCGGTGCGATTTGCTTCAAGTCCTGCGGCTGCTGCTTGTAGGGCTTCTGTCCAAGAAGCTTCCCGAAGTTCTCCGCTCTCATCTCTTACAAGAGGGGTAGTGATCCGGTCTTTTTGAGAAACATACTTAAACGCCCAACGACCTTTATCGCAGTTCCACTCTTCATTTACTTGTGGGTCATCACCGGCAAGGCGACGGAGTGTTTTGCCGCGGCGCACATCGGTGCGCATATCACAGCCCGATGCACAATGCTCACAAGCCGAAGGTGTTGAGACAAGATCGAAAGGTCTCGCTCTAAAGCGGTAAGAAGCTCCAGTCAAAGCTCCAACTGGGCATATTTGCACGGTATTTCCGGAGAAATATGATTCAAATGGATCGTTCTCATAAATACCGACTTGCTGTAGCGCACCGCGCTCATTCAAAGTAATAAATGGATCGCCAGCAATCTGCTCAGAGAATCGAGTACAGCGCGCACATAAAATGCAACGCTCGCGATCAAGTAGAACTTGGGAAGAAATATTTATCGGCTTCTCAAAGGTTCGCTTATAGCCTTCATAACGCGATTCACCGCGCCCATTGCTCATCGCCTGGTTTTGAAGTGGGCACTCGCCGCCCTTGTCACATACCGGGCAATCAAGTGGGTGATTAATCAACAGAAGTTCCATCACACCTTGCTGCGCTTTGTCAGCTACAGGTGAGGTGAGTTGGGTATTCACAATCATTCCTGGTTCAACTGGGATAGTGCAGGATGCCTGTGGCTTTGGAAACTTACGGCCATTGATTTCAATTTCGACTAAACATTGGCGACATGCACCGACCGGATCAAGTAGTGGGTGATCACAGAATCTTGGGATTTGAATTCCTAATTTCTCTGCAGCGCGAATTACTAGGGTTCCTTTAGGAACGCTGACTTCAAAACCATCAATTGTTAGCGTAATTAACTCGACAGCAGTATCGGTAGCTAGCTCTTGAGTACTCATCGAGTGATACCTTCTAAATCAAAAATAGTTGACTTTGCTGGATCAAATGGGCAGCCACCTTGTTTTAAGTGTTCTAAATACTCGTCACGGAAATATTTCAAGGAAGAGATAATTGGACTTGCGGCTCCATCTGCAAGTGCACAGAACGAACGACCGGCGATGTTGTCACAAAGATCAAGTAACTTATCTAGATCTGCGGCTTCACCTTTTCCGCTCTCAAGATCCTTCAGAATCTGTACCAACCACCAAGTTCCCTCACGGCAAGGTGTGCATTTTCCGCATGATTCATGCTTATAAAACTCAGTCCAGCGCAGAACTGCACGGACAACACATACCGTCTCATCAAAGATTTGTAGCGCCTTGGTTCCCAACATCGACCCTGCTGCTGCAACGCCCTCATAATCAAGCGGAGTATCAAGATGAGCATCTGTGAAAAGTGGAGTTGAAGATCCACCAGGAGTCCAGAACTTTAATTTGTGGCCGGTTCTCATTCCACCGGCCATATCAATTAACTCTCGTAGGGTAATTCCGAGTGGCGCTTCAAATTGTCCTGGGTTCTTAACATGCCCAGAGAGTGAGTAGAGCGTAAAGCCTTTGCTCTTCTCAGTTCCCATTGAGGCAAACCATTCAACGCCGTTATTGATGATGGAAGGGACCGAGGCGACTGATTCGACGTTATTTACAACAGTTGGCCGCGCATAGAGTCCAGCAATTGCTGGAAATGGTGGACGGAGCCTTGGTTGTCCACGGAAACCTTCTAGCGAATCAAGTAGCGCGGTCTCTTCGCCACAAATATATGCACCCGCGCCAACATGAAGTACTAGTTCGAGATCAAAACCGCTACCCAAGATGTTCTTTCCTAAGAATCCAGCTTTGTAAGCATCTTCAATTGCTTGTTGAACGCGACGGATCACATGTGCAACTTCACCGCGAATATAGATAAATGCATAGTTAGCGCGAATTGCAAAGGAGCCGATGATGATTCCCTCGACCAAGACATGAGGATTAGCAAGAAGCAGTGGGGTGTCTTTACATGTTCCCGGTTCCGATTCATCTGCATTAACAACAAAGTAATGTTCTTTGTTATCGCCCTGTGGAATAAATCCCCACTTCATACCGGTCGGAAAGCCTGCGCCACCGCGACCGCGAAGCCCAGAATCTTTAACTAACTTGATGACATCATCTGGCGCCATTTTCAAGGCTTTTTCAACGGCCTTATAGCCACCATTTCTCTTATAGCCCTCGATAGTAAAACTATCTTTCTGATCCCAGAAGGCAGAAAGTACTGGCGTTAGCTTTGTCATTACCTTCCTCCTTCTTTAGCTAGTTTCAAGCCGAGCAATGTTGGCTCGCCGGCTTGAACACCCTCACCAGCTCGTCCATCGTTTATTCCAGCAAGTACTTCTGAATTCTCTTTCCATGTTGGCAGCTTATTTGGACCGCGGGTTGGAGCTGGCGGATTTCCCGCGCGACAAGCATCTACCAAATCTTTCGCCGATTGAACGGTCTGGTTATCGTAGAACTCCCAATTCACCATCACCACCGGGGCAAAATCACAAGCCGCATTACATTCGATATGTTCAACTGAAACTTTTCCATCATTAGTAACTTCATCATTTTCAACTTCTAGATGTTCTTTGAGCGCTTCGAAAATTGCATCGCCACCGAGAACTGCACATAAAGTATTAGTGCATACACCAACATGGTACTCGCCAACTGGTTGTCGCTTGTATTGGGTATAGAAAGTTGCCACGGCGCTAACTTCGGCGGTTTCAAGTCCCAACTTTTCAGCAATAACTTCGATCGATTCAGGGGTTACAAATCCATCACGCGCTTGCGCAAGGTGTAAGAGTGGCATGATCGCAGATCTTGAACGTGGGTAGCGCTTGATAATTGATTCAATCAAAGCGTCATCGTTTGTTAGTGGCATCAGCGATCAACATCTCCCATAACTGGATCGATAGAGGCGACTGCCGCCACAACATCGGCGATCAATGAACCTTCACACATAGCGCTTGTTGCTTGTAGATTGCTAAATGAAGGAGTGCGGAAGTGGACTCGATATGGCCGAGTTCCGCCATCTGAAACTAGATATGCGCCAAGTTCACCCCGAGGCGATTCGATTGGCACATATACCTGACCAGCAGGAACGCGGAAACCTTCAGTCACGATCTTGAAGTGATGAATCAGCGATTCCATTGAAGTGCCCATGATTTGGCGGATGTGTTCGAGTGAGTTTCCAAGTCCATCGCCACCGAGAGCTAATTGGGCGGGCCATGCAATCTTCTTATCGGCAACCATGACCGGCGCACCTTCAAGTTTCTCTAACTTGTCACACGCTTGTTCGATAATGCGAAGTGATTGCTCTAACTCCTGCATTCTGATTAAGAATCTTCCATAGACATCACATGTATCGGCGGTAATCACATCAAATTTGTAATCCTCGTAACCGCAATATGGTTCAGTCTTACGCAAATCCCAGGGCATGCCAGTTGCACGAAGGACTGGGCCTGTAACTCCGAGAGTTATGCATCCTGCTAAATCTAAATATCCAACGTCCTTAGTTCGCTTGATCCAGACCGTATTTCCAACTAGAAGTTTCTCATTATCTTTAAAGTTCTTTCTTAAGTCCTTAACAAGTTCTCTAATCTTTGAAAGCGCATCACTTGGAAGATCTTGTGCGACTCCACCCGGGCGTACGTAAGCCATATTCATGCGAAGCCCCGAAACCATCTCGAAAATATCTAATACTCGTTCGCGCTCGCGGAAGGCAAAGAACATCGGAGCCATCGCACCTAATTCAAGAGCTCCGGTACCAAGTGCAACCATGTGAGATGAGATTCGGTTTAACTCCATCATCAATACCCGGATAGCGCTAGCGCGTTCTGTGACTTGATCGGTGATACTTAAAAGCTTCTCGACCGCTAGGCAATATGCAGTCTCATTAAATAGCGGTGATAAATAATCCATTCGGGTAACAAAAGTGACGCCCTGGGTCCAAGTCCTATATTCGGTGTTCTTCTCAATTCCGGTATGCAAATACCCAATTCCGCAGCGCAACTCAGTAATCGTCTCGCCCTCAAGTTCCAGCATTAATCGAAGAACTCCGTGAGTGGATGGGTGCTGTGGTCCCATATTCACAATCACGCGTTCTTCTTTTGCACTTCCAATTTCGCGCGCTACATCTTCCCAATCTCCACCGGTTACAGAATAGATACGACCTTCGGTTGTCTCGCGACTAGAAGCAAATGTGCTCATCGATAGGACCTCCTCTCATCAGGAGCAGGGACCGTTGCGCCGATGTACTCGACTGGGATTCCACCAAGTGGATAGTCCTTACGTTGTGGGTATCCAGGCCAATCATCTGGCATCAAAATTCTCGTTAGCGCTGGATGGCCATCGAAAATAATTCCAAACATGTCGTAGGTCTCGCGCTCATGCCAATTATTTCCCGCCCAAACTTCAACTAATGATGGAATGTGAGGATCTGAGTCAGGTGCGCTAACTTCGAGACGAACCCGGCGATTAT
>Ga0194120_10006227_pt1 | contig 16997 bp, 12 predicted proteins | sample TA2MahCa65mmetaG_FD_148642 | JGI IMG/M metagenome (GOLD analysis project Ga0194120, IMG submission 148642) | Freshwater microbial communities from Lake Tanganyika, Tanzania - TA2015019 Mahale Deep Cast 65m | ecosystem: Environmental > Aquatic > Freshwater > Lake | place: Tanzania: Lake...
CGGGCGACCACTTCGGCGAATACATCCATCCGGAGCGCGGGTTGATCGACGCGCACGGGCTGACCGACACGAACTGGGCGGCGCTCGCGGCAGACGTCGGCGACCCCGACCAGCAAGCCAGCGCGTGGGAGCGGGTCCGCGACGAAGCCGGCTTCTACTATGGCGGCGTCCCGACCGGCATCGCGACGCGCCCGGATTCCTACGAGGAGTGGGAGTTCACCCATTCCGGCCACCGGCACGACCTCGCCGCGATGGGGCGCGTCTGGTATGTCGAGTGCTGGGCGCGGGCGCGCATGGCCGACGGCAAGGGCATCGCCGCGTCGCTCCAGCGCGTCGCTCGGATCGGGGAGGACAACGGCTACTACTGGCGCGAGCGCTACCATCCCCCGGACGGAACGCCCGCCGGACCCAACACCTACTGCGAGTACCCCGCGAACCTCATCCGGATCGTCCACCGGTTCCTGCTCGGAACGCAGCTCGAACTGGATGGCTCGCTGATCCTCAAGCCGAACGTCCCGTCGTCGTTTTGGGCAGCCGGGTTCGGACAGTCCATCGTCTGGCGGGACCGGAAGCTCGACTACCGCATGGCGCGCTCCGGCATCGAAGGGCAGTACGCTGGGAAGTCTGCGCAGCGGCTCCGCGTGCGCCTCGAGCGCGGGATCGACTCGAAGCCCTACGTGCTTGCCATCGAGGGCAGGCAGCCTGCGCCGCCGCGCGTCGAAGGCGGCTGCCTGGTCCTCGACCTGCCGCCGTCCACCGAGTCCGCCGCGTTCTCCTGCGCGCCGCTGCGTCCCTGACGGCTACTCCGGTTCCACGACGACGATCTCGCGGTTCGCCGGAAGGTCCTGGAGAATCTGGACGCCGCCGCTACCCCACCGCACCTCCAGCCGGTCGATTCTGTCAGCGCCGCCGAGTCCGAAGTGGAGCCGGGCGTCCGAGGCGCTCAGGTAGCTGGAACCCGTCTTGACCTCCTGGGCGTCCATGCGGTCCCCGGCCGTGACGGAGACGCGCGCGCCGATCCCGTCCCGGGCGCTTCCGCGACCCTCCAGGCGCACCCGCGCCCAGTTCCCGCCGCGCGGCGAGTCGTTCCGCAGAAGAACCGGCGCGCCCCCCGACGTTGTCACGACGACGTCCACATCGCCGTCGTTGTCGTAGTCGGCGAAGGCGGCTCCGCGCGACGCTCCTCGCCGGGCGAAGTACTCCCCCGCCTCCGCCGAGGCGTCTTGGAACAACCCGCCGCCCAGACTGCGGAACACCTGATCGCGTTGGGCGTAGGTCAGCGTGTCGGATGTCTGCTCCACGTTGTCGAGGATATGTCCGTTCGCCACGAAGAGATCGCGCCAGCCGTCGTTGTCGAAGTCGGCGAACCCGGTCCCGAATCCGACGTGCAGGTAGCTCTCGTTCGCCAGATGGGCAGCGTAGGTCGCATCCACGAACGACCCATCGCCCAGGTTCCGGTAGAGCGCGTTCGTCTCGTAGCAGAGGTTCGTGACGAAAAGGTCGATCCGCCCATCGCCGTCCACGTCGGACGCATCGACGCCCATGCCCGCCTGCGCGACGCCGTCTCCGCTGAACGCGCAGCCTGCGAGCAGCGCGGTCTCCGTGAAAGTGCCGTCCCGGTTGTTGATGAAGAGGTAGTTGGGTGTGTCGTCGTTGGCGATGTAGAGGTCGGGATAGCCGTCGTCCGTCACGTCGGCGGCGACGACGCCCAGCCCCTTGCCGTCGAACATCCCGCCGAGGTCCACGGCTCCGGCGGGCTTCGTCGCGTCGGTGAAGGTTCCGTCGCCGTTGTTCCGGTAGAGCCGATCCGGCTCGCCCTCGAAGTGGCGCGGATGGCAGTAGGTCCGCACCCCCTGCTCGACGCACGGCGGGTAGGACGCGTTCAGGTCATAGACGACGTAGTGACAGACGTAGAGGTCGAGATGACCGTCCCGGTCATAGTCGAACCACGCCGCGCTGGAGCTCCAGCCGGAGTCCTCGACGCCCGCTTGCGCCGTCGCGTCTGAGAACGTCCCGTCTCCGTCGTTGCGGTAGAGCGTATTCCGCCCATAGCAGGTGACGTAGAGGTCGGGATCGCCGTCGTTGTCGTAATCGCCGACGGCGCAACCCATCCCGTAGCCGGCGCGTCCGCCCACTCCGGCGGAAGCCGTTACGTCCTCGAACGTCCCGTCGCCTCGGTTCCTGTAAAGGGCGTTCGGCGCGGTGGACGATCCGAGCGCGTCCAGATCGCCGCCGTTCACGAAGAAGAGATCGGGGAGCCCGTCCCCGTCGTAGTCGATCCATGCGACGCCGGAGCCGAGCGTTTCGGGGAGCCGCCGCGCTTCCGAGCGGTCGCTGGTGTGCGTGAAGCCGATCCCGGCGTCAGCGGTGACGTCCGTGAATCGGATGGCGGGTTCCGCCTGACTAAGGCTCGACACGAGGCACACGGCGAGGATCGCCCATCGACGGGTCATGTGCCGTCCCGCGCGACGCGGAACCCCGTGAAGCTCGTCGCGACGCCGGGGCGCTGCGTGTATCGGCGCGTGACGCCGCCGTTCTCCGGCGGGTCCGTCCACGATCCTCCCCGCACGGCGCGCCAGGTTCCCGTCGCGGGACCCTTGGGATCGATGTCGCCTGACGCGCGGTAGTACGTCTCCGAGTACCAGTCCGCCGTCCACTCGCGGACGTTGCCGATCATGTCGAGCGCGCCGTAAGGGCTGGCGCCGGTGACGAACCGTCCGACCGGCATCGGTGTGGAACCGTCGCGCAACAGATTCGCGTGGAGCGTCGCCGTGCCGATGCGCCCATCGAAGGCGTTTCCCCATGACCACAGCCGACCGTCGGTTCCGCGAGCTGCCTTCTCCCATTCGGCTTCGGTGGGCAGGCGCATCCCCAGCCACGCGGCGTAGGCGGCGGCGTCGAACCACGTGACGCCGACGACGGGATGATCGGGCTTCGCCGCCACCGTCCGCGTCCAGGCGGCGACGCGATCCTCGTCCGTGAAGTTGAGAGGCGTGTGGCGGCTGGACGCTCCCCCGTCGGCGAGCCAGAAGGCGTGGTATTGGGCGTTGGTCGTCTCGGTCACGGCGATGGAGAACGCGGGGAGTGTGACGGCCCGGGCGGGGCTCTCGTCGGAGCCCCATTCGTCGGTGCCCATCAGGAACTCGCCAGCCGGAACCGGAACCAGCTCTAGCCTCGGAACAGACGGTTCTTCCGCGACGCCCCCTGCGAGCAACAGGAAGGACAGCGCCAACGCGCCGCTATGGGGAGACCAGCTTCTCAAACGCTCGGCGCTCCTGTTCCGCCTGCTCCGTCATGCCCGCCTGCTCGTACGCCTCCGCCAGGTTGGCGCGGAAACCGGGTTCATTGGGCTTCAGCCGCACGGCTTGGGAGAACTCGGCGGCTGCGCGCTTCGGCTGCTTCGCCTTCAGGTAGGCGGCTCCGAGGCTGTTCCGGTATTCGGGGACGTTCGGGAACCGCGTGACGAGCCAGCGGAACTGGACCAACGCCGATTCGGCGCTGCCGCCCTGCAGGAGCGCGTATCCAAGCGCCTCACGCGGAGAGGGATCGTCCGGCGACGCGGCGACGCAGTGCGCGAACGCGTTGGCGGCGCGCGTCCAGCTCGCGCGTCCGAGGTATCGCATTCCAAGCCGGAACCACGAGTCCAAGTCGGTCGGGTCCGCCCGGACGAAGCCGGTCAGGATGATGATCTCGTCGTCCTCGCGGCTTGTCTCGCGGAACGATTCGAGGACGGGAGCCGCGTCGGCTGTCCGACCCAGACGGCGCAGGACGTTCCCCAGCCCGATGAGCGCGGGGGCATGGCGCGGGTCCAACTCCAACGCGGCGCGAAACTCCCCGGCAGCTTCTTCAAGCCTGCCCGCCGAAGCCAGCGCCTGCGCGAAGATCGTCTGCGTCGGCGCATCCCACGCCCCGTTGATACCCTCGGCGACGAGGACGGCAAGCGCGCGTTCCGGCTGACCCAACCGAACCCATGCCTGAGCCAGGAGACGCGCGGCTCGGACGTTCGCCGGATCGTGTCGCAGGGCGTCTTCGAGCGGCTCGACCGCCGACGCCGGGTCGCCCAGCCCGATCAGCCGGGCTTCTCCCAGACGGACGGCGGCTTCCACGTGGGTCGGATCGGATTCGACGGCGCGCTGGAGGAGCTCGGCGCAGCGAGACCACTTGCCCTGACGGCTGAGAAGCATCGCCAGGTCGAAGTCGGCGTCCGGGTGCAGCGGAACCTCGTCGACGATGGCTTCCAGCGCCGTCTCGGCGGCGGCGATGTCTCCGTGGGCAATGGCGATCAGGCTGCGGTCGTACAGTCGGGCGGCGTGGTCGTCGATGGACGACGGCTGGACGGCGAACATGAGACCCAGAACGATTCCGATCACGCCCAGACCCCACCGATCCTGGCGCCGTTCGGATTCATCCTAGCCGTGAGTCACGATGTCAGGAGGGTTCGCTCGAGATACACCACGGTCGAACCGGACTCCAAACGTCCGCGCGCGCCTCCTCGATCCTTGCGCAGGCGTCGTCCGCCGAGCGCTTGGGCATGTTAGCAGGGGTGGAACGAGCGATCAAGAGCCTTCCTCGCGCCAAGCTACTTGTGGATCACCATCCGGCGGGTCTCGCGGAAGGAGCCGGCGCGGAGCTCGTAGAAGTAGACGCCGCTCGCGACGCGTTCCCCGAGCTGGTTCGTGCCATCCCATCGAGCCGCGCGCCCGCGTTCTCCTGCGCACCGCTGCGTCCCTGAGCTCGACCAGGCATCCGAACCCCCTCCCGCAAGGGATAGGGAACCCCTCCGCCAAGCCCTGGCGAGAGTCGGGGCGCACGCGACGCCAGCGTTGACAGAGCGCGGTTGCCGACGCATCGCCCTGTGCTAGAATGACCGCGCCGAACCAGACACCCACCGGATGAGGAGCGCCAGGGCGGATGAAAGCTGTCGTCAAGTACGGGCTGAAGGACAAGAACGTCGAACTCCGCGAAGTGCCGGAGCCGAGTATCGGGCCCACCGACGTGCTCCTCGAAGTCGGCGCCGCCGGCGTCTGTGGCAGCGATATCGAGTTCTGGCGCAACAAGATCACCTACCCGATCAACGTCCCGGTCATCCAGGGACATGAGTTCTGCGGCACGATCCGCGAGGTGGGGAGCGACGTCCGCGCCTATCGTCCCGGCGAGCGGGTCGTCAGCGAGACGTCGGCGGTCATCTGCGGCGTCTGCCGGTTCTGCCGCGCCGGCGAGTACAACCTCTGCCCCGACCGCAAGGGCTTCGGATACGGCGTCGATGGCGCGTTCACGCGCTACGTCCGCGTGCCGCAGCGCTGCCTGCACCGCATTCCCGAAGGCGTCCCCTTCGAGCACGCCGCCCTGACGGAACCCATCGCCGTCGCCTACAACGCCCTGTGCGTCAAGAGCGAGATCGTCCCCGGCGAGACGGTCGTCGTGCTGGGACCCGGACCCATCGGGCTCTTCTCGGCGCAGATCGCCAAGATCCGCGGAGCGCGCGTCATCGTCAGCGGGCTGAGCATCGACGCGCGTCGTCTGGCAGCGGCGGAGGAAATCGGCTTCGACGCCGTCATCGACTCCGAGAAGCACTACCTCGTCGCCGTCGTCTTGGGGCGCACGGGCGGCGATGGCGCGTCGCTCGTCGTCGATGCCGCCGGAGGCAACGGCGCGATCGCCCAGGCGGTCGAGATGGTCCGGCGCAACGGGCAGATCACCAAGATCGCGTGGAACCGCGACCCGCTGGGCATCAGCCTCGATCCCATCGTCGCCAAGGCGGTGCGGCTCCAAGGAACCTACAGCCACACGTGGCAGACGTGGGAGAACGTCCTGTCGCTGCTCGAAACGGGCGCGGTCAACATGAAGGCGATGGTTACCCACATCCTGCCGATCACCGAGTGGGAGCACGCCTTCGAAGCCGCCGAAGAGCGCCACGCCGTCAAAGCCGTTCTGCATCCAGCCTGAGGAACCCCGATGCCCATCTCCCGACCCTACCGCGTCACGGAGCCGATCACGCAGGTATCGCTCGATCTGACGACCATCGACGAGGCGATGTCGTTCGCCCGCGTTGCCGTCGCCGCCGGAGTCGATTGGCTGGAAGCGGGGACGCCGCTCATCCTCGGCGAGGGGCTCCACGCGGTCCAAGCGCTCCACGACGCGTTCCCGAACCATCCGATCATCGCCGACCTCAAGACGATGGACGGCGGCTACCTCGAAGCGGAGATGATGGCGAAGGCGGGCGCGTCGTGGGTCGTCGTCATGGGCGTTTCGGAGCCGGCGACGATCCGCGCGGTCGTGAAGGCGGGAGCCGAATACGGCATCGGCGTCATGGGCGACATCATGGCGGCGGCGGACCCCGTGCAGTGCGCCGTTGACATGGAACGCCTCGGCGTCGACGTCATCCTCGTTCACACGAGCTACGACGCCCGCAAAGAGAAGCCGATGTCGCCGCTGGATCATCTGGAGGACGTGTTCAACGCCGTGACGATCCCGATCCAGGCGGTCGGCGGATTGAGCGTCGAGCAGGCGATCACGATGCCGACGCTGGGGGCTCCGCTCGTCGTCCTCGGCGCGCCGCTGGTCATCGACGCCCACGAGTTCCGGCCGTCCGACACGGACGACGAGCTCGAACGCATCCTTCGGAGCGTCGTCACGCGGATCAAGACCCAGCCGATTCGCCGCCGATAGCGCGACGACGCTCCCGAACGCGGCAGAACCCATCGACCGCTCGCCGGCTCCCACCATGCCGAGCGGATTCCAGCCGCCGCGTCCACAAGGAGCCGGGATGACACGAAAAGCCAAGACGACCCCATCATCGGAACCCGCCGTCACGGCGCGCGCCGTCGTTTTCGGGTTCCTGCTGATGCCGCTGATGGTCTACTGGCTGGTGCAGATGGAGGTGGTGCGCTACACCCACCCGACGCTCGTCCATCCCCTTTCGAACGTCGTCTTCGTTCTCTTCTGCATGATCGCCGCCAACGGCGCGCTTCGCCGCGTCCGCGTCCGATGGGCGTTCTCCGCCGGCGAGCTGATGACCGTCTACGTCATGCTGGGCGTGCTCTCAGCGCTTTGCACGCACGATCTGCTCGAAATCCTGATGACGATCCTCGCCTACCCCTACCGGTTCGCCACGCCGGAGAACGAGTGGCGCGAGCTCATCCTGCCGCACATCCCGCGATGGCTGACCGTCTGGGACCCGAAGGCGGTGGGCGGGTTCTACGACGGCAAGGGCTCCTTCTTCGAGAAGGGCGCCCTGCTGGCGTGGGCGGCTCCTCTGGCGTGGTGGCTCGCGTTCGTGTTCGCGCTGTTCGCGACGCTCATCTGCATCAACTCGCTCCTGCGGCGACAGTGGATCGAGCATGAGCGGCTCTCCTACCCGATCATCCAGCTTCCGCTCGAAATGACGCTTGACGGCGCGCGGTTCTTCCGCTCGCCGGTCATGTGGATCGGCTTCGGCGTCGCGTCGGCAATCAGCGTGCTGAACCTGCTGAACTCGATCTTCCCGCAGGTGCCCTACGTGCCCGTGAAGCGTATGCGGATCGACACGCTGCTGGGGCTCCAGAGCATCGGGGCGGTGCAGTCGGCGTTCTACCCGTTCGCGGTCGGCATCTCGTTTCTGATTCCGCTCGATCTGCTGCTGTCCGGCTGGGTGTTCTACTGGGTCTACAAGGCGGAGATTGCCGTCGGGGCGGCGTTTGGGCTGAACAAGCTGCCGGGGTATCCGTTCGGCGATCAGCAGGGGTTCGGGGCGTACATGGCGCTGCTGGGGTTCGCGCTGTGGACGGCGAGGGGTCACCTGGCGCGCGCCGTCCGCTCGGCGATCCGCGGGCAGTCGGACGATACGGAGCGCGGCGAGGCGATGTCGCACCGCGCGGCGTTCGTCGGAATCGCGCTCGGGATGGCGTATCTGGGCGTCTTCTCGGTCGTCGCGGGGATGTCGATGTGGGTGTTCGCGCTCTTCTTCGCGATGTACTTCGCGCTGGGGACGATGATCGCCCGCATGCGCGCGGAGCTGGGGTTCCTCGTCCACGACCTGCACAACATCGAGCCGCAGGGCTTGCTGATCGACCTGTTCGGAACGCGGCGGCTGGGACCTCGGAACCTGGGCATCTTCGCGCTCTACAACTTCTTCAATCGCGCCTATCGGGCGCATCCGGCTCCGCTCCAGCTCGAGGCATTCAAGATCGCCGAACGGACGCGCGCGCACCCGCGCCGGTTCGTCTGGCTCATCCTCGCCTCAACGCTCGTGGGGAGCGTCGTCACGGTCGTCATGGTGGGCGAGCAGTACTACCGCCACGGCGCGGACACGGGGCACTATGGGCCCTGGGCGCTGGGATTCGGACGCGATCTGTATGGGCAGCTCGAGCGCTGGCTGGCGTTCCCGACGGAAACGGACGCGCTCGCGGCGGCGGCGATGGTCGTGGGATTCGCCGCGTCGGCGGGGATGATGCTCGCGCGTTCGACGTTCCTGGGATGGCCCCTGCATCCGCTGGGCTATGCGATGGCGAACAGTTGGGGCATGTATAACCTGTGGTGCCCACTGTTCGTCGCGTGGCTGTGCAAGTTCGTCATCCTGAAGCACAGCGGGCTGAAAGCCTATCGCCGGGCGATTCCGTTCTTTCTGGGCATGGCGCTGGGGGATTACGTGTTGGGCTATTCCTGGAGTCTGGCGAGCGTCGCGTTCGACCGGCCGCTGTATCAGTTCTGGCCCTAGTGCTGAATGGATGGCGTCCCGTCGAAAGAAAGGGAGCGGTCGATGAAAATGATCGGCTAGCCGACTCATCCGGCGCACGGAAGCCCATACGAAGAGCGTGGCGATGCTGCGTGGCTCACTCGCTCTGGTGAGCCTGTATCTAGCCTGGGCGCAATACCGACTGCTATAGGCGATTCCCGGTTGTTGACGCCCCGTGCTCCCCACGGCTATACTTGTATCTTGCGGTAGTATGCCGACGGGCGGCGAAGCCGTGCTCCTCAACCGAAGAGAGTCCTCGCGCGATGCGCAGCATGACCGGTTTCGGACGGAGCGTCGCGGCGACGGACGCGGGCACGATCACGGTCGAGATGAAGGCGGTCAACCACCGTTACTGCCAAGTGTCGCTCCGACTGCCGCCCAAGCTGAGCGCGTTCGAGCCGCAGGCGACTTCCCTGATTCGACAGTGCGCGGACCGTGGACACATCTCGGCGTCTGTCGACTATGCGGCGACGGGTTCGGGACGGGCGGCGACCCTCGCGGTCGATGTCGATCTGGCGCGTGCTTACGCGCAGCGCGCTCGTGAAGTGCTTCGCAGCGTCGGCGTCGAGGACTCGATTCCCGCAGCGTCCGTGTTGACGTTCCCCGGCGTCATTTCGACGGCAGAACCGGAACGAGACGCGGAAGCCCTCTGGAAGCTGCTGGAAAAAGGTTTGCAGGGCGCGTGGGACGAGGTCGTCGCCATGCGCGAGCGCGAAGGCGACCAGCTCCGCCGCGAGATGACGGACCGGCTCGCGTCGATCGGCGAGATCGCGGTTGAGCTTCGGGCGACCGTTCCCGACCTCGTCGAGCACTACCGAGAGCGGCTGACCAAGCGCATCAAGGACCTGACCCGCGACGGACATGACGTCGACGAGTCGCGGGTGGTTCTCGAAGCCGGGCTCCTCGCCGACCGCTCCGACGTGACGGAAGAGCTCACGCGGCTCGACAGCCACATGGAGCAACTGCGCGATTGCTTGAACAGCCCGGATGCCGTCGGCCGGCAAATGGACTTTCTCCTTCAGGAGATGAACCGCGAGGCGAACACGATCTCGTCGAAAGTGCCGAATGCGAACGCGGTAGCGCTCTGCGTCCGCATGAAGACAGAGATCGAACGCTTGCGGGAACAGGCGCAGAACGTCGAGTAACGGCGGGTTCGGTCGGTTCAGGACGCGTCCATGGCAGATCGTTCGATCGACCGTCCCTTGCTGATCGTGGTGTCGGGCCCCTCGGGCTCCGGCAAGACATCGGTCGTCGAGGCGTTGCGTCGGAAGCGCGACATCCGCATGTCGGTGTCTGCGACAACTCGGCTCCCGCGAACCGGTGAGACAGACGGCGAATCGTACCACTTCTTGAGCGTCGAGGAGTTCCGGCGGCGCATCGCCGAAGACGCGTTCGCCGAATGGGCCCAGTACCGAGACAACTACTACGGCACGCTGCGATCCACCGTCGAGGAAGCCCTCGCGGAGGGTCAGGACCTGCTGCTCGAAATCGACGTGCAGGGCGCGAGCCAGATCCGCGCGCGCTACCGAGACGCCGTTCTGGTGTTCGTTCTGCCTCCGAGCCGCGCCGACCTGGAGGCGAGGCTCACGCGGAGAGGAACCGAAGACGACGAGGTCCGAGCGAAGCGATTGGAAGCCGCTGCCGAGGAGGTCCAGCGGGCAGACATCTACGACTACGCTATCATCAACCGCGAATCAGGAATCGACGCAGCCGCCGAAACGCTGGCGGCGATCATTGAGGCGGAGCGGCATCGCCTGACCGTAGAACACGACTCCACGCTGAAACGCTGGCTGAACGACTGAACCGGCGCGGCTCTCGCAACGAGAGCCGAGAACAGGGAGACCGATGGAAGAACTGAACGATCACGACGTCGACGTGGACCAGACCCTCGCGGAAGCCGAAGCTCTCGAAGAGGACGCCGAGGAGCCCGCTCCTCCGTTGCCCGCGACGAGACGCTATCGCCCGCCTGCTACCGAGTTCGAGATCCTCGTCGAGGACGTCGAGCGGCGCGTGACCAACAAGTACCTGGCGGTCAACATCGCCGCCCGAAGGGCCCGCGAGCTCAACGAGCTCGAACTCCCCTTCGGCGATCATGCCCGATCCGCTCGCAAGCCGACCACGCAGGCGCTTGTCGAACTCGTCGAAGGACGGCTCGACTTTGAGGTCATCGGCGTACGCCCCGCGTTGGGCGATACCGATGCCGACCTGGAAGCCGACGCCGAAGAGGACGTCGCCGCGATCTTCGAGGAGTTCGAAGAGTCCGCCGATCTCGATATCGACATCGGCGGCGATGACTACGACGACGGCGACGATACCTAGCTTCGTTCGCCGCCGTCGCCGCATCGATGGGGACGAGCCGCGATGCCACTCGAAGGCGTCAACATCCTGTATGGCGTGACGGGGAGCATCGCGGCGTACAAAGCGGCGGAGCTCACCAGCCTGCTGCGGAAAGCCGGCGCGGACGTCCACGTCGTCATGACGCCCAACGCGTCGCGGTTCATCGCCCCCCTGACGCTCGCCACGCTCTCGCGGAACCCCGTCCACACGGACACGTTCGACATCTCCGGCTGGAAGCCCGAGCACACCACGCTCGCCGATGCGGCGCAGCTCCTGGTCGTGGCGCCAGCCACCGCGAACGCCATCGCCAAGTTCGCGTGCGGCATCGCGGACGACCTGCTCTCGACCCTATTCCTCGCCGCCCGCTGCCCGACGCTCATCGCCCCTGCGATGAACTCCGCGATGTACGATCATCCGGCAGTCGTCCGGAACATTCGGACGCTGACGGAGCGTGGCGCAGTCTTCTCGGGACCGGACTACGGCATGCTCGCCGACGGCTACGAGGGACGCGGCAGGCTCCGCGATGTGCCCGAGCTCTTCCGCGAGATCGAGGAGCTCTGGAACCAGACGGCGGAATCGACCGCGCGTGACCTCGCCGGACGGCGCGTCGTCGTCACGGCGGGACCGACCCGCGAGTACCTCGATCCGGTGCGGTTCATCAGCAACCGCTCGTCCGGCAAGATGGGCTACGCCCTCGCCGAAGCCGCCGAAAAGCGCGGCGCGGACGTCACACTGGTCAGCGGACCTGCGCATCTCGACGCCCCGGCGCGCGTACGCCGGATCGACGTGGGAACCGCCGCCGAGATGCTCCAAGCGGCGAGACAGGCAGCAGAGAACGCGGACATCGTCATCTTCGCCGCCGCCGTCGCCGATTACACGCCGGAGACCGTCTCCGACGCGAAGATCAAGAAGTCAGACGATGCGCTGACGTTGCGCCTCGTCCAAACGACCGACATCTCCGCTGATATCGGCGGCGAGAAAGGGAACCGCGTCCTGGTCGGTTTCGCCGCCGAGACGAACGACGGGATCGCCAACGCGACGCGGAAGCTCCGCGAGAAGAACCTCGACCTGATCGTTCTGAACGACGTGACCCAGCCAGGAGCCGGTTTCGACGCCGACACGAACATCGTCACGTTCATCGACGGCGAGTCGGAGCCGAAATCCCTGCCGATGCTGCCCAAGTCGCAGGTCGCGCATCGCATCCTCGACGCCGTCGCACGTCTCCTGGAGGCTCGGCGCTGAGGCGTGGAAAGAGCGCAGCGACATAGGCGCGCTCGAACGATGGCGTTCAGCCTGCTGGCGGCACTGATCCTGCTGGCAGGGATCGGCTGCCGCGACCGCGCGGCTCCGCCGCCGAACGGCTCCACGCCAGCCGGAGCGCCGGCAGCGACGCCCAAGCCGCTCGATCCTTCCCTCCGCAAGCCCGCGGCTCCGACGGACTGGCCCCTCTACCTGCGCGATCTGTCCAGGTCGGGAACCGCAGCGGTCGATGGACCCGCGCCGCCCCTCAAAATCCGATGGACGTACCAGACCTCCGCGCCGATCACGGCGAGCCCCATCGTCATCGGGGATGTCGTCTACTTCGGATCGACGGATGGGCGGTTCTACGCCGTCGGCGCGACCTCCTGGGGCGCGCGGTGGCGGTTCCGCGCAGAAGCTCCGATCCAGCAAGCTGCCGCCTATGTCGATGGCGTGATCGTCTTCGCCGATTCCAAGGCGAACGCGTATGGGCTCGCCGCCGAGACCGGCGAGATGCTCTGGCGAGCGGTTCTGCCGGGATGGACCGTGTCGCCGCCTGTCGCCGGCGACGGGCTCGCGTGGTTTGGCGTCCATCCCAGCGACATCGTCTCGCTCGACCCCTCGTCGGGAGCCGTCGTTTCCCGAGCCAGCCAACGCGCGACCATCGGCGGCGTCGCTTACGGAACGGACAAGGGGGAGCTCGCCCCGCTGGCAGCGTCGACCGCCAATCCGCCCACCGGCTCGGACCTGCCCTACACGAAGTCGATGCCCGTCCGCGCGGGCGACCTGACCTACGCCGCGTTCCAAGACGGTTCCATGCGAGTCCATCGGGGCGCGACGCCCGTCTGGAACGGTTCGGTCGGGATCGGGACCGACGGCACTCCCGCTATTGCCCACGGAACCATCTATCTGCCGTCGCTGGATGGACAGCTCTACGCGCTGGACGGTCGAGGCGGCGCGTCGACGCCCAACGGCGACGATTTCCTGACAATCGTCGCGTGGGAGTCCGCGACGCGAACGTCGCCGCGTTCCAACGCCTCGCCGGGTCCGCTCTTGAACGACCGCAGCGTCTGGGAGCTCGCCGCGACCAGCGGCGGATGGGCGGCGGTGCGCCTTCCGACCGGCGCGGAAGCCTGGGTTCCACCTGGGGACTGGGCGCGGCTCCGGCGGGAAGGGAAGAAATCGCCGGTGCTCATCCACGTCGGGAAATCACGCGTCGCGACGACGTGGGAACTGCCGGCGGGCGGCGACAAACCCATTTGGTCGCCCAACGGCGGCAGCATCGCCTTCTTTCTACGCTCCACGACAGGTGGTCAGTTCTGGCGCGCCTCCGAGGTGGCGACGGTCTCCGCTCGCACGGGAGTCGTCCGATCCATCGCCCAGGGCACGTTCTACAACCCGAACCTGTCCTGGTCGCGCGACTCGAAGACGCTGGCGCTGGAGACCTACTCGTCGCAGGAGTCGGCGGTGTGGGTCGTCGGCGCGAGCGGCGACGACATGAAGCGCCTCTCCGAAGGAGACGCTCCGGCGTGGTCGCCCGCAGCGAACCAGCTCGCGTTTCTGCGGCGTGGTCCGTCGGCGGACGAGCTCTGGCGGATGGACGCCGCCGGGTCAAACCCGGTTCGCATCGGTCAGCTTCCGGTACGGGGCTACTCCGGGCAGTTCGCCTACTTGCCGCCGCCCGTCTGGGACCCCAAAGGGATCAGCATTGCGGTCGGAGCGGACGCGCGGTACTATGAGGACAGGCGCGCGCGTCTTGTCGTCCTGGGAACCACGGAGAATGCGCTCGCGTCCGTCGTGCAGACTCCGGCTGAGAAGTTCCGCCTTCTTTCATGGTCTCCCGACCGGCAGAAGATCGCCTGCGTCCTCACGGGGCATCTGGGAGGGAGCGCCGCCGACCCGCTCGATCAGCGCGTCTACGTCTACTGGGTCGACGGAAAGACGCCGCCCTTCAGCGTTCCCCATACATTGGCGACGTGGGTCGATGCGGACACGCTGGCATATGTCGAGCTCGCCGCGACGCGCGCCCAACTCTCGCGAGTGTGGCTGATGCAAGTCTCGACCCGCGCTCGGACGTTGATTCTAGAGGCGGAAGTCCCGATCACCGGGATGCAGTGGGTCGAGAGCCAACGCGCCCTGAGCCTGTGGAGCACCGTGGAGCCCATCGTGGCGGGTAGGAAGCAGGCGGCGCAGACGCGCGGGTGGCTCGTGCGCCTGACGCGATAGGCACGTCGGAACGGAGCCCCATCGTGGGCAGACAGGTCCTGCGAACCCTCGCCCTAGCCATCGGCGGAGCTTCGCTGCTCATCTGGGCGCTCAGCGCCGTCGTTGCGCAAGATGGCGACCAGGTGAATCGCTTCATCGACCAGATGCCCGCCCCAGCCCGGAAAGCCGTCGAAGCCGTTCTGCGCGAAAATGGTGTGACCCTCGACGATGTTCGGTCGAACCCGGCGCTCGCCGCCAAACTGATGTCGTCTCCCGAGATTCGCCAGCGCATCGAACAGGCGATGGCGGGCGTCATGCCGAAGTCGCCTGCGAGCAGCCCTGCGAAGAAGGAAGCCTCCAAGAGCGAGAACGCCGGGAATGGCAAGAAGCCGTCCGAGGCTCCTGCGAAGCCGGGCGCGGGTCCGCCGATGCCGCCTGTGCAGTTCGGTCCCGGCGTGCCGGAACACTACCGCGCAATCGGCAATCTGAACGTCTTTCGTCGGCTCGGGTGGGCTCCGCCGGGTCCGCAGAACCCGTTCACGCTGGTCGGGATCGTCGAATCCGGCTCCAAAAAGCGTGCGCTCTTGGGGAAGCAAGGCTCGCAGGGCTCCGTCTATGTCGCCGCCGGAGAAGACGCCGGGAACGGCTACCGGGTCGCCCGGATCGACTCGAACGCGGTCGTGATGCAGGGGAACGGTCTGCCGGAGCTGCGGTTGGAACTGGATATCGCCGCCGTCGCATCGACAGGAGGCGGCGCGCCGCCTCCCACCCAGCAGGGACCCGCCCCCGCCGCGATGTCGAGTGTCAAGAAGCCCGGTGGGAACCCGGGCAGATGGTATCCCAACAAGGGAGCCCCCTTGCAGGACGTCATCATGGGCATCCTGAAAAAGGAGGGCTTGACGATGCAGCAGGTCGAGAACGACAAGGCACTGCAAGAGAAGCTGCGGGACAAGTACAGCTACCTCGAAGAAGAAGGCTACGCGAAGTTCCCGCGCGACTGACGCCCGCCCAAAGACCTCGTTCTCGCTGTCTGCGACTGCGCGCCGAGGATGGGATGCCGTTAGGTATCCTCCGACCGGAACCCGACCATGGGTCCGAACGGCGCGAAGCTGACGGTGGGATAGGGGTTCCCGATCAGATCGTCCTCCTGAGCCGCGAAGCGCCACAGCCGCGCCGACAGCGATCGGACGACATCTGCCAACTCCGGGTCGTCGATCCGGTTCCGCATCTCGTGCGGGTCGTTCTCCAGGTCGTAGAGCTCGTCGAAGTCGAAGCCGTTGTAGACGTACTTCCACCGCTTCGTCTGGACGACGCGCTGGGAGTAATAGAGCTCCACCCCGTCGAACTGCGAGTAGAAGGCGTCGCGCCAGTCCGATGGCGTTTCGCCGCGCAGGAAGGGGACGAGGCTGTTCCCGCTGTACGAGTGCGCTGGCGGATCGGAACCGGCGAGCTCCACGAACGTCGGCGCGAAATCTGCCATCGAGATGAACTCGTCCACTTCCCTGCCCGGTGACGCGATGCCGTTGCGCCAGCGCATGACGAGCGGAATCCGATACGTCTCATCGAACGCCGCGACTCCCTTGAGGTAGAGCCCGTGCGCTCCCACGCAGTCGCCGTGGTCGGACGTGTAGACGACGAGCGTGTCGTCCGCCATGCCGCTGGCTTCGAGCGCGTCGAGGGTTATTCCCAGCAGGTCGTCCTGCATCGTGCAGAACCCCCAGTAGTGGGCGATGGACTCGCGCACTTCGTCGTCGGAGAGCTGCGACCAGAATCGCCGCTGCCGCTGGTAGACGCGCGGCTTGTCCTCCATCGCGTCGGCGTAGTTGGGCGGGAGCTCCACGTCGGCGGGGTCATACATGCGGGCGTAATGCTCCGGCACGATGTAGGGGTCGTGGGGTCCGATGGTCCCGACATAGAGGCACCACGGCTGGTCCGACTCCGACAGCGATTCGATGCCGCGGACCGCCTCGTGGACGACGCGCAGATCGCCGGGGTGGTAGGGGTCCGTGTCCGGTCTCGGCGCGGACGTGCCGTAGAGCCGGAAGTCGCCCCATCCCTCCCGCCGAAGCGTTCCACGCGCGCGGGCTCCCTGCGAGGGCGTCTCGCGGCGGGCGCGCTCCTTCCAGTCGGCGAAGTGGAGCCCGTGATGGGTTCCCTTGCCCGCCGTGACGAGCAGTTCCTCCCATCCTCGGTCGCACGGGTTCTCAGTCGTCGTCACGTGCCACTTCCCACTGTAGAGCATCCGGTACCCGGACGCGGCGAGGCTCTCTCCGAACGTCGAGACGCCCTCGTTGAGGACCGTGTGAATCGCGGCGCGGTTCATGATGTTGTTGTGGATGCCGTGGCGACTCGGATAGAGCCCCGTCATGAACGACGCGCGCGACGGACAGCAATGCGCCGTCACCGTGTAGGCGCGGTTGAACCGGAGCCCTTCGCTCGCCAGACGTTCGGCGTTGGGCATCCGGCAGGGATGGTCCGGCTCCACCGTCATCGCTTGCTGCTG
>Ga0194120_10006230_pt1 | contig 16994 bp, 14 predicted proteins | sample TA2MahCa65mmetaG_FD_148642 | JGI IMG/M metagenome (GOLD analysis project Ga0194120, IMG submission 148642) | Freshwater microbial communities from Lake Tanganyika, Tanzania - TA2015019 Mahale Deep Cast 65m | ecosystem: Environmental > Aquatic > Freshwater > Lake | place: Tanzania: Lake...
AGCAACCTATAACCTGCGACGACTTTGCAGCCTGAAAACCTGCGGAATTTTGGCCTTTTAACGACCAAGCTGCGCCTGAAATGCACCAAAAAGGGCATTTCAGGATAAAAACCACTGAAAAGTGGGCAATTTTTTGCCCTGATGCATGGGGATCAAGATTCCTATATGTCGTTGGTCAAAGCAACGGCTGATTTTCAAAGTAAATCGAGGTGCCCTAATGTATACCCAACATATTATCCAACGCCTTCTTAGCTAAGCGCGCATCATCCTTATCCACCACAATTTGATTCACGACATGGCCATTAACCAGATTATCCATCACCCAGGCTAAGTGTTGCGGGTCGGTGCGGAACATGGTGGAACACATGCACAGGGTGGACGACATGAAGTGAACGTTTTTGCCGTCTTTTTTGCATTCTTCGTGCAGGCGGTTGACGAGGTTGAGTTCGGTCGCCACCAGCCAGCGGGTGTTGGGTTCGGCCTCGCGGATGGTTTTGAGAATGGCGGTAGTGGAGCCGATATGGTCGGCTTTTTCACACACTTCAAACGGCGCTTCGGGGTGGGCAATAACAATCGTTTCTGGGTACTTCGCCTTAAAATTGTCGATCTGTTCCGGCTTGAACATCTGGTGCACTGAGCAAAAACCGCCCCACAAAAAGATTTTGGCGTTACGAATTTGTTCCTCCGTTAATCCGCCCATCGGCTTGTTGAAATCCCAGAGGCACAATTGTTCCAGCGGGATGCCCATGCGATAACCTGTGTTGCGTCCTAAATGCTGATCTGGGAAAAATAAGACTTTAGGACGATTATTAAAGCTCCATTCCAAAATTTTGAGGGCGTTGGATGACGTGCAAACAATGCCTTCGTGTTCACCGCAAAAGGCTTTCAAATCAGCTGCAGAATTAATATAAGTAACAGGCGTGACGTCATTGTCGACATCAATCACTTGGCCTAATTCTCTCCAGCATTTTCTTACCTTGATAAGATTTGCCATGTCCGCCATCGAGCATCCGGCGGCGAGGTCAGGCAGGATGGTAATTTGCTCAGGCCGGGTCAAGATGTTGGACACCTCCGCCATAAAGTGAACGCCACAAAACACGATGTATTGGGCTTCGGCAGCGGCGGCATCACGCGACAATTTTAGCGAGTCGCCAACGAAATCGGCATGTTTAAACACTTCGTCGCGTTGATAATGATGGCCCAAAATGACGCAGTTCTTGCCCAGTTTTTGCTTTGCCGAAATGATAAGGGCATCGCATTCTTCATCGTTGAGCAAGGCGTAATCTTGAAACGGTTTTACGGTTGATGACATTAATGAACCTGACTTTAAATTAAAAAAGAGGATAAAAGACCTGATTCGGTGGTATTAACGAATGATTATAAAGCAATCGCACATTACCCCCAAAATTACCGACGCCGCTACGTTAAGAAATTTCGGGTTTGTCAAACCCAGTGGTACGCCTTATGACCTTAGCGATATTATTTGTCGCCGTATAGCTACGGGTTTTCTATAGCCTTACGATTAACAAGCAAGTTGTGAGGATTTTTAGAAAAAACTGTGTGATATCACGCAGTATATGAGTGATGCCGTGCTGTTAAAGCTGCTTTCGCGGCATGTGTGATATCACGCAGTATATGAGTGATATCACACAGTTTTCGTCGGCAATTGCGGCAAAGAAAGCGCAAGCCGTACATTTCGATTAATTTAACTGTGTTATTTGCCGCAGTTTATTACGTTTTGTTCAGTGTTTTTCCTGTTAACGCTTCATTTTCTTTGAAGGAGTACATGGAAGCGAGCGAAGCCGAGCGATGTACGACGACCCCTGCGTAGCCGTAGAGGCCGGGCGTTTTGACGGAGTTGGAGTGCAAGCGTAGTGCGTAGTCAAAATGCAAGGCCATACGACACGGCGTCAAGTCATTCGCGCAAGGTCAAAATACGAAGCAAGGCGGAAGCCGATGTTTTGTGTTTTGGGCTGTAGCGGGACGAACGCAGGCCGCCGAAGGCAAACTCGCCACGTCATTTTTCGCTGCTGAAATCGGATTGGACCCCATTACAGCTTTCGCGAAAAATAGTGGCGCGCTGGATTACACCGGTTTTGTCCGCTGGCGGCAAAAGCAGAAAGCCAAAAATTCCGCACACGGCAGTAACTCAATAACCACTCAATCGCTCAATTCAAATTAATAAACACAATTACCTACCGTTTTGTATTAATGCGCTTCCAGCCAATTCATCTCAACCTCTGAAAAGCCAGCAATAGCTCTAAGTTCCCGATTAAACGGACCTTTAGGTTTTCCGCCGCGGTAGTATTGCTTGATTAATTGTTGATAATGGCTGTCTGGATCTATGTCCTGCTGCCTGCAAAGCGTGTTAAACCAATAAGATCCGCGTTCCACGTGGGTTATTTCGTCAGTTAATATGCGGTTTAAGATGGCGACGGCGGCTTGATCGCCCATGGCGGCGAATTTATTAATGATTCCCGGCGTCACATCCAGCCCGCGCGCTTCCATGCAGCGCGGCACCATTGCCAGCCGCGCCAGTAAATGGTCGGCCGTTTCCACCGCATGATCCCACAAGCCGCCGTGCGCAGGCAAATCGCCGTAATTTACGTTCATACGCTGCAAATGTTGCTGGATTAATTCGAAATGTTGCGCTTCTTCATCGGCAATCGTCAGCCAATCCTGATAAAATTGCACAGGCAAGCCGCGAAAACGGTAGAGTAAATCCCAAGCCAGCGAGATCGCCATAAACTCGACATGAGCTATGGCATGAAAAAAGGCGATAACGCCTTCATGCGTACCCAGGCCGCGATTAGGCATGTGCCGCGGCGACATTAATACCGGCCTGGCGGGAAATCGTACAGCACTAATCGGCTGTACGGGAGTATTGCTGGAAAAATCCAGGCTACCGGAAGTCATTAATGCCTTAGCCTGATGGCTTAATGCGAGTTTTTCCGCAACTTCGGCGGACTGCAAACAAGCTTCCGCCATCTCAAAGAGATTTTTCATGCCAATTTATTCACATTCATAGCAAACGAACATTATTAATCACCGTCTTAACGATTATTGTACGACGATTCCATGCTTAAAATAGTTGATCTTCTAGCCTTGCTTTTTTATTGCGGTTTTATTTACCACTTGTCCGATCAGCCCTCGCTGCCCGTACCTCAGTTATTCGAACATCAAGACAAAGTGCACCATTTACTGGCCTATTTTACGATGGGCGTACTGGCCTGGCGCGGCTTTCGTCATTATATTACCGCAGCCCCATTATTAATGGCCGCCAGCGTTGCTTTTTGCAGCCTGTACGGTATATCCGATGAATGGCATCAGTCCTTTGTCGATGGCCGGACGGCGGATGCCTTGGACTGGCTGGCCGATACCATCGGCGCAACGATTGCTGCAGTGATACTGTCCTGTTTCTCCTCTTATCCGAAACCGAATTAACGTCATTGTGGAAAAAACTTTTCGCATTCATAGCCAATTTCAACCGGCAGGCGATCAGCCCACGGCTATTAATCAATTAATCGAAGGTTTGAATGACGGAGAATTGCATCAAACGCTACTGGGCGTAACCGGTTCCGGGAAAACCTTCACCATCGCCAATGTCATCAACCAAGTGCAGCGTCCCGCCATGATTATGGCCCCCAACAAGACCTTGGCTGCGCAATTGTACGGCGAGATGAAGGAGTTTTTTCCCGAAAATAGTGTGGAATATTTCGTTTCCTACTACGATTATTATCAGCCGGAAGCCTACGTACCGTCATCCGATACCTATATCGACAAGGACGCCTCGCTCAACGAACACATCGAGCAAATGCGCCTGTCGGCGACCAAAGCATTAATCGAACGGCGCGATACGATTGTCGTCGCCACGGTATCCGCTATCTACGGCCTGGGCGAACCGGCGTCTTATTTCCAGATGGTGCTGCACCTTGTGCAAGGCGATTTGATTAATCAACGCGACATCGTCCGCCGTCTAGCGGAAATGCAGTACACCCGCAACGACATGGAATTACGGCGCGCCACTTACCGGGTACGGGGCGAAGTGATTGATATTTATCCTGCCGAATCCGAGCAGGAAGCCTTACGGATTGAGTTGTTTGACGATGAAATCGAACGTTTGTCGTTATTCGACCCATTAACCGGCGAGATATTAAACCGGATTGCCCGCTATACCGTCTATCCGAAAACACACTACGTGACGCCGCACGAACAATTGTTGTCCGCTGTCGAAAACATCAAAATCGAACTGAAAGAAAGATTAAATTATCTCTATTCGGTTCATAAACTGGTGGAAGCACAGCGGCTGGAACAACGGACATTATTCGACATAGAAATGATTTTGGAAGTCGGCTATTGCTCCGGCATCGAGAATTATTCGCGGCATCTGTCCGGCGGCAAACCGGGCGAACCGCCGCCGACCATGTTCGATTACTTAAGCGACGACGCCATTGTCATTATCGACGAAAGCCACGTGACCATACCGCAGATCGGCGCGATGTACAAAGGCGACCGCTCGCGCAAGGAAACTCTGGTGGAATACGGTTTCCGATTGCCTTCCGCGCTGGACAACCGGCCGTTAATGTTCGACGAATTCGAGGCTAAATCGCCGCAGCGCATTTATGTGTCGGCTACGCCCGGCCCGTATGAAAAGGCTCATTGCAGCGTGTTTGTGGAGCAGGTGGTCAGACCGACCGGATTAATCGACCCGACGGTTGAAATTCGCCCAGCCACCTCCCAGGTCGAAGATTTGCTGTCGGAAATTAATAAACGAATTGCCGTTAATGAACGTGTGCTGGTCACTACCTTGACCAAACGCATGGCGGAAGACTTAACCGAATACCTGTTCGATCATAACATCAAAGTACGTTACCTGCATTCCGACGTGGAAACCGTGGAGCGCGTAGAAATTATCCGCGATTTACGGCTGGGAGCTTTCGACGTGTTGGTCGGCATTAACTTATTGCGTGAAGGTCTGGATATTCCTGAGGTATCTTTAGTGGCAGTGTTGGATGCCGACAAAGAAGGTTTTCTGCGTTCGGAAGTCTCGCTGGTGCAAACCATTGGCCGCGCCGCCCGTAATCTGCATGGCAAGGCGATTTTATACGGGGATAAAGTCACCCGTTCCATGCAAGCGGCCATCGACGAAACTGACCGCCGCCGCGCAAAACAGCAACAGTTTAACCAAACCCATAACATCGTCCCCATCGGCATCCGAAAATCGGTTAGCGATGTGCTGCAAGTCGCGATTCCCGGCGCGGGCTGGTCCAGCCACAGCCATAAATACAGTTCTACCGGCCAAAGTTACGGCAAGGTAGCAGAACAACCAAGCAACTATCAGGCGCTCTCGCCCAAGCAGTTAAGCAAGAAATTAAAACAGTTGGAAGAAAGCATGTATCGCCATGCCAAAAACCTGGAATTCGAGCAGGCGGCAAAAATCAGGGATGAAATCAAAGCCTTACAAGAACAGGCAATGGTTTAATCGTAATAAAAAAGCGCTTGGAAAGAAAAAAGTGCGTCCCTGCACGGCATTAATGGGGTATTTTGCAATAGCCCTTAATGGTGGAGATTAATCAAAATTCCCGCTCCATCCGCTGATCTGGTCTTACCGACTTCCGGCTCTTGCGACATAATAACGTTACCTTGTAACTCCAAGCCATTGTTTTTTATTGTTTTGTTAATGTCAGACAGCGCTGATTGCGCAGTTGCGACGAGCGCCGGCGCTTCCTGAAAACTGATATCGCGTCTGGGTACCGATAAATCGAGTTTTTTGGGGTGATTTTCTGCCTCTGCCGCCTGCGTTTTCGACATGCCCGGCAATTTGGCCGTCGATTGTTTAAACCCGGTCAGAATAAAACTTGCGCCGATCAGGCAAAATACCGGTAAAGCGCGCTTTCCGTTCATCTTGGCACTCCTTCTTTGCACAGAATCATTAATTTTATACGCATCTGAAATATATTTATAAGCAATAACAATGTGTTGTCATTAATTTATAAAGTAATTTATCGATTTGTTTTGATTGTAGCAGATATTTTTAATCTGTCAGTAAAAAAATGATTTATTAATAAAGCGCGTGTAATTTCCTGCATTAATGGCGCCGCGGCACAGTGGTTGCTCATCGTATTGTAAAATAACCGGCAGCTTAGTTAGCCGTGTAAATGGTAATAGCACTTGAATTATTGTCGTTTTTTCTTGCTGCGCACCGGTTTTGCTTTTTTAGCTTTATTAATATTCTGCTTTGCGGCTTTTTTCAACATCAGATCGAAATCTATTTTTTTATCGTCCAGACTGACACGCGCCACCTTGACCATCACGCGATCGCCGATGCGGAATTTAGCGCCGGTACGTTCGCCGATTAATTGATGGCTCGCCGGATCGAAGTGGTAATAATCCTGTCCCAGATTACTGATATGCACTAGACCTTCCACATAAATTTCCGCCAGTTCGACAAAAAATCCGAACGATGTTACGGCGGAGATAATACCGGGAAGAACATCGCCGATTTTATCCATCATGTATTCGCATTTGAGCCAACTGACTACATCGCGGGTGGCGTCGTCCGCGCGGCGTTCGTTGGCCGAACAATGCTCGCCCAAGGTTACCATGTCGGGCAGACCGTAATAGAAGGTTTCCGGGCTTTTGCCTTGCAGACAATGCCTGATTGCCCGATGTATTAATAAATCGGGGTAGCGGCGTATGGGCGAGGTAAAATGCGCATAGGCATCCAGCGCCAAGCCGAAATGCCCTTTCAATTCAGGGCTATATACTGCCTGCGACATGGAACGCAACAACATTGTCTGAATTAAATGACTGTCGGGCCGGTCATGGGCAGCATTAACCAACTGCATATAATCCAACAGCGTGGGTTTATTGCCGCCGCCCATCGATAAACCCAACTCGCCCAAAAAAGCTTTTAAACCCAACAGTTTTTCATCGCTCGGTCCGTCATGGATGCGCAGCAGTTTAGGCATCTTCTTGGCATTTAAATATTTCGCCGCCGCCGTATTGGCGGCAATCATGAATTCTTCGATTAACCGATGCGCATCGTTTCTTTCCGTCAGAATAATTTTTTCTATTTTGCGGTTAGCGCCGAACATAATACGTGTTTCCTGCGTATCGAAATCCATGGCGCCGCGTTGCTCCCGGCTGATCCGCATGACTTTGAAAAGCGCGTACAATTGTTGAAGATGCGACAGTAGCAGCTGACATTTGGCCATTAATGCGCTGTCGTTTTCCACCAGAATTTTCGTTACTTCCGTATACGTCAAGCGCGCGTGAGAACGCATGACAGCGTCGAAAAACCGGGAACGCAATATTTTTCCGCTGTGGTCGATAATCAGCTCGCAGACCATGCACAGGCGGTCTACCTCCGGTTTTAACGAACACAGGCCGTTCGACAATATTTCCGGCAGCATGGGAATGACTTGTTCAGGAAAGTAGACCGAAGTCCCGCGTTTTTGCGCTTCTTTATCCAGCTCGGTATTAATCATGACGTAATGAGAAACGTCGGCAATCGCCACCAATAATTTCCAGCCTTTGGGCGTTTTTTGGCAAAACACAGCGTCGTCAAAATCTCTGGCGTCTTCGCCATCGATGGTCACCAATGGCACTTTGCGCAGATCGGTGCGCCCTTGTTTGGCCGCTTCCGGCACTTCCTCAGTTAATGGCTTGATTTCTTCCAGAAGTTCGTCCGGCCATTGGTGCGGCAAGCCATGAGAGCGAATGGCCATTTCTATCTCCATCCCCGGCGCGAGATGGTCGCCCAAAACCTCGATAACCCGCCCTATAGGTTGACGTTGCTTGGTGGGTTGCTCGGTAATTTCAACAACCACAATTTGCCCTTGTTTAGCTTTGGCGGCACCGCCTTTTTGTATTAATACCGTTTGCGAAATGGTTTTTTGATCCGGCAACACATAAGCAAAGCCGTCTTCTTTATAAAATCTGCCGACGACCTGGTGGGTATTGCGTTCCAGAATTTCAACAACCGCCCCTTCCCTTCTACCTTTGCGGGCAATGCCGACAATGCGCACCATTGCCCTGTCGTTATGGAACAGCAAGTCCATCTGGCGGGCTGATAAGAACAAATCGTCCGAGCCATCGTCCGGCTTCAGAAAACCGAAGCCGTCGGAATGACCCAGCACACGACCGACAATCAAATCTTTGTTGTTGACCAAACAGTATTGTTGCGCCCGGTTGAACAGCAATTGCCCGTCGCGTTCCATAGCGCGCAAGCGGCGGCGTAGCGCTTCGTACTGGTCTTCCTGGGTAATAGCCAAAGCGTCGGCGATTTCATCACGACGTAAGGGTTTACCGGCATACGCCAATAATTGCTGAATATGTTCGCGGCTGGCGATCGGTTGGTCGTACTTTGCCTGCTCCCGTTGCCGGTAAGGATCTTTGCTGCGATTAAATGACGATTTTTCTTTTTTATTTTTGCTCATGACCATTAACAAGCCATCGTATTAATAACGCTCAGTCAGCGTAAAGAAAGGCTAATCCGCCTGCTCTGCCCGGTTCATTAATGAATTAATCGATGAACTGAGCAGACATCCATTTGACATTAGCCGAGATGACGAGTATATTTCGCGCTCACTTTGCGCACTGCTCCTCTCGCCGAGGTGGTGAAATTGGTAGACACGCTAGCTTCAGGTGCTAGTGGGGGAAACTCCGTGAAGGTTCAAGTCCTTTCCTCGGCACCACAATAATCAAAAAACCTCATTACTGCCGTACCGTTACAGGCATTAATGCCTACGTGAAAGTGTATCTTAGCACGTTACTGGGCGCTCAGCTTAACTCCAGAACATCTTGCATATCGTATAAGCCGGTTTGTTTGCTGTTTAACCATAATGCAGCGCGAACCGCGCCATTGGCGAAAGTCATGCGACTAGATGCTTTGTGCGTAATTTCCACACGTTCGCCTTCATCGGCAAACATAACGGTATGCTCGCCCACACAATCACCGGCGCGGATCGTGGAAAAACCGATGGTTTTGCGGTCGCGCTCGCCGGTGATGCCTTCACGTCCATAAATCGCACAGTCTTTCAGGTCGCGGCCCAATGTTTTTGCTACTACCTCACCCATGCGCAAGGCGGTGCCGGAAGGCGAATCGACTTTGTGGCGGTGATGCGCTTCGATAATCTCAATGTCGGTGTAGTCGCCCATGACTTTGGCTGCCATCTCCAACAATTTTAATGTCAGATTGACGCCTATACTCATATTCGGCGCCATTACAATAGCGATATCCTGAGCGGCTTCCTTGATCTGCGCTTTTTGCGCATCGCTAAAGCCGGTGGTGCCGATCACCATTTTTTTACCGTTCCGACGGCAAAATTCCAGATACATTAATGACGCTTCAGGCCGGGTAAAGTCGATCAGGACATCGAAATCATTAACGACAGCCGGTAGATTATCCACCACTTTAACCCCACTGGCAGCAGCACCGATTAATTCGCCGGTATCTTTACCCATAATCGGGCTGTCCGTCCGGTCGATGGCCGCCATTAATGCCGTGTCCGGTGTATTTGCGATTGCCTGCATTAATGTCAAGCCCATGCGCCCTGATGCGCCAGTTACTGCAATTCGGTTCATAGCTTATCCTGCCAGCTTATCAAAAAAATTTTTTACGCCGTCCGTCCACGAACTTTCCTGCGGACTGTGTTGTTTACCGCCGCCGGTTAACGAGTCATCCAGTTGTTCGACAAGTGCTTTTTGTTCTCGCGTTAAATTAACCGGCGTTTCCACAGTGACTTTACAGATTAAATCGCCTTGTGCGCCGCCACGAACCGGTTTAACACCTTTACCGCGCAGCCTGAACAGCTTGCCGGTTTGCGTTTCCGCAGGAATTTTTAACAGCACCTTGCCGTGCAAGGTCGGCACCGAAATTTCGTCGCCTAAACAAGCGGTGGCAAAACTGACCGGTACTTCACAGTACAAATTGGCGCCATCGCGGGTAAAAATCGAATGATCTTTAACATGAATCTGCACATATAAATCGCCGGCCGGCGCACCGCGTTCCCCGGCTTCGCCCTCGCCCGCCAAACGGATACGGTCGCCGGTATCGACGCCAGCAGGAATTTTCGCCGATAAGGTCTTGGTTTCTTCCACCCGGCCTGCGCCCCGGCACACACCGCACGGATCTTTAATTTGCTTGCCGGTACCGTGACAGGTGGGACACGTTTGCTGTATGGAGAAAAAGCCCTGCTGCATCCGGACTTGGCCGTGGCCGTGACAGGTTGAACAGATGATTGGCGACGAGCCTTTTTTCGCACCGGTGCTGTCGCATTCTTTGCAACCGACCAGTACAGGTACACGGATTTTCGCTTCCGTACCGGCAACGGCTTCTTCCAGCGTTAACTCGAGGTTATAGCGAATATCGGCTCCGCGTTGCGGACCGCCGCGCTGACGCCCACCGCCGAAAATATCGCCGAAGACATCGCCGAATACGTCGCTAAAGCTTTCCGCCGTAAAACCGCCGCGACCGCCGCCCATACCCATGCTACCGTCGACACCGGCATGGCCGAATTGATCGTACGCCGAACGCTTTTTGGGATCGGATAGCACTTCATAGGCTTCTTTAATTTCTTTAAATTTAGCTTCAGCGGTTGCCGGATCGTCTTTATTTCTGTCTGGATGGTATTTCATCGCCAAGCTGCGGTAACTTTTTTTAATTTCCGCGTCGCTGGCATTGCGTTCAACACCCAAAAGCCGGTAATAATCTTCTTTCGCCATAAATTAATGAACCGCCATCGAGGGCGGTTGTTGTTTTTATCCCAAGAGCAGCAAACGGCGCTTACGGTTAAGCTGCCGCTTGCTCGTTCATTAATTGCGTATTAAAACACGCTTATTTCCTGTCGTCGTCCTTCACTTCCTCAAACTCGGCGTCAACCGCATCATCCGATTTTCCGGATGCCGAACCGGAACTGCCGCTTTCAGCCGTGCTATCACCTGCTTTCTGCGCATATATCCGCTCTGCCAGTTTACCGGAAACTTCCGCCAAGTTGTTTGTTTTAGCTTCGATATCGTCCTTATTATCGCCTTTAACCGCTTCTTGCAAGGCTTCAATGGCCGATTCTATCGACGATTTTTCATCCGCCGCAACTTGGTCGCCTAATTCCTTCAGCGATTTTTCCGTCGCATAGATCATCGAATCCGCATGGTTGCGCGCATTAATGAGATCCTTCAATTTACGGTCTTCATCGGCATGCGCTTCCGCGTCTTTAACCATGCGTTGCACTTCGTCATCCGACAATCCGCTGGACGCTTTAATAACAATCGACTGCTTCTTACCGGTCGCTTTGTCTTTGGCAGATACGTTCAAAATACCGTTGGCGTCTATGTCGAACGATACTTCAATCTGCGGAATACCGCGCGGTGCAGGCGGAATATCGGCCAAGTCGAAACGTCCCAACGACTTGTTGGCCGAGGCTATTTCACGCTCGCCCTGCAAAACATGGATAGTAACCGCCGTCTGGCTGTTTTCTGCTGTCGAAAACACTTTCGATTCATTGGTCGGAATCGTGGTGTTCTTTTCTATTAATTTGGTCATAACGCCGCCCAACGTCTCAATTCCTAAAGACAACGGCGTCACATCCAGCAATAATACGTCTTTCACATCGCCCGCCAATACGCCCGCCTGAATGGCTGCGCCTAAAGCGACCGCCTCATCCGGGTTGACGTCTTTGCGCGGTTCTTGACCGAAGATAGATTTCACAATTTCCTGTACTTTCGGCATACGGGTTTGTCCACCGACCAAGATTACATCGTGAATGTCTTTTGCTGCCAATCCCGAATCTTTCAACGCGGTTTCGCACGGCCCTTTAGTTCTAAGGATAAGATCTTCAACCAAGGCTTCCAATTTAGCGCGGGTCAGCTTGACATTTAAGTGTTTCGGCCCCGTTGCATCTGCTGTGATATACGGCAAATTAATATCGGTTTGCTGCGTAGAAGACAATTCGATCTTGGCTTTTTCCGCCGCTTCTTTCAGCCGCTGCAAGGCCAATGGATCGTTATGCAAATCCACACCAGACTCTTTTTTGAATTCAGTGACCAAATATTCGATAACGCGCGCATCGAAATCTTCGCCGCCCAGGAAGGTATCGCCGTTGGTGGACAACACTTCAAACTGGTGTTCGCCGTCGATTTCCGCAATTTCGATAATGGAAATATCGAATGTGCCGCCGCCTAAGTCGTACACGGCAATTTTGGTGTCGCCTTTGGGTTTATCCATGCCGAAAGCCAGCGCTGCCGCCGTCGGCTCATTAATGATCCGCTTGACGTCCAGACCGGCAATCCGGCCCGCATCTTTGGTCGCCTGACGCTGAGAGTCGTTAAAATAGGCAGGCACGGTAATGACCGCTTCATTCACTTCTTCGCCTAAATACGCTTCCGCGTCTTTTTTCAGCTTCATTAATACGCGCGCAGAGATTTCCGGCGCCGCCATTTTTTTGCCGTTGACTTCAACCCAGGCATCGCCGTTTTCCGCCGCTACAATGTTGTACGGTACCATTTTGATGTCTTTTTGCACAACATCGTCTTTAAAACGGCGACCGATCAACCGTTTGATTGCAAATAAGGTATTTTTAGGATTGGTTACGGCCTGCCGTTTAGCAGATTGGCCGACCAGCACTTCGTTATCGTTGGTAAAAGCCACGATTGAGGGCGTAGTCCGCGCGCCTTCGCTGTTTTCGATGACCTTAGCCGTCCCGTTTTCGAGTACGGCGACGCACGAGTTGGTAGTGCCCAGGTCGATACCGATAATTTTTGCCATTGTTTACTCCAGACTTGAAAGAGGTAAAAAGAATAAGTTAATGCGAATATGGGGCTTATTTTACGGAGTTCAAGCCTTGCCGCCGTTTTCTTGCTTATTTTCCGCCGCCGATGTGCTGGACGGTTGTGCGGCGTCCTGTTTGGGCGGACTTTTTTCCGGTTGCGCCGGGGCTTTCGCCACGATCACCATGGCCGGACGCAGCAAACGGCCGTTCAACATATAACCTTTCTGGAACACATTAATGACGGTATTGGGCGCAGCGTCTTTTACTTCCTGCATGACCATAGCCTGATGTTGCTCCGCGTTGAACGGTTGCCCGAGCGGATTAATGATTTCTACGTTGAATTTAGTCAGTGCGGCCGTGAATTGTTTCAGGGTCAATTCGCTGCCTTCACGGAACTTAAGGACTTCTTCGCTATCGCCGGTAGCCGCCTGCAAGCCCAATTCCAGACTATCTATGACCGGTAACAGTTCTTTGGCAAAGCCGGTAAGGGCAAATTTATGGGTATCTTCCAGATCTTTTTGAGCGCGGCGCTTCATATTTTCCATATCGGCCTGCACTCTGAGCGCTTTCTCCCAGTAGTCCTGGGCTTTCTGTTCCGCGACGGCCAATTCCTGTTTAAGCTCGTCAATCAGCATCTCTGCCGCCGGGGGCTGTTGTAAAGACGCCTCTTCTGTCGGCGGATCTGTCTTTTTATCTGTCTGATTAATGGAATTCTCGTCCGATGCGGTAGAATCCTGTTCTGCCTGTTCTTTACTCATGCTTAACTGTCTTTGTAGGTTGGGTATCGAAAAAAGATTTTTTTTACGATGATGGGGATATTGTTTTAGGATTCAAGGCCGCACCCAGCAATTTTGCCGTTATATCGACGAAAGGTATGATTTTTTCATACGCCATGCGCGTCGGTCCGATAACCCCCAACACCCCGACAACCTCATTGCTGATGGAATAGGACGATGTAACCAGGCTGCATTGTTCAAAAGCTTGATAACCGGATTCTTCGCCGATATAGATCTGTACGCCATCCGCTTTCATGCATTGATCCAACAAGTGTAAGACCGATTGTTTTTGACTGAATGCATCGAACAGCTTGCGTAAGTATTCCCGGTTAGCCAATTCGTTAAAACCCATCAGATTGGCTTCGCCTGCCAGCACGTAGTCTTCTTTTTTATCGCTTTGCTCTAATGCAAGCTGGGCGATCTTGATGGCGTCCAGCATACCCTGGTTTAAATCCTGCTGGGCTTTTTTCAACTCGGCCAGAACGGCTTCCCGAACAGATGCCAGGCTTTTACCGGCATAAATTGCATTAATATAGTTTGCAGCCTGCTGTAATTCGCTGGCACTTAATTTTTTGTCGGTTTGGATGATTTTATTGTGGACTTCCTGCTCGTTCGTAACAAATATCGCCAAAACGCGGGTATTGGAAAGCGGCAAAAATTCGATATGGCGGAAATATAACGTTTCGCGCTTGGGCAAGGTAACAATTCCCGCCATTTGAGTCAGTTCCGCTAATAAACGGGAGGCCGCATTAATGACATCGCTGGCGTTTTCTTTGTCGGACAGCCTTTCCTGGATTCTATCTAACTCTTTGGATTCTAATGGTTTATACGTTAATAAACTATCGACAAACATACGGTAACCGCTGACTGTCGGCACTCGCCCCGCCGAGGTATGCGGCGAGTGCACCAAACCCATATCTTCCAAATCCGCCATGACATTGCGGATCGTGGCCGGACTCAGATTTAATTCCGATCCTTTCGATAATAGCCTGGAACCCACAGGTTGGCCTTCGCTGATGTAGCGTTCCACCAGGGTTTTTAAAAGTTGCAGCGATCGTTCGTTTAATAGTTGGTTTTGCGCCATTATTTCCTCGCCCTTATCTAGCACTCTATCTAATAGAGTGCTAAAACGTGAAATTATCAGCACTGTTGATACTTGTCAATGTTCTTTGTTATTAACGGGCTAAACGCCGGCAACACGATTAATAAATACGCCCATTTTTTCTTATATCGTCTAACGAATAGTTTTGGCGTATAGTGCAAGCAGCGCCATTAATACAAACGATTTCTATGAACAATGAACCTAACATACCGGTTTTCAAGCGCTTACTAAATGGAAAGCCGATGGATATCATCCTGTATCTTCTGTTTGTCCTGGCTATCGTCACGTTAATCGATCTGTACAGCGATATTAACGAACATGAAGACAATTGGGCCGAGTTCAAACAAGAACATCATTGCAGTCTAAAGAAAACGCCAGCCGGAAATGTGCAGTCGGCTTGGCAATGCGACGACGGTAAAACCTATTACCGGTGGCGGCAAGTGCAAAAATAAAGGCAAGCGGTAAAACTACCGGCTTGCCTTCGTATTGCAATATAAGTTGTTAATTCTGCTTATTTCTTTTTACAGCATTCTTCTATCTTAGCCGCAACCTGAGTAGACCACAGCCCCAGGAAAGTGCCTAACACGATAGAAATGGTAATCACCAGCAACGGATTGCTCATGGTTAACCCCAGCAGGGTTTCTTTGTTTAATTTATCGGGCGTTTGCAGCAAATAGGCGAATGTCAGCGAATAACCGATCACGCTGCATGGAATGGTAGCCAATTGCGGAATATTGGCGGCCAGACAAAGCACAATGACGGATAGCATTACCGTAAATGCCGCCATGAACGGAAACCCAAGCAGAGTATTCGGTGATATTTCGGTCAGCATGACAGCAGTGCCCCACGCCATAAACACGCCGAAAAGACTGCAAGTAATATTTTTGCAGATGGCTTCTTTATTAGCGCCCAACAAGAAAAAAACCGCCCAGGGTATTGTTGCAGCCCAAATAAAATAAAGCCCGCTCGTCAATGGCAGTACTGCAAAAAACGTTGCTATCCCCGCCAAAGCACCAATACTTAAAGAAAGTGCTGTCAATTTATCCACGTAATTTCTCCGAAACTCACCTCATTAATGAATTGCGCCAAGCATGCATTGAGGTGGTTTCATGCTACCCGGCAACGTTAATTATTAGCACGAACCTTAAATGATCCGTTGTACCGAATATAGCAGATTATTAACAGGGAGTTAAATAAAGTTTGCAGAGTAAAACGCATTGCAGCGAATATCGCCGGAACAAAATTCTAACCGATACAGAACAAAAACCCGGTATCCGCCGGGTTAAGTATTGAATGAATTGGGATAACGATCGGTTTAGCTTGCTGGCACTGATTTTCTGCGGTTGACGCCTACTAAGCCGACCAGAGCGGTACTAAACAACCAGGCTGCCGGAGAAACCGGCACTTGGCTAACCGGCGCCGTGTAGTTGGCTAATGATGTGTGCAAGGTATAATCTTGTCCGGCGTTTAAAGTCGTTTGACCTAACGCAGAATATCTGCCTACCGATAAATAATATAAACCCGGCGTGGTTAATACACGACTTAAAAACGAGTCGAAACCATTGGAAGAACCAACATCCAATACGTTACCGTCGTCATTCTGGGCAATTTCCACACCATTAACGTCGTATAATTTAACCCAGGAATCCAAATCAGGCATACCGAAATCGATGTCGAAATAGGCCTGTACATTTGCTGCGCTGGTGGTAAACGAATACCAATCCAGACTGCCGCTCGTGCCGGTTGCAGCATTTACCGATGCGTGGAAAAACGAGGTCGAAATATTGGTGCTTGGATTTCCGATATTGGCGTCGAACGCTTTATCGAATTTACCGTCCAGGTTCAGCGCAGACGCTCTTGCGCTGTTGGCGGAACTATCTGTGACCGATACATAAGCCGCTTCCGCGGAACCTACGCCCAACGCGGCGGCGCTCAAGACTAAAGCACACAATTTTTTATTCATTTCAAGCCTCTAAAAATTAAAGTAACAACCATTAATGAGCAGTACATCCTTGTATTCCCATCCCTGTTCCCTTTTGGACAATGGCATTTTATTGCCAGTGTATCCTTGCTGTTCCCTACTTAGTTCCAATGTCCGTTTATCTGCATCGTTTAACCTTAAAAGAGCATCTTAAGGTTGCAAAAAATTGTTAACTGTTTGAAATTAAGCGGCAAGGAGGCGCTTATGGCAGAACAGATCATTCACCCTTTGGGTGAACCCGAACCGAAGGCATTAATTCCGTATGCTGAACCTGTCAGGGTAGAAACATTTGGCGGCAGGATCCATGTGGAATGGGATCCACAAGCATCGGTGACGGCGATGGGGCAATTGCCCTTTTTCATAGA
>Ga0194120_10006231_pt1 | contig 16990 bp, 10 predicted proteins | sample TA2MahCa65mmetaG_FD_148642 | JGI IMG/M metagenome (GOLD analysis project Ga0194120, IMG submission 148642) | Freshwater microbial communities from Lake Tanganyika, Tanzania - TA2015019 Mahale Deep Cast 65m | ecosystem: Environmental > Aquatic > Freshwater > Lake | place: Tanzania: Lake...
AATCGAGATCATGAGGGGATCATCATTCCGGCGAAAGCCGGAATCCAACCCAAAATCATCCACACTCAGCATTCCCACATTCACCGCCCATCTTTGCACGTCCTCCTCCCACGCCTCCTCGCCGACCTGCTCCCGCGCATACCCACTTACTATGTATCTGCCCGTGTCTTGAAATGAAATGGACAAAGTGGACTCGATGGACATAGTGTCGGCTTCATTCAGCATCCACCAGAACTGAATCGAGTCGTTATTGGCATTGAAGGGGATCAGTTCGAAGGTCGTTTCCTGACGAGGCTCGAGGGAGATTTCAGCGAGATTCGGCTCGAAAGCCCGGATTACTCCGCGCACCTGAATTGCCCATTGGACGGAGTCGGCGGGCACGGGATCGACGTTCAGATCGAAGACCTTGGCCTTCAGGGCATACCCGCCGGTCCGGTCGAACGCGTAGGACCGGATTCCGATCCGGTCATCCCCTCCCACTTCCCCCCACCTCACCGCCGCGGAGTCGTAAATCATCCACTCATAACGAAGGTTCTCCAAGTCCCCGATGTAGGCAACTGAGTCGAGGGCGAAGTCGATTTCGCTGTTGCGCTGGAGGGTTAAGGAGAGGGTGTCGGGGGTGTGGGAGGCGATGAAAAGATCAGTTGTTTCGACGCGCCAGAGCACTGCCGTTGCAAACTCGTCGTTACGGATTTCGCACCGGACTCGATAGGTGCCTTGTTCGGGGAAGGTAATGGTGATGGCGGTGTCGCTACCCACTCGCTGGTCGTCCAAGCGCCAGGTGTAGAATATCTCGCGCCGCCATTGGTCGCGCGCTACCACCCGGAAGCGGATCGAATCTCCGGTCAGAACGAAGAGGACGGAGTCCTGCGGCTCGTGTTCGATAACGATGGGCGCGTCCTGCTCCGGCTCAATGCGGATGACGACGGCGGAAGTGTTTGTGTCTGGTGGATTTTCGGAGAATTGTGTCAGCGCTCCCGCGGCGATCAGGGCGCCTTCGTCGTTGACGATGATACTACGCAGAAAGTTGACATTCTGGGGTGTGAAATCGCGGTCGTTGAAGGCGATGACATTCTGCCAACGAACTTGGCCTTGAGCGGTGATGCGCGTCACAAATGGACGGTTATCTGATCCTTGAGTTGCGCATATAGCATAGCCCCCATCTGGCATTCGGGTATGATTGAAGGCATATAACATGCCTGCCATAAAACCGTTACGAGGCTGGGGGAGTTCATAATCGCGATCCCATTCCACACCGCCTTCGGCGGAAATCTTAGCAACTGCGAGCGCTCTGGCTGTAGGACCAAGGTTTATCTTTCCTGAAAGAAGGAAACCTCCTTCTTCGGAAGAGGTTATGCCATAGCATAGCGAAGTGCGACCATTAATTCCATGCAGCGTATTCCAAACCACATTGCCTTCAAAATCGACCCTGACCGCCCACATTGCCAATGCCAAACCGATTTCCTGTGCCTGTCTGTAGCCTGCAGCAACAAGCCCGCCATCAGTCTCCCGTATCCCGAGGAAATGACCAATATGATTTGCATCGTAAGTTGCATGCCAAACTTCTTCGCCATCCTCATCGATTATATAGATTATGCCGGCACTATCACGTGATTGTCCACACATTGCAAATCGGCCGTCTTTCAATTCGATTATTGCGTATCCATATTCACCGCTCTCGTAGATGCGATCCCAAATTAATTCTCCTTCGATACTGATACGCAATACTCGGAGTCGTTCATTATCATCAGAGCCTCGAAAACCAACCGCCACAAGATCCCCGTTATCGGCTTGTATCATATATTGAAACCAATCCTGCAAATCTGGAACACCGAAATCACGCATCCATATTATATTAAGTTCACTATCGCACTTAATGACCCAGGAGTCTTGCCAGTCAACTCCGCGAACAAATACATGTCCAGGACCACTACTTCTGCCTCCGCACATTGAATAGCCACCGTCATCCGTCTGAATGACGCGGGTGAAGGCTTCCTTTATTCCGGTGTCAAATATTACGGTGAGCTCAAGTCCGGGCTGACAATACGTATCGACGGCGTTCGCAACAATAAGGAATGCCGACAAGAAAATGCCATTTGATGCGACGGACTTCACTTCTTGCCCTTGGAGTTAAAGAACGCGCAGAGCGTACTAGGTGATGGCGCACATCGTGCGCCATCACCTAATGCAGCGGCACTCATTACTCAATCACCCATTCGAGTTCGAGCGTCGGATACTCGACCACTGCTGGCGATTGGGGAGGTTCTACAGGCGTCTCTTGCGAATCGAGGATCACCTTCCAGATGGTTGCGGTGGAATGTGGAGTCTCCTCGAAGGTTGCTCGTCCATCGGGATCCGTGAGGATGGGATCGGAGTAGGTCCAATCATTGGCGCCGGGACCGGTCTTGATGACGAAGACAATCTCGACATTCGGTTGAGGGTCGTTTCCATCTGTGACGATGACAACATGTTCTTCCGCCCACGCCTCTCCCGGCGCTGCGATGAGGCTGAAGACCGCCAGCAGCACTACAGCGGCGATCGCGAAGATCGAACGGTGGGACATTGCGTCCTCCTTACTTTGGGTTGACGTTTAGCCCGAGCCGTAGCCCGAGCCGTAGCCCGACGCAAGTTATTAGCATATTACAACATGGATATCCGTCTGTCAAGGGTCTTTGCGAGCCCGCCCAAAATTACCTGCCCGCAAATACGAGCCATTCCGCCACCCTGCAAACGGGCACGAAGCGCCTACGGCGGTTTCGGCCCCTACGCGGACGACAGATGAATCAGAGCCGCCTCTTGGCGCCATCACTTTTGCACACCACTCCCTACTACCGCCATACCTCATCTATCGACCACTACCGCCTGCATTTCGGCCTCGGCGGCCAGTTGACCATCGACGTAGGCTTCGCCCTTCATGCGGCAGATATTGCGCTTGAAGAACAGCATTTCGACCTTTAATATCACTTGATCTCCCGGCACGACGGGCTTTCTGAATTTCACCCCATCCAGGCCGGTGAAATAGACCAGTTTCTCGTCTGGTTTGGCAGCCGTATTGAGAAGCAATACCCCTCCTGCCTGACCCAATGCTTCGACGACCAGCACCCCCGGCATAATGGGCCGCTCCGGGAAGTGGCCTTGAAAGAACTGCTCGTTGATGGTGACGTTCTTGATTGCCGTAACCCGTTCGCCCGGCGTAAGTTCGACGATTCGGTCCACCAACAGAAAGGGGAACCGGTGCGGCAGGATACGCTGAATAGCGGTAACGTCGAAGACCCACTTCTCGGCCCCCTTGCCGGACGAATACTTGCGCCGCAAGGCTTGCTTGTCGGCCTCCTTGCGCAGCAGTTTCACCAGTTCGACATGCGCTCCGTGCCCGGCTCGAGCGCAGAGAACATGCGCCTGCAGCGGCATCCCCAGGAGCGCAAGATCGCCGATCAGGTCGAGCACTTTGTGCCGGACCGGCTCGTTCGGGAAGCGAATGTTTTTCTCGCCGACTATTCCCTTGGGCGAAATTTTCACATCCGGAGCGATGCCGAGCAGCCGCTTCAGGTCTTCGAGTTCGACGCGTTCCAAATCGACATCGACTATGCAAAGCGCGTTCTCGACCGATCCACCCCGGATCAGTCCGGCGTCATAGAGCATCTTTATCTCGGAGAGAAATGCAAACGTCCGTGCCGAGGAAAACTCCGAGATGTATTCCGACTCAAGATCGTAGAGCGAGGTATATTGCGTTCCGAGTGCCGGATTCTGATAATCGATCATATAGGTTACGCGAAACCGGTCGGACGGGACGACGACGATGTCGATAGCCCGGGCTGCGTCGCGATAAGCGATCACATCGTCGAGCACCAGTATGCGTCGCGCTTCTCCCTGTTCTTCGACGCCGCACTTTTCGAGCACTTCGACGAACGGCAGCGATGAACCGTCGATTACCGGAGGCTCGTCGGCGGTCAGTTCGACACGAACGTTGTCGATGCCGAGACCCGCCAGAGCCGAGAGCACGTGTTCGACAGTGTGCACCTGAACGCCGTTCAGCCCTATCGTCGTCCCGCGCATCACATCTGTTACGTTCTCGAGGAGTGCGGGAATTTCCGGCGCATGCTCGATGTCAGTCCGGACGAATTTGAATCCGTAGTCTGCCGGCGCAGGCACAAAGGTGAGCCGGCAGGTGTTTCCAGTATGCAGTCCGACACCGGCGATAGTGCCGGAAGTCCTGATGGTGCGTTGATTGGAGCGCATTTATAAGGGGTTTAGAAGTAGATGATTCCAGAATGAAGATGACCGGACTTGCCTGATGATACGTCCCGCACTGCCCGCCATAGTGCGAGCCACGGCATTCCGGCCAGTGTCGTAAAAACGATCCAAAGCATCCGTAACGGACACGCCGATAACTGCCATGCGGCGCGGTAGCGGGTCGTCTCAGCAACGAAGTCGGCGCCAATCGAGACATTGCGTCGAGGCGGCTGGTGCAGCATACGGAGCGGCTGCAAGGCGCCGTAGATGACCGCGGTCCAGAACGGATCCGGCGTCGCAAGCGTAATTTGCCCGTCCACCCGATCGATTCGTCCAGCGCGTAGAAGGCGGCAAGTCATCCGAGTTATACGCTTGACGACCCGCTTGACCAGCATCCGATGACGTCGCATCAGACTCCACGACCCTCTCCGACCGGCCATAGGCTTCTCCGCTGGTCGCTCACGCTTCGGCTCGGATTCCAGACGGGATAATCTCGGATGAATGGTCATGAAGAGCACCCGAATCGCCAGTCGCTTCCCGGCAATATCCCACCCGATGCTCAGGAGCAGATGACTCAAATGCACATAGCCCGCTCCGTCTTCGACCCATCCGCCGAATTTAAGGCGGGGCAGGAGAATGACCAGGAGAAGCCCGGTAAGAATGGCAAGGAAAGTTAGCAGCAGGTTCAGCGTTTTAGATGGGAGATAACGGCGCGCATGAAGGCGGGAAGGTCGTCCGGTTTGCGGGAGGTGATCAGGTTGCCGTCAACGACGACCTCGGCGTCGCTCCAGTCGGCTCCAGCGTGAATCAAGTCGTCCTTGATTGCGGCATAGGAGGTAACCATTCGCCCCCGCACCACGTCCGCCGATGCCAGCACCCAGCCGCCGTGGCAGATGCAGCCGACGGTCCTTCCGGCTGACATCATCCCGCGCACCAGTTGGAGCACCGGCTCCGACATTCGCAACTTGTCCGGCGCCCAGCCGCCCGGAATGATAAGTCCGTCGTAATCCTCGGCGATCACTACTCCGGCATCGAGATCGACGTCGATCGGGTAGCCATACTTGCCAAGGTAGCGTTTAGCCGAGCCGGTGCCAACTACCAGGACCGTGTCGCCTTCCTCGATCAGTCGAAGACGGGGATAATGCACTTCGAGGTCTTGATAATCGGCTTCGACCAGCAGGGCGATTCGTTTGCCAGTCATTGTAATATAATGTTAATGATAATGTTAATGAAACTACACGGTTAGACTGTAATGCCCGTTGCAAGACAAGATAACAGTGACCTTTTGACTACTTGATCAGAAGCAGCCTTAAAACGACAGGCACGAGCAACATCGCAGCGGTCATTCTGACGCCGCGATCGGTCTCCTGGAAGAGCATGACCGCAAGCCCGGCCGCCATCAGGAGCACGATCCCCCAATGCAGCCAGAAGACGATTTGGTGGATGATGATGTTCAAGTTGCGTGTCGAATCCGCATTGACCTATGGAACTAATTAAAATAGGTTGGCAGGAAGCCCAAGCGCAAGTTGCCGGGTTCTTCGCCTAATCTATATCCCCAAGTAGAAAAGCATCGCTACGCTAATTGTGCCAGCCAGGGAACTTGAGTATTGGATGCAGAGTCCCTATATTAAGACGCTATGCGCTCGATAGAATTCACCGATCAGTCGGCCTTGCGCCTCCGTGAGAGCACCTGGCTGTCGATACTATCGGGGTTGATACTCCTTGCCGGCTGTGCTCCGAAGTGGAAGGTATCGCCGCCGGTGGTGGCACCTCCGGCTGTTGAGTCATCGGAAGGAATGGTCGTCGCAGCGCATCCGCTGGCGGCCGAAGCCGGGGTTGAAATCATCCGCCAAGGCGGCAACGCCGTCGATGCGGCCCTGGCTGCGCTTTTTATGCTGAATGTCGTTGAGCCTCACGCTTCGGGCCTCGGCGGAGGCGGCTTTGGTCTGGTTCGCATGTCGGATGGAGAAGCCCGGATTGTCGTCTATCGCGAACGGGCTCCCCGGCAGGCCGATCCTGCGATCTACTACGACCCTGCCGATAGCCTGCACCGGTTACGCGGCGGCGGAGCGTCGGTGGCGGTTCCCGGTGCGCCGGCCGGTTGGGCTGAACTGCACAGCCGATGGGCTACGATGCCGCTCGAGAAACTGGCGGATCAGTCGGTCCGGACGGCTCGCGACGGATTCCCGGTCGATCCGACACTGGCGCAATTGACCAAGGACTATTTCACCCTTTTGTCGAGCGATTCGCTCCTAAGAGAGGTATTCCTCAAGGACGGTCTCCCCATGGAGCCGGGCGATACACTTCGTCAGCCGGCTCTGGCTGCGACTTTGGAATCACTAACTCGCAAAGGACTCGGATCGTTCTACCGCGGTCCGATAGCCGAAGCCGTCGTATCGGCAGTGCAGCAAAAGGGCGGCTTTCTAACAGCCGAAGATCTTGAGTATTACCGTTGCGACGTGGTGGATCCGCTAATAGGGAAGTTCCGCGACGTAGAACTATTGACCGCACCGCCTCCTGCCAGCGGCGGTGCAGCGCTCCTCGAAGGCCTTGCCCTGATCGAAGCGACCGACGCTACCCGGGACGGCTTCGATGCCCCTTGGACGACCCATCAGATGGCTCAGGCGTTGCAGCAAACCAACGCCGACGCGGCATTTTGGGGCGACGACTTCCCCGGTACTATGACCGGCGCGAAACTTCTCGATCCGGAACGGATCCGCAAGGCTACTGCAGGAATTGAGCCTAAGTCCACACCCGGCGCCCGGACCGCCATCCCGATCGACCTGTCAACGCCGGGCAACACGACGCATTTGGTCGTCGTAGACCGTCATGGCAATGTTGTGTCGTTGACGCAGTCGATCAATTACTTCTTTGGCGCTGGCGTAATGGCGGGCGAGACCGGGCTCCTGTTGAACAATCAGATGGCCGATTTCAGTGCCCCGCCCGACTCGAACAACCTGGTCGCACCTCGTCGCCGGCCCCGGTCGAATATGGCGCCGCTCATCGCGCTGCGCAATGGTCGGCCGATCCTGGCGCTTGGCACGCCGGGCGGAGCCCGCATTGTCCCGACGATGATGCAGTTGACGGTCAACCTCTTCGACTTTGAGATGGGGATTTCGCAGGCGATAGACGCGCCGCGCTTCAACGCCGTTCACCATCAAATCGTCCTGGAAAATCGCCGCGATCCGCGTCGTCTTACAGCGTTAAAGCGGCTCGGCTATCAGGTTCAAACCGCTCCGCCCTTTCACCTCTATTTCGGCGGTGCGCACGGCATTTGGATCGATCCAGTTAGTGGCATGCTATTCGGGGCAGCGGATCGTCGTCGGGGCGGCGCGGCGCGTGGACTTTGACGACCTTCGAGTGAGAGTAGGTAAAACCGTCCCGCAGGCCGGCGCGTGAATCATCCGGGCGGCCTCGCACTTTTCGCGATCATGTTGGGGGTCTTCTTCGCCGGTCTCTTCTGGCGACGTTTGCCCATCGGAGTTGCGCTTCTTGTCGCTGCCGCTGTCGGGCTTCCCGTTTCGGGGATGGGGATCCCGCTTCGGCACCTTGTCGAAGGTGCGTTTACCTACTTCGATCCGATGATGATCATCTTCAGTGCAATGTTCTTTATGAAGGTGATCGAGGCGGACGGTTCGCTACGGCGGTTGGCAGTCTGGTTTCTCAGCACCTTTGGGCGCAGTCCGGCGCTTTTGGTGGTAGTGATGACGCTCTTTATAATGTTCCCGGCGATGCTGACCGGCATCTCGACGACGTCGGTGCTCACCACCGGTGCACTGATGGCACCGCCCTTGATCGCCTCGGGCTTATCGCGGACCAAGACCGCGGCGCTGATTGGATTCGTCAGCGTTATGGGCATGCTGGCTCCGCCGATCAACCTCCTGGCGATGGTGATCGGTCAGGGCGTCGATATGCCCTACATAGGGTTTGCATGGCCGTTGCTGACTATTTCGCTGCCACCGGCGCTTGCCGGGACGATCCTAATGGGTTATAAAGCCTTGAAAAAGGCGGACATCGCCTCCGCGGTGAATGCTCTTCCCGGGGATAGCAAGAGGAAGACCCGGCTCCCGTTTCTGCCGTTGGGGCTGGTGCTCGGCCTTATGATAGCCATACGGTTGATGCCGGGGCAAATCCCCGATGTTGGCATTCCGACTATCTTTATGGCTGGCATTATCGCAGCCCTGATGTTGAACGGATTCGCGGGCGTCGGCCGATCCCTCTATGACTCACTGCGAATGAGTCTGCCGGTACTCGGACTCCTTGCCGGTGTCGGTGCCTTCCTGCAGGTGATGACTCTGACCGGTGCTCGCGGCGAATTGGTAGTCGCCGTGCTGGGGCTGCCGGCAGGTCTTAAGTATGCAGGGTTGGCGGTTGCGCTGCCCTTCTTCGGAGGGATATCGGCCTTTGCCTCTTCGATGGTCTTCGGGGTGCCGTTTCTGCTCTCGTTTCTGGGCAGCGGCAGTGAGATCGTCATTTGTGCCGGCCTGACGGTCCTTGCCGGACTGGGCGACCTTTTGCCCCCCGGCGCAATCAACGCTCGTTTTGCGGTCCAGGTCGCCGGTGCCGACCGGCTAACCGACGTCATTCGGACACTTGCACCTTATCTTCTAACCACGGCCTTGCTTGCACTGGCTGCGATTCACTGGTCCGGGCACCTGAACTGGCTGGTGAGCAGATAGTGTTGTCGAGCGTCTGTTAGAGGGTGCGCTCCGTCACAATCAACTTCAATGATAGGTCTATCTTGGGAGGCATGCCAAGCCGTCACATAGATCGTGCTTTCCGGAACCGGACGCGGGTCATCGGGATCATTCTGCTGGCGCTGCTAACAATTGTTCCGCTCTTTGCGGCTACGCCGAAGGTTACTCCGGGCCAGATGATGAAGATCACAGTCGCGGATCACCCGGAGTTCTCGCAATCGGTTCTGGTGCGACAGGACGGAACGACCGAGTATCCACTGCTCGCCGGAGTACCGCTGGGAGGACTAACCGTCTCCGAAGTGCGTGCCCTGTTGCTTCCGATACTGCTCCGGTACGAGCGCGAACCCGAAGTCTTCATAGTGCTGTCGGAACAGAAGTTAGTGCGCTTTCAGGTCTATGGCGCGGTGCATTCGCCCGGCAAGTATGAGTCCGAGGCGCCGCTAAACCTTCAGCAAGCCTTGCGTATGGCGGGCGGACCTCTGCCGGAGTCCGAAGGCGGCGAGGTGCGCATACTTCGCATCATCGACGACCAGAGGATCGACATTCCTGTCGATCTGAGCCACTATTTTGAACACGATTCGCTGCGTCTGGCACCGGAAATCATCGACGGCGACATCATCGTCCAACCCAATTTATCGGATGCCACCAAAGTTCGGGTGCTGGGTATGGTGCAGTCGCCGCTTGCCTATGCGCCGCGTCACGGAGAAAACGTGCTTGACGCTATCAATCGATCCGGCGGCTTCGCTGCCAACTCGGATCGCAGTCGGGTGAAACATATATCCCGGGTGAAGGGTCAGAGAATCGAACAGACCATCGACATCCAGGACTACATCAACGATGGTCGTATCGACGCCATACCGTTGGTCTTACCGGGCGACACTATCGTGGTTCCTGAAGAAGCGGAATGGAGAAGCACCCGATTTTGGATTCTTTTAGTTCGGGACTTGACGCTCCTTCTCAGTTCCGCGGTTATTCTGTCACGTCTTTATTAGGAACTGAACATATGCCCAATGAGACCATAGAATCGTCTTATTACGACGAAGCAACCTACCCTGAATCGCGCCCCCGCGACCCCTCCTCAGGGCCGCTCCTGAATCTCGCTCTCGCCGGCCTGAAGCGACCCTGGCTGGTCGTCATTTCGACCTTTATGCTGTTCGTCCCGGTGCTGTTCTATCTCTTCAGTCAGGTTCCGGTCTATCGCTCCTCGTCCATCGTCTCAACCTCGGTCAGCTCCCCGCGATCGCTTATTATGCAGGACTTGCCGATCGGCTCCAGCGGCGCGGAGGAGGAGTATTACACTTCAATACTACAGAGTACCACTTTCAAGCGAAGCGTCGCCCAGAAAATCGCCAATTTGAATCCCTGGCTCGATCGCGATTCGCTCTCCAGCGTAATCTCCTCCGGCGCCATATCCTTTGAGCGAAAGACACGATCGGCGCAAGGCTTCCTTAACATCAGCGCAACTTCGCAAACCCCCGAATTTGCGGAGTTGATTTGCTCCCAGGCGCTCGCCAGTTTTCAAGAAATTAGCACCGAACTCAGGCGCAGCGATCAAGCCTCGGTCGTGAAGTTCATCGAAAGTCAGTTGGTGCAATTGGGCGATCAGTTGGGGGCTACCGAGAACGAAATACAGAACTTTCTGCGCGATCGCGGGTTGAATCTGAGTGATGTAGCAGCCGGTATCGACGGTGAACTTCGCACTCTGGAAAAGTCCCTGGCGGACGCCGAAGCGTCGCTCGAACTTGCCCGGATGCAGATCGAGTCCTACTCGAGTCAGCTCTCCGTTCGCCTCGATGATTACCTGAAAGGAAGCGAAGTCGGACAATCAGAAGTTCAGGTCGAAGCGCTACGTCAGCGTTTTCGTGACCTGGAGCGTGCGCTGAGTCAGGCTATCGATGTGCGAGACTCCACAGAAGTTCAGCAACTTCAGGAAGAGCGTCGTCAGATACTCGCGGAAATGACCGGGACGCTGACCCGGGTTCAGGGTGCGGAAGTTGTGGAGCGAACCAAGCAGGTTTCACTATCCGCCCTCGAAGCATCTCTCGATAAATGGCTTCTTGACTACGAGACGGCGCAGACCAGGCGCGACTACTTTGACCAGGCGATAATGAGATTTCTTCAGGCGCATCCTAATATGTCGGGAGATATTCTCGAATATCTCAATATGACGCGGTCCAAGAATGTGATGCAGAAAACTATTGACATTCTCGTCGAGCAGCGTGAGCAGTTGCGCATTAAGATGGCTTCGGAGAGCGGAGGCGTAAAGATAATTGACCCGCCGGTGCGTCCTACGTCGCCGGTGAACCAAAAGCGTGGGATGAAACTTCTGGCTTCATTCTTCTTTGCCCTGTTTATTGGTGTAATGTTGTCGTATGCCGTCGATCTGTTCGACAATACGATCCAGGGCGAGAAGGATATGCAGAATCGTTTTGGGCTGCCGGTCTATGGGTCGGTGCCGGTGCTATCGGCGGGATCGGCGTTTTCGCGGCGGAAACGCTCGCCGCGTTCGCGGGACGAAAATCCCAATCTGAACGGGCAGCACAAAATCACCCACCTCGATTTTTACTCCGAGTCTTCCCCGGTTGCCGAAGCATATCGCTCGATCAAGACCGCGATACTCTTTTCCGCCCGGGATCGCAGTCGCAAGACGTTCATTATTTCGAGCCCGGTTTCAGGTGATGGCAAGTCGCTGACTTCTTACAATCTTGCCGTTTCCTTCGCCCAGGGCGGGACCAGAACGCTGCTCGTCGATGCCGACCTAAGACGCGCCAGCCAGCACAAATTGCTGGGTGTCGAGCGCGGACCCGGACTAGCTGACCTGCTACTGGGAACCAGTTCCATGGATGCCATCGTTCGCCAGCATCCAAACCTGAACAGCCTAAGCATTATCACCGCCGGTCAAAAGGTCGGCAATCCGGCTGAATTACTCTCTTCGAATACCATGAAGAGCGTTATGAGCGAATTTGAGAGCCGGTTCGACCTCATCTTGATCGATACGCCGCCGATCACCCCCTGTATGGACTCGCGGCATCTGGCGTTGATGGTCGGCGGGATGATTCTCGTCGTCCGGGCCGAATCAACCAAACTTAACGTCATCGAGCACAGCCTTTCCCTCTGCAAGAGAATCGATGCCGAAATCATCGGCGTCATCGTCAATCATGCCACCTTTCGCTATGGCTATGGATATTATTATATCTATCAACGCCATAACCCCTACGGCTACTATTATAGCGGGTATCAATACTACTATTCACAGGACAGTGAGACCGGCGAAAAAGTGCGTAAAAAGAAGCGCACCCGCACCCGCAAAGGCGCCTCGTATGAGGTCTCGGATTGACATCCCGGGAACGGGATTGACTTTCGGCGCGCCGGGGAGACTCAACCCCCCGGCGCGCCGCATTGCTCGTGCGGCGAAATTGGCCGGAATGGCCGTTGTTCTGCTCGCTTCGGTCGTTCCGGTTCTGACGTTCGCCGCCAATGGGATCGCCGGCGAAGACCTCTTTCAGATCGCCCGACTCAAGTATGATGGCGGTGGCGATTGGTATTCCAATCCCTCCTCGATCCCCAATCTGCACACCTTTCTGCGCGCCGAATGCGGCATCGACGCCGCGGTCGAGGAAGCCGTCGTCGAGCCATCCAGCCCCAAACTGAGCGCTTTACCTTTTGTTTATATGAACGGTCACGGAAACATCCGTTTTTCCGAACGCGATGTCGAATCCCTGCGGCATTATCTCGAGACCGGCGGATTCCTTCTGGCGGACGACAACTACGGAATGGATGCCTCCTTTCGTCGTGAAATGAAGCGCGTCCTGCCGGGCGTAGAACCGGTTGAACTGCCCTGGACGCATCCGATCTACCACAGCCACTTTAGTCTGCCCGAAGGTTTGCCCAAGATTCACGAACACGACGGTAAGCCCGCCCAAGGACTTGGCTACTCCCTCCACGGGCGGCTTGTCGCCTTCTATTCCTATCAGGCCGATCTCGGTGACGGCTGGGAAGACCCCGACGTGCACAACGATCCAGCGGAAAAACGTCTGGCCGCACTACGAATGGGTGCCAACATCGTCGTCTGGCGTCTGCGCGGAGGATTGTGAACAAGTTGTCGGATTTGTCCGCAGCAGAAGCCCGGCTGACGCGTTTGAGACGCATGCAATCGGGATTGGAGATGCGGTCGGCACTGATCCGGGGAGCCAGTGCTCTAATCCTTGCGGGGCTTGCCGGTGCGATTGCCGAAGCGGTCTTGCTGCTCCCGCCGCCGGGACGCTGGCTGTTGCTTGTTGCACTTGTTATCCTCCCGGTAGCGACCTTCTTTACCCGTTTCATCCCCGCTCAACGCAACCCTTATCTGCGGCCGGGGCGGCCTTCGGACCGCTTTTGGGCGCTTCGACTGGGGGAACGTTCCGGAATCGAGTATCGCGACCGACTGCTCAATTCCCTCGAGGTCAATCAGCCTCGCTCCGTCGGTCGCGATACCCAGTCGGACGACCTCGCCGACCATGCGCTTCACCTGGCCGTCGCCCGGATTCCGCCGCTTTCTGATCGTGAAGTTGTCGAAGCCGGGCCCTACCGACGTTCTTTGAGGACAGCCGCATTCAGCCTCCTGACCGGCGTTCTGGCATTTGCACTCCTGCCGGGGACGCTGCTGCCGGCGGCTTCGCGGCTGTTTCAACCGGCCCGAGAGTTCACGAAGCCCCCCGCCTTCGCGCTTGAGGTTGAGCCCCTCGATGCGGTCGCCTATCGCGGTGAGCCAGTTCGATTCGACGTGCGAGCCATCGGGGTATCTCCCCGTGAGGTTGCCTTTCGCTACCATTTGCCCGGCGGCGCTGTCCAGAATCTGGCCGTGCACCTTGATCCGGATACAATCCGTAGCGATCCCGAATCTTCGGTTCATCACGGTCAAGTCACTCTCGATGGATTTGCTTCGTCGGTCAACTACTGGGTAGAAGCCGGAGAGGTTGCGACTCCGTCGCAGCGACTTGAGGTGATCCAGCGGCCGCAGATCGTCAACCTGATGGCAAAGGTATCCCCCCCGGCTTATTCCCGGCTACCAAGTTCGACCGGTCGGGAGAACAACGGCGATATCGAAGCCTTGTCCGGCTCGAACCTCCGCCTTGAGATCGCAGCCAATAAGTCTCTCGCATCCGCCTGGATGATACTGCAGCGCACTGATCGCGAAGCTGGCAGTTTGGACAGTCTTCCCTTAAAGGTAAAAGGCTCGACCGCTCTACTCGAACTCCCGGTCCGTTCGGGCGGCACCTATCAAATCCGCCTGCGCGACAGCGATGGACACTACGATAAAGACCCGGTGGCTTATCACATCCGGCTGCTCGCCGACGAGCCGCCGGCGGCACGCATTGCCTTTCCCGATGCTGACATTGTCCTTGGCGACGACATGGTCCTTCCGCTGCGCATCGAAGCGGACGACGACTTTGGCATCTCCCGCATCGCGCTCGAATATCACCATGTCGGGGACTCCACAATTATCGGACGGGAGATACCCTTCCGCACAGTCGAAGACCGCTCGGCAGTCGCCGAATACAATTGGGAATTGGGAGCGCTCGGACTGGTGCCGGGTGACGTCATCGAATACCGCGCGATGGCTGCCGACAACGATAACATCAGCGGCCCCAAACGCGCCTGGTCCGAGTCGCGTCTGGTGCGGCTGCCGACCCTCGAGGAGATCATCGCCGGCGTCGATCAGTCCGAGCATCAAGCCTTCGAAGAGTCGCAGCGCACCATCGAAGCCGCCAGGGAACTTCGCGACGAGATGAACCGCATTGCCGAAGAACTAAAGCGCAACCCCGAAACCGACTGGCAGCGTCGTAAAGAAATGGAGGAGGCGCTCGGCCGTCAGCAGGAGTTGAACCAACGCCTCGACGAGGTGCGTAAGACGCTCGATAAAATGGTCGAGCAACTCGAAAAGCACGACCTCCTGACCGCCGAAACGCTGGAGAAGTATCAGCAACTTCAGGAGTTATTGCGCGAGGTCGCTACGCCCGAACTTAAAGCGGCGATGGAGCGTCTGCAAGCCTCGCTCGCATCCCAGGACCCCGATCAAATCCGGCAGGCCCTCGAGCAGTTCGATATGGACCGCGAACAATTTCTCCGCAATCTCGAGCGGAGTATGAACATCCTGAAGCAACTGCAACTTGAGCGTAAACTCGACGAACTTGCCCGTCGGGCTGGTGAATTGCGTCACGCCCAGGAGGAAGCCCTCGACCGGATGGATCGCAGCGAGACTTCCGACCTTGCCGTTGCGCAGGAAATGATGGCGCAGGCGATGTCGTCGCTCATTGAGGAGATCAAGCAGAGCGGCCAATTGGCAGATGAGTCGGGCGAAACGAAGACTGCACAAGATCTCGGAGAACTTGCGAGCAGAACCGAGACCAATGAAATGCCGGAACAGATGCGACAGACCGGGCGCGACGCGGCAGCGGGAGATCTCAAAAAGGCTGGCGAAAAAGGGCGGACGTCTGCGCGTCAACTGACCGAAATGGAGACCGATCTGGGGCGCATTGCGCGGGAATTGAAGGAGCGCCGCAAGCAGGACCTGGCACGAAAACTGCGCCGCCTGGTGGAGGAGTTGCTGATGGTGTCAGAAGGGCAGGAAGAGTTGATGGAGGAGAGCCGCCGCCTCGGCCACCAGTCGCCACGGCACCGTGAACTGACCGGCCGGCAGTCGGACCTTAGGTCGGCTCTCGCCCGCGTTACCGGGCGAACCTTCGACCTCTCGCGCGAGACGTTCTTCATCACCCCCGAATTAGGTGCCGCGCTCGGACGCAGCCTCGAAGAACTCGACCGAACGTTGGAGGCTTACACCGACCGCAATCCCCATCAGGCAACTGCGCCTCAGAAGAAAGCCGTTGGCGAAATCAACCGCAGCGCAAACGAACTCCTGGCGATCCTCTCGCAACTCCAAGGCTCGGAGTCGTCGAGCGGGTTCGAGGAGATGATGGAGCGCCTCTCACAAATGGCATCCCAGCAACAGGGACTGAACGAGCAGTCGATGCCGATGCCCGGCCCGGGCGGATCTTCGTCGATGCCATCGCCGGGCGACATGGCCCGGATGGCTGCGCAGCAGCGCGCACTTCAACAGGCGATGCAGGAAGCCGCCGGCGAAGCGAAAGGTATGAGCGACATCCTCGGCGATCTTGAAGGCATCGCCGGATCGATGGGTGAAGTGGCCGAAGACCTCGAGCAAGCCCGTCTCGACGAGCGCACCCAGCGCCTTCAGCGTCAAATCGTGAACAGGCTGCTCGATGCAACCCGTTCGGCGCGCGAGCAGGAATACTCAAAGAAGCGCGAGAGCAAGGTCGCGACCCGGATGGCGCGGCGTCCGCCAGCACCGCTCACACTGGATACCGATCGCGACCGTCTGCGACGAGACCTAATGCGCGCACTTCAAGAGGGCTATACGCACGACTATCGGCGGCTCATCCGCGAATACTTCAACCGCATCGAGTCCGTCGATACCGCTAAGTGATAGAGATTCCGGATGACGGGTTGAAACTTACCCCTGAGTTTCCAGTCAAACCAGGTCCCATAGTCAATCCTTCGGGAGGTTACCGATGACTGTCACGAATCCCGTTCCCTCACTATTGCTCGTCGATGATGACGCCGTCTTCCGCCGGCTCATGTCCGCGCTCTTCCAGCAGGACGGCTTTCAGGTAACCGCCTTTGAGAGCGCTGAGACGGCCTTCGACGCCCTCGAGCTCCGCACCTTCAAGGTCGCCATCGTCGATTACAAACTTCCGGATCTGAACGGCATCGACTTCTTCGAACGCACCCGCCGCTCGCACCCTGACATGGTGCGCATCCTGATCACCGCCCACACCACCGAAGAGGTGCTGCTCGATGCGATCAACCGGGGTGAAGTCTATCGCTACCTCAACAAGCCGGTTCATACCGGCCTTCTCCGCTCCACCGTCGAGCAGGCTCTGGTGCTGAACGAACTTACGACGTCGCGTAATATGATCCTTGCCAGCCTCGATGAACGCAATCGTGAACTCGAACAGAAGAACAGCGACCTGGCCCGCTTCAACCACCTCCTCGGCGAACTG
>Ga0194120_10006232_pt1 | contig 16987 bp, 11 predicted proteins | sample TA2MahCa65mmetaG_FD_148642 | JGI IMG/M metagenome (GOLD analysis project Ga0194120, IMG submission 148642) | Freshwater microbial communities from Lake Tanganyika, Tanzania - TA2015019 Mahale Deep Cast 65m | ecosystem: Environmental > Aquatic > Freshwater > Lake | place: Tanzania: Lake...
TTTGTTCATGCCATCGAAGCCCTCATGCGGCGCTCCAAGCGGAGTAACACCAAGCGTGAGAGGCGGATCGGTAGGCAGCAACTCGGCCTGAGGCCTGTGTATGGACGCTAAAACTCATGCCTATGAGGGCTCTTTCGGAATAACGCCTGAAGCTCGACCAGTGGCCGAATGAACTGCATGGGACACCCCCTCTTTATGTACGCGCGCCGATAACTTGGCTCGCGAGGTGCGAGCCGCCTTAACGACCGAGGAAACTGCGAGAAAAAGCTAAGGGCCGTGGTTACCCACGGCCCAGATCGCGAAGATTGATGGTGTGCCGCGGGTCGGCCTCCCCGCGGCCGATGCGCCTAAAGGTGATCGCGCATCCCGACGGGGGAGAAGCTGCTCGGACCGAACTTTTGGTCGGCGAGCCAGCAATTAGTCGCGATGATCATGGGCTTCTCCTCCTTTCGCTTCCAGAATAGGCGAACTCTCGTCAGCCTGTCAACGAGAAATTGCGTCAGTGACGCCGAACTCGGCCAGCACGCGGGCGGTATGCTCGCCAAGCCGCGGCGCGGCCCCGGCGCGCGCCGGCCAGGCGCCGAACCAGGCGCCCCCGGCCGCACCGTAGTACCCATCGGCCTTCGCCGCAACCGGATCGTGGGCGGCGGTGAGCGGCAGGTTGCGGTCCCTTGCCACGTCCAGCCAGTGGTCGCGGGGCCGCGCGGCGAAGGCGGTCGCCAGCCGCGCTGCGGCGTCCGCGCCGTCGGAGCCCGTGTCGAGGCCGGCGCCGGCCAGTTCGGGCAGTCCCGCCGCTTCCACCAGCGACGCCCAGAACTTGGGTTCGATCGCCCCGAGGGCAACGGCCTGCCCGTCGGCGCACACGTAGGTGCGGTAGCAGGGTGCGGCACCCGCCAGGTGCGACGTGGTCATGCTGGGGCCCCCAAGGAGTGCGTCCACCTGCGCCCAGGCGACGAAGGGCAGCGGCCCCAGTGCCAGCGGCTGATCGAGATCGGCCCCGATGCCGGTACGGGCGCGGGTCAGGAGCGCCGCGAGGATGGCGCTGCAGGCCAGGAGGCCCGAGGCGACGTCGGCGACCTGCACCCGCGGAAGATGGCCGTCCGCGGGCTCTTCCCGGCCGCCGCGCAGCAGCGGCAGCAGTCCCGACTGGGCGCTGAAGTTCAGGTCGTGGCCCACGCGACTCGCCCACTCCCCGGCCGATCCGTAGCTCGAAAGCGAGCAGCTCACGAGGCCGGGGTTGAGAGCCCGCAGGCGCGCCCGACCGAGATCCCAGCGTTCCAGCGTCCCCGGCCGGAAGCTCTCGACGAAGACGTCGGCGTGCTTGACCAGTTTGCGGACGACGGCGGCATCCCCCGGGTCGCGCAGGTCCAGGGCGAGCGACTCGGCCCCCCGGTACAGGGCCGCGAAGCCCGCGCCGATACCGTTTTCGAGGGGCGGCGCCGCGCGGAAGGGATCGCCCCCGGCCGGATCCTCCACCTTGAGGAGGCGCGCCCCCAGGTCGCCAAGGAGGCGCGCCAGCACGGCCCCGGGCAGCATGCGCGTGGTGTCGATGACGATGAACCCGTCCAGCGGCAACTCGGTCATTAGAGCCTGCTCGGTGGGGTGCAGCCCCCCCGACCCCCCCCGCTGTGCCATCCCTGGCGCCAGGCCGGGCATCCCTGCCCGTGTCGCCAGACTACCGGTGCCTGCAAGATTGTCGGAGTACGCGGTGAGTAGCTCATTTACGTCCTCGGATCGGCCGGAAGGCCTTCATGAAGCGCTGCATCTGCCCCAGGTTCGAGACCTTGACCTTGCCCATCAGGAAGGCCATCTGCGGATCCTGTGTGCCCTTCTCGATCCCCAGGTAGACGTCGGCACTGGTGTTGATGATGCAGTCGGGCTGGCCGTCGAGCCCCGGCAAGACCTGGCAGGCCTCGCCGGTGATGACGACGGTCCACTCGGGAGTGGCCGCGCCCTTGAACTTGAAGTGGAAGCGGGCCGCCCAGCCGGCGGTCTTCTCGGGCCGGTGGCGGCGCGGGAGCGAGGCCATCAGGCTTTCGATGTCCTCGGGCATCGTATCCGGGCCCGTGTCCGGTGGCCTGTCCCCGGGCCCAGGCCGTACCGGGTCCGGGCCGTCCCCTTCACCGGCACGGGATGGGTCCGCAGCGGCCACCGCAGCGGCCACGGCCTCGGTCGCGGCGCCGGGCCCGGCCCGCGGCGCCTCGAACGCGACGCCGTCCACGACCATCTTCGCCAGGATCTCCCGCATGATCTCGCTGGTCCCGCCGGCGATCGTGCCCACGCGGGCGTCCCGGTAGAACCGCGCCAGCGGGTACTCCTCGGCGTAGCCGAAGCCGCCGAACATCTGCAGGCATTCGTCCGAGACCCGCTTGCCCAGTTCGGTGGCCAGGAGCTTGGCCATGGACGTCTCGCGCACCGCGCTGTCGCCCTGCTGGTGCAGCCAGGCGCAATGGTAGGTCAGTTGCCGGACGGCTTCCACTTCCGCGAACAGATCCATGAGCCGGTGCCGGAGGGCCTGGAACCGCGCGATCGGCCGGCCGAACGCCCCGCGCTGCTTCATGTAGCCCAGCGTCTGCTCCAGGGCCACGACGCAGCCACCGACGGCCGTCGCGGCCGCCACCAGCCGTTCCAGCTGGAACGCGTCCATGATGTAGTAGAAGCCCTTGTTTTCCTCGCCGATCAGGTGGGAAACGGGCACGCGCACGTTCTCGAAACTCAATTCGGCCGTATCGGACGAATGCCAGCCCATCTTGCGGAGCTTGCGCGTCACGCGCACGCCGGGCCAGTCGTGGTCGACCGCGAGCAGGCTGATGCCCCCGGGGCCGGCGTCTCGATCGGTCTTGACCGCCAGCGTGCTGAAGTCTCCCTCGGCGCCGTTGGTGATCCAGGTCTTGGCGCCGTTGACCACGAAGCAGTCGCCGTCGCGCACGGCGGACGTGCGGATGGCCCCGACGTCGCTACCCGTGTCGGGTTCGGTGATGGCCAGGGCGCCCACCTTGTGCCCGCTGATGGACGGCGCCACGTAAAGGCGCTTGAGTTCCTCCGACCCGAAACGGTAGATGTGCGCCGTCGCCATGTACTGCTGCACGCCCACCGCCGCGCAGAAGCCGCCCATGTTCGAGCGCGCCAGCTCCTCGAGGAACACCAGCGAGTAGAAGATGTCGGCGTCCGCCCCGCCGTACGCCTCGGCGTGGTTGAGGCCCAGGAAGCCCAGTTCGCCCATCTTCAGGAAGATCTCGCGGGGGATGCGGTGCTGCTCCTCCCAGGCGTCCGCATGGGGCGCGACCTCGCGCTCCATGAACTCGCGCACGGTCTGCCGGAACAGATCGTGCTCCTCGGTGAAGTAGACGCTCTTCATGCTCACGCTCCCGCCAGGAGATCGGCATCGTACAGGCTTTCCAGCAGGTCCCGGTAGCGCGCCTCGACGACGCGCCGACGCAGTTTCAAGGTCAGGGTGAGCTCGCCGCCCTCGTGGCTGAAATCCCCGTCCAGGATGGCGAACGCCTTGATCTGCTCGAACCGGGGGAGCTTCGCGTTGACCGCCTCGATCTCGCCCGCGACCCGCTCCCGCACCGCCGCGGGATCCAGGCCCGCCGCGGCTTCGCGATCCACGGTGATCAGCGCGACGAGGCACGGGCGGCGATCGCCGTGCACCAGGGCGTTGGAAATCATCATGCGCTCGCGCAGCAGGCTCTCCAGCTTCTGCGGGGCCACGTTCTTGCCGTTGCTGGTGATGATGAGTTCCTTCTTCCGATCGACGATGTAGTAGTAGCCGTCTTCGTCCACCCGCCCGATGTCGCCCGTGCGGTAGAAGCCGTCCTCGGTGAACGCGGCGCGGGTCGTCTCGGGATCGCGGTAGTACTCGCGAAAGACGCCGGGCCCGCGCACCAGCAGTTCGCCATCGTCGGCAAGCCGCACCTCGACGCCGGGAATGGGCTTGCCCACGGAACCGAGGCGGTAGTCGTGCGGCAGATTGATGGTGACGGGGGCGGAAGTCTCGGTGGCGCCCCAGCCCTCGCAAACCGTGATGCCCGCGCCGTGGAAGAAGCGGGCGACGTCCACCGACAGCGGCGCGCTGCCGCAGGCAAGGAGCTTCAAGTTGCCCCCCAGCCGGGCCCGGATCTTCGCGAAGACCAGGCGATCGGCCAGGGCGTATCGCAGGCGCAGCCAGCCGCCCAGCGGCCGCCCGCGCTCCCAGGCCATGCTGGCCTGCCGGCCCACGCCGAAGCTCCAGCGGGCGAGGCGGCGCTTCCATGCGGGCTCGCCCGCCAGGCGGGCGTGGAACCTGGCGCAGATCTTCTCGAGGACCCGCGGGACGACGACCAGGAAGCTCGGCCGCACCGCCAGGAGGTCGTCGGGGAGGGTCTGGAGGCCGCGGGCAAAGGCCATCGTCCGGCCCATGTACAGCAGGACCAGTTCGCCGGCCATGCGCTCGAGGGCATGGGCCAGGGGCAGGAAGCTGCAGTTGAGGTCGTAGGGCGTGGTGTCGGGCGTGGCCTGCATGACCGCTTCCAGCGTGGCGATGGCGTTGTGGTGCGTGAGCACGACGCCCTTGGGCACGCCGGTGGTGCCGCTCGTGTAGAGGATCGAGAAGACCGTCTCCCCGGGTAGGGCGGCGGCCTCCGCGAGGCGCGCCGCGCCCGGCCCGAGCGATTCCAGGTCCGCGAGGGCGACGGCGTCGGGATCATGGCCCTCGAACAGGACAATCCGCTCGACGTCCCGCAACTTGTCGCGCACGGCGCGAATCTTGGCCAGTTGCTCGGCGTTTTCGGCGAAAACCACGCGCACGCCGGCATGATCGAGGATGTAGGCCGATTCGTCAGCGGTGAGCGTGGGGTAGACCGTTACCACGACGGCGCCGGCGCACAGCGCGCCCAGATCGGCGAGGGTCCACTCGGGCCGGTTCTCCGACAGGATGCCTATGCGGTCGCCGATCTGCACCCCCAGGGCGGCCAGGCCGCCCGCAATGGCCTCGCAGCGGCGGTAGACCTCGCCATAGCTCATGTCCCGCCAGGCGCCGTCGCGGTAGTACCGCAACAGCGCCTTGTCGGGGTGTTCTGCGACTCTCGCCCTCAAGACCTGGACGAGATTCTCTTCCACGCGGCTAGCCGGCCGTGCCGGCCTCGACCTTTGGTTGGGCCTGGCTGCTACCCGGCGCCTTGTACAGGTCTGGCGGATAGAACACCTTGCCGGCGGTAGCCATCTCCTTGAGCAGCGGCGCGGGCGTGAAGCGCGACCCGTGCTTGGCGGCCAGCTCTTCCATGCGGGCCACCAGCTTGTCGGCGCCCACCGCGTCGACATACCGGAACGGCCCGCCGCGGAACGGCGGGAAGCCTAGCCCGAGGATGGCGCCGACGTCGCCGTCGCGCGGCGTGGCCAGGATGCCCTCCTGGAGGCAGTAGACGGCCTCGTTGATGAAGAGCACCTCGAGGCGATCCACCATGTCCCTGGTGTTCATGGGCTTGCGGTTTGGCCCGCCGAAGAACTGATAGACGTCGGCGTTGATCGTCTTCTTCTTCTTGCTGCCTTCGGGCGGATAGGCGTAGAAGCCCCGGTTGTTCTTCCTGCCCGCGTACCCCGCATCGACCAGCTTGGCGATGACCGTCGTCTGCCCCTGCATCCGGCCGGCGAATGCCTTGCCGAGATCCTGGGCCACGTGGCCGGCCACATCGATGCCGACCTCGTCCATGAGGGCGACGGGGCCGACCGGCCAGCCGCGGTCGAGCCAGGCCTTGTCCAGCGCCCCGATGTCGGCGCCCTCTTCGAGGAGCAGCATCGCCTCGTTCATCAGCGGCCCGAGGACCCGGGACGTATAGAAGCCCGGACCGTCGTTGACGACGATGCAGGTCTTGCCCTGCTTGCTGCCGTACTTGTGCGCGGTGGCGACGGCCTGATCGTCCGTCTTGGGCCCGCGCACGATCTCCAGCAGCGGCATCTTGGGCACGGGCGAGAAGTAGTGCATCCCCACGACGCGTTCGGGATGCAGGGCCTTTGCCGCGATGTCCCCGATGGGCAGGGCCGAGGTATTGGTGGCGAAGACCGCGTCCGGCGCGATGGCCGCCTCGGTGTCGGCCAGCACGCGCTGTTTGAGGTCCAGCTTCTCGAAGACCGCCTCGATCACCAGGTCGGCGTTGGCCAGACCGGCGTAGTCCTTCGTGAAGTGCAGGTTGGCCCAGTTGCGATCTCTGTCCAGCCGGGTCAAGGAGCCCGACTTCAGGCGCTTGTCGAGGGCTTTCCAGATGTTCTTGGCGCACTTGGCGAGCGCCTCGTCGGCGATATCCTTGACCACCGTGGGCGTCATGCCGATCGAGACCGCCGCGATTCCCTCGCCCATGAAGCCGCCGCCGATGATGGCCAGGTGATCGACCTTGTGGGACTCGGCCGTGACGGGGGATTTCTTGAGCTCGTTCATCGCGTCGAAGAGGCGAATGAGGTTCTTGGCCTCGGGACCCGCCGCCACGCGCCCGAAATTGCGGATCTCGGCTTCCTGGCCCGCCTTGAAGCCCCCGCGCAGGCCCGTCTCGACGCATTCGAGCACCGCGAGCGGCGCCGGGTAGTTGCCGCGGGTCTTCTTCATGGTCTCCTTGCGGGCCTGGCCCATCACCATGCCCAGCAACGGCCCGCCGAAGAGCTTGTCCATGAAGCCGAGTTCGCGTTCGGGCCGGAGCTTTCCCTCGGCCAGTTGCAGGGCGGCCTTGGCCGCGGTGTCGGCGATGCCCTTGGGGGTGGTGAGCAGGTCGACCATCCCGAGTTTCTTGGCCTTGCGGCCCTTGATGCGCTGCCCGGCGAGGATCATCGGCAGGGCCTTGGCCACGCCGATCAGTCGCGGCAGCCGCTGGCAGCCGCCGCCCGCCGGGAAGACGCCCATCATCACCTCCGGGAGGCCGACCACGGTCTTGGGGTCGTCGCTGGCGACGCGGTAGTGACACGCCAGGGCCATCTCGTAGCCGCCGCCCAGGCATGGCCCGTGAATGGCCGCCACGTATGGCTTGCGGCTCCCGGCGATGCGATCGAGCGCTTCGTGGAACGCCCGCACCATCTTCTCGAAGGCCTCGGCAGACGTGGTGGTCAAGAACTCGTGGACGTCGGCGCCCGCCATGAAATTGTCGGGCTTGGCGCTCGCGATGACGACCGCCTTGATCGCGGCATCGCTCTCGATTTCCTGCAGCGTGGCCGCGAAGTCGGCGGCCAGGGCCGTGGAGATGATGTTGAGGCGGCTATCGGGCGTGTCGAGCCAGGCGATGGCGACGCCGTCGGGGCGCTTCTCCAGGCGTATCGCGGACTTCCTCTCGGAATGGCCGTTTCCGCCGGACTCGGAATTCGTACTCATGGTCTCACTCCCTTGCGAATCCTGTACTTCGCGCATCACGCCCGCTCCAGGACCATCGCGTGGCCCAGTGCGCCCGCCGCACATGCCGAGACCACACCGTAGCGCGCCTTTTCGTGCTTCAGCCGTCTGGCCGCCGTCATCATCAGCCGCGCTCCGGTCGCGCCGAAGGGATGGCCGATGGACAGCGACCCGCCCCAGGCGTTGAGCCTGGCGGGATCGATTTCCCCGAGCGCGTTTTCGAGGCCGAGGCGATCGCGACACCACCTGGCATCCTTGAAGAGCTTGGTGACGGCCAGGACGGGCGCGGCGAAGGCTTCGTGGATCTCGAAGACGCCCACGTCAGCGAGGCCGACGCCCGCCTGCTCCAGGGCGGCCGGAACGGCCAAAGCCGGCCCGAGCAGCAGTTCCTCCACCGGATCGAGGGCGACCATGGCGGTCGCCGTGATCGCGGCGATCGGCTCGTAACCGAGCTCTTGCGCCTTCTCCTCGCTCATCAGCAGGACCGCCGACGCCCCGTCGGTGAGGAAGGAACTGTTGCCTGCGGTGACGGTGCCGAACTTCCGGTCGAACACCGGCGGCAGCGTCGAGAGCTTCTCGTAGGTGGAGTCGGCCCGCACGCCGTTGTCGAACGTGATGGGCGCGAACTTCGGCGGCACCGAGACGGGCGCTATCTGGTCGGCCAGGAGCCCTTCCTTGTGCGCCTTGGCTGCGCGGTGATGGCTCGACAGGGCGTACCGGTCCTGCTCCTCGCGGGTGAGGCCGACGGCCTTGGCCAGGCGTTCGGCATTGTCGCCCATGGTCAGGCCGGTCGAGAATTCGGCGATGGCCGGGGCGTCGGGGGCGAAGTCCTTGAGCTTGACGCCCTTGAGCAGTCCCAGGTAGCCGCCGGGGCCCTTCACCTTGGTCGAGGCGATCAGCCGCTTGCGCAGGGGGCGCGAGAAGCGGATGGGAACGTCAGAGGAGGTCTCGGTCCCGCCGGCGATGACGATGTCGGCCACTCCGGCGGCGATCGCCTCGACGCCGCTGGCGATGGCCACGTTGGACGAGGTGCATGCCGCCGTGACCGTGTAGGCGGGGACCGACAGGGGCAACCCGGCGGCCAGGGCGACTTCCCGCGCCACGTTGGACGTCTTGACGTCGGCGATGACCGTGCCGAGGATCAGGCGATCGACCCTGCCGGGATCGAGGCGCGAGCGCGCCAGCAGGGCGCTGACCGCCATCGTGCCGAGATCGTAGGACATCAGGTCCATGTAGTCGGTCATCGATCGCAGGAACGGCGTGCGGCAACCGTCCACGATCACGACCCGCCTACCCGAGAGACGCCTGGGCGCCATCTACGCCACCCCTTTCAGAACCACCTAGTGAGTCCTCACTATTCTAGGCTGCCCGCCGCGTTGTTGCAACCGTTACAGGCGTTCATAACGCTTTGGAACATCAAATCTTGTGCAGTTTAGCCGTTTTTTGCCTCCGGCTGGTGACTTTCCGGCAATGACAGGGGTAAAACACGCATAGGACGAAGGGGGTCTATGCTCGATCTCAGGCTGCCGCTGCCACCGGAAGCGGCTTCCCCACGCGGGAACGGATTCCTGCGAGGGCTCAACCGCCTGGTCAAGTCCCTGATCCCGATGGACATCGACCCGAGCGACGAACTCGTCGCGCCGGCCGAGGACGCCGGGCATACGGTCCGGGAAGTCGTGATCCCGATCGGCCGGCAGCAGACGCACGGCTACCTTTTCGTGCCGAAGGAGCCCAACGGCGCCACGCTGTGCTTCGTCCACGGCACGGGTGCCGAGAAGGTCTTGCCCTACTACTTCTACCTGCGCGAGTACATCCGGGCCGGCTTCAACGTCCTGTTCTACGAACTGGACGGCCACGGCCGCAACCCGCGGATCCTCCGCCATCCCGGCATCGAGGAGACGACGCCGGCGGCGCTCGCATTTCTGGCGAACCAGCCGGAAGTCGACGCGGCCCGCGTCGGCGTGGTCGGCGTCAGCCTGGGCGGCGCCTGCGCGCTGCACGCCGCGGCGCGCAGCGAGGCGATCAAGGCCGTCGCCACCGTGTCCACTCCGCACATGGTAGAGCTCGACGAACTGGACAAGCTCAAGGAGGCGATCGGGACGCTCAATCCCGAGCTCCTGCCGATCGTGCTCGAGGCCACGCCCAATCGCCTGCTGGAGTTCGTCACGGTGCCGATGCGGGTCTGCTGCAACGATGATCCCGACAGCTACGAGGAAATCGACCTCCTCGACGATCGGACGCAACCGGCCCTGCGCGAGATCATCTCGCGCCTCGATCCCCTGGGCAACGCCATGAAGCTCGAAGGTACGCCCCTGCTGGTCGTCAACGGGGCCTGGGATCACCAGGCGCCGGCGTGGCAGGCCGAGGACATCTTCGCGCTGGCCCCGGGCCCGAAGGCCCTCCACATCGAACCGCGCCGCAACCATTTCACGATGATGGCCAGCAAGCGCGCCATCCAGGCCACCGTCGACTGGTTCGCCCGCTGGCTCTGACCCTGGGACGAACCAGGTCGCCAGGCTACACTGGCGTATGGTCCTGACCGAGATCCCCGCGCCGGCGGCGGAGTTGATCGGCGAGTTCCTGGCGACCATGTACGGCCCGGCCCCGGACGTCGTCGCGCATCTCGCATGTTACTCGCCCCGGGCGTTGATCCTGGTGGGGAGCCGCGTCGAGCTGCGGGAGGATCTGGACGACGAAGCTTACGTCCAGGTGATCGCGGCCCTGCGCGCCGACCTGGCCGCCGGCTCGCGTCCGGCTCCGATCTTCGAACTCGCGGCGGTCGTCGCCGCGGTCGCCGGAGACGACGTGGCCGCCTTGCGCGCCTGCCTGCGCGAGACGAAGAGCGGGCGCGACGTCTCGGCGGTGTTCGTGCTAGACGACTCCGGCGTGCTGGGCGGCTACGTCGAGGGGCCGGATGCCGGGCCGGACCTCGATCCGTACCTGGCCCAGGCCCTGGTCGCGGCCGAGTTCGCGCAGGTGCCGAGCGGCACCGGTTCGGACGCCTGCCTAACGGGCCTGGAGCTTTCCTACGACCGCTTGCACGGCGGCACCCTCTCGACCCTCGGCCAGCACGGTCCCGGGCGGGAGCTCGCGGCCGCGGCCGGCCTGTTCCCGCCGGGGGCCCTGGACATTCCCCTGCGCTACCTGCCGGAAGCCCGGTTCTCGTGCGCCATGTGCGCCGAATCGTGCCGGGCCGCCAAGTGGCGCAACGCGGTGGGGGATGCCGCTCGGCAGGCCCTCGAGGCCATTCCCTGGCACCGCCTCGCTCCCGAGTTGCTCGCGCGACCCATGTTCGAGGCCCCCGACGACGTGGACCCGGATACGTGGCGCGGGGACGTGGAGCTGGCGATCAAACCGGACGGCTTTTGCACGTTTCACGACGCGGACCGTGGCTGCCTGATCCACGCCGCCCTCGGCCGCCAGCCGCTGGCTTCCTGCCATCAGTTCCCGTTCGCATTCACGCGCACGCCGGACGGCGTGGACGTGTGGACCACGTTCCACTGCCACGCGGCGCTCTTCGGCTCGGGCCTGCCCCTGGCCGCCCGCGAGGCCGACATCCGCTCCCGCCTCTGGGCCGGGCGCACGCCGCAGCGCTGGATCGGCCCGGAAGTCCTGCTGGCCGATCGGACCCGCGTGCCCTGGGAGGCCTACCGCGAACTCGAAGGTGCGCTGCTGGACTGGCTGGAGCCCGGCGCGCCCGGGTCGCTTTCATCGCGCCTGCACGCCGCCGAAGGCTTCGTGCAGGCGGTGCTGGCGCAGGACCGGCCGGGGCCCCCGGAGATCCGTGACCTGGCGGCCGACCGGCGCGGCCGGCCGTTGCTGGAGCGACCGCGGGGCGGGGTGTCCGACCCTCTGGTGCAGGGCCTCGTGGCGGGGATGTACAAGCGCTACCCGCCGCTAGCCGGCACGCTCGCGTTCCCCCATGACGGACTGGCGTTCCTGCTGGGAGGCATGCCGGCAAGCGACCTCGCGTTGCCCGAGGACCTGCTGGCGCGCTACCTGCGCCATGTGCTCTTCCACAAGCACTTCCTGCAGACCGAAGGGGCGCTCTTCACCTGGCGCATCGTGCTGCTCTCGCGGGCCGTCGTCGAGCGCTACGCCTGGTCCCTGGCGTGGCTGGAGCGCGAGGGCTACCTGGCCGTCGAGCCGCCAGGGCCGGGCGCGCGGGCCCTGGCTCCCGATCCGGCGCTCCCGTACTTGCAGAAAGCCATCCAGGATCTCGATCGCCTGGTCATCCACGCGGGAACCTACTTCGCGCGGTTCCTGCAGAACTACCCCGAGCAGTACGCCCGGCTGCTCCGGCCCGAGGCCGCCCCGGCGCTGATCTGGGGCTGATTGCGGGACTCTGCTTCGCGGGCCTGGTGGGCCAGTCGCGGAGGCGGTGTTATACTTTTCCCCATGAAAGTATACTTAGGGGTCGGGTGACGGTACTGGAGTACACCGTGAAGCGAGAAGGGTTCTTGCCCGACCGGCGGGAGTTGCTGGTCAAGACGCCCGAGGGCGTCTGGGCCTTCGTGCCGCCGGACCTGCCGCCCGCGCTCGAACCGTCATGGGAGCTGCTCGGCGCGGTGACCGCGGCCGAGCGCGCTTTGAGCGAGCTGGTAGGCATCGCCCGGACGCTGCCGAACCCCCATCTGCTCATCGGCTCGTTCGTCCGGAAAGAGGCCGTCCTGTCCAGCAAGATCGAAGGCACCCAGGCGTCCTTCTCGGACCTGGTGTTCTTCGAGGCCGGCGGCATGGTCTTCTCGCCGCTGGCCGACGTCCAGGAGGTTGCCAACTACATCAACGCCCTGAACCACGGTCTGGCGCGCCGGGCGGAGATCCCGGTCTGCCTGCGACTCATCAGGGAGATACACGCGGTCCTCATGCAGGGCGTACGCGGGCAGAACCTGGCGCCCGGAGAATTCCGGCGGAGCCAGGTCTTCATCGGGTCGACCGGCGGGCGGATCGAGGATGCGACCTACGTGCCGCCGCCGCCCGGCCAGGAACTCGACCGGGCCCTGGGGGCGTTCGAGGAGTTCCTTCACAAGGGCTCGCCGCTGCCCGAACTCGTGCGACTCGCCCTGGCACACTACCAGTTCGAGGCCATCCACCCCTTCATGGACGGCAACGGCCGGATCGGCCGGCTGCTCCTGACCTTGCTGCTCTGCGACTGGGGCTTGCTGAACCAGCCGTTGCTCTACCTGTCGGCCTACTTCGAACGGCACCGCCAGGAGTATTACCGGCTGTTGCTGGAGGTTAGCCAGCACGAGGCGTGGGAGCCGTGGGTGCTGTTCTTCCTGAGGGGCGTCGCCGAGCAGTCCCTGGACGGCGTGGCCAGGGCCCACAAGCTCCAGGATCTCTGGCGCGGCTATCGCGAGCGGTTGCAGACGGCGGGCGCGTCGGGACGCGCACTCAAGCTCGTCGACTCGCTCTTCGCCCGGCCGGTGCTCACGATACCGCAGGCCGAGCAAGAACTCGACCTCACGTACCGCGGCGCGCAACTGGTCGTCAACAAGCTTGCCGACCAGGGCGTCCTCGAAGAGGTTCCCGAAGAGTACCGGGGCCGCACGAGGCTCTACTGGGCGCCCGGGATCGTCGAGATCATGATGGACGAAGAACTCGAGGACTGATCTCGCATGACCTGGCACCAGGGCCGTCGCCGGCACGGAGGCCGGCGTCACTCGATTCCCCTCTCCGGGCTGATCAGCTCTCCAGGAGGTCCCGGCGATAGCGCCGCCGGGCCACGGTGGCCGCGTCGGCGACGCTGAACTTCTCCTGACCCGGGGCCAGGGACGCCACCTTGTCCTCGGCCAGGTTGGCGACGGCATCGAGTTGCCGGGCGACCCTGGGCGCGGCATCCTCGCGGATCCTGGTCGCTTCCTTGATGCGCGCCTTCTGCTCCCGGGCGCGGGCGACCGTGCCCTCGTCGATGGGGGCGACCGGCTTGCCGGTCGACGTGGTGCCGATCGCGGCATCAGGGGCTCCGGCCTGGGCGGCGTTGACCGTCAGCCGCCGCACCTCGTCGGCCAGGGTCTCGAGCCGCTGCGCCTCCTGGCGCTTGCCGTCGAGGCGGGCGGCCTCGCGCTTCTTCTCCGCGGATTGCTCGGCGTAGCGCTGCTCGTCGCGCTTGCGCTGGTCGTAGAGTTCCCAGTAGCGCTTCTCCTCGGCGCGCTTGCGGGATTGCGCCTCCTCGTACTGCCGCTGCGCCTGGTCGCGGGCCTGCCGGTCGATCTCGACCTGGCGCTGCTCCTCGCGCTCGCGGGCCAGCAGTTCCTGGGACTTCGCTTCCAGCTTCCGGTCCTCGGCCAGTAGGCCGGCGAGGGCCTGGACGAGCGGCGCCTTCTCGCTGGCCAGGGCCGCCTCCTGGATGGCGATGCGGGCGATCTCGCGATCTTCGTCGACTTCCCTGGTCCGGCCGGCCGCAAGCGCCTCCTTGCGCGCCGCGACGGCACCGGCGACAGCCTCGCCCAGCCGCTCGAGCACCTGCTTTTCCCGCTCGGACGGAGCGCCGGCGGCACCCGCTTCCGAGTGCCGGGCGAAATAGCCCCGGACGCCGCTCCAGACCTTTCCCGCGAACTCCAGGCCCGTCTTGACCGGGCCCCAGTTGGCCAGGTTCTCCAGCGGGCGGCGCAGCGGCCCCAGGTGCCGCCATAGCCAGGCGCCGACCGCCTTGGCGGCAGACTCGATGGTGGCCATGGTGCCGGCCACGAAGGTCGAGATGGACTGGCCGAGGGACACCAGCAGCGTGCGGCGTTGCTCCCGCAGTTCGCCCTGCTCGGCGCGGACGGTCTTGAGCTCCTGCTTCAACACCCGCAGGTCGCTGGCGGCCTTCTGGAACTGCGCATCGGTGGCCGTGTCCAGCTTCGCCTCGTGGTCGGCTATGCGGATCAGCAGGTCGGCCTTGCGTTCGGCCAGTTGCGCGCCGCGGCTGTCGATATCGGCGATCTGCCGCTGCACGGTGGCGATCTTCTGGCCGAGGACGGAGCGCTCGCGCTGGACCGTGGCGATCTCGGACCGGGTGGCGACAAGCTTGGCCTCGCTCTGCCCGAGCTTTTCCTCGGCTGCATCCAGGCGCTTCTTGGCCGCCACGACTGCCTGATCGAACCGCGCCAGGCGATCCTTGGCCTGCTCGAGCGTCTCGTCGGGCAGGTCCTCGGGCATCGCGACCGGCGCCGCCTCGGTGGGCGCCGGCTTGTAGCCGTCGCGGTTGCGACGCCGGAACGCTTGCAACTGCATGGTCAGCGCCTTGCTCAGCGGCACCCGCAGGGGGGGCCTGGCAATCGCAGGCGGTGGGGGCGGACCCTCGGAGGCGGGGACCGGACCCGTCGGCTTGACCATGGTCGAACTCCTCGGCAGCGCGCTCATGTAAGTTATCCCCTCCTGGCGCGCGGGAGGTGCGTCCGAGAGCCGAGAATGGGACTCGAACCCACGACCTGCGGTTTACGAAACACCGGGGACCGGGGTTCCCGCTGTTTTCTCAATCTTTCTAATGGTTGACCGTCACTCGCCTTGCGCTTAGGCTAGAACGGACGGGCAAACGTCGGAAATGACGGGAAATATCCCCACCAAGTTTGCCCGGTGTTAGCCCGGCGAAGTTGAGGGGTTCGCGAATGCCTGATCGGTTCACGTTTACGAAGGCGCGTATCGACGCATTGGATCTGCCGGCCGAGGGCAAGCGTGCGCTGTACTGGGACGAGCGCGAGTCCGGCCTGGCCTTGCGCGTGACGGCGGCCGGCGCCCGATCGTTCTACGTCGTGCGGCGCGTGCGAGGCGGTGCCCCCGAGTGGGTGCGGCTCGGGGCTTACCCGGCTCTCACGATCGACGAGGCGCGGCGCGAGGCGGCCCAGGTGAACGCCGGACTGGTCAAGGGCGAAAGCGCGGCCGAGCGCCGCAAGCGGGACCGCAAGGACCCGACCGTTACAGAGGTTTTCGCCTGGTGGATGGACTCGCATATCCGGCCAAAGCGCGGCGCCCGGTATGCCCGGGACTGCGAGCGCCAGTTTCGCGACTACCTGGCGCCGCACCTGGGGCGATTGAAGGCCTCGAAGATCACCCGGGGCGACGTGCGCCGGGCTCATGCCGAGGTAAGCAAGCGTGCCGCGGTACAGGCGAACCGGGCCATCGGGATGCTGCGGGCGATGCTCAACAAGGCCATCGCGCATGACCTGATCCCGGGACCGAACCCCGCCATCGGCATCGAGCCGAACCGCGAGGCGAGCCGAGAGCGGCGACTGCTGCCCGGCGAGGTGCCGCGCTTCCTCGAAGCCGTGGCCGCCGAACCGAACGCCGACATCCGAGACTTCGTGCTCTTGGCGCTCTACACCGGCATCCGCAAGGCGAACCTCCTTGAGATGCGCTGGGACGAGATAGACCTCGAAGGGCGTATCTGGCGCATTCCGACCACCAAGAACCGGCTACCCCAGCTTGTCCCGCTACTGGCCGAGGAAGTCGAGATCCTCGCCCGGCGCCGCCAGTCGGTCCGGCTTGACGCGCCCTGGGTTTTCCCGAGCCACGGCCAGACCGGGCACCTGGCCGAGCCCAAATCAGGATGGCGGCGCATCCTCGATCGGGCCGGCATTGCGGACTTGCGGATACACGATCTGCGGCGGACCTGCGGGAGCTTCATGGCCGACGCCGACGTGTCTACCAGCGTCATTGGAAAGGCGCTCAATCACTTGTCGCCGGCCGCGACGGCCATCTATGCCCGCCTGGCGCTCGATCCCGTTCGGCGAGGGAAGGAACGCGGCCGGCAGGCGATGCTAGAGGGCATCCGGTGACTTCGCCGAGGACTTCCGGCCGATGAGGATTGCGCCCGGCGCAGAAACCGTAGACGCGGATACGCGGCGCGGGGAAGCCCGGCGGCTGCTTGTCTTCGGCCTGTTCTCCGAGTTTCCCGGCATGGCCCTGGAATTGGACGCCCTGGCCGACGACTTCCCGGCCGACGCCTGGCAAGAGGCGCTCTGGGATCTCGCGTTGAAGACGGGCGATGGCCGAAAGGCGCTTGAAGCGTTCGACGACTGGATGCGGCGATGGAACATCGGCGCCCTGCCTTGGCTTGCCGACTCGCTGCGATTTCAACTCTGCATGATGAGCCTGATCCCCCGCGAGCTTCGCCCGCCTGGCTTCGTTACAGCGCCTTATGCGGCCGGCGGTGATCTTGTTCCGAATCCCGAGCTTCGCAACCGGAGCGGGTCATGGCTCAACCAGTTCCGCTGGGCTGCTCGGCGCCTGGTGCGACGAGAGGCCTACCGTGAGATTGCTGATCACGACAAGCTTTGCGCCGAGCGAGGCCTTGGGGAAGATGCTATTCGGAAGGCCGTAATCCGCGTGTTTGCTCTCTGTGAGGTTGCCGATCCCTGCGGGAGTAGCGCTCTGCCTTCATCCTAACCCCTAATTCCGGTTGCAGGTCTGACCGGAATTAACGTAAATCCTTCCTAGCACGCCATCCGCGCCATTATCGTCTGTCGAGTAACCGCGAGATACGGACAGACAGGAGGCGATGCCGATGGAAAAGCTGTTGACGCCGGCCGAGGTGGCCGAGCGGCTGCGCGTGAGCGCGACCACGCTTTCGATTTGGCGCTGCACCGGCCGCCAGAAACTGCCCTACGTCAAGCGCGGCAGGAGCGTTTTGTACCGGGAAAGCGACGTGGCCGCGTT
>Ga0194120_10006243_pt1 | contig 16959 bp, 18 predicted proteins | sample TA2MahCa65mmetaG_FD_148642 | JGI IMG/M metagenome (GOLD analysis project Ga0194120, IMG submission 148642) | Freshwater microbial communities from Lake Tanganyika, Tanzania - TA2015019 Mahale Deep Cast 65m | ecosystem: Environmental > Aquatic > Freshwater > Lake | place: Tanzania: Lake...
GCCTTCGCCCGCGCCGTCCTCCTCGCGCTCGAGCAGCGGATTGCGTTCGATCTCTTGCTCGATATAGGCGGCGAGATCGATTTGCGAAAGCTGCAGCAGCTTGATCGCCTGCTGCAGCTGCGGCGTCATCACCAGCGCTTGGGATTGCCGAAATTCGAGGCGCGGACCGATCGCCATGACGGTTCAGAGGCTGAAGCGTTCTCCGAGATAGACCCGCCGCACGCCTTCATGGGCGACGATCTCGCTCGGTCGGCCTTCCATCAGGACTTGGCCGTCATGCAGGATGTAGGCCCGATCGATGATGTCGAGGGTCTCGCGCACATTGTGATCGGTGATCAGCACGCCGATGCCGCGATCCTTGAGATGCGAGACCAGATCGCGCACGTCGCCGACCGCGATCGGATCGATGCCGGCGAGGGGCTCGTCCAGCAAGATGAAGGAAGGGCGCGAGGCGAGGGCGCGCGCGATCTCGACGCGCCGTCGCTCGCCGCCCGAAAGCGCGAGCGCCGGCGTGCGCCGAAGATGCGACAATGAAAACTCGGCCAGGAGTTCATCGAGCATGGATTCGCGTCGGTCCGCGTCGGGCTCGGACGCTTCGAGCACCGCCCGGACATTGTCCTCGACCGCAAGGCCCCGGAAGATCGAGGCTTCCTGCGGCAGATAGCCGATGCCCAGGCGAGCGCGGCGATACATCGGCAGATGCGTGATCTCTTGGCCGTCGAGAAAGACCGAGCCGGCATCGGGCGCGATCAGGCCCGAGATTATGTAGAAGCAGGTCGTCTTGCCGGCGCCGTTCGGACCGAGCAGCCCGACCGCTTCGCCGCGTTGGAGCGTCAGGCTGACATCGCGCACCACCGGGCGCTTCTTGAAGCGCTTGCCGAGATGCATGGCGGCGAGGCCCTTGTTGTCGGCAACGACGCGAAGCGGCGTATCGGCGGGCGCGCTCATTGGGTGCGGTCCTGCGGCACGAAAACGCCCTTCACGCGGCCGCCGGCCCCGCCCGCGGTGGTCGGTCCGCCGTCGAGCCGCGAGACGCCAGTCTCCAGATTCCACACCAGATTCTCGCCCCGAAGCACGTTCTTGTCCCGCGTCAGCACGACCTGACCGGTCAAGGTGATGACGCGCTTGTCGACATCGTAGACGCCGGTCAGCCCTTGAGCGGTCTCGGTCGGCGAGGAGACGAAGACATTGCCGGTCGCATCGATCCGGCTGATCGCGCCCATGGCGCCGTCGCCCGACTGCTGCTGGCGAGGGCGCTGCTGCGGCTGGGGCTGCTGCGTCCGCTGCTCGCGGTAGGTGACGGCAAGCGTGTCGGCGGTCAAGCGCATCTCGCCTTGAACCGCCTGGACGCGACCGCGAAAGACGGCGAGCTGTTTGTCCTGCTGGACCTCCAGGCTGTCGGCGGTGATCTCGATCGGCTGATCGGCGTCGCTCTTCTTGGTTTGCTGACCGGTCCGGCGTTGCTGCGCCTCGGCGCCGGCGACAAGCAGTCCGAAAGCCAACGCCAGAAGGGCGACGAGGAGACGTCTCATCGCGCTCATGTCCGACCCTTCTTGGCCGGGTAGAACACGGCTTTGACCGGGCCATCGAAGTAGATCTGGCGCCCGCGATCCTCGCCGCGCATGGCCATGGCGTTAAGGAGCCCAAGCGGACCCTGGCCGCGCACCGGTTCGGTGCTGGCGAAGGTGCCGGCTTTCATGTTGATCGTGGCGGAATTCGCATGCACTTCGAAACCGGAATCGGAAAAGATCTCGATCCGACCGGTGAACGCGAGCGTGTGATGGAGGCGATTGAGCTGGCCTTGGTCGGCGCGGATGGATATCCACGCGCCCTTGAGGGTCGTGATATCGGCCTGCGGCTGTTCGAGGCGCATCTGTTGGGGATCCGATTTGTCGGGCAACGCAAGCGCGGCCGTCACGGTGTAGGGTTGGCCCTTGCGGTCGACGCCTTGGAGTTGCCCGCCCGCCATGCCGACCGAACCGTCCTCGCCTTCGGCAATGCCGGCGAAACTGATCTGGAAGCTGTTCTTGCGGTGCATATCCGGCCAGACGACGATGACGGTCACGATCACCACGGCAGCGAGCGGCAAGGCGTATTTCAGCCAACCGACGACGCGCGTGCGCATAGGGCTGAATGCCATCCGCTCGGCCGGGGCCGCAAAATCGCGAAGACGCTCGCCCGCGGCGGTCATGCGACGCCGGCCCGAAGGCAGTCATGGACGTGGACGATGCCCACGGGCTTCGCGGCTTCGACCACGAACAGGCTGGTGATCTTGCGAGCGTTCATCAGGCCGAGCGCTTCGGCCGCGAGCGCGCGCGATCGGATGGTCTGGGGCTTCTTGGTCATGATCCGCTCGACCGGCTGATCGAGGAGATCGGCGCTCATGTGCCGGCGGAGGTCGCCGTCGGTCACGACGCCGACAAGCGCGCCCGCGGCATCGACGACGCCGACGCAGCCGAAGCTCTTGGAGGTGATGACGATCAGGGCGTCTGCCATGCCTGTGCCGACCGGACAAAGCGGCAATGCGTCGCCGTCATGCATGATATCGGCGATCTTGATCAATGACTGGCCAAGCTTGCCGCCCGGATGCAGCACCTGGAAATCGTCCGCCGAAAAGCCCTTGCGTTCGAGCAGCGCCACCGCCAGCGCATCGCCGAGCGCAAGCATCGCGGTCGTCGAGGTCGTCGGCGCGAGACCCATCGGACAGGCCTCGGGCACGGCCGGCAGGACGAGCGCGACATCGGCGGCTTCGGCGAGCGTGCTATCGGCCCGTCCGACGATGGCGACCAGCGGGATGCCAAACCGCCGGGCGAAAGTGACGAGATCGGTCAGTTCGCGCGTCTCGCCTGAATTCGACAGGCACAGCACGACGTCGTGCTTGGTCACCATGCCGAGATCGCCATGCGAGGCTTCGCCGGGATGGACGTAATGCGCGGGCGTCCCGGTCGAGGCGAGGGTGGCGGCGATCTTGCTCGCGACGTGGCCCGATTTGCCCATGCCCGAGACGATCACGCGGCCTTGGACGCCCGCTAGGCACTCGACCGCGCGGTTGAAATGAGCGTCGAGCCCGGCTTCGAGCGCGGCCAGAGCCTCGGTCTCGATCGCGAGTACGCGCCTTCCGGCCGCGACATGGTCGGCGGTCTCGGCGGTTCTGCTCTTGGCCTTTTTGTTGGTGCTCACTTACGGCAATTCCGAGGCCTTGCGGGCGTCTGGACCGGTCCCGAATCGCTCACTGCAAGGCTCGTGCCAATATGAGGGCGGCGGCGACTCCCGTCAACGCTCTCTGTCAAAGCCCTGAATTCCTTGACGGAATCCCACCGCGCAAGGTCAATGATGAAAAATGTCGCTCTCGCCGTCGCCATAGCCGAGCCGGTCGAGCGTCGCGCGCATCGGCAGGAAATCGAAACAAGCCTGGGCGATGGCTTTGCGTCCCTCGCGGGCCAGGAGTTCGTCGAGCCTGGCCTTGAGCCGGTGCAGGTGCAAGACGTCGGAGGCGGCATAGGCGCGCTGCTGCTGGGTCAGTTCGCCCGCGCCCCAATCCGAACTCTGCTGCTGCTTGTCGAGGGTCACGCCGAGAAGGTCGGAGCAAAGGTCCTTGAGGCCATGCTTATCCGTGAACGTCCTGACCAGTTTGCTCGCGATCTTGGTGCAATAGACCGGCGCGACCTCGACCTTGAGATAGGTCGACAGGACGGCCACGTCGAAACGAGCGAAGTGAAAGAGCTTGAGGGTCTTGGCATTCCCCAGGAGCCGCTTGAGATTGGGCGCGTCGTAGGCCCCGTTGGCGAATTGCACCAAATGGGCATCGCCATCGCCCGCCGAGAGTTGGACCAGGCAAAGCCGGTCTCTCCCGGGATTGAGGCCCATGGTCTCGGTGTCGATCGCGACCGTCTGACCCAGGTTGAGGCCGTTCGGCAAGTCGCCCTTATGCAGATGGATGGTCATGCGCTCCCATCGCCCGCGCTTGGTGCCCAGGAAGGGACTCGAACCCCCACGATGTTGCCACCGCTAGCACCTGAAGCTAGTGCGTCTACCAATTCCGCCACCTGGGCAGCGCGGACCGCGTTGCGTACAGAAGCGGACCCGTCTTGTCAATGCGCCAGCCCGCCGTCTTGCCCGAAGTGCCGGCGCGCCTCTATATAAGAGCCCAGGTTTGGGGGTACTCATGGCCAAACGCCTTATCACGGTCTTCGGCGGCTCGGGTTTCGTCGGACGCCATCTGGTCAAGCGGCTCGCCGAGAAGGGCGAACGCGTTCGGGTCGCGGTCCGCGATGTCGAGGACGCCGCCCATCTCAAGCTCATGGGCGAGGTCGGCCAGATCGTGCCGGTGGGCGCGAGCATCCGCTTCGACCAGGACGTTCAGGCGGCGGTCGCAGGCGCCGATGCCGTGATCAATCTGGTCGGCATCCTTTACGAAAGCGGCGAGCAGACTTTCGGCGCCGTCCAGGCCATGGGACCGGACCGCGTCGCCAAGGCCTGCGCCAAGGCGGGCGTCGGCCGCTTTATTCAGATTTCGGCCATCGGCGCCGACGCCGACAGCCCATCGGTCTATGCCAGAAGCAAAGCCGCGGGCGAGCATTTCGCGCGCCAAGCCTATCCCGGTACGACCATCATCCGGCCCTCGGTGATCTTCGGGCCCGAGGACGGCTTCCTCAACCGTTTCGGCGGCCTGGCGGCGCTTTTGCCGTTCCTGCCCTTGATCGGCGGCGGCGAGAACCGCTTTCAACCGGTCTTCGTCGGTGACGTCGCCGAGGCGATCGTCCGCGCGCTCGACAATCCCAAGAGCGCGGGCAAGACCTATGAAATCGGCGGACCGCGGGTCTATTCGATGCGCGAGATCTTCGAAATCGTTCTGCGCGAAACCGGCCGGGACCGCATGCTCGTGCCGGTTCCAGTTAGCCTCGCCAAATTCGAAGCGGCCTTCCTCGGCCTCTTGCCCAAGCCGCTCCTGACGGTCGATCAAGTGAAGCTCCTCGAAAGCGACAATATCTGCGGCCTCGGCGTGCCCGGTCTTGCCGATCTCGGCATCCAGCCGACGCCGCTCGAGGCGCACGCTTCGGCCATCTTGGCGCGCTATCGCCGCCAGGGACGCGACGCCACCGCGACCGCCTGAAATGCTGGCATCATGCCCGCATGGAAGACCCAAAAAGCCTGATCCGCCAGCGCGCCCGCGACCTCGGTTTCGAGGCCGTCGGCTTTGCGCGGGCCGCGGCATCGGCCGCGACCGGCGAGGGCTTGCGCGAGTATCTCGCTGCCGGCCACCAAGGCGACATGGCTTGGATGGCGACGCATGCCGATCGGCGGGGCGATCCGCGCGCGCTCTGGCCGGATGCCAAGAGCGTGGTCGTTTTGGGTGCGAATTACGGACCGCCATCCGATCCACGCGCCTCGCTCGCCGACAAGGATCGCGGCGCGATCTCGGTCTATGCCCAAGGCGCGGACTACCACGATGTCCTCAAGAAACGCCTGCGCATGCTCGCGCGTTGGATGGCCGAGAGTTTCAAAACCGAGGTCAAACTCTTCGTCGATACCGCGCCGGTCATGGAAAAGCCGCTCGGCCAGGCGGCGGGCATCGGCTGGCAAGGCAAGCACACCAATCTGGTCTCGCGGGATTTCGGCTCGTGGCTGTTCTTGGCCGAGGTCTTCACGACCTTGGACCTCGCGCCCGACGAACCCTTGCGCGATCATTGCGGCGTCTGCCAGGCCTGTCACGACATCTGCCCGACCAAGGCCTTCGTCGCGCCCTACAAGATCGACGCCAGGCGCTGCATCTCCTATCTCACCATCGAAGCGAAGCACCAGATTCCGCGCGCGCTCAGGAATGCGATCGGCAATCGCATCTATGGCTGCGACGACTGTCTGGCCGTCTGCCCCTGGAACAAATTCGCCCAAGCCGCGCGCGAAATCGCCTTCAAGCCGCGAGCAGAACTTGCGCGGCCGCGGCTCGGTGACCTCGCTTCGCTCGACGAGCCGGCCTTTCGCAAGATCTTTGCCGGTTCGCCGATCAAACGCGTCGGCCGCGATCGTTTCGTTCGGAATGTCCTGGTCACGATCGGCAATTCCGGCGACGCTACGCTTGCGCCCGCGGCCGAACGCTTGCTCGATGATCCCTCGCCCTTGGTCCGGGGCATGGCGATCTGGGTGCTTGGAGAATTACTGGCGGCCGGTCAATTCACCGCCTTGCGCGCGCGCCGCGAGGCCCAAGAGAGCGATCCCGGCGTCCGCGCCGAATGGTCGGCGACTACCGAGGCTTGACGTCGAGAAGCTCGATGTTGCGCCTCGCGGCCTCGGCCGCCTGGGAGTTCGGTGCGACGCGGATGGTCTCGAGCCAATCCGATCTCGCCGCCCGCTCATTGCCGCCCATGCGATTGATCATGCCGCGTTCGAGCAAACCTTCGGCATGGGAAGGCAGGAGAATGAGGGCGCGCTCGGCGTCCTTGCGCGCACCGGGCAGATCGTCCAATTGCCGGCGCGCCGAGGCACGAAAGACCAGGGCTTCGATCCAATCGGGCGAAATTGCGAGCGCATCGTCGAGATCGGCGCGCGCCTTTTCCAGATTGCCGATCCCCGCAAAGGCCCGCGCGCGGTCGATATAGAGATCGACCATGCCCGGAGCGAGCTTGATCCCGGTCGAAAAGACCGCGACCGCGCGCTCGACATGTCCTGAAAGTAGCCAGGCATTGCCGGCCTGGCCGAGAATCTCGGCCCGCTTCGCCGGCGCATCGCGCAGCATGTCTTCGGCGATCTTTTCCAGTCGGTTGGCGGCCTCGTCGTGAATCCCCTGCGCGCTCAAGGCGAGCGCGGCGCAATGTCGGGCCGGAATGCCGCCGCCACGATCGATCCAGCCGAGCGCGGCTTCGAAGGCTTCCGCCGGGCGGCGCTGGGCCGCGGCGACGCAGTCGCGATAGCTCAGCTCTTGCGTCTGCGCTTGCGCGCCGCCCGCAACGAGGCACGCTGCGGCAAAGAGCCGGACTTGTCGACGGAACGTCATGACCGTAACGTCGCCCGCGCGCAAAGGATTGGCAAGACGATGAACAGGGTCTTCATTTTCGGTCTGGGTTACACGGGCGCGGCGATTGCCCGCCGCCTCAAACTCGCGGGTTGGCATGTCGGCGGGACCGAACGCGAGGCGGGGGCACGGGCGAAGCTCACGGCGGAGGGCATCGAGGTTAGGAATTTCCCGGACGCGGCCGCGGCGCTTGCCGGCGCGACGCATATTCTCTCGACCGCGCAGACGGGCGATGCCGGCGATCCCGTGCTCGCGCGCTATCGCGACGCCATTCTCGCGGCCAAGCCGCGCTGGATCGGCTATCTCTCGACCACCGGCGTCTATGGCGATTCGGGCGGCGCGTGGGTCGACGAAGATACGCCGGTCAACCCGATGCAGGACCGCACGCGCCGGCGCGTCGAGGCGGAATACGCCTGGCGCGCCCTTAGCCCGGCCGCTCACGTCTTTCGCCTCGCCGGCATTTACGGACCGGGTAGAAGCCAATTCGAGGCGTTGCGCGAGGGCAGCGCCCGACGCTACGACAAGCCGGGCCAGGTCTTTTCGCGCATCCATGTCGAAGACATTGCGAGCGTCGTCGCGGCCTCGATGACGCGGCCCAATCCCGGGCGTATCTACAATGTCTGCGACGATGAACCCGCCCCGCCGGCCGAGGTCGTGGCCTATGCCGCCGAACTGATCGGTCTTGCCCCGCCGCCGCTTCTGCCCTTCGAGCCGAGCAAGCTCACGCCCATGGCGGCGAGCTTCTATGCCGAAAACCGGCGCGTGCGGAACGATCGGATCAAGCGCGAACTGGGCGTGAGCCTTCGTTACCCGACCTACCGCGAAGGCCTGACCGCGCTAGCCCGCGCATAATTCGTCGACGGTCGCGAGCAGGCGCGCGATGTCGGCCGGCTCGGATAGGCGGTGATCGCCGTTCTTGATCAATTGCAGCGTCACGTCCTTCGACGCATAGGCGTCGATCAGTTTGAGCGCGTGGCGCCAGGGCACATCGGGGTCCTTCATACCCTGAAGAATGCGCAAGGGCATATCGAGCCGGATAGTCTCGCGCATGACCAGATGGTTGCGGCCATCTTCGATCAATTTCCGCGTGATCGGATAGGGATCGGGATCGTATTGCGAGGGCCTGGCGAATTCGCCGTCGCGCAGGATCGCCTCTTTCACCTCGGGCGAAAATCCCGCCCACATCAAGTCTTCGGTGAAGTCGGGTGCCGGCGCGATGCCGATCAGCGCCTTGATGCGCTCGGGGCGGGCGAGCGCGGCGAGCAGCATGATCCAGCCGCCCATCGACGAGCCGACCAGAACAAGCGGACCGTCGGTCAGCATATCGATGCAGGCGACGGCATCGTCGGCCCAACGCCCAATCGTGCCCTGGCGAAAATCGCCCGAGGACGCGCCATGGCCGAAATAGTCGAAGCGAAGAAAGGCCTGGCCCAGCTCGCGACAATGCTCGTCGAGCGCCGTCGCCTTGGTGCCGGTCATGTCGGACTTGAAGCCGCCCAGAAAGACGACGGTCGGCCCCTTGCCCCTTTGGCGGTGATAGGCGATGGTGGCCCCGTCGGCTCGCGTGAGGATCGAAGGCGCGGTCGAATTTGCGTCGGTCATGGCGTCGAGAACGATCGTCGGAACATGAATTCCAGCGAGACTAGCATTGCCGGCGCTGCCGACGGAACGCGTCCGCCGAAGATTCTTCAGATCCTGCCCGAACTGGTCACCGGCGGCGTCGAGCGCGGCGCGACCGATGTCGCGGCGGCCATCGTCCAGGCCGGCTGGACCTCGCTGATCGTCTCGGCCGGGGGGCCGATGGTGCGCTTGGTCGAGCGCGCCGGCGCCCGGCATATCCAGATGCCGGTCAACAGCAAGAACCCTTTCACCATGCACACCAACATGATCGAGCTGTCGCAGTTGATCGAACGCGAGGGCGTCGACATCGTGCATGCGCGAAGCCGCGCTCCGGCCTGGAGCGCCTATTTCGCCGCCAAGCGCACCGGGCGGATTTTCATGACCACCTATCACGGCACCTACTCGGGTTGGCGCAATCCGATCAAGCGCCGCTACAACGAGGTCATGGCCAAGGGCGAACGCGTGATCGCGATCTCGCATTTCATCGCCGGCCACCTCAAGGAGGTGTATGGCCTCGAAGCGCCGCGCGTCGTCACCATCCCGCGCGGCATCGACACGCGCATCTTCGATCCGCTCGCCGTCTCGGCCGAACGCATGATCAAGCTCGCCCAGACTTGGCGCATTCCGGATGGCGTGCCGGTCGTGATGCTGCCCGGGCGGCTCACGCGTTGGAAGGGCCAGACGGTGCTGATCGAAGCGATCGCGCGTCTCGGACTCAAGGATCTGCGCTGCCTTCTGGTCGGCGACGATCAGGGCCGAGACGGTTTTCGCCGTGAACTCGAAGCGCTGGCGCGCGCGCGCGGCGTGAGCGCCAATGTGCACGTCACCGGCCCGGCGCCCGACATGGCGGCGGCCTACATGCTCTCCGACGTCGTCGTCTCGGCTTCGACCGATGCCGAGGCTTTCGGTCGCGTCGCGGTCGAAGGCCAGGCCATGGGTCGGCCCGTGGTCGCGACCGATCATGGCGGCTCGCGCGAGACCATCCTGCCGGGCGAGACCGGCTGGTTGGTGCCGCCCAAGGACCCGATCGCCCTCGCCGACGCGATCCGTCAGGCACTCGCCCTCACGCCGGCCGAGCGCGAACGCCGCGCGGAGATCGCGCGTCGTCACGTGCTCGCCCATTACACCGTCGAGCGCATGTGCGAAGCGACGCTGCGGGTCTATGCCGACCTTTTGGCGGGGAAGCGGTGAGCGAAAGCATCTTGGTCATTCGCCATGGCGCGCTCGGCGACATTGTCTTGTCTTTCGGCCCCTTCGCCGCGATCCGCCGTCATCATGCCGGCGCGCGCTTGGTCCTTCTGACGACCAGACCTTATGCCGCTTTTTGCCAGGCGAGCGGCCTGTTCGACGAGGTCTGGATCGACGAGCGTCCGCCTTGGTGGCGCATCGATCGAATCCTGGCGCTGCGCCGCAAGCTCCTGGGGGGCGGCTTCAAGCGGGTCTACGACCTCCAAACCTCGGATCGCTCGGGCGCCTATTTCCGGCTTTTCGGCGCCCATCCGCCCGAATGGTCAGGGATCGCGCGCGGCTGCTCGCATCCTCATGCCAATCCGCGCCGCGACTTCATGCACACGGTCGAGCGCCAGGCCGAGCAGCTGCGCATGGCCGGCATCACGGACGCGCCGGCGACCGATCTCTCTTGGGTCAAGACCGACGTCGCGCGTTACGCCTTGCCGACGCCTTACGCGCTTTTGGTGCCTGGGGGTTCGAAGCATCGCCCGGAGAAGCGCTGGCCGGTCGCGCGCTATGCCGAGTTTGCGGCCGGTCTCAAGGCGCTGGGCCTTACGCCGGTTGTCCTCGGCGGGCCCGACGAGGCGGGGATCGCCGACGCCATTCCGGGTGCTCGCGATCTGACCGGCCAGACGAGTTTCGAAGACATCGTCGTTCTTGCCCGCGGCGCGGCGCTTGCGGTCGGCAACGACACCGGCCCGATGCATTTGATCGCCGCTTCCGGCTGCAAGTCGGCGGTGTTGTTCTCGCAGGCCTCCGACCCCGCGCTCTGCGCGCCGCGCGGACGTGACGTTAGGGTCTTGAGGCAAGCGTCGCTTGAAAGCCTTCGCCCGGCCCAGGTGCTTGATCGACTTGATCGGTCATAGCCCGTAACAGTCGCTTAAGAGATTATTATTGCGACTAGTATAAGAATCCTATATTGATCGTATTGATATAGGGACTCTTGGGAGATCAGGAGATGTTTTTTCGTGCTTCGCGGCAACGCGGGAATGCGGTACGGCCTTTCGCCGCTTCGCGCGACTTTTGCTCCATCGTGCAAGGTCTCGCTTTGATTTTCCTCTGGGGCGCCGGCGCAAACGCACAGCCAAGAGATGAGTCGATCAGGATTTACGGCGATGTCATTAGGACCGGATCAAGCGGGCCAATTCGGGATGTCCAGGTGTCGTTGATTATCGAGGGGAATGATCAAGGCGGGCTTCCCGAGGAAGTACCGACAAGTGTTAGTACCGGTAAAAATAAGACCGCCTACCTGAAAGATCTCGAATTCGCTTCGAAATATGTCGGACGGCGAGTCACGCCCGAAGCCAGGCATGATCAATTGGTGCAGACATCGGCTCAAACCAAGCTCATCGAAAAAGGCGATTTCCGGAAGGAGATTGCAGTAAGCCTGAATACGCGGGAAAACGTCGCCTATCAAAAGAACGAGAGGGCAGACAAGATCGTCAGGGGCATCATTGGCGACAGGAATGCGACCCTACTGCAAGACGACTCGCGACAGAAATTGCGCGATGCATTGGATCTGTTCAAGCAGGCACAAGACCTTCGGCCAAGCCCGCACTATTTCGTAAAACAATTCGAATCCGGAATCTCGATTGAAAGGGTGTCCGACAAACTCTTACCCGATCATGAATTTGTTTCTTGGATCAATATCGAAAGCAGTCCCAATTTTTCCCGACTTAGCGATAGCGACAGACAATCGATCTATCTGAGGGTAGGGCGAGAATTGATCAGTTTGGACGCCAAGCCGGACAACACTCGGTACGGACTGCTATTCGATTTGGCGACGAATAAACTCGATCAAGCGATCATCCTCAAGACCAGTGATTTCGAAGCGTATCAGGCCAAGGCTCAGTTGCAGAAGAAATATGGCCATCCCTTGGACGCGATCACGACGCTCAAGAGATATGCCGAGGCCAATCCAAAGGCGCCGTCGGAGAGAGCGGCAAAGATCACCTTGACGCTATGGCTTAATTTGGTCGAGCAGATCACCGGTTATCCGAATCCGGCCTCAGCCGAAGAATATGTCAAGAACGTGCGTGCTTCGCCCGGCTACGTCGAACTTTGGCGCGATCTCGGCGTGGCGCTGACGAACAATTTGGCGTTCTTCAGTCCGCGCTTAACCGAAGAAAGCAAGAGGCTCTATGGCGCCTATGTGCGCAGCAGGACGATCCTCGACATCAAATGAGCTTGAAGCCGCGCCGAGGACGGCCGGTTACGGGCCCGACCCGGCCGCTTGACTCCTTGGCCTAAGGCCCTACTTTCGCGGCCCTGAACCGAGGACTTCATGGTCGCGATCACGCTGCCGGACGGCTCCGTCCGCAATTTTCCTGGACCGGTGACGGGCGCGGAACTCGCGGCCTCGATCGGCCCAGGCTTGGCCAAGGCCGCCCTGGCGCTTCGTCTCGACGGCAAGGAAGTCGATCTGGCGACCAAGGTCGAGAAGGACGCCAAGGCCGCGCTGGTCACGGAGAAGGACGACTACGCGCTCGAGCTTCTGCGTCATGACTGCGCGCATGTCCTGGCCGAGGCCGCGAAGGAGCTTTATCCCGATCTCCAGGTGACCATCGGTCCCGCGATCGAGGACGGTTTCTATTACGACTTTTCGCGCAAGACGCCGTTCACGCCCGAGGATCTGGTCGCGCTCGAGAAGCGCATGCATGAGATCGTCGACCGCAATGAAGCCATCGCGCGGGAAGAGTGGTCGCGCGACAAGGCCGTCGCCTATTTCAAGTCGATCGGAGAACACTACAAGGCCGAGATCATCGCCGGCATTCCGAGCGGCGAGGCGGTCGGGCTTTATCGCCAGGGCGGCTTCATCGATCTTTGCCGCGGGCCGCATCTGCCTTCGACCGGCAAGCTCGGCCATGCTTTCAAGCTGATGAAAATCGCCGGCGCCTATTGGCGGGGCGATTCTCGGAACGAGATGCTCCAGCGCGTCTACGGCACCTGCTGGCGGAACGACAAGGAGCTCAAGGCTTATCTGACGCGCCTCGAGGAAGCGGAGAAGCGCGATCACCGGCGCATCGGCAAGGAACTCGACCTCTTCCACATCCAGGAAGAGGCGCCCGGCATGGTGTTCTGGCACCCCAAAGGCTGGACGCTCTTTCGCACCCTCGAAGCCTATATCCGCCGCAAGCTCGAAGGCGTCGGCTATGTCGAGGTCAAGACGCCGCAGCTCCTCGACCGCAAACTCTGGGAGATGTCGGGGCATTGGGAGAATTTCCGCGACAAGATGTTCACGAGCGAGTCGGATGAGCGTATCTACGCCCTCAAGCCGATGAACTGTCCGGGCGCGGTGCAAATTTTTCGCCAAGGCCTCAAGAGCTATCGCGACCTGCCGCTCCGCATGGCTGAATTCGGCAACTGCCATCGTTACGAGCCTTCGGGCGCGCTGCACGGCTTGATGCGCGTGCGCGGCTTTACCCAAGACGACGCCCATATTTTCTGCACCCCCGAACAGATGACCGCCGAAGGCGCGGCCTTCTGCTCGCTGCTTCGCGGCATCTATGCCGATTTCGGCTTTACCGACGTGCGGGTGAAATTCGCCGATCGTCCCGTTGTGCGAGCGGGTACCGACGCAGTCTGGGACCGCGCCGAAAAGGCGTTGATGGACGCCGTGCGCGCCTCCAACCTCGACGTCACGGTCAACCCGGGCGAGGGCGCTTTCTACGGTCCGAAGCTCGAATTCGTGCTGCGCGATGCCATCGGCCGCGACTGGCAATGCGGTACGCTGCAGGTCGATTTCGTCCTGCCCGAGCGCCTCGATGCCGAGTATGTCGGCGAGGATGGCCAGCGCCATCGTCCGGTCATGCTGCATCGGGCCATCTTTGGCTCGCTTGAGCGCTTCATCGGCATCCTGATCGAGGAGTTTTCGGGCAAGTTCCCGCTCTGGCTCGCGCCGACCCAGGCGGCCGTCGCCTCGATCGTTTCGGACGCCAACGATTATGCGCTCGAAGTCCAGGCCGCGCTCAAGGCCGCTGGCCTCCGCGTCGCGCTCGACATCAGGAACGAAAAGATCAATTTCAAGGTGCGGGAGCTGAGTCTCGCGAAAATCCCGGCCATCCTTGCGGTCGGCAAACGCGAGGCCGAGATGCGCTCGGTATCGATCCGGCGGCTTGGCTCGAGTGACAGTCAGGTTGTCGCCTTGGCCGAGGCGGTCGAGGTCCTGAAAAAAGAGGCCGTTGTCCCGGGCGCCCCGCCCGGTGTAACTTAGCGCCTCGTTTCCTGAGCCCAGGAACGCATTGCGCAACGGCCCCGGCGCAGGACGGGGTCAGATGGAAGGAGTTTGTTCATCGCCAGGCCAAGTTTCGCTCCGCCGCCGCCCAAGAATGATGGGCCGCGCGTCAATCACGAGATCCACGCTCGTGAAATCCGGGTCATCGACTATGACGGCGCCATGTTGGGCGTCATGACTGTCCGCGACGCCATGAGGCGCGCGGAAGAAGTCGGACTCGATTTGGTCGAGATTTCTCCGACGGCGGTGCCGCCGGTCTGCAAAGTCCTCGACTACGGCAAGTTCAAATACGAAAGCCAGAAGAAGGCCGCCGCCGCCCGCAAAAAGCAGCGCGTCATCGAGGTCAAGGAGATCAAGATGCGCCCGGGCATCGATACGCACGACTTCGACGTCAAGATGCGCCAGATCAAGAGCTTTCTGACCGAAGGCGACAAGGTCAAGGTGACCATGCGCTTCCGCGGGCGCGAGATGGTGCACCAGGAACTCGGCATGGAGGTCCTTGATCGGGTCAAGGCCGATGTCAACGATCTCGCCAAGGTCGAACAGACGCCCCGTCTCGAAGGTCGCCAGATGAGCATGGTGATCGCGCCCAAATAGGCGCGGTCCCGCTCAGCTCTTCTTGCGCTTCAAATACCAGGCAGCGATCTGAGAGGCGATGCCGACCGGCATGGCGATGGCCGTGATCGTGATGCCGAATTGCAAGAGAGCGGCGTCCGCTCCCTGAAGACCGAGAAAGACGAGCGCGAGTCCGATCGCGGCGAGCAAGAAGCAGCCGATGTCGAGCCAAGACAGATACTTGACGATGCGCGGGTCGATGTTGGTCGGCATTGGATTTCGAATGGACTAGAGCGGGGCGGACACTAACAGCCTTGAGCCGCGAGGCAAGTGCTTTTAGCCGGCGGCGGCAAGGATCGCCGGGACCGACAGGCCGTGCTCGGCTAGGATGTCCTCGTGGCTGCCGTAGCAATGGACGAATTCGTCTTTCAGGGTGAAGACCTTGAGGTCGCAATTCGCCTTGCGGTCCCAGGCGATTTCCTTGACCGCGCTGGCCAACCCGCCGGCCGGGGCGTTCTCCTCGACCACCAGGACTTGGCGATGCGTCCTGAGAAGCTCGGCGATGCCTTCGCGGTCGAGCGGCTTGACCGTCGGACAGCCGACGAGGGAGACGGAGCGCCCTCTGGCCGCGAGGCCGTCCGCCACTTTGACGGCCAAGCCGAGCACGACGCCGTAGGACAAGACCGCGACGTCATGCCCGCGCCGGAGGTAGCGGAGCTTGCCGAAGCGGAAAGGTTCGGCGCCCTTGGTAATGTCCGGCTCGCCCGCCTTGCCGAAACGAAGATAGACCGGTCCGGCTTGACCCTCTGGTCGACCGACGATCCATTCGGTGATCGCCGTCGCCTCGCTCGGGTCGCAGGGCGCGAGCACCGTCATGTTGGGCATCGAGGAAGCGATGGTGACGTCCTCTTGCGCGTAATGCGTGCCGCCGAGGGTCGAATAGATCACGCCGCCGCCGATGCCGACGACGGTCACCGGCAAATTCTGATAGCAAAGATCGTCGCGCACGAACTCATAGGGCCGGTAGAGCGCGAAAGTCGCGATGGTGTAGGCGAAGGGTCGCATGCCGCGAAGCGCCAGGCCCGCGCAGATGCCGATCATGCTCTGTTCGGCAACGCCGACATTGATGAAGCGCTCGGGAAATTCCTCGCGGAACTTGGCCATCGGGCCGGCGGGCGAAATATCGGCGACGACGATGCAGATGCGCTCGTCCTTGCGCGCGGCGTCGTAGATGACCTCGGCAAATTTGTTCCTCACGACGTCACCGTTTCCAGGATTTCGAGCGCCTTGGCGTATTCCTCCTTGCTCGGCGCGCGGTAATGCCAGATCGGCACGCTTTCCATGAATTTGACGCCGCGTCCCTTGACCGTCTTGGCGATCACCATGAGCGGCCGGCCGCCCTTGCGCCCGGTGACGGCGCGGAAGACTTGGCCGCTGTCATGACCATTGATCTCGGCGACTTCCCAACCGAAGGCCTCGAATTTCGGCGCCAGGGGATAAAAGGGCGGATGGGTCTCGCTGGTCCGACCGAGGCTTTGGAAGTCGTTGCTGTCGATGAAGGCGATGAGGTTGTCGAGCTTGAGGGTCGGCGCCATCAGTACCGATTCCCAGGTCGAGCCTTCCTGCACCTCGCCGTCCGAAAGGACGGTGTAGACGCGCGCGGCCTCGCCGCCCTTCAGCGCTTTGTTCCGTTCGGCGACCGCCATGCCGACCGCCATGCCGAGGCCGTGGCCGAGACTGCCGGTCGCCGCGGCGATGCCCGGATTGCCGTAGTCGGGATGCGCGCCCAGAAGGCCGTCCTTGGTGCAATAGCGCTCGAGCTCGGCCGTCGCCAGGATGCCGAAGGCCTCGAGCATGACGTATTGCGCCATGCAGCCATGGCCCTTGGACATCAGAAAGATATCGCTAGAGCCACCTTTGGCGTCCTTGCGCATCAGGCCGGAATAAATGCAGTCGACGATTTCCATGCAGGAATAGGCGGGCGCGATGTGCAACGCCGAGACCCTTTGGGAAATGTCGAGAATGCGCCGACGATAGGCGCGACAGCGGGTCTTCGCGGCTTCGGTATCGAAATCGTTAGGGATGTTGCGCAAGGCGAAACTCATGACCGACCGATTCGCCGAAAAGCATAGCACTGCCTTGGGCGCCTGCCACGGCGAAGTTCAAGTCAGTGGCGCCTCTCCCTGGCGAGACGCGCTTCGAGGCGCTGGCTCCAGATCGAAAGACCGAAACAGGCGAACCAGAAGATCGCGCCGGCGAAGACATAGGCCTCCATGGTCAGACCGACCCATTTGGGATCGGCGAGCGCGGC
>Ga0194120_10006244_pt1 | contig 16955 bp, 17 predicted proteins | sample TA2MahCa65mmetaG_FD_148642 | JGI IMG/M metagenome (GOLD analysis project Ga0194120, IMG submission 148642) | Freshwater microbial communities from Lake Tanganyika, Tanzania - TA2015019 Mahale Deep Cast 65m | ecosystem: Environmental > Aquatic > Freshwater > Lake | place: Tanzania: Lake...
AATCAACCTCGCTCGCCACGAATTCCATGGCGACTGGAACTACACCATAACGCCAAAGTCATCGTAAGACAGAGCGATTGTTCTCTAACGAGCCCTTAGCTCGAAAATGGGGCAAAGTTCAGCCTAACACAGGACTGGATACTGGATACATTATAAGTTAATCCGCGCTTCCAAGGCCCTGGTCGCACCGTGAATGCGCATGGTCCGTTCATTCGCGCTGCCGATCTCTCGGCAGATTGCCGAGGGGTTCAGACCGAGGCCTGATTGAATTCGTCGAGCAGGGCGGCGATGCGGTTGTCGTCCGACTGCTGCATGATTTCACGCGCGCGCTTGGCGGCGGACTTGGTGTCCAGATGGCGCACCCGGCGCTTGACCCGCGGCAGATTGGCCGGACCCATCGACAGCTCGCGTACGCCGAGGCCGAGCAGCAACGCGGTGAAGCGAGGATCGCCGGCGATCTCGCCGCACACGCTGACAGGGATGCGCGCGCGCGCGGCCGCCTCGACCGAGAACTGGACGAGATGGAGCACCGCTGGATGCAGGGGGTTGTAGAGATCGGCGACCTGCTCATCGCCACGATCGATCGCCAGCGTGTATTGCGTCAGGTCGTTGGTGCCGAGCGCGAAGAAGTCCGACACGCGCGCGAGCGCATCGGCGGCCAGCGCGGCGCCCGGCACCTCTATCATGATGCCGAGTGGCGGCAGAGGATCGGCGATCTCGACACCGCGCCGCACGAGCCGCCGCGCGACCTGGCCCAGAATGTGGCGCACCGCCTGAACCTGCGTCACGCTCGAGATCATCGGCAGGAGAATGCGGACTGGGCCGCGCGCGCTCGCGCGCAGCATGGCGGCAAGCTGCGTTTCGAGCAACGCCGGCTGGCGCAGGCTGAGGCGAATGGCCCGCAAGCCGAGCGCCGGGTTGGCGCCCGCGGTGGCACGGTCGCCCAGCGCATCGGTCAGTTTGTCGCCGCCGACGTCGAGCGTGCGCACGGTGACGGTTCGCCCGTCCATGCCGCCGACCATTTCGGTCAGCATCGCCGCCTGCTCGTCCTCGCCGGGAACATCCTTGCGGTTCATGAACAGGAACTCGGTGCGCAGCAGGCCGACGCCTTCCGCGCCGGCGGCGCGCGCCGGCTCGATCTCGCGCGGCAGATCGACATTGGCCATCAGCGTTACGCGCGTTCCGTCACGGGTGACCGCCGGCAGGCTCGCGAGCCCTGCGAGCTTGGTCTTCTCATGCTGGATCGCGGCGAGCCGTTTGCGGTAGCGCGCCAGCGTCTGGCGTGACGGTTCGACGATCACCCGGCCGGCGTCGCCGTCGACGATCACGGTCGTACCGGTCTTGATGTCCTCGAGCAGCCCAGCCAATCCCAGCACGGCAGGCAGACCGAGCGAGCGCGCCATGATGGCGGTGTGGCTCTCCGCGCCGCCCAGGACGGTGGCGAAGCCCGCGATGCGACGCGGATCCATCAACGCGGCGTCGGCCGGGCTGATCTCCTCGGCCAGCACCACGGAGCCTTCGGGAAGCATCGAGAAGGCCTGATAGGGGGTCTTGGTCAAGTGCCGGATCAGCCGGGTGCCGACTTCGCGGACATCCTGGGCGCGCGCGGCGAAATAGGTGTCGTCCAGATCGGCGAAGCTCTGCGCGAGCGCGGAAATCTCGTGCTGAACCGCGGCCTCGGCGTTGCTGCCATGGGCGATGCGCTGCTCGACGCCGCGCATCAGGCGCGAGCCGGACAGCATCTGCAGATGGGCGTCGAGCAGATAGCCCATCTCCTCGGCCACCGTGCCGCCCTGGGCATCGACCTTGCGGCGCAGCTTCTGAACCTGGCGGCGCGCGCGCTCGGCCGCCTCGTTGAAGCGCTTGATCTCGTCCTCGATGGCGCCTTTGGCGACTGTGTATTCGGGCACCTGGACGGCGCCGCTTTCGCTGACGGCGGCAGGGCCGATCGCGATGCCCGGCGCAACGCCAAGTCCGACGAGCTCCCGCTCGCGCCGCGCCGGGCGCTTGTCGCCCGCCTTAGTCTTCATCGAATTTTCTCTCGATCAGCGCGGCCAGCGCTGCGACCGCACTCTCGGCGCCGGGCCCCGTGGCGCGCAGCTCGAGGCTGCAGCCCGGGCCGGACGCCAGCATCATCAGTCCCATGATCGACAGGCCGGACACCACGGCGTCGCGCTTGGCGACGGAGATGTCTGCCGCGAACGTGCCGGCGAGCTTGACAAAGCGCGCCGCGGCGCGTGCATGCAGCCCTTTGCGGTTGGTAATGGTGACGTGCCGCGAGGCCATGGGCGTATCGCTGGGCGATTGACCCGGCGCGTCGGTCCCGGGCGGGACCCGACCGTCATTCATGTCTGCTTGCCGTCGAGCACCTGCGAGGCAATGTGGATGTACTTGCGGCCGGCATCCTGCGCGCTGGCCGCAGCCTCAGCGAGAGTTTCGGTTTGCCGTACGCTGGCCAGCTTGATCAGCATCGGCAGATTGACGCCGGCAATGACCTCGACCTTCGCCTTGTCCATGATCGAGATGGCAAGGTTCGACGGGGTTCCGCCGAACATGTCGGTCAGAACCACGACCCCCTTGCCGGTATCCATGCTCGCCACGCTGTCGAGGATCTCGCGCCGGCGCTGCTCCATGTCGTCCTCGGGCCCGATGCACACCGAAGCCACCTTCGACTGCGGGCCGACGACGTGCTCGAGGGCGGCCACCAACTCGCGTGCCAGATTGCCATGCGTGACCAGGACCATGCCGATCAACGATGTGTCGTCGGAAGGCGACTTGCGGCCAGCTTGATCACCGCCGACTTGAACTCCGCTTGGCGCCGCCTGCCGTGCCGTCATGACGGCGAGCGCTCCATGTCGCGGTGGTGCACGCTGACCTGATGTCCCTGTTCGCCGAGCCAGCGCGCCAGCTCCTCGGCGACGAAGACAGAGCGGTGTCGGCCGCCCGTGCAGCCGATCGCCACGGTCAGATAGCTCTTGCCCTCGCTGTAGTAGCGCGGCAGCAAAGGCGCCAGCAGTCGCGTGAGGTTGTCGAGGAATGGCTTGAAGTCGTCGTCGCTCGAGACGCGGGCACCGACACGCGGGTCGCGGCCGTCGAGCGGACGGAGGAGCGGGTCATAGTGCGGGTTCTCGAGGAAGCGCACGTCGAACACGAGATCGGCCTCGCGCGGCAGGCCGTGACGATAGGAGAACGACAGCACGGTGAGGACCACGCTTTGGCGCCGCTCGAGCGCCAGCCGGTTGCGCAGCTCGCGCCGGAGGTCGGCAGCCGACAGCGCTGTCGTATCGATGATGTCGTCTGCTTGTTCGCGCACCGGACCCATCAGCTGACGCTCGCGGTCGATGCCGTCGCCGACCGGCCGGTCGAGCGCCAGGGGATGGCGCCGGCGCGTTTCGGTAAAACGGCGCGCGAGCACCTCCGAATCGCAGTCGAGGAACAGAATTGTTGCATCGAGATCAGGCCGCGCGCGCAGGCGCTCCAGCTCGCCGATCAGCGCCTCGCTGTCGAAGCCGCGAGTCCGAAAGTCGAGCCCGATCGCGATCGGCCGCTGCGGTCGCGGATCGAGCAGGCGCTCGACGAGCGGCAGCGGGAGATTGTCGACCGCCTCGTAGCCGAGGTCCTCGAGTACTTTGAGGCAGGATGTTCGGCCGGCGCCCGACAGCCCGGTCACCAGGACGACGCGCAGAGTCGTGCCTCCGTCGCCGCTCGGCGACGTCTCGCTGACTCCCCGCGTCTCGACCTTTGAATCGACCTTCATATTTTCTGCATTATCCTCCCGTCGCCGCTTGCACGGCAAGGCGAACCTTGGCGACGGCCGAAGCCTCGAACGGCGCCAGGCGGATAAGGGGGAGTTCGACCCCGGCGACCGTGCAGGTCAAAGCCTCGGGCAGGCGGTCGATCTCCGTCGGGGCCACCAGATCGACGACGAGCGAAACGCACGCCCGCGCTACGTGCGGTACGCTCACGATGCCGATGCCGCGCACTTCGAGCCGGCCGGCAATCTCAGCCGGAGCCGTGGCGGTCACTCGTCCTGCCTCGGTTTCAATCATGGTTCGATCGTCGGCGACCAACCGCCAACCCTGGTCGATCAGGCGCAATGCCAGATCGGATTTGCCGCTGCCTGGCGCGCCACGCAGCAGCACGGCCGGGCCTCCGCCCGGCGCCGCGATGCAAGTGGCGTGGATCGTCGCCATTGCGCAAGCCTGGGCCGCAGCGCGGCGAGGTGTCAATTATCCCGTCAGGTGGGCGCGTTAACGTGCGGAGTCAATCCCGCAACCTGGCCCGCGAACCTGCCGGCCTCGGTGGGTAGCTCAAGCCATGGGCAGCCGCACGATGAACCGAGCGCCTGCAATACCGCCATCCGGACGCGTCCGGTTCTCGGCTCTGATCGTGCCGCCATGGGCCTCGACGATCTGCTTGGAGATCGACAGGCCCAGACCGGAGTGGGTGCCGAACTTCTCGCCCTTCGGCCGTTCGGTGTAGAAGCGCTCGAAGATCGCCCGAAATTTGCCCTCCGGAAGTCCCGGCCCCTCGTCCTCGACGACGATCGTCACCACCCCGTCCTGTGCGGTCAGTCCGAGACGGATCGTCCCGTCGGGCGGGCTGAACGAGACGGCATTGGCGATCAGGTTGCGAAATACTTGGGCAAGGCGCCCTTCGAGACCGGGTATTTCGCTGCGGATGCCTGGCGCCGCGTCGAACACCAGCTTGGGTGCGCGCGGGTCGCTGCGCGTCGCGTTGTGCATCTCCACGAAGGTCCGGAGCATTTCGGCGATGTCGACCGGCTCGGTCTCCTCACGCGACAATTCGGCGTCGAGGCGCGACGCATCCGAGATGTCCGAGATCAGACGGTCGAGCCGCCGGACGTCGTCTGCGACAATGGCAAGCAGTTTGCGCTGCTGCGCGGGATCCTCGACGCGTTGCACCGTCTCGACCGCGCTTCTGAGAGAGGTCAGCGGGTTCTTGATCTCGTGGGCTACGTCGGCGGCAAAGTGCTCGATCGCATCGAGTCGCCGCCACAGAGCCTCCGTCATCTCACGGAGCGCGCCGGAGAGGTCGCCGATCTCATCATCGCGCCGCGACAGATCCGGAATGACGAGATTGCGTCCATGACCGTGACGCACGCGATCTGCGGCGTCGGACAGGCGCCGGATGGGGCGCGCGATCGTGCCCGCGAGATAGATGGACAACAGGACCGTGATGGCGCAGGCAACTGCGAACAGCAGTAGAATGTTGAGCCGCACGCCGCGCATCGCCTCGTCGATCTCGACGCCGTCCGCCGTCAGCAGCAGTCCGCCCAGCACCTGGCGGTAGCGTTGCACGGGCATGCTGACCGATAAGACCAGATCGTCATCGGTGGTGATGCGCACGGAACGCGCCGCTTCGCCGCCGAGAGCGCGCCGAACCTCCTCGAAGTCGGCCGCGGTTGGGTGGGAAGGCTCGCGATAGGGCAGGAACGTGTCGCGCCTTGGAAGGCGGTTGAAGATCCAGTCATAGGCCGTGTTGAGCCACGCCATCCAGTCCGCGCTGGTGCGCGGCGGCGGCAGCGCCTGGACCTGCACCGATCCGCCCGGACCGACCAGCACGCGGCTGTCGACGATCAAAGTGCCGCCGGGCTCGAACAGGCGTGCCCTGACGCGGCCCAATCCAACCAGACGACGGATGATCTGGCGCGCGGGCTCGACCGCCAAGCGCGCCGTCTGCGTCTCCGGGCTCTGACTATCGCCGATGTTGTCCTGCGGTTCGACGGCTCCTTCGGCGAGCGCGCCGGCGAAGAGCTCCGCTTGCGTGCGCAGATTTCCCAGCTCGGTCGTGATCAGGCGGCGATGATACTCGTCGAGATAGAGCTGGCCGCCGAACAGGATGGCGAGCGCGAAGAGATTGACGACGAGAATCCGTCGCGTGAGCGGGGAGAGGCGCCGCCGCCGTCGGAGCGCGCGGGGGTGAGCGCCGTCAAGGTCGCGCGGGTCGGCGCGCAGCTCACGACCGATCAGATTCCTAGCGCGACGATCGGAAGCCATGATGCGCGTCGCTCGGGCGGGCTCGAACGGCCGCCAATTGACCCGCAGCGCTCGATGCGGTCGCGCCGGTTCGGCTCAAGCTTCCTTGTAGCGATAGCCGACGCCGTAGAGGGTTTCGATCTGATTGAAGTCGGAATCGACGGATTTGAGCTTCTTGCGCAGCCGCTTGATGTGGCTGTCGATCGTGCGATCGTCGACATAGATCGATTCGCCGTAGGCGGCATCCATCAGCTGATCGCGATTCTTGACGTGACCCGGCCTGCTCGCCAGCGCCTTGAGTATGAGGAACTCGGTCACCGTCAGCGCGACCTGCTCGCCTTTCCAGGAGCAGGCATGGCGGCCGGGGTCGAGCACCAGATCGCCGCGCACGACCGCGGCTTCGCCCGATCCGTCGGCCTGATCGCGCGCCAGGTCCTGGCGCCGCAACAGCGCCCGAATCCGCTCGATCAGCAGACGCTGGGAGAACGGCTTGGTGATGTAATCGTCCGCGCCCATGCGCAGGCCCACCACCTCGTCGACCTCGGTGTCCTTCGAGGTCAGGAAGATCACGGGCATGCGGCTCGACTTGCGGAGACGACTCAGCAGCTCCATGCCGTCCAGCCGGGGCATCTTGATGTCGAGAACAGCGAGGTCCACCGGCCGCTGCGTCAGGCCGCGCAGGGCCTCGTCGCCGTCGGTATAGGTACGCACTTCGAAGCCTTCCGCTTCGAGCGCCATCGAAACCGACGTCAATATGTTCTGGTCGTCGTCGACAAGCGCGATGATGTGGTGCACGCGGGTGGTTCCTGGCAAGCTGCAACGAGGCTGTCCTATACATATAGGCAGGCCAATGGGGCAAGATTGGGGCGCCCTCGCGGTCACATTCTGGCAGAAAGCCCCGAAAGGCACGAGAGTCCCCCGCAACCGGCCGCCCCGCGATTCCCTTGAGGGCCGGGCCGGTCCGGCGCTATGTTCCGTGGTCGCCACGGGCACACCAGGGGCAGGGAGATCGGATATGACGGCACTCGCGCACGGCAAGCAGGATATGGCCCTCCCCTTGAGCCGGCGCATGCCCACAGCTCTGGCGGCCATATTCTTGGGCACATTCCTCATACTCGGGGTCGGTCTGGTCCAGATCGAGGCCGTGCACAATGCCGCGCACGACGCGCGGCACGGCATCTCGTTCCCCTGCCACTAGTTCCGCCGTCGGCCGGATCGTCGGCGCTCCCGGCGCCATGAACCTGTTTCAGCGCACCTTCTTTGCCGCCATCCTGGCCGGGCTGATCGCGGGACTGTTTCTTGCGGTCGTCCAGGGCCTGACCGTGGTGCCGTTGATCATTCAGGCGGAGGAATTCGAACAGGCGGCCGAACAGAGCAAAGCCCAAGCTGCCGGCCAGGGTGCGGCCCAGTCGCAACAGCATGCAGCTCATGCGCACGCATCCGACCAGGCCTGGGCGCCGGAAGACGGGATGGAGCGCACGCTTTACACCATGCTCTTCGACGTGCTCGCCGGGGTCGGCTTCGGGCTGCTCTTGGCAGGCGGCTACGCGCTGCGCGGCAGCGTCGACCTCAAGCAGGGCCTGCTCTGGGGTGTGTGCGGCTTCATCGCGTTCAGCCTATCGCCTGCCCTCGGTCTGCCGCCCGAATTGCCAGGTACAGAATCGGCCGGTTTGGCGGCTCGCCAAACCTGGTGGCTCGCGACCGTGGTGCTGACCGGCGCAGGTCTCGCGCTCATCGCTCTTGTGCCGCGCTGGGTGGCGAAACTCGCCGGCCTCCTGCTGCTCGCCGTACCTCACGTCATTGGGGCGCCTCATCTGGCCGAGGCCGGGGCCGCCGCTCCGGCCGAGCTGCAGCGGCAGTTCATCGTGACGACGCTGGCGGCGAATGCCCTGTTCTGGCTGGTTCTGGGTGCGGCGAGCGGCTACTTCTTCAAGCGCTTCGGGCCAGCCGACGTCGGGGCGTGACCGGTTCATGTCCGCCCCCTCGGCTCCACCTGCTTCCGTCGCGAGCGGGCCGCCGCCTGGAGTCCAGATCCGTCGGCTGATCCGCGCCGCCGACCGGGCGGCGCTGGCAACGCTGGCGCGCAGCGAGGCAGGCGTGACCGACGGTGCGCCCTATGTGTCGTTGGTGCTGGCGGCCTGCGATCACGACGCGTCACCGATCCTGCTGATCTCAATGCTGGCGGATCATACGCGCAACATCGTGGCGGACGATCGGGTGTCCCTGCTGTTCGACGGCACCGCGGGCCTGGCGGAACCACTGACCGGCGCGCGCGCCACGGTGCAGGGTCGCGCGCGGCGCAGCGAGGAACCACGTCATCGCGCGCGCTATCTGGCCCGGCACCCGTCAGCCGCCATGTATGCCGGGTTTCGCGACTTCGGGTTTTATCGCGTCGAAATCGAGCGCGCGCATTTGGTCGCGGGGTTCGGACGCATCCACTGGGTCGAGGCGACCCAGGTGGTGCAACCCTCGCCTGAAGCGCTGATCGGGCGCGAGAGCGACATCGTCGAGCACATGAACACTGATCACGCCGACGCCGTCGATCTGTATGCCAGCGCGCTGCTCGGTCGGGCCGGTGCCGGCTGGCGTATGACTGGCGTCGATACGGAAGGGGCCGACCTGCGCCGCGAAGGCGAGACCGCACGCCTCGAGTTCGCCCGTCCGGTCGAGGATGCGGAGGCAGCCCGCGCCGAACTGGTCTGCCTGGTGCGCGTGGCGCGCAACAAGGCCGGCGCGTGACGGAATTGGGCCAAGAATAGGCCTTTTGCGCCCAGCTGCCGGCATCGGGGCGGAGCAGTTGAATTGGGCGGAAGGCGCGGCTATGTATCGATTCCCGGCAATTCTTCAACTCTAAGGCCGGCGGAGCTCGCTCCCGACAAGGCCATCGTTCCGGAGGAACCACATTGCCCAGTCCTCGACCCGTCGTCAGCCGCTATGGCGTTGAAAATCATGGTCTTGTGAATCTTCGCGCGGCTCATTGGAATGGCAGCATCCCGTTTCTCTATGAAGAAGCAATTCGACGCGGCGAGGGCCTGTTGGGCGATGGCGGCGCGCTGGTGGTCACCACGGGCAAGCACACGGGCCGTTCTCCCAAGGACAAGTTCATTGTAAATGAACCGTCGTCGAGCGCGGACATCTGGTGGGGCGACGTCAACCGCAAATTCAGCCAGGAGCGCTTCGATTCGATGCATCGGCGGATGCTGGCCTACTATCAGGGCCGCGACGCTTTTGTGCTCGACAGCTTCGCCGGTGCCGATCCGGACTATCGTCTGCGCGTGCGCGTCGTCACCGAGACCGCGTGGCAGAGCCTGTTCGCGCGCAACATGTTCATCCGCCCGACGGTGGACGAACTGAAGGACTTCGAACCCGAATTCACCATTCTGCACGCGCCGGGACTGCAGGCCGACCCCAAGCTCGATGGTACCAATTCCGAAACCTTCATTCTCATCGACTTCGCGAAGAAGCTGGTGCTGATCGGCGGTTCGTCCTACGCCGGCGAAATCAAGAAGTCGGTTTTCACCCTGATGAACTACCTGATGCCCGGCCGCGGCGTATTGTCCATGCATTGCTCGGCCAACATCGGGAAGAAGGGCGATACGGCGATCTTTTTCGGGCTGTCCGGCACCGGCAAGACGACGCTGTCGGCGGACAGCACGCGCACCTTGATCGGCGACGATGAGCACGGCTGGTCCGACAACGGCATCTTCAACTTCGAAGGCGGCTGCTATGCCAAGGTCATCAAGCTGTCGCGCGAGGCTGAACCGGAGATCTTTGCGACCACCGAGCGGTTCGGAACTGTGCTCGAGAACGTCGTGATGGACGCCGACCTGCGCACCTTCGACTTCGACAGCGCCAAGCTGACCGAGAACACAAGGGCCTCCTATCCGCTCTCCTACATTCCCAATGTCAGCGTCTCTGGACGCGGCGGGCATCCCGACAACATCATCATGCTGACGGCTGATGCTTTCGGCGTGCTGCCGCCCATCAGCCGGTTGACTGCCGACCAGGCGATGTACCATTTCCTGTCCGGCTATACGGCGCGTGTGGCCGGAACCGAGAAAGGACTGGGCAAGGAGCCGCAGGCGACATTCTCGACCTGCTTCGGGGCGCCGTTCATGCCGCGCCATCCCACGGTCTATGCCAAGCTGCTCGGCGAACGCATGGCGCGCCATGGCGCCAAATGCTGGCTCGTCAACACCGGCTGGTCGGGCGGCGCCTATGGCGTTGGCCAGCGCATGCGCATCAAGCACACCAGGGCCATGGTGCGCGCGGCGCTCGAGGGACAGCTGGCGCAGGTCTCGACCGCGACCGATCCGATGTTCGGGCTGCACGTGCCGACCGCCTGCCCGGACGTGCCGCCCGACGTGCTGCAGCCGCGCGGAGCGTGGGCGGACAAGGCCGCCTACGACACGACAGCGCGCGAGGTGACACGGCGGTTCGAGTCGAACTTCAAGCAGTTCGAGAGCTACGTCTCCGACAAGGTGAAGGCCGCGGGCATTCATGCCGCCGCCTGATGCGCCGCGTGACGATGCGGCCATGAGTGGCGTCATCCTCGCGTCAACCATCATTTGTCCGATCTGCCGGACGTCGAAGATAGAGGACATGCCGAGCGACGCCTGCCAGCACTTCTACGACTGCACCGGCTGCGGCGCCGTGCTCAAGCCGAAACCGGGCGACTGCTGAGTCTTCTGTTCCTTCGGTTCGGTCGCCTGTCCTCCGGTTCAGGCCGAACGGGCCATGAACCGCGGTCGTGCGCCGACCTGCTGCGCCTGATGCGCGATCATGCCGGGACAGGCGACAGGGCTTCGATGATCCGGCAATCGGCGATCGTGCCGTGCCGGCATTGCCCGATCAGATCGCGCAGTGTGCGACGCAGCGCCGTTAGATCGGCGATCTTGCGCTCGACCTCGGCGAGATGATCGCTCGCAATCACGTCGACGGCCTGGCAATCGCGGGCCCGGTCGCCGGCGAGCTCGAGCAGCGCCTTGATCCGGTCGAGCGTGAAGCCGAGCTCGCGCGAGCGCCGAATGAAGCTCAGGCGGGCAAGCTGTTCTGCCGAATAGAGGCGGTAATTCGCGGCAGTTCTAGCCGGCCGCGGCATGAGGCCGATGCGCTCGTAGTATCGGACCGTCTCGGCGCCGACATGAGCCGCCTTGCTGAGCTCGCCGATCGTCAGTCGCTGGTTCGCCATCGCCTTGACCCTGTAGTTGCCACAAGGTCTATATGGGGAGTCGTCTCCCCGATCGGGAACTGATTCTTATGGCTGGCTGCTGTCCCGATTCGAGTTGCTCGTCCGGCGCACCCGAGCTCAACAGCCCGGGTTGGCGCCGCGCGCTGTGGATTGCGCTTGCCGTCAATGCCGGCATGTTCGTCGCCGAAGTGACGGCCGGCGTCGCCGCGGGGTCGGCCGCGCTGCTGGCCGACGCCCTCGATTTTCTGGGCGATGCGGGAAATTACGCGATCAGCCTCTGGGTCGCGGCCATGGCGCTCGCGTGGCGCGCCCGCGCTGCGCTGTTCAAGGGAGCGACGCTGGGTGCGTTCGGCGTCGGCGTGCTCGCCAGCACGGCGTGGAACGCATATCAGGGCACACTGCCTCAGGCCGAGGTGATGGGTATGGTCGGCGCCGTGGCGCTCGCCGCCAACACCGGCGTGGCGGTCATGCTTTACCGGTTTCGCGGCGGCGACGCGAACATGCGGTCGGTCTGGATCTGCTCGCGCAATGACGCCATCGGCAATATCGCGGTGATGCTCGCGGCGGCAGGGGTCTTCGGCACCAGCGCCGGATGGCCCGATCTCGTCGTCGCATCGATCATGGCCGCGCTCGGCATCGCCGGCGGGTGGCAGATCGTCCGTCAGGCGATCGGCGAACTGCGCGCCGACGAACGGGCGCCCGCAGCGGCAGCCGAATAGGCCGGTTGGTCGCGCTCTCGCTTCCGAATTGAAGCGGGGTCGTTTGAGATTGATGCGCGCATCAATCTCAAACGACCCCGGTTCCTTGGCGTAAAATGCAAGCGCCCCCGTCCGATCGGACGGGGGCGTTTTGGTTTCAGGCGTCAGCCCTACTTCTTCTTCTTCGCGGACTTCTTCTTCGCAGTCTTCTTCTTCGCAGCTTTCTTCTTCGCAGCCATGATTGTCTCCTACTCAGCCGTTGGTTGTCCGTGTCGCCTTGGGCCTCATGCTCCTCAACACGATACCGGCCGGGTCCGATGCGCCGCCCCTCTCGGGGGCAATCTGCAATCGTCCGGCTGTCGCCACGATGTACGGAGAGGTGTGATACGGAGCAACTGCATCCCTCATAATCGTCGCCGGGTGAACTGTCACGATCCGGCTCCGCTTACTTGCTCCCCCTCTCGAGTCAACCGCAGCAGTCGCAAGAACGACGTAGCCAGTGTGCCTGCGAACGAGTCAACAGGCAAACAATTCGTGCAACACAAATTTTTTCCTTGCCAAGAATTCGATCGCGAAGCGCATTCGCGGCGACTCGTGAGCGCGCTTCGACGAGCGCACGCTCCATCGTCCGACGTTGCTCGGCGCGCGCGACGCAATCACGGCAACGCAAGGAATTCTGCGGCTTTCAAGATGTCGTGCGCACGAAGCGCGCGACCAGCTCGATGCGCGACGACCAGACGAATTGGTCGATCGGTTGCACCCAATCGAGTGCGAATCCGCGATCGACCAGGATCCGAGCGTCGCGCGCGAAAGTGGATGGATTGCAGGACACGGAAACGGCATTTTTGATCACTGATTCGCCTACGGCCTCCGATTGGGCTTTCGCGCCGGCCCGCGGCGGATCGAAAACAGCGGCATCGAAGCGTGCCAACTCGTCCGCCGACAAGGGTTCGGCGGCGAGATCGCGCTCGCTCCAGGTGATGCGTCCGGCATGCGCAGACTGTCGTGCCGCCGCCGCCAATGCGGCGATCGCGTCGGCGTCGCCGTCGACGGCATGAACGCGCATGTGCCGGGCGAGGGGAAAAGTCAGGGTGCCGAGACCGGCGAACAGGTCGACGACGCTTGCAGCATCGCCCACGGCTTCGACGACGGCGGCGGCGATCGCCGCCTCGCCCTCTCGACTCGCCTGCAGGAAAGCGAGCGGCGGCAGCGGCACGCGCAAGCCGTCGAAGACGACGTAGGCGGGCCGACGTTCCGCGATCGGATCGATTCGACCGCGCACGCACCAGCCGGCACGCGCCAGATCATGATCTGCGACGAACCGCGCGAGCGCTTCGCGCCGCTGCATGTCGGCCGGCGCGGTCGCCTCGACGGTCAAGTCGATGCCGCTATCGGCCGCCGTCAGGACCAGCGCACATTCTGCGCCCGCGGGCAGCAGTGCGGCCGCGAGATCGCGCAGTGCCGGCAGCAAACGGTCGAGGCGTGGCTCGAGCACCGCGCATGACTCGACGTCGACGATCGAATGGCTGGCGCGCGCGTGGTAGCCCAGTTGCGTGCCATCCCCGACGCTGCGGGCCACCAGCCGGGTGCGCCGGCGGGTCGCCGGCCGCACCGTCACGATCGGGCGCATGACGAAATCGACAATGCCGCGGCGGGCCAGTGCGCGGGCGATCTCGTCCGACTTCCACGACGCTTCCGCTTCGGTCGCCATGTGCTGGAGCTGGCATCCGCCGCATGAGCCGAAATGGGGACAAGGCGGCTGCCGCCGTGCCTCGCTGGGCGTCAGGATGTCGATCAGCTGCGCGGCGATGCCGTCGGCACGCCATTCTCCGAGGCGGGCGCGAACGCGTTCGGCAGGCAGTGTCAGCGGCACGAACACGCGCGTCCCGTCATGGCTGGCGAGACCGTCGCCGCGCGCACCGAGCGCTTCGATCGTCAATTCGACGAGCGCGCCTTCGCGATGTGACGATCTTGCTCTAGGGCGGTAGCGTGCGGTGCGCTTCGGCATGGAGCGGCTTGCCGCAATGCGGGCAGGTCGGCGTCGCTTGGGGAGATTGGACCATGGCCTGATCGAGGATCAGCTTGGCGTCGGTTTCCGTCAGGCCGAGCGAGTCGCGTCGCTTGGCCAGCTTCCGCCGCTCTTCCTCGCTGAGGTGGCCGTCGCGCAGCGCTTTGGCAACCATGACCTGATACTGACGACGCCGGATTCGCAGCTGATCGTTGAAGCCGGACGATAGGAGACCGGCCAGCAGCGCCAGGACGCTGACGCCGGTCACGGCAACGAGCCCGCCGATGATCTTGCCGGCCGCCGTGTGCGGCACCACGTCGCCATAGCCGAGCGTCGTCAGCGTGACGATCGCCCACCACATCGAGGCGGGGATCGAGCCGAAGGCTTCGGGCTGCGCGTCGTGCTCAACCATGTGAATCACGCCTGCAACCAGCGTGAGCATGACCGCAAAGATCGCGAAAATCGCGCCGAAGGCGCGCGCGTCCTCCTTGAAGACGTCGCTCAGCAGGTCGATTGAGCTGGAGTAGCGGGTGAGCTTGAGGACACGCAACAGGCGCAGCAGCCGGAGCATGCGCAGGTCGAGTCCGAAAAGTGCCTGCAGCAGGCTGGGCGCGATCGACAGCAGGTCGATCAGCGCCATCGGCGAGGCGGCGTAGCGCAGCCGGCCAAGCACAGGGTCCCGATAGCGACGGCTCGGGTCGTCCACGCTTGACCAAAGGCGCAAGACGTACTCGATGGTGAAGACGGCAACCGAGAAAAACTCGAAAGCGTGGAACAGCGCCGCGTGGGCGCGACGCAAATCTTCGACCGATTCGAGGACCACGGCCACCACATTGGCGAGGATAAGCGCAATCAGGAAGCCGTTGACGGCGAGGCCCAGCCGGTCGTGCTGGTTCCCAAAGTCGAGCAGGTTGTGGACGCGGTGGCGCAGGGGCCGCATCGCAATCAATGCGCCTCGGCCCAATTGCTACCTGCGCCCGCGTCGGCAACCAACGGCACACCGAGTTTGAGCGCCGGCTCGCAAGCCCGCTCCATCACCTGGCGCACCAGAGCGGAGGTCCGGTCGACCTCGTCTTCCGGCACCTCGAACAAGAGCTCATCGTGGACCTGCAGCAGCATGCGCGCCTTGAGGCCCGCGCCGGCCAGCGCAGGAGGTACGCGGATCATCGCGCGCTTGATGATGTCGGCGGCCGTGCCTTGGATCGGCGCATTGATTGCCTGGCGCTCGGCAAAGCCACGCCGGGCCGGATTCTTGTCATTGATGCCGGGGACGTGGCAGCGCCGGCCGAAAAGCGTCGTGACATAGCCGCGTGCGCGCGCATCCTTCTTGGCACGTTCCATGTAGTCGCGGATGCCGGGATACCGGTCGAAATAGGCCTTGATGTATTCCGCCGCCTCGCGCGGCGTGCAGCCGAGCTGGCGCGACAGGCCGAAGCCACTGATGCCGTAGATGATGCCGAAGTTGATCGCCTTGGCCTTGCGGCGCGTCTGGGCATCCATCTGCGTCAGCGGCACGCCGAACACCTGGCTGGCGGTCAACGCATGGATGTCGACGCCGTCGCGGAAGGCCTGCTTGAGCGCGTCGATGTTGCCGATGTCGGCAACCAGCCGCAGCTCGATCTGGGAGTAGTCGACCGACAGCAGCTTGTGGCCGGCTTCCGCGACGAACGCGCGGCGGATCTTGCGGCCCTCCTCGGTGCGCACGGGAATGTTCTGCAGGTTCGGGTCGGTCGAGCTCAATCGCCCGGTCGATGCCACCGCCATGGCATAGGAGGTGTGGACGCGTCCGGTCTTGGGATTGATCTGGTCGACCAGCGCGTCGGCATAGGTGCTCTTGAGCTTGGCGAGCTGGCGCCAGTCGAGCACGTGCTGGGGCAGCGGGTGGTCTACTGCGAGCTCCTCCAGCACGTCGGCACCGGTCGCATAGGCCCCGGTCTTGCCCTTCTTGCCGCCCCGCAGCCTGAGCTCGTCGAACAGCACTTCGCCGAGTTGCTTGGGTGAGCCGATATTGAACGGATGGCCGGCCAGCTTGTGAATGTCGTTCTCGATGTCGCGCAACCGCTCAGAAAAATCGCGGCTCATCTCGGCGAGCGCGTGGCGGTCCACTCGGATGCCGGCGCGCTCCATGGCACCGATCACTGGGATCAGCGGACGCTCGATGGTCTCGTAGACCGTCACCATGCGCTCGCCGACCAGGCGGCGCCTGAGCAGGCGGTGCAGCCGCCCGGTGATGTCTGCGTCCTCCGCCGCATAGTCGCAGGCCGGGCCGAGCTCGACGCAGTCGAAGCCGACCTGCGACTTGCCCGATCCGGCAACGTCGGTGAACTTGATCGTGGTGTGGCCGAGATGGAGCTGCGCCAGCTCGTCCATGCCGTGACCGTTCTTGCCGCCGTCGAGCACATAGGACAGCAGCATGGAATCGTCGACCGGCGCCACGGTGATGCCGTAGTCGGAAAGGACGATGCAGTCGTACTTGATGTTGTGTCCGACCTTGAGCACGGCGGCATCCTCCAGCAGCGGCTTCAGCCGCTGCAGAGCGTCGGCCATCGGGATCTGGCGCGGCGCCTCCTTCCGGCCGGTGCCGGCGAGGTCGAGCCCGCCATCGCCACCCGCCTGGGAACCGGGCGCCCTGTGCGCCAGCGGGACATAGCAGGCACGGCCGTCCTCCAGCGCGAGCGAGACGCCGACCAGCTCGGCGCGCACGGCATCGAGGGAGGTGGTCTCGGTATCGACGGCGACCGCGCCTGCAGTCGTCGCGCGCGCAATCCAATCCTCGAGCCGCGCGACATCCTGCACCAGCTCGTAGGATGTCTCGACCTTGGCCGGGGGCTCGTTGCGCGCTGTCACGAGCGTGGCGAGTTCGCGGACGGGAGCGGCCTCCGCCGTCGCCGGCGTCGCCGGTGCCGGGTTGGGCATTTGCTTCGGCGCCGGCGCACTCGGCGTGCCCACCGATTCGCCGGCGAGGTTGTAGCGCGCGAGGAGGGAGCTGAAGCCCTGGAGCTTCAGGAACGCCTGGAGAACCGCGGGCTCGGGCTCCTTCACGGAAAACTCCTCGTAGG
>Ga0194120_10006247_pt1 | contig 16947 bp, 11 predicted proteins | sample TA2MahCa65mmetaG_FD_148642 | JGI IMG/M metagenome (GOLD analysis project Ga0194120, IMG submission 148642) | Freshwater microbial communities from Lake Tanganyika, Tanzania - TA2015019 Mahale Deep Cast 65m | ecosystem: Environmental > Aquatic > Freshwater > Lake | place: Tanzania: Lake...
TCGTGGCGGAGCGCGACGCCGCTCTCGTCGGCCGCAGCTTTGCCGCGCGCAAGAACCTCGCGGTCGGCGACCAGTTCCGCTTCGGCGGCATCAATGTGAAGGTCGCGGGGATTTTCGGGAGCGCGGAGCCAGTCGAGGAGGGCACGGTCGTCACCCACCTCGAGTTCCTGCAGCGCGCCGTCGCCGTGAATCGCCTCGGCACCGTGACGCAGTTCGAAGTCAAGGTGCGCGACGCGGCGCGCGCCAAGGAGCTCTCCGCCCAGATCGACGAGCTCTTCCGCACCGCGCCTGAGCCGACGGACACGCGGCCGCGGATCCTGTTTCTCGAGCACGCGACGCGCGACTTGCGCGAGATCCTCGGCTTCGCGCAGCTCCTCGGAGCCGCGTGCGTCGCAGTCGTGCTCGCGCTCGTCGCCAATACGGTCGTGATGAGCGTGCAGGAGCGTGTGCGCGAGTTCGGCGTGTTCCGCACGCTGGGATTCCATGCGCGCCATGTCGCCGGTCTCGTCATGGGCGAGGCGCTCGTGCTCGCGCTCGCGGGTGGCGCGCTCGGACTCGGCACTGCGCTCGCCGTGATCCGCTTCTCGAGCCTCACGATCGGAGCAGAAGGCGTCCCGGTGTCGTTCTCGACCGAGCCGGCGCTCGTCCTGAGGGGCTTCGCGGTCGCGCTCGCCACGGGACTCGTCGCGGGCCTCGTACCGGCGATTCGCTCGTCTCGTGCGGAGATCGTCGCCAGCTTGAGGGCCGCCTGAACATGCCCCGCTCGCTGCCCTTCGACTACGCGGTCCGCAACCTCGGGCGCCGTCCCTTCCGCACGCTGCTGACGGCGCTCTCGAGTGCGCTCGTCGCCGCGTTGCTCGTTGCCACGACGGCGTTCGTGCGCGGGCTCGGCGGCACATTCTCGGGTGCGGCCTCGGAGGACACGGCCATCCTGCTCTCCACGGTCGCCGAGCGCGACATCGTGCGCTCGACGGTGACCGCCGGCTTGCCCGAGCTCGTCGCGGCCTCCGTTCCGGGCGTGAAGGCGATCGGCGGAACTCCCGCGATCTCCGCGGAGATCCACATGGGCACGAACCTCGAGCTCGACGACGCAAGCGTGTCGATTCGGAGCGAACCGCTCGCGGGCTTCGTCCGCGGAGTGACCGAGCGAGCGTTTCTCGTCCACGAGAGCGTGACGCTGCTCGAAGGCCGCCCCCCGCGCACGGGAGAGGTGATCGTCGGGCGCATGGTCGCTGCGCAGCTCGGCGTGCCGGAGGAGCAACTCGCGCTCGGACGGAAGTTGCGCTTCGAGGGCGCGACCTTCGAGATCGTCGGCCGCTTCGCGGCACCGGGCACGACGATCGAGGCGGAGATCTGGACTCCGCTCGCGGAGCTGCGCGGACTCACCAAGCGCGACGACAGCTCGGTCGTGTTCGTGCGCATGGAGAGCCCGGCGCGCTTCGTCGAGCTCGAGCTCTTCACACGACGCCGCCTCGACCTCGAACTCACGATGATCCCGAGTTCGACCTACTACCGCGAGCTCTCCGACTACTTCGCGCCCATTCGCGCGATGGCGTGGGCCATGTCGGCGCTGATCCTCGCCGGTGCGCTGTTTGGGGGCGCGAACACGCTCAACGCAGCCGTGCAAGATCGCCTGCGCGAGCTCGCGGCGCTGCGGGCCGTCGGCTACTCGGGCCTCGCGCTCGTGCGCTCGCTCGCGCAGGAGTCGCTGGTGGTGGCAGCCAGCGGCGCGCTCGTCGGCCTCGCGCTCGCGCGGCTGTTCGTCGCGGGCTCCTCCGTTCGCATCGCCATGAGCGCCTTCGCGCTCGAAGTCGATGCTGTCGCCATTCTCGTCGGCTTCGCCGGCGCACTGCTCGTCGGCGTGATCGGCACCGCTCCAGCGGCAACGCGCGTCCTGCGCATGCCGATCGCCGCCGCCCTCAAGGAACCCTGATCCTCTTCTTCCAAGGACCCTCACATGCGCATCCTCTCTCCGCTCTCTCTCGTGCTGCTCTCCATCGCTTGCTCCGACGGCGATTCGGGCGCAACCGCGTCGTCAGGCCGCCTCGCAGGCTTCGTCTCCGCGAAGGCCGAAGCCGCGAGCGTGACGGTGCTGGAAGCGCGGCGCGACGCGCGCGCCGGCTCCGAGGTCGTCGTGCGCGGCCGCGTGCAGGATTTCGTCACCGGCGCGGCGGCCTTCGTGCTGATCGATGAGTCCCTGCGCTCGTGCAGCGACGAAGGCGATCCCATGGAGGACTCATGCACGACGCCGTGGGACTACTGCTGCATCCCGCCGAACGAGATCGCCGCCGCGTGCGCACTCGTCGAGTTCCGCGACGAGCAGGGCCTGATCCTCGAGCCGATCGCGGGGCTGCGCGGGCTCGATCACCTCGACACGGTGATCGTGCGCGGCGTGGCCGAGGTCGATGCCGACAAGAACCTGCGCATCGCTGCGCGCTCGTTCACATTCACGCCGAACAAGCAGCGCTAGTCGCTCGCGGGCGCGAGGGAGAACTCGAGCACGTCCTTGCGCTCGCTGAGCGCCACGCTCAGCTCTTGGGCGTGGCGCGGATTGGTGCTCTTCAGCACCATGCGATACTCGAAGTACTGCTTTGGCGCGTCGAAACGATAGTGCAGGTTCGCGATCGAGAACCCGCGCGACATCACCAGCCGTCGCAGCTCCTGCTCGTCCACTTGCGCGCTGCGCTCGAAGCGCACCGTGAAGAGCGCGTAGAACTCGGCGGGCAGCTTGCGCTCGAGCCAGCCGAACGCGGACAGCGTCGCGAGCGTGAGCGCGGCGGAGATGGCGGCCGGCACATAGAAGCCCACGCCGATCAAGATGCCGATCGCGGCGGTGATCCAGATGGAGGCCGCGGTCGTGAGCCCGCGCACCGAGAGTCCGTCCTTCATGATCGCGCCGGCGCCGATGAAGCCGATGCCGGTCATGATGCCCTGCGCCATGCGCGTGGGATCGAGCGTGACTCGCATGTCGCTCGACTCGGGCACCCACAGGCCTTCGTAGGCCGTGAGGAGCATCAGGAGGCTGGTGGAGAGACACACGAGCGCGTGGGTGCGAAAGCCCGCGGGGCGGCCACGGTAGCTGCGTTCGAATCCGATGGCGGCGCCGAGGAGCAGCGCGCTCACCAGACGCAGGACGATCTCGGGCAAGACCAAGTCGACGGCGGCGACGCTCTCCATGCTCGGCGGCATCGCAGCTACATTGGTATCCGCGCGGGGGAAGATCAAGCGCGCGTCACGCCGCGGCCAGGCTCAGAAGGTGGGCTTGTGCGGCCCTCCGCCGAGCGACTTGCGGGCCTTCGCGGCGCCCTTCTTCTTGGCCGTCGCGGCCTGCTTGCGCGCCTTCGCACCCATGGGCCGCGTCGGCGGCGCCTGTCCGGCGCTCACCCAGCCCTCCGGCGGAGGCGTGCCCTTGATCTCGAACAGGAAGCGCGAGGGCATCGACGGCTGCGCCTTGCCGAACTTCACGCGCTCCTGCGTGTAGCTGATCGTCAGGTGCCGCTGCGCGCGCGTGATGCCGACATACATCAAACGCCGCTCTTCCTCGACCGTGTCCTCTGCGACGGAGCGCAGGTGCGGGAGCAGCCCCTCCTCGACGCCGACGAGGTACACGCGCGGGAACTCGAGCCCCTTCGCCGCATGGAGCGTCATCAGCGTGACGACATCCTTCGTGTGCTCGGCGTCATCGCCGTCGTCGTTGCTCTCCAGCGTCAGGTCCTGCAGCAGGGTCGCGAATGTCGCGCGACTGTTCTTCTGCTGGTGACGCGAGGCGAGCTCGATGAGCTCCGTCACGGCCGCCCAGCGCTGGGCGCGCGTGATCTCGTCGGGGTAGAGGCGCTCGATCTCGGTCTTGTAGGCCACCGCTTCGAGCAAGCGCTCGACGCGCTGGGACAGTGCGAGCTTCTGATCGAGATTTCCAGCCGTGGCGACGAGCTTGCGGAAGTCGCGCACCGCGTGGATGGCCCCCTCCGGCACGCCGGGGAGCTCGCCTTGTTCGAACGCCTTGGCGAGCGAGAGCCCCCGCTCGGCCGCGAATTCCAGCGCCTTGTCGAGGCTCGCCTTGCCGACGCCGCGCGGCGGGCAGTTGATCACGCGCAAGAGCGAGAGCTCGTCCTCGGGCGCGACGGCGAGCTTCAAGTACGCCATCACATCGCGCACTTCCTTGCGGTCGAAGAAGCTCATGCCGCCGACGAGGATGTAGGGCACGCCGCGCGCGCGGAACGCCGTCTCGAAGGCGCGCGCGAGAATCGAAGCGCGGAAGAGCACGGCGCAGTCGCCGAACTTGGCCTCGCGCCGATCGACGAGCAGCTTGAGCTCCTTGGCGATGTGATCGGCTTCCTCGTTGTCGTCCTTCAGCACCACGGCGCTCACCGGCTTGCCGTCGCCGAAGGCCGAGCGCAGCGTCTTGCCCAGGCGCTTGGGGTTGTGGGCGATCACGCGGTTCGCCGCGCCGAGAATCTGGTTCGTCGAGCGATAGTTCGTCTCGAGCCGCACCACCTTGGCGCCCTTGAAGTCGCGTTCGAACGAGAGGATCTTCGTCACATCGGCGCCGCGCCAGCCGTAGATCGACTGGTCGTCGTCGCCCACCACGCACAGGTTGCGGTGCGCGCCCGCGATCGCCTTGACGATCTCGTACTGCGGGCCGTTGGTGTCCTGATACTCGTCGACCATGACGAAGCGGTAGCGGCCCGCGTAGTGCTCGCGCACGTCTTTTTTCGCGAGCATGCGCAGCGTGTAGAGCAGCAGGTCGTCGAAGTCGAGCGTCTTGGCGCGGCGCAGTTGCTCGTCGTAGTGCTTGTACGCCCGCCCGAGCAGCTCGTCCTCGTCCGTGGCCGCGCGCGAGAGGAACTCGTCGGGGGCGACGAGCTTGTTCTTCATCAGCGAGATGCGCGCCGCCAGCGCCGCGGGTTGCACGGTCGAGCTGCCGACGCGCAGCTCGCGCAGCACACCGCGCACCGCACCGGCCTGATCCGACGCGTCGCAGATCGTGAAGCCGCCTCCCAAGCCCACATGGGCGCCGTGCTCGCGCAGGGCCGCGAGGCAGAAGCCGTGGAATGTGCCGACGAAGAGCCGCTCCGCGCGCTCCTTGCCGACGAGCTTCCCGACGCGCTCGCGCATCTCGCGCGCCGCCTTGTTGGTGAAGGTCAGCGCCAGAATGCTGTCGGGCGAGACGCCCTGCTCGAGCAGGTGCGCGATGCGCACCGTGATCACGCGCGTCTTGCCAGAGCCCGCGCCAGCGAGCACGAGCACCGGACCTTCGGTCGTCTCGACGGCGGCGCGCTGCTCCGCGTTCAGACCTTCGACGAGCTTCGACATGGGGGCGGCGCACGGTAGCGCCGCCGCATGCGACCGCAAGCACGAAACTCGGCTAGAAACCGAGCGCCGCGAGCTTGCGCGCGACCCACGCATCGCGGAGCGCGTCCATGTCCGGCACGCCCTCGATCGTGAGCGTGGAGAACACGACGAGCGGATCGGAGTGCACGATCAGGAACACGCCGCCGCCGGTGTGTGGCAAGCCCTCGATCTGCTTGACCTCCGAGCCGGACTCCGTCGACTTCGCCTTGCCGTCGGCGATCTCGAGCCCGAGCGAGTAGGCGGTGCCGCTCTCGATCGGCGTGCCCTCGGTCACGGGCGCGCTGCGCAGGAAGCGCTTGGAGATCTCGTTCGCCAGCAGGCTGCCGAAGCCCTGCGACCACACGAAACTCTCGCGGCGATCGTCGCACGCTCCGATCGCGAAGATCGGCGTGCGGTTCGCATCCTCGGACAGCCCTTCGAACGACACATCGTACTCGATCTTCACCGGCGTGCGGAACGACCACGCGTGCCGCACGCACGCCGCGCCGGTCATGCGCAGCGCGCCGTCGCCGAACTGCGCCACAGGCTTCGACGCCGCGCGCGTGCCCGAGAGCGTTGCGCGCCAACTCGCGTAGTAGCCGTGGTCCGCGCTGAAGTCGTCGCCCTGCTCCTTCTTCTGGAAGTCGTACGAGAGCCGCACGCGACCGTCGGGGAGCGCCGTGTACTTCGCCGCCGTTGCCTCGGCAGCATTCGAAGGCTCCCATACGCCCGCGAGGATCGCCGCTCCTGCTTGGCGCAGCACGCCCTTGCGCTGCGTGACGAGCTCGGTCTCGCCGTGCTTCGCGAGCAGCTCGCTCAGCGCCTCGAACTGCGCCTTCGCCGCCGCCGCGTCACTGCCGGCCCCTCGCGCGACGCGCGCGAGCAACGCCACGGCCGCGCCATTGGCGAGCATTTGCGGGTAGAACTCCCCGGCGTCCTTGCGCAGCGCGTCCGCGCCTTCGCCGGGCTTGAGCGACTTGAGCGCCTTCGGGTCGCCCGCGAGCACCGCCGGATACCAGCGCGCCCAGCCGTCCGGCCCTTCGAGCAAGGCCTTGTCAAAGCTCTTCGCGAGCTCGAGCGGATCGAGCGCCTCGAGCGGGAGCGCTGCGAGCTTCGCGCGGTTCTCCTCGAGGAATACCTTGCCGTCCGCCATGCCCTTGACCTTCGCGGTCTGCTTCTTGCCCTCGTGCTCGAACGAGAGCTTGCCGCCCGCGGCCGCGAGCGCGCCGATGTGCTTGTCGCGCAGCGCGATGAACTTGCGGCAGCGCAGGATCTCCGTCTCGAGGCGCGTCGCGTGCGCGCCGACCTTGGGGCGCGCGCGCAGCTTCTCGAGCTCCGCGATCGACGACTCGAAGCGTCCGCGTCGAATCTCGAACAACAGGCCCGCGTGCGCGGTGGGCACATCGAGCTCGAGCGCCGCTGCGAGATCGAGCGGCTTCGCCGCATCCGTTGCCGCACTGTCTTGCCCCGCCGGACCGCCGAGTCCCTTGAGTGCGAGCGGGTCCGCCTTGCGGCCGGGGAACATCGCCGCGTACTGCTCGAACAGCCACGCGTAGAACTCCGCTTCGAGCACGCCGACATCGACGCTCGGAAATGCCTTCTGGAATGCGGCCAGGCTCCCATCGCCCGCGAGCGCGGCCCCGAGGTACTTCACGAAGTTCGCGCGGTACTTTCCGCCCGCGCCTTCGTGCAGGTACATCACGAGCGCCCACGACTGCCCGTGCACCATCTTCATGGCGAGTTCAGGCTTGATCAGCTTCTCCACTGCGGGGCCGTACTTCTTGACGAGCGCAGCGCGAGTCGCCGGATAGCTGGTGACGGCGAACATCTCGCGCAGCGGCAAGAGCGTCGAGTTGCGCACGCCTGGGTCGTGCATGGTGATCACGACCTTCTCGACGAGCTGCTTGTCGAGGAAGTGCTTGCGCAGCGAAGTCGGCTCCGGCCCTTCATGCGACGCGAGGTACGAGCTCAACCCTTCCGCGACCCAGTGCGGGAGCTGCACATTCGCATCGCGCGCGAATGCGTCGAGCTCGCCGCGCACGGCCTGCGCCAGCATCGGCAAACGCTTCCAGTGCGGCGCCTGCACGGGCACGCCGTACTCCGGCACGACCGTGGCGCCGAGCGTGCGGTCGTAGAGCGCGAGGTCCGAGAACCCGTTCGGCTCCGCGCGGTCCTTCAGCCACGGCTGGTAGTCCTTCAGCATCCACAGCACGACCACCGTCGATGTCGCGCGATCGAGCCGTCGCCGCAGGCCGCCGGGTTGTGCGTAGTCCGCGTCGAAGTTGTCGGCGATCGCGCGCAGCCATGGCCCGTGCTCCTTCGCCATGGCCGCCTCGAAGCCGTCGGCGTACTCCTTGCCGGGTCGGTGGTAGAGGAGCTCGAAGGGCGGATGCTCCAGATTGCGTACATAGTCGAGCTTGCCGAGCACCGCTTGCGCCTTCACGCGACCTAGCGCGTCGTCCTGCGCCGACGCGGGCACGGCGAGCGCAGCGAGCGAGGCGACCACGGCGAAGAGCAGCTCAGTCATCGACGATCCTCCTTGGATGGACCCTCGCCATCCTAGGCGCGGCCAGCGCTTCAGGCGCCGTCGAAGATGCGCGACCAGAGCGCTTCGTCGAACCCGACCACGAAGGTCGCGCCCAGACGCACGGAAGGGGCGCGCAGGTTGCCGCTCGGGCCGAGCGCCGCGGCGAGCACCTCGGGCGGCACGCTCCCACAGAGCGCGACATCGAGCGGGGCCTTGCCCTTGGCGACTGCGATCCGTCGCGCCGCAGCGAAGAGCGCGGGCAGATCCGAGGCGCCGAAGCGGGTCTTGCGGGCGTCGACCACCTCACGGGCGATCAAGCCGCGCCGCGCGAGGAACGCGTCGGCGCGAATGCAGCCCGTTCAGTTGCGGCGGTGGAGGTACCAGTCGGGTGTGAGCGTCTTCATCGTGGGGCGCGAGCCTAGCGCGCTCGCTAACCTCTGCGCGATGAACTCCCCGAGCGCGTTGCTGCCCTGTGTCGAGCTCGAGCCCGACGCCCCCGCCCGCGCCAGCGTCATCTGGCTCCACGGCCTGGGCGCCGACGGTCACGACTTCGAGCCGCTGATCCCCGAGCTGCGACTCCCCGCGCGCCTGGGGGTGCGTTTCCTGCTCCCCCATGCACCGTCGATTCCCGTGACGATCAACGCAGGCATGCGCATGCCCGCTTGGTACGACATTCGCGATCTCGAACTGCACACGCGCCACGATCCGGTCGGCATCGCGCGCTCGCGGGCCCAAGTGGAGGCGCTGATCGCCCGCGAGGTCGAGCGCGGCATCGACCCCCGCCGCATCGCGCTGGTCGGCTTCAGCCAAGGCGGAGCGATCGCGCTGCACACCGCCCTGCGTCACAGCGAACGGCTCGCCTGCGCGATCGGGCTCTCGACCTATCTGGTCCTCGCCGACACCCTCGCCGACGAGGCCAGCCCCGCCAATCGCGACCTGCCGCTGCTCATGGTGCACGGCTCGCACGATCCGATGGTCGCGCACGAGCGCGCGATCGCCTCCCGGGATCGCTTGGTGGAGCTGGGCTGGAAGGTGGACTTCCGGACCTACCCGATGGCCCACGAGGTGTGCGGGCCCGAGGTCCGCGACGTGGCCAAGATGCTCGCCCAGCACTTGAGCTAGGGAGGCCAGCTCGAGCGCGTCGCGCCGCACGAGTCGCGCGCTGAGCGCGATGGGCTGGTTAGGATGCGGCCTCACCCCTCGTAGGAGAACCCGATGTCGATCCTGCCTGCCCTGCTGGCCTGCGCCGCTTCCGCTCCCCTTCAGGACACGGGCATTCCCGTGCTCGTCGTCAGCGGCGCCAACAACCACGACTGGCAATGGACCGCGCCGTCGTTCGAGAAGATGCTCGAGGCGACCGGGCGCTTCACGGTCGACATCACGTACTCGCCTGGTGAGGCGCTCGCGAACGCCGCGGTGCTCGGCCGCTACAAGGCCGTGCTGCTCGACTACAACGGGCCGCGCTGGGGCGAGGCAGCCGAGAAGAACTTCCTCGCGGCGGTCGAGGGCGGACTCGGCGTCGCGGTTACGCACGCGGCGAACAACGCGTTCCCCGGCTGGACCGAGTACGAGAAGCTCGTCGGCGACCTGTGGCGCGACGGCACGGGCCACGGGAGCTTCCATCCGTTCGACCTGCGCGTGCTCGACGCCACGCATCCGATCACGGCGGGCTTGGGCGAGGTGAAGCAGCACCCCGACGAGCTCTACCACAACCTCGTGCGCGCCGACGGAGCGAACCATCGCACGCTGGCGGTCGCGTTCTCGTCGAAGGAGTCGGGTGGCACGGGCGAGGACGAACCGATGATCCTCGTCGGCAGCTACGGAAAGGGCCGCGTGTTCCACACTCCGCTCGGGCACGTGTGGCCCGGTGTCGAGTCGTCGCACGTGAGCCACGAGGATCCGCAGTTCCAACGCCTGATCGCACGCGGCGTCGAGTGGGCCGCGACCGGCGAAGTGCAGGCGCCGAACTCGGGCGGCTGGATCACGCTCTTCGACGGCACGAACGCGAACGCGTGGCGCTCCTACAAGGGCGACTCGTTCCCGGCGAAGGGCTGGAGCGTGCGCGACGGTGCGCTGGTGAGCGCGAAGGGCGGCGGAGGCGGCGATCTCGTCACGCGCGAGCAGTTCGGCGACTTCGAGTTCCAGTTCGAGTGGAAGGTGACGGCGAAGGCCAACAGCGGCGTCATGTACCGCGTGGTCGAGCTCGACGGGCCGACGTGGTATTCCGGTCCCGAGTATCAGGTGCTCGACAACGGGTACTTCGATGGCGCCATCGACTACAACCACTCGGCGGGCGCGCTGTACGACATCTGCCCGGCGGATCCGGCGGCGCAACCGCTCTCGAAGGGCGAGTGGAACGAGGGGCGCATCGTCGTGCAGGGCTTCAAGGTCGCGCATTTCCTGAACGGCAACCTCGTCGCGGCCTGCGACTTCGGCAGCGCCGATGGCAAGGAGCGCGTGGCGAAGAGCAAGTTCGCGCCGCTCACCAACCCGCTGCAGTTCATGACCAACGCGCGCGGTCACATCGCGCTGCAGGACCACGGCGACGAGGTCTACTATCGCAACGTGCGCGTGCGTTCGCTCGTCGGCGGCGCGATCGAGCTCTTCAACGGGCGCGACCTCGCGGGCTGGACATGGATCGGACCGGCGGGCTCGAAGCTCGAGGACACTTGGAGCGTCGGCGCGGACGGCGTCGTCACCTGCAAGGGCAACCCCGCCGGCTACATCCGCACGACCGCGGACTACACGAACTACGTGCTCGAACTCGACTGGCGCTGGAATCCCGACGCGGGCGGCAATCGCAACAGCGGCGTGCTGCTGCGCATGATCGAGGAAGACGGCGTGTGGCCCAAGAGCCTCGAGGCGCAGCTCATGGACGGCAACGCCGGCGACTTCTGGATCATCAAGGAGTTTCCCTGCCGCACGGACAAGGAGCGCACGCACGGCCGCAACGCGAAGAAGACCCACGGCAACGAGAAGCCGCTCGGCGAGTGGAACCACTACCGCATCACGGTCGATCACGCGTTCGTCAACCTCGAGGTCAACGGAGAGCTGCTGAACGGCGCGACCGAGGTGCTCGAAGTGCCGGGCAAGATTTGCCTGCAGTCCGAAGGCGCCGAGATCGAGTTCCGCGGCGTGCGCCTCACGCCGCTGCCCTGAGTCGAGAGCGCGCGGCGCCACGTTGCGCCACGTCGCGGCGAGCGCACACACACGGATGCGGCCTCGCGGAATGGGCGTGGGGCGCCCTTGCGCCCTCGCTGTAGCGGAAAACTCTGCCAGCGGAACGAACTGCCCGCGGTACGAACTGCCAGCGGAACGCACCACCCGCGATCCGCGGGCGCCAAAGACCCGTTCCGCGTGCTGCGCCGGGCCCCCGCGAGGGCCAGAGAGCGGCAAACCTGCTCGTCCGCCGCGGGTTTCCCCCGCCTCCGGACGAGGGGGCCCTGCCCGCACTCGGCCGTAGCCCGAGCGAATGCGCCAAGAAATTCCACCGAGATCCGTGCGGGAGGGGTAGGCTCAGGTGTACCGGACGCAGCACGGGCTCTTCCGTTTGGGCCCTAGGGATCGCGACCGGCACTCCCCCACTCAGGTCTCTCAGGAGCAGGCTGATGAATCGTCCGAACTTCATGGCTCTCGCGTGGGTCGCCGCTGCGGCGTTCACGCTCACCAACAACACGCAGGCACAGTGCGTCGGCGGCGGCGCCGGCGGCGCCATCCCCACCAGCGGCACGGGCGGCAGTGGCACTTACCCCAACGTGCTTCCCCCGTTCGAGCTTCAGGCCGACATCGCGGTGTCGGTGCCCACGGGCGCGACCTGCCTCACGAGCGTCAAACTGCAGGGCCTCACCCACACCTGGAACAACGACGTGCAGTTCGTCCTCGCCGATCCGGCGGGCGGCTGGCACAACCTCCTGCGCGGCCCGGGAGCCACGAACTACAGCGGCGACTATGAGGTGTTCGACCGCGTTCGGCTCGGCACCATCTCGTCGTTCGCATGGGCCGTCGACCCGATCCCCTCGGGCCAAGGCGTGCAGGACTTCGGTGGCTGGCCCAATGGCACGGTCGCGACGAACTCCGGCGGCAGCTCGTTCACGATCAACAACACGCCGCTCGAACAGATTCCGATCTCGTCGGGCACGTGGACCCTCTACGCCTTCGACTGGTTCGGCGGCGACGTGGGCGCGCTCACTTCGTTCGAGCTGTGCTTCGGCACGCCCTTCGTTCCGCCGCCCCCGCCGCCCCCGCCGACCGGCTGCTCTTCGGGCCCCGGCGGCGCCATCCCGACGAGCGGCACGGGCGGTGGCGGCGCGTTCCCCACGACGTTCCCAGTGAACCAGCTCTCGAGTCAGATCGTTCTCACGTCGATCCCCTCGACCACCTCGCGCATCACGAGCGTCAAGCTCAAGGGCCTCACCCACACGTGGGGTGGTGACGTGCAGTTCGTCCTGACGTCTCCGTCGGGCACGAGCTACAACATCGGCTGCGCGATGCCGGGCGACCCCAATGTCGACTGGAACTTCGTCGATGTTTCGATCGTCGACACGCGCCTCGCTGGCGGCTGTGCCCCCACCGCTAACTTCGGCCTCTACTCCGGCGCGCCCGCCGCGGGCACCTACGCTCAGGAGTTCGGTGGCTGGGTCGACGGCACGAACAACGTGTTCAACACGCCGCTCGAGCTGATTCCGCTCACGACGGGCACTTGGACCCTCGACTGCTATGACTGGGTCAGCGGCGACACGGGCTCGATCACGGGCTGGGATCTGTGCCTCGGCGCCCCGAGCAACATCCCGGGAAGCACCGCGACGCCGTTCTCCAACCAGTGCATCGCCGCTGGCGCCCCGGCGGCCGCGTTCCCGGCGACGGGTGCTGCGGACGGCGTGTGGCCGACCGTGCTCCCCACCGGCGAGCTCGCCTCGACCGCCACGATCACCGCCCCCAGCGGCGCGACCCTCGAGGGCGTGAAGCTGATCGGTTTCCAGCACACGTGGTCCACGGACGCGATGGTCGTCCTCACGGACCCGGCCGGCAACCGCCACATGCTGCTCCAGCTCGACAACGGCTCGAGCTGCGGCGGCTGCGGTGATGACTTCAACGGCGACTACACGATCGTCGGCTGCACGACCATCAGCTCCCCGATCCCGGGCTGTGGCGCCACGATCATCCCCAGCGGCGAGATTGCGCAGACCTTCGGTACGTGGCCGAGCGGCAGCTCGGGCATCAACAACACGCCGATGGCGCAGATCCCCGCGCTCTCGGGCGCGTGGACGCTGACCCTGTACGACTGGTGCGTGGACTTCGACGACGGCTTCCTCAACTCGTGGGAGCTGTGCTTCACGGCACCCGCGACCCCGGTCGCCTACTGCACCGCCGGTACGACGACGAACGGCTGCAACGCCTCGATCTCGGCCACGGCCAACCCGAGCGTGTCCGGCTCGACGATCTGCACCATCAACGTGGCGAACGTCGAGGGCCAGAAGTCGGGCCTGATCTTCTACTCGATCACGGGCCGTCAGGCCGCGCCGTGGAACGCCAGCAGCTTCCTGTGCGTGAAGGCTCCGACCCAGCGCACGACGACGCAGAACTCCGGCGGCACCGCCGGCGCCTGCAACGGTTTGCTCACGCTGAACTGGAACACGTTCCAAGCCTCCAACCCGACGGCTCTCGGCAACCCGTGGGCCACCGGTAGCCTCGCGCAGGTGCAAGCGTGGTTCCGCGACCCGCCGGCTGGCAAGTCGACGAACCTCTCGGACGGTATCGAGATGACCTACGTCCCGTGATCTGAACGATCGCGGAACCACCGGCACCAGCCGGTGAGGTCCCAAACACGGCGGGCGGTCCACACGGGCCGCCCGCTGTGTTTTTCTTGCACGCACCAACTGCTGAGGCCGAGCATGAACTCGAAGGCGTTGTTGCGGCGAGCTTCAGCCAGCGGACTCGCTGCGCTCGTCCTCGGGGGATCCCCTACCGGAGAGCCCACCGGGCTCTCCAGTTTCGTTGCGGCGTCGCCGCAACGAACCGGGGCTTACCTCTGAACGATCGCGGAACCACCTCAGCCGCGCCGCGCTAGGGCGCGGCTTGGGGGCCTTCCTCTCAGGAGACGCCAAGGCGTCTCCTGAGCTTTTTCTGGCCGCCGGAGAAACAAGGCAGCGGCCAGAAAAAGACGGGCCGAGCATGAACTCGAAGGCGTTGTTGCGGCGAGGTGCGGCTGGAGGCGCGGAGGACCTTGGCGTGGCTTGGTCGAGCCGACTACCGTGAGGAACATGAGTCGATGGATCGGGTGTGGGGTGGTGATCGTGGCGAGCTGTGTGTCCGTGCAGACGCGCGAGGTGGCGGAGCCGAGGGCGTTGGTGGGCGAGGCGCTCGAGTGGGCGCGAGCGGCGCTTGGACGGCACCGGGCGCAGACGCGCAGGCCGGGGAGCGAGACCGAGAGCCACGGTGAGCAGGTGGCGTACGACGACTACTGCCACGTGGGATCGGAGTTCGGTGAGGATCGCGCGGGTGCTTTCCACGCCTTTGCGAAGGGGCTGCTCGCGCGCGGGTGCGAGTATCGCTCGCTCGAGGTCAACTCGCGGGGCGAGGTGACCAAGCTGCTCGTCGTCGTCGACGGTGAGCGGATCGTGTTCAGCTACCTGCGCTGGTGAGCGCTCGGCGGCCGCCGCGGCACGGGGCGGCCGAGAAACCGCAGCGACATCGATGGCTCTACCGTGTTGCATGAACGAAACGTGCCGATGTGGCCCACGGGCCGCCTCGAACGCCTGTCTCGAGGTCAGAAACGTGCGCGGAGGCATCGGCACAACCGGCAGGAAGTTCAGTTTGTTTTAGTTCTGATACGTCGCGCGCCGACGGACATGGTGCGGCATGGAGGCCGCGGGGGAACGGTTCGAAGGAGGGTCCACGCCCACAGTCCCACCACCCCCGGAGGCCCCCTTGGCCCACTCGGTACGCGCCGTCGCGCTCACCCTCCTGCTCTCCCTCTACGGCATGCCCGCCACCACGGCGCTGGGTCAGTGCGTCGGACCGGGACCGGGCGGGATGATCCCCAGCATGAACGCCGCGGAGGGCACCTGGCCGACGCAGCTGCCCGAGGCTCCGGCCCAGAGCGCGCAGTGGATCGACGTGCCGCCGGGAGCGACTCACCTCTCCGGCGTGCTCATCTACGACCTCTTCCACACCGCTCTCGGCGAGGTGCAGATCGTGCTGCAGAGCCCTTCGGGCGTGTCCTACAACATCTTCCAGCCCGTCGATGACGCCAACACGAACGAGTGCCGCGACGACTTCTCCGGCTCGATCGAGTTCGTCGACGCCCAGCGCTACGACCCGTGCGGAACCGGGCTCGGCGTGTGGCGCGTGCGCTGTGGCTTGGGGCCGTTCCTCGGCACCGCGGCGCAGATGTTCGGCAACTGGCCCGACGGCGCGTCGGGCATTCACAACGTCCGGCTGGAGGAGATCCCCATCGAGACTGGTCCGTGGACGCTGACCGTCTACGACTGGTCGCCGCCCTCGGAGTCGGGGAACTTCGGCAGCTGGGACCTGTGTTTCGGCCCACCGAGCGTGCCGATCCCCGGCTATGCGCCGCACCAGCGCGTGCGCATGCAGTCGGGGCAGTCGTTCCCCACTCCGGGAGATGCGGGCTCGTGGCCGACCCGAGTGCCCAGCGGAGCGCTGGTCTCGAACGCATTCGTGTCCGTGCCCAGCGGAGCGTCGCGGCTCCTCGGCGTGCGACTGGTCGGGCTCAACCACGACGTGACGTCGCAGTGCCAGATCGTGCTGAGCGTGCCGACCGGCGAACGCATCAACCTGTTTCAAGCGTTCAACGGCTCGGCGATCGTCGGAACCACGAGCCGCTTCGCGGGCGACTACACCTTCGTCGATCCGATCGTGGGGCGCGATGAATGCGGGAACCTCGCGTGGGACTTCGGCAGCGTCAACTTCGGCGTCGAGGTGCCCGGCACGTACCGGCAGCACTTCGGAAACTGGCCCAATGGAGCGAGCAACATCCGCAACCGCGCGCTCTCGAGCATGCCCGCAGTGAGCGGCGTGTACACGCTCAGCATCCTCGACTGGCAACCCCAGCAGAATAGCGGCCATCTCGCGGCGTGGGAGCTGTGCTTCGACCACGTGAGCGGGCCCGTGACGTACTGTCCGCAGCCCGTCGTCGGCTCGACCTTCGGCTGCGTCGGCACGATTGCCGCGAGCGGATCGCCCGACGTCCAACATGCAGGATCGTGCGTGATCTCCGTCTCCGGCATCGATGGCGCTCGCGCAGCGGTTCTGTTCTATGGTCGCAGCGGCCGATTCGGGCAGCCTTGGTGCGGCAGCTCGCCGAACTACCTGTGCGTGCGCCAGCCACTCGCGCGCCTCGTGCAGGCGAGCTCCGGCGGTACGCTCGGCTCCTGCAACGGCACGCTGCAGTTGGATTGGAACGCGCGCATGAGCAGCGTCGGTGCTCCGCTGGGCGAGCCGTTTCGCGCGGGCGAGAGCGTCCACGTGCAAGCGTGGTTCCGCGACCCGCCCGCCTGCAAGCAATCACGTCTGACGGACGCGCTCGAACTCACCTACACGCCCTGAAGCCGCGACCGCGCTCGCTCAACTGTTGCGGCGCCGTGGTCGACGCTCCGCCGGGGCGTTCCACGGATCGTCGGGCCAGGAGTGACGGGGATAGCGGCGCTTGAGCTCCGCGGCGACGAGCGGGTAGGTGTTGTTCCAGAAACTGCGCAAATCCTCGGTGATTTGCTGGGGTCTGTGGTTGGGGGCAAGCAAGTGCAGGAGCACGCCGATGCGTCCCGCGGCGACCCTCGGCGTCTCGGCGAGTCCGAACAGCTCCTGAATGCGAGCGGCGAGCACGGGCGCCTTGAGGGGCTCGTAGACGAGCCGGATCTCGCTGCCGCTCGGCACGGAGAGGCGTTCGGGAGCTTCGCGCTCGATCGTCTGGAGCGTGCGGTGGTCGATGCGCGCGCGCACGAAGTCGAGCCACGGAGCGCGGCGCAACTCCTCGAACGAGCGCCGACCTTCGCAGAGATCGGGCAGCACGGCGCTCAACGCGTCGCGGGAAAGTTCGGGCAGCGCGAGCTCCGGCATCCACGCGCGCA
>Ga0194120_10006249_pt1 | contig 16946 bp, 15 predicted proteins | sample TA2MahCa65mmetaG_FD_148642 | JGI IMG/M metagenome (GOLD analysis project Ga0194120, IMG submission 148642) | Freshwater microbial communities from Lake Tanganyika, Tanzania - TA2015019 Mahale Deep Cast 65m | ecosystem: Environmental > Aquatic > Freshwater > Lake | place: Tanzania: Lake...
TGCCAGATCGACCCCGATCATCGTATTCTTGTCCATGGTTGCCTCCCTTTTCGCTCAGTGAGCGCTAACACTCACAATTTTGGCACATCTCGATGCCGTCTGGGAGGGCGGCAACCACCCCATCTATTTAAATAATATTCACTCAGAATAAAGCCTGGCCCCGTCAAGATTGATACGATGCATGAGATAACATAGGCAATCAAGTTTTACGGCCTGCGGATCACAAGTCAGCATAGCTGGAATCGCCGATTTATTAAGCAAAATCTTGCCATTTACATAATCAAAATAATCGCCAGGAGGGGAATCCAAGCCATCCCCAGGCAATATTTCGAGTTTATGAAAATCATTTTCAACAAAACCAAAAACTTCACCAGCCTGTATTTCTTTGAAATTTAGTCGATCAATATCTTTGCGAAAAATAAAATCAGCCCGCTGGCCATCAAAAGATATAGAGGCGTCACGCGGCGGCTTTACAATAGCGTAAGTTCGCAACAGATCAATTTGATCTGGCGCTCTGATTTCATTGTCAAAGGCCTGCAGATCCAGACAAGCTTCAATCAACCCAACAGCCTGTTGCGTCGCAGATTCTTTACCAGCCTTCCCACATTCTACCGTCACAGCCGGACAGAGAGTAGAAAAAGCCGCCGTATGCGTACCAAAAGGTCGCTCGAAATGCACGATATAAGAAGAAAACATCCGCGCCAAAGCAATGAAATGCGGCTCAAGTTTCGGCACACATCCGTAAGGCGGATTAAAACCGGTATTATTATGAATATCGATACTTGCGATCGGACGCCGACACGCAGCATAATCAAATATCCACCGCGCCATTGCGACAAGCGGATGATTCATAATTTTCGTTCCAGGCCAAATCCGATTATAGTCGAGCTGATCTGGTAGCGTTCGACGCTGCTGAGCTGCCGCGCGGACATTGCCAATAAATAATAATAAAGAACGCCTAAGCCCTCTGGGTAGCTGCTGCTTTAGGACAGTTTGTATTGCGTTTAATCCGCTATCCTCATTGCCGTGTAAAAGCGTTGAGATAAAAAGCGGCCTTGGATCTTTGCCTGGAAGATCAAAAAGGGTAGGCCCTGGTAGAAGCTGTATCAACCTCTCCGCGGGACAATCCAGAAATCCCTCGGGCAGCTGATGTAAAACCGCACAGGGCTGATTTGCGTTTTGATGAAGGCGATCACTCATAAATGACGAGTCAGTCTGTTTGAAAAAATTAAATTCTATCCTACCACACTTTAAAGCCTGTCCGTTATTTTAATTGCGGAATCTCAGACTACCAACAAAGATGACTCACTACGTAATACCGAAAAAAATTATGTAAATATCAGCAACAAATTGATTTATTCTGGCATTTGTCGATGACGTGATTAATGCCCATTGCATTCAAATAGCTTACGCAAACTAGTTAGGAATGAACACAAGTCTGTTAGGGAATGGCGTCAAAATCATCAAGCCAGGCCTGGGCATGCGCGTCGCTTGGCGCGCGCCAATCGCCTCGCGGCGATAAAGAGCCGCCTGAGCTGACTTTGGGGCCATTTGGCGCTGCCGTACGCTTGAATTGGCTCGTTTCAAAAAAACGTTTGAGGAAAATCTCAAGCCAGCGCTTAATCTCTTCCAATGAATATTGATGACGCTCGCTTTCTTTGAGCGCGCTCGGCCAATAGCCCGATTGAGCGTCGCGCCACGCGCGCCAAGCCAGAAATGCGATTTTCGATGGCGAAAACCCATATCTAGTCACATAAAATAAATTGAAGTCCTGTAATTCATAGGGACCAACGACATCTTGCGTTCTTTGCAGATCTTTGCCGGGTATGAGCTCTGGAGAGATTTCCGTATCTAAGATGTCATTGAGAAGTTGCGTTGCTGTTTCGCCGTAATGACCTTGGTCGGCGCACCAACGGATCAGATGCTGGATGAGCGTTTTGGATACAGAAGCATTCACATTGTAATGCGACATCTGATCGCCCACGCCATATGTGCACCATCCTAACGCTAATTCTGATAAATCGCCTGTGCCAAGAACAAGCGCATCATTTAAATTCGCTAGGCGGAACAAGAGCGCGCTTCGCGCCCCAGCTTGGACATTCTCATAAGTTGCATCATAGCGACCCTCGCCATGAGCAGCTGGATGCTGAATATCTCTTAACATCTGCAATGCGGCGCTAGAGAGATCGATCTCATGGCCTGTTACGCCAAGCGCCCGCATCAATCCCCAAGCATTGGCTTTCGTTTTACTTGTCGTTGCAAAAGCTGGCAAAGTATAGCCGAGTATATTGTCACGCGGCAATCCCAAGCGTTCCATTGCCGCAATGGCGACCAAGAGCGCATGGGTTGAGTCCAAACCTCCCGAAACCCCAATAACAACTTTGGAGATATTTGTTGCGCGCAGACGCTGCTCAAGACCATGCGCTTGAATATTAAAGGCCTCATAACATAATTCGCTTAATCGCGTCTCATCTGACGGCACAAAAGGAAAGCGCTCTACGCGCCGTAAGAAACCAAGATCCCGATCACGGGTCAAATTAAGCCTAAATTTAACGCGCCGAAAATTCACATTAGAGCGTTCTCTATCTGCGCAATCCCCAAAAGAACTCTGACGCATTCGCTCCGCTGCAAGCAGGCCAAGATCAAGATCCGCTAAAACGAGTTCAGGCTGCGTTGAAAATCGCGGCGCTTTAGCCAATAAAACGCCATTCTCATGGATCATGGCTTCGCCGTCCCAAGCAAGATCCGTTGTAGACTCCCCCTGCCCCGATGCAGAGTAGAGATAGGCAGAGAGACAACTTGCAGAGTGCGTTGCGCAAAGCCTCTGCCTGAAATCAGATTTTCCAACAATTGCGTTAGAAGCCGATAAATTTAATAAGACAGTGGCTCCTGCTAACGCCGCGCGCGATGAGGGAGGAATAGGCGCCCAAACATCTTCACAAATTTCCATATGCAAAACGAGATTAGGGAAATCCACCGCTTCAAGTAGGAGATCCCATCCAAAGGGAGCCTCTCTCCCTGCAATATTAATCTGCGCGTCAACAATTGACGCCCCTGAAGAAAAATGTCTCTTCTCATAAAATTCGCGATAATTCGGTAGAAAAATTTTTGGCGTGACAGCGAGAATTTCTCCACGAAAAATCGCAACTGCACAATTATAAAGCCGTCCATGATAACGAAGGGGCGCACCAACAATAATGATCGGCTTTAAATGCGCCGATGCTTTAATAATTTCTTCCAATCCGCGCTCTACAGCAAGCAGCAAAACGTCCTGCTGCAGCAGATCATCAATGGCGTAAGCGGATAGACCTAGCTCTGGGAAAAGAACAACTGATGCAGCTTGCTGATCTGCTTGTTGAGACATCTCGATTATTTTAGCCGCATTAAAAGCGGGCTCAGCCACTTTTAATTGCGGCGTCGCGACAGCAGCGCGAATGAAACCATGATTGTGCAGGCAAAAGAAGGGATGGGTCATAGGCGCAAAGAGTATAGGCCGGCTTTGTAAAAACTGCGACTACAGAAAAACAAAAAAAGGCGGGGTCGCCCCCGCCTCTTAACTTTCTATCTGCCTTGGTTAATGCGCTAGGATCGCAAGAAGCAGCAAAGCGACAATATTTGTAATTTTAATGGCGGGATTAACTGCAGGTCCTGCCGTGTCCTTATAGGGATCGCCAACTGTATCGCCTGTTACGGACGCCTTGTGGGCTTCAGAGCCCTTAAGATGCCGAACGCCATCTTGATCAACGAAACCGTCTTCAAAAGACTTCTTAGCGTTATCCCAAGCGCCGCCACCAGAGGTCATTGATATGGCCACAAACAAGCCATTGACGATAACGCCCAATAAGAGCGCGCCAAGCGCAGCAAAAGCGTTCGCCTTACCGCCAAGGATCCAAGCGACGATAAACGCGACGATTGGGGCAAGCACAGGAAGCAAGGAAGGGACGATCATCTCTTTAATCGCCGCCTGCGTCAGCATATCGACAGCGCGGCCATAATCGGGACGTTCTGCGCCAGTCATGATGCCTGGCTTTTCTTTAAATTGCCGCCGCACTTCAACGACAACCGATCCTGCAGCGCGCCCTACCGCCGTCATGGCGATACCCCCAAATAGATAAGGGATTAAGCCGCCAAAAATCAGACCTGCGACGACATAGGGATTGGAAAGATCAAAATCGACTTTATCAATCCCTTTGAAGAAGGGTACGCCCGTCTCAATGAAATGTTTCAGGTCATTTGTATAAGCGGCGAAAAGCACTAAGGCGCCCAGACCTGCCGAGCCAATGGCATAACCTTTAGTGACCGCTTTCGTTGTATTGCCAACAGCGTCTAACGCATCGGTTGATTGCCGAACTTCTTTTGGCAATCCAGCCATCTCCGCAATGCCGCCCGCATTATCTGTAACTGGACCAAAGGCGTCCAAGGCGACGATCATTCCGGCCAGACCTAGCATGGTCGTTACCGCAATCGCTGTGCCGTATAGGCCGCCTAGTTCATAGGTCAGGATAATGCCCAGAACAATTACCAAAGCGGGAGCTGCCGTTGCTTCAAGTGACACGGCAAGACCCTGAATAACATTTGTGCCGTGGCCGGTTACGGAAGCTTGCGCAATGGATACAACAGGGCGTTTACCCGTCGCTGTGTAATATTCCGTTATATAAACAATTGCGCCAGTTACGATCAGACCAAGGACGCCGGAAAAAAACAATCCATATCCATGAATCACAACGCCATTAGCCTTACCAATTTCGCCCCAACCCACCGTGACAGTTGTTGCGATAAAGAGTCCGCCAATAGACAATACGCCCGCCGCGATCAGACCTTTGTAAAGCGCATCCATGATGGAGTCTTTTTTCAACCCGATCTTTTCAAAATAAGGCGCCGCTAATTTTCCCCACGGCGTGTCATCATCGCCTAGCTTTACGAAATATGTCCCGGCGATGGAGGTCAAAATAGACAATCCGCCAATAGCCAGCGGATAAACCACAGCCGATGACAAGCCAGACTGACCAGCAAAGAAGATTGAGGCTAACACCATCGTCGCGACAACGGTTACTGCATAAGTCTCGAAAAGATCCGCCGCCATGCCAGCGCAATCGCCAACATTATCGCCGACATTATCTGCAATGGTTGCGGGATTGCGCGGATCATCTTCCGGTATACCAGCTTCAACCTTACCGACAAGATCCGCGCCGACGTCAGCGCCTTTAGTAAAAATACCACCGCCCAAACGCGCAAAGATCGAGATCAAGGACGCGCCAAAGCCAAGGCCAACAAGTGCGTCAACAACGATCCGATCTGAAGGGGAGTAGCCAAAGATCCAGGTCAGGATAGCGTAGTAGACGGCGACTCCGAGTAAGGCGAGACCGGCGACGAGCAAGCCAGTAATGGCGCCCGCTTTGAACGCAATGTCCAAGCCCGCTGCGATTGAATGGGTCGCCGCCTGAGCCGTGCGCACATTCGCCCGTACAGAGACATTCATGCCGATATAGCCTGCCGCGCCAGACAAAGCCGCGCCGATCAGAAAGCCGAAGGCAACCGCCCAGCCCAGCAGAACAACCAGCATGACAAAAATCACGCCGCCGACCATGCCAATGGTTTTATATTGGCGGTTAAGATAGGCCTGCGCCCCTTCGGCAACAGCCCCGGAAATTTCTTGCATGCGGGCCGACCCTGCGTCTGCCGCCAGCAATTCTTGCGCAGTCTTCACGCCGTAAACGACGGACATCAGTCCGAAGACGATGGTGAGAAACAAAACCATAATGAATTCGCCTTTTATTCCCAGGCCGATTGACGGCCAAAACTTGCGCGACTGCCCGTCGCCTAGAGGAAAAACAATAAGCTAAAAGCCAAGAATCACCTCGGCTCGGCTAAATCCTCCCGGGCGCTTTCTGCCAGAAACAGGGACCTGCGGCAATGGCGCAGAGCGTTATGTTGTCAAAAATGGCGATAGGAGTTTTTCTTGAAAAACACGCTTTTGCCTTCCCCATCGCGAAGCCGGGGCGGACCCGATCCAGTCGTAACCGAGCCGATGCGCCAGATACCCTTGGGTGGAGAAAAATCAGCTCCCGCCGTGAACAGGATTTCGTAATCATCCCCGCCAGTTAGCGCGAGTTCTAAGAGCTCTGGCTTGATCGCGATTGCTTGTAATGCCGCCAAGGAGAGCGGGATATCGCCGATTATGACCTCGGCGCTTACGCCAGAGACGCGCATCAATTTAGCTAAATCCCCGGCTAACCCGTCAGAAATATCCATCGACGCAGTCGCGGCGCTGGCGAGAACTGGGATCAAATCAAGACGAGGACGGGGCAACAAATAACGCGCCAGCAGGCCATCACGGGCCTCGAGCGCCAGAGTTTCAAGACACTCAGGGTTTTCACGAAGCCAAAGACCTAATGCCGCCTCGCCAATTGGTCCCGAGACATAAACGCCATCTCCCACATGCGCCCCGCGACGCGCAACAAAAGTCTCGACAGTTCCGATCGCGGTTATTGAAATGGTGACAGGGCCTGAGGTTGAAGTTGTGTCGCCGCCAAGTAAGGGAGTCGCGAAATCCTGCGCATCTTCCCCTAATCCGCGCGCAAAAGACTCAAGCCAGGCATTGCTCCAATCCATCGGCAGGGCGAGCGAGAGAAGAAATCCCTGCGGCACAGCGCCTTTCGCCGCAAGATCGGAGAGATTAACGCGCAAGGCTTTCTTGGCGATTAATTCCGGCGGATCCTGCGCAAAGAAATGCACGCCGGCGACCAGCATATCTGTTGTAAGGACCAAAGGCTTGTCGCGAACAGCCATCAAGGCGGCGTCATCAGCTAAACTCAAAGCCTCTGACCCGGCTATTGGCGAAAATAGCTTTGATATTAATTCATCTTCACTGTAGCGCTTCATTATCATTGCAGTCGACTTTTAAAAAAGAGCTATTTTATTTCTTGCTCTCGCTCCTCTCGCGCAATTTTATCTAAAACCGCATTGACCATGCCTGATTCAGTCGGACCAAAAAAAGCCCCGGCGACATCAACATATTCTTTTATGACAACCCGCGACGGAACATCTCTTCGGGCGCGCATTTCATAAGCGCCGGCTCTTAATGTGGCGCGCATGACCGCTTCGACGCGCGCCAAAGGCCATCCAGTCGATAAGGCTTGGTCAATTTGTCGATCAATCGCCAACTGATCGGTTAAGACGCCTTGAAGAATATCCCGGAAAAAACTGACCTCTGCCGGCTTATATTGCACACCTTCAATTTCTCGTCCCATCCAGTGCGATTCAAATTCAGCAAAAATTTCATTTATCCCTTTACCAGAAACTTCCATTTGATAAAGCGCTTGCACAACAGCAAGACGCGCGGCTGAGCGATGATCGAGAGTCATGACAAACTCCGCTTCAACGCGGTTAAGACTAAAGCGGCGCGCGCTGCTTCTCCGCCCTTATCGCCGCGCTGAGGATCGGCGCGCACGTAGGCCTGATCTTCATTTTCTACTGTTAAAACGCCATTGCCAAGCGGCATGCTTTGCGAAACGGAAAGATCCATTAATGCACGCGCGCTTTCGTTCGAGACAACTTCAAAATGGTAGGTGTCGCCTCTGATGACGCAGCCGAGGGCAATGACTCCATCAAAGGAACGAGCTGATTTATTAGCAGCCTCCAATGCGATCTTAGCGGCGATCGGAATCTCAAGCGCTCCAGGAACCATGATGAGCTCAGCCTCAGCTTGCGCACGTTCCAATACTGTCAGCGCGCCTGCGCAGAGCATTTCTACGATTTCCCGATTAAACTGCGCTGCGATGACGAGCATACGCGCTCCTGGGACAACCAGGTTCTCCGATGCATCTTCTGCAAAGCCCGCCATGTATCACTACCTCTCAACCATGATGAAATGAGGATATTTTCTCCAAGGCCTAAGCCTATCTCTGGACTGAAGAATTAATCTTCAAAGATTTATGTTGGCGTATCCTCCAACGATTTCACAAAGAATCCTGCGTCTTATTAAAGTCGCTTAAGCGCCCGGCGTAACGCGCCATTAAATCAACCTCAAGATTAAGAAGATCGCCCGCGCGGCGAGCGTTCAATGTTGTAACCCTTAGAGTATGAGGAATGACTAAAACTGAAAATCTTTTTCCTTCGACAGCATTCACCGTCAATGAAACGCCGTCTAAGGTAACCGATCCCTTTTTCGCAATATATCCAGCAAGCTCATTTGTCGGCGCCTCAATCCAAAAACAGGTCATGTGATTGTCTATCGCCGGTGCTTTAGACTGATTTTCCCTTTGACTAAGATCCTCCCGCGAGATGATCAGGGCTAGCCCATCCACATGACCGGCAACAAGATGCCCTCCTAATTCATCTCCGATTTTAAGCGCGCGTTCTAGATTAATTTTCGATCCAACGCACCAGTTTCCGATGCTTGTAAGACGTAACGTCTCACTAGCCGCATCCACATCAAAGATCGCGCCTGTTCCGTTAGGCTTTACGTCAACAACCGTAAGACAAACTCCTGAGCATGCGATTGAAGCTCCAAGCATAATTTCTTTTGCGTCATAGCCGCAGGCAATCTGCAGACGCATCAATCCACCACGCGGCAGAACAGTCACGACCTCACCCATGTCTGTCACGATACCGGTGAACATCAACCAACCCTCACATATCGCATCATCTGATCCGCGCCCAAGTAACGTTTTTCCATCAACCGATATTTATTTTCATCTCGTAGCGTCATTTTCGCAGTTGGAGTCAATGCAAGCTTGCCTAAACGACCTAAAGGCTTAACGCCTTGATGCAAAATTATTTCATCCACTAAGCCGGCAGACAATAAACTTTCCGCAACAGTTGGACCGCCCTCGCTAAAAACTCTCGTCACGCCGCGCTCCGATAATAGGCGGAGCACTGAATGGAGATTAAGCAAGCCATCCTTGCTGGTTATGCGCGCAACATCAGCTCCACTGGACTTCTTGAACTGTAGGACGACGTCGTCTGCAATATCTTCACGCACTAAAATCAACAAGGGCTTATCATGAGCTGTTGAGGCAAGACGCGATCGGGGAGACAATGACAATTTTGGATCAAGCACGATCCGTAAAGGTCGGCGGTTGTCTACTCCGGGCAACCGCACCGTCATCAAAGGATCATCCTCACGCGCTGTGCCTGCGCCAATCATGATTGCATCATGCATAGCGCGTTGCACATGAGTGAAGGCGTCAGCGACGGGCCCAGTGATGCGCAATCGCGGATCATATGCGGCGCCTGCTGCATATCCATCCGCAGTCTGCGCAAGTTTTAATGTCACCATCGGGCGATGATGGGTCATGCGCAATATATGGCCCATGTGATCCAATCGAGCCATTGCGGCGCCGATGCCAACCGATAACTCGATGCCTGATTGTCTCAAATACTGATGGCCTTGACCCGCAACCTGTGGATTTGGATCCTCAAGGGCTGACACAACACGCGCAATCCCCGCAGCAATGATTGAGTCGACACAAGGGGGCGTCACCCCATGATGCGCGCATGGTTCAAGCGTAACGTAAAGTGTTGCTCCCTGTGCAAGCGCTCCAGCTTGCTTTAAGGCGACTACTTCAGCATGCGGACGGCCGCCAACGCCTGTCCAGCCCCGTCCGATAACGACGCCTTCCTTAACGACAAGCGCGCCGACTGCTGGATTAGGGGCGGTTAATCCCAAATTTCGTCGACCAAGAGCAAGCGCACTGGCCATATATGAGTCATCAAGGGAGAAATGAGGCATTGATGCGACGCGCGTCATAGATCGTCAGCGTTATTAGTCTCTGGATCGCCAACGCCCTCTAGTTCATCAATCAGGACATTGAAGTCTCTCGCCTCTCTGAAGTCACGATAGACTGAAGCAAATCTCACATAGGCCACTGCATCAAGCGTGCGCAAACCCTCAATTATCAGCTCGCCAATTTGCTGGCTTTCAACTTCTGCTTCGCCAAGACTTTCTAATTGTCGTACAATTCCTGAAATCATCCGCTCCACGCGCTCCGGCTCAACTGGACGTTTGCGCAAAGCAATTTCAACAGAACGAACAAGCTTGTCGCGATCAAATGGCGCGCGTCTACCAGATTTTTTAACGACTATGATTTCACGCAGCTGCACGCGTTCAAAAGTCGTAAAGCGACCACCACATGTTGGACAAATGCGCCGACGACGAATACACGCAGAGTCCTCTGCAGGTCGCGAATCCTTAACCTGTGTATCAAATGAAGCGCAGTAAGGGCAGCGCATGCGTGTCGCCTCTTGCGCGCGGGCTAAAAAACAACCCGCAATTAGACGCGGTTAGCCGTCCGCTTCGGAAGAAATGAAATGGGCGTAAAAGCGCCGCACCACTTCAATAACTCATCTAAATAAAAACCTCGCAGCCCTTCTCGTATAAGAAGGGCCGCGAAACTCAAGTAAACTTAGTAGATTGGGAACTTAGCGGTCAGCGCATGAACCTTCTCTTTCACTGCCGCTTCTGTGCCCGCATTGCCCTCTTCGCCCTTAGCGGAAAGACCATCAAGCACCTCAACAATCATGCTGCCGACTTGCTTGAATTCTTCTTTACCGAAACCGCGCGACGTCGCTGCTGGCGTGCCCAAACGGATGCCAGATGTGACGAATGGCTTTTCTGGATCAAAGGGAATGCCATTTTTATTACAGGTGATATGCGCACGGCCAAGCGCGGCTTCCGCCGCTTTGCCTGTAATCTTTTTTGGACGCAGATCCACCAGCATTAAGTGGTTATCCGTTCCGCCTGACACAATCGCCAAACCAGCCTCAACGAGGGTTTGCGCTAAAATTTGCGCATTTTCTTTAACGCGTTGCTGATAGGCTTTGAACTCTGGCGTGAGCGCTTCGCCGAAGGCAACAGCCTTGGCTGCAATCACATGCATCAAGGGACCGCCTTGCAAGCCCGGGAACACGGCTGAATTTAACTTTTTACCAATTTCTTCGTCATTGCACAGGATCAACCCGCCGCGCGGACCACGTAATGTTTTATGTGTCGTGGTCGTCACGACATGCGCATGCGGAAATGGCGAAGGATGCAATCCGGCAGCGACAAGACCAGCAAAGTGAGCCATGTCCACCATCAAATAGGCCCCGACGCTATCAGCAATTTTGCGGAAAGCCTCGAAGTCCCAAATACGAGAATAGCCCGAACCGCCGGCAATAATTATTTTTGGCTTATGCTCTTTAGCGAGACGTTCGACCTGATCCATATCTATGCGCTGGTCGTTTTGGCGAACAGTATAAGCCACTGGCTTAAACCAACGACCGGACACATTGACAGGCGACCCATGCGTAAGATGGCCGCCAGCGGCAAGATCTAGACCGAGATAGGTGTCGCCAGGCTGCAGCAAGGCAAGAAAGACGGCCTGGTTCGCCTGCGAACCGGAATTCGGTTGAACATTGGCGTAAGAACAGCCAAAAAGCTTTTTGGCCCGATCAAGCGCTAAATTTTCGGCAATATCCACAAATTGGCAGCCGCCATAGTAACGTTTGCCAGGATAACCTTCCGCATATTTATTTGTGAGAACTGATCCCTGAGCCTCTAGCACCGCCTTTGAAACAATATTTTCCGATGCAATGAGCTCGATTTCGTGGCGCTGACGACCAAGCTCGAGGTCAATCGCTTTCGCAAGTTCAGGGTCTGACTGGGCAACGGAGGTGGTGAAGAAACCGGACTGGCTCATGAACTTCCCTTTGGATGTCATTTTCACGTCGCAGGGGACGCAAGGAGAATCCCGGCGCTCCCGCTAAAGGCGCCACCGGATAATATAAGCTACTAATTTCAAAGCCTTATCTAATTTAGAGCCGGCTCAGGGCGCTCAGGCCTCGACAGAACGCTTAATTGCTACCGACCGCTTATCACGTCGAGACCGAATTTGGGAAGACCCTGATGAAAAACGATAAGCGCCGGCGTATCGCGTCAAAAGACGCTTAATTTTCGGATTTTTGATAATCCTTCACATCAGAAAAAATAATGTCCGGATTGCGTTCAGAGTCATAATTAAGCTGGAAAGCGGAAGTCGACATAAAAACCGGCGCGCCGTCGAGATCATTGGCAATGCTTGAGCCATGCGCATCAATGAAGCTTTTTAATTTCACGGCGTCTTGAGAGGCAACCCAACGACACACTGTAAATCTTGATTGTTCATAACGGGTTTGTAGTCCGTATTCTGCGTCCAATCGCGTTGCAAGAACATCAAGCTGCAATGCGCCAACCACCCCAACAATTGATCCCGATCCATCATGCGGAGTGAAGACTTGCACAACGCCCTCCTCCGCTAGTTGCTGTAGCGCCTCGCGCAGCTTTTTAGCCTTCATCGCATCTGAAATAAGAATACGCCGCATAATTTCTGGGGCAAAACTTGGCACGCCGCGGAAAACAAGGTCTTCGCCTTCCGTTAGGGTATCGCCAATGCGCAATACGCCATGATTTGGCAGGCCCACGACATCGCCCGCATAAGCCTCATCCGCAATGGAGCGATCGCGTGCGAAGAAAAACTGTGGCGCATTTAGTGGAATAGATTTTCCAGTGCGCGCAAGCTTCGCTTTCATACCGCGGGTAAGCTTGCCTGAACATACCCGCATGAAGGCGATGCGATCGCGATGATTAGGATCCATATTCGCTTGAATTTTGAAAACGAACCCTGTCATCTTAGGCTCATCAGCGGAAACACTGCGTTTATCCGCCTGCTGAGCGCGAGGCGATGGCGCATATTCAGCCATTGCATCAATAAGATCGCGCACGCCAAAATTTCTCAATGCGCTTCCAAAGAAAACTGGCGTCAAATGACCTTCTCTAAAGGCCAACAAATCAAAAGGCTTACTGCCAGCTTCGGCAAGCATCGCTTCATCGCGCCAACTACCGACAATCTGCGTAGGCAGTAATTGTTCAATAATAGGATCCTCAATCCCACTAGTCTGAACAGGCTCTTCATCCGCATCTAATTTACGGATCGTTTTAGTTAAGAAGCGATATGTGCCTATAAAATTTTTACCCCCGCCCATCGGCCAATTGATTGGCGTTGTATCAAGAGCTAAGGTTTTTTCTATTTCGTCGAGCAACTCAAAAGGATCCCGACCATCGCGATCCAACTTATTAATAAAAGTGACAATAGGTATATCTCGAAGTCGACAGACTTCAAAAAGTTTTCGCGTCCGCGCCTCAATTCCCTTAGCAGCGTCAATCACCATGACAGCAGCATCTACCGCTGAGAGCGTGCGATAGGTATCTTCGGAAAAGTCCTCATGACCTGGCGTATCCAGCAAATTAAAGACGCAGTCGGCATATTCAAAGGTCATCACCGAAGTGACAACGGAAATACCGCGCTCGCGTTCAATACTCATCCAATCAGAGCGCGTTTGTTGCGCATTACGCTTCGCCTTGACCGCGCCTGCAAGTTGAATGGCTCCGCCAAATAACAACAGTTTTTCTGTTAACGTCGTTTTACCAGCATCCGGATGCGAAATAATTGCAAAGGTGCGACGACGAGAAACAGGATCACGGGTAGCGGAAGCGGTCACGGAGATCTCAATTTAGGTAAATGATCAAGACCACGCCATAACGGTAGGCGATGCTATCGGCAATCTCTTTCAGTCAAAATCTTGCGCTAAAGAGTCGCGCGTTAGTTCAGAAAGCACGGCCATATGGCTGTAATTTGGGTGCGTTAGTCCCAAAATAACGCGCGTATTAGGTTGTTTGAAAGCTTGCGCCTCGGCATCAGAAAAATCAAAATGCACAAATTGGACTGAACTTGCCTTACCCTCAGCAGTCGTTCGATCCTGATCAGCTTCGGCTTTAGCGTGAATCCGATAATCGCCAACTTCAATAAAAGCGGTTTCTTCAATGCCTCCCAGCCCGGCCAAAACGCGCCCACGCCGCAAGGGATCATCGATTTCAATCATGAATGTCGCGCAGAGTTCTCTTCCCTTTGGGATTAAGGGATTATAGGCGGCGATTTCATCTGGTATCTGCGCGGGACCGCCTTTCTCAATGTGCAGCATCTCCTGTACTTGGAACCACATCGTCTCAAAACTTTCAAAATAAAAACTCACAAATGGTCCGACCTCAATCCGACGCGCACGCTTGATCGTCGTCATTCGCGTACGATGTTGCGCGCGAGCCTGCGCGTAATCTTGCCAAGGCAAAATATCTTCAGGTGACAGACTGTGACGCTTTGTCATTCATGATCTCCAAAAGTCTGAGCGCTTAGTCGCGCATCAAACCATAGGCTCGCGCCATTAATACAATTGGATGAGCTACTCGTTGAGGTTTATTTGCATCGCCATCAAAGGAGTTTATTTCCTGTTCAATATGAATGCCTGCAAGCGGACATTCAGAAACAACATGCCTTCTTTCGGCGGCATATAATTGGCGCGCCGCAGGCTTGCCAACTTTCATAGCGATTTCAAAATGATCTTTTTTGTAACCCCAGGCTCCGCCATGGCCAGAGCAGCGCTCAACAACGCTAATTTCAGTCTGAGGAATAAGCCTCAGCAGCTCGGCACCCTTTTGACCCATATTTTGCGCCCGGGAATGACACGAAACATGAAACGACACGCCGCCTTCAATTGGCTGCATGCCTTCTGCTAGTCCCTCTTTGCGGGAAATATCGACGATATATTCCGAGAGATCAAAAGTTGCTTTAGAGAGTTTTGTGACCAATTCATCATTAGGGAGAATAAGCGGCCATTCAAATTTCAGCATTAATGCGCAAGACGGCACGGGCGCAACAATATCATAACCTTCATCTATGTATTGAGACAAAGCTTGGGAAACTGTTTGCGCTGCTTGAGCGACTTCTCCAATCAGCCCTTGCTCTAACTTCGGCATCCCGCAACAAGCTGGATAAACAACCTGAGTCTCAACGCCATTTTTAGCCAACACAGCAAGCGCCGACATCCCAATTGAGGTGTCGTTGTAATCCCCAAAACATGTCGCATAGAGAACAGCTTTTCTCGCCTGTGCGGGCGCTGTGGCGTCTCGCTTGGCTGGCTGCGCCGCAGCTAAAGCCTCTAACGTTTGAGCGGCGTATTGCGGCAGCTCTGCTCTGCGATCTATTCCAATAATTTTTTCTTCTAGGCCGCGCATAATCCCGTTATTAGTGCGCGTGGCCCAATTCGCTGCGCTAGAAATTAACGTCGCCCATTTTCCGTTCCGGTCTGTTTCTGTTAACTGCCGGTCTGCGACGGATATTTGATTTTTCTTAGCTTCAACCGCGCGATAGCGCAGCATCAAATGAGGAAAATCAAGATTAAATTCATGTGGCGGCACATAAGGACATTTTGTCAAAAAACACATGTCGCAAAGCGTGCAGGCATCAACAACTCGGTTAAAATCGGCGCTGTCGACACTATCCAGCTCGCCGCTTTTAGAGTCGTCAACTAAATCGAAAAGTCTTGGAAATGAGTCACAAAGATTAAAGCACCGGCGGCAACCATGACAGATGTCAAAAACGCGCCGCAGCTCTGCGTCGAGTTTAACCTCATCATAAAATTCTGCGCTTTCCCAATCGATCGGATGACGAATTGGCGCTTCGAGACTGCCTTCTCTCATAGTGTCCTGCTGCGCACGTCGCGTATAAAGGGCTCATTCAAAAACTCAGAGCCCACAATGGGGCTCCGAGCTGCACTCAATGGATTTGAATCGATAAATAAGCCTTTGCAGCTTATTTAAGCTCATCCAAAGCTCTCTGGAACCTGCCCGCATGGGAGCGTTCAGCCTTGGCTAGGGTTTCAAACCAATCTGCAATCTCATCGAATCCCTCGTCTCGCGCAGAACGCGCCATGCCGGGGTACATGTCGGTATATTCGTGCGTTTCCCCAGCCACAGCCGCTTTGAGGTTATCGGCTGTCTTGCCGATTGGCAGACCTGTTGCAGGATCGCCAACACCCTCGAGAAACTCCAGATGGCCATGCGCATGGCCGGTTTCGCCTTCCGCCGTTGACCGGAAAACCGTCGCGACATCATTATAGCCTTCAACATCCGCCTTTTGAGCGAAATATAAATAGCGACGATTGGCCTGAGACTCGCCTGCGAAAGCCGCTTTCAAATTGGCTTCCGTTTTACTGCCCTTAAGCGTTGTCATTTAATCCTCCAGAATTTCCTGCCGCCGGGAAGGCGTTAACGAACGCGCCGGACGGTCGTTTCTTAGAATAATTCAAAACTACGCCCCGTCCAGCTAATTGATCAAGAAACCTGTAAATTATAATTCTTGTCTTCATTCGAATTTTTCTGCCTAGGGCCCGGATCGATCGGCAAGCTGAGCTAGATTTTGGGATTTTGACATGGTTGATGTTTACGCCAGTTTCAATGAACTCGCCGCTCACGAAATCGAAGGACAACATTATCAAATTCACGTTATCGACCGCGGCTCGCCCATTTTGATCCTTGCGCCCCACGGGGGACACATCGAACCCGGCACGCTTGAGATCGGCGAAGCCCTCGCAGCGGATTGCTATTCCTTCTATGGTTTCGAAAGCTTGGAAAAACGTCGCCGCGCGACAAGTCTCCACATTACCTCATCCCGTTTTGACGAACCGCGCGCCCTTGATCTTCTCAGCCGCGTTGATCTCGCCATTAGTGTTCATGGACGCAAAGATAAAGAAGACGCCCAGACACTCTGGGTTGGCGGCCTCCATGAACGCCTGCGCGATCGTCTCGTTTTCTTACTAAATGCTGCATGCATTCCAGCAAAAGCTGTTGGCGCAGGGCACGCCTTATCAGGACGAGATCCAAAAAATATCTGCAATCAAGGACGCTTTGGCACCGGGGTACAGTTTGAAATGCCAGCCCGTCTTCGCCAAAGATTGGTATTGGAACGCCAACTTCTCTCTCAATTTAAAGAAATTCTGTAACAGCCCAGGTTCATTTATCCTAAGATAATCGCAAGGACGCCTGCAAGATGGCTGAATCAGTCATGAGAGCGTTAATAATATTCCAGCCCTGTTTT
>Ga0194120_10006251_pt1 | contig 16943 bp, 11 predicted proteins | sample TA2MahCa65mmetaG_FD_148642 | JGI IMG/M metagenome (GOLD analysis project Ga0194120, IMG submission 148642) | Freshwater microbial communities from Lake Tanganyika, Tanzania - TA2015019 Mahale Deep Cast 65m | ecosystem: Environmental > Aquatic > Freshwater > Lake | place: Tanzania: Lake...
TCCTGAGGTCCTTGCAGAAGTGTTCGACGAAGAAGCCCGGCGCAAAGTCACCGCGCAGGATGCGGGGGCCGAGGTTATTGACGCTCCAACTGCCCGCCGCGCCGCCACCCACGCTCTCAAGGACCTTCGTTGAATCGAGTCCGCTGCTCTGCGCATACGCCAGTGCCTCGCAGAGACCGAGCATCGAGCTCGCGATCAGGATCTGGTTCACCATCTTGCAGTGCTGTCCCATGCCTGGACCGCCGTGATGCACGATCGTCTTGCCCATCGAAGCCAGCAGCGGGCGCACCGCATCGATCGTCGCGGCGTCGCCGCCCACCATGATGCTGAGCGCCGCGTTGCGTGCGCCGAGGTCGCCACCGGACACCGGAGCGTCGATCGACGCCACGCCGAGGGAACCAGCGAACGCCGCGAGCGCTCGCGCGAGCGTGGGCGTGCTCGTGGTCATGTCGATGATGATGCGTGGGCGGACCTGCGCGCTCAGCGTTCCATGGGGCCCGCGATGGACGGCTTCGACATCGCTCGGATAGCCCACCATGGAGATCGCCACATCGCATGAGTCAGCGGCGACAGCCGGCGAGTCGCACCATGTTGCGCCCGCAGCAAGCACATCGGCCGCACGGTCACGCGTGCGCGTCGTGATGCGCAGTTCGTGACCTGCGTTGATGAGATGAAGGGCCATCGAACGACCCATCACGCCAGTGCCGATCCATGCCACGCGCATCAGGACCTCCTGCCGCGCCTGACGCGGCCTGCTCTGCAACGACAAGGCCTGCCGGGCGCACTCGCGCGGCAGGCCTTGACAACGGAGAGGGTGGGATTCGAACCCACGAGCAGGACAAGCCCGCTACTAGTTTTCGAGACTAGCTCCTTCAACCGCTCGGACACCTCTCCTGAGGGATGCGAAGTATGCCGTGCAGGATGCGGTCGGTCAAACGGTCCGGCTATCAGCCAGTCCAGTTGCTCAGAAGGATGCCAAGGTCCGCGCCGTCGACCACGCCGTTGCCAGTCAGATCGGCTCCAGCGTTGGCCGATCCCCAAGCGCTGAGCAGCGCACCGAGATCCGCGCCGTTGACGGCGCCATCGCCGTTGATGTCGCCTGGAATGCCGTGAGGCTCGCACGCGTCGGCCGTGCCGTTGCCGTTGGCATCGGCGCAGGTCGTGCCCATCCCCTGCCAACTCGCGCCGGCTGCGACAGCATCCGCTTGCGTCAGGATCAAACAGAATCCGTTCGGAAAGCACGCCGCGCCGACCGGATCAGGACAGTTGATCGTCGCGCAGGTCGTGTTGTTTCCTTGGTAGTTGCCGCCCAGTGCAGCGCACTCACCGGGCGACACGGGTCCGGCGCAGGTGCCGTTGGGCAAACAGCACGCGCCAGTCGGGAAGCACACATATCCAGAGCAGGTTTGGCCGACCGGACCAGGCACGCCGCCGGCAGCCACGCAGTTCGCGTACGAGAGCGCAACGCAGCCGCCCGTCGAAGCGAAGCAGCACGGCACGTTGCCGGTGGGCTGACACGTCGACGAGGTACACGCCACGCCAGCGCCCTGCCATCCACCCTGAAGCGCTTGGCACTCGGCTTGAGTCAACGACTGGCAACCTTGGCCATTGGGCAGACAGCACGCCCCTGTGGGTGGTGTGCAATTCACGCTGGTCCATGTGGCGCGCATGACCCAGTCACCGCTAGGACGACAGCCTGATGGCAACTCACTGAAACGCTTCCAACCCGGAGGGCAACCAAGGATCCCGCAATTGATGGCGTTCAACCAGTTGTGGGTCGGCTGTGCGAGTCCGCTCGTGTCCGTCGCAGGGAACGCGTTGCTCGTCGACGGCGGTGCCGTGTAGCACGGATTCGCCGTTTGGTTGTTGTGCTTGACGATGCGGTATGCAATCGAGAACGCGTTGCTCGAGTTGGCGTTGATGTAGATCTGTTCAGGATCCGAGGGCTCGACGAGGAATTGCACATTCACGCCGTTGGTCCCCGGTCCCATCTGAATGTGCGGAATGAGGTCGCCGTCGGAGTCGATGCTGAACACGGGTGTGCCGGTGCTCGGCAATCCCTCGTAGATCGTGATGCCCCACTCGGTCGTGGTCGCCGTCGTGGCCGACTGCGTTCCAAAGATCATCTCGGCGAGGTCGAGTCGAATCGGGAACGCGTTCGCCGGAATGACCCAGCTCACGGCCGCGGACTCATTCTGCGCAAATCCGCCTTGAAGGATGTACTGCCCACCCGTGAACGAGGCGTCGGTGTGGGCGCTCACCACCGGATCGCACTGGCCGGCAAGCGAGCCATCCTGAGTCTGACGACTGCGTCGATGGACGACGCGCACGATGTCGGGCTCGCCAGTCTGGATCGGTAACGGGTTCTGGCGTGGCCCGAGGTCGTCGGCCAAGACCGTCGAAACGGCCGCTGCAGCGAGCACAGAGGCGATCAGGCGCATGCGGTGGGCTCCTTGTCCCCGGAAGGCTAACACCGCCCCGACCAGATCCAAGGATCGGACGGGCTTCCCGCCATGGAAATGCGCGCCCGGGTTGGATCCTTTGGGCGAATCGGCGCCGTTGCGCACTTCTGGATGTGGTACGCCGTCAGCGCTCGAACTCAGCGGCTGCCGGGTTCAGGCAGGTTGCTGGCTTCGTAGTCGATCGTGATCTTGTCCTGAAGGATCTCTTCGATCACGACTTCGAGATCGCTCATGCTGCCGCGTTCGACGAGCGGGCGAGCGCCGTCGATGAGCTCGCCAAGGCGGCGCTGGATGAGGGCGGTCAGCTTGAAGCGACCTCCCATCTTCTCGACGATGGCATCGCTCTTCAGGGCTTCGATCATGGTGGCTCCTTGGGGCCGCCCTGTGGAAGGCGGCGAGTTCCGTACGATAGGGGAAACCCCTTGCCACCGCAAGGGTTCCACCCATGCTCCAGACCCTACGCCGACATGTCCTGCAGCGGGTCCTCTGGCGGTTCCGCCTCGGGGACGGCTGGCCGCTCCTCGTGGCCGCCGGGGCCCTGGGGGCCCTGATGGGGCTGGCCGCGGTCGGATTCATGGCACCCATCCACTGGCTGGAAGCCTGGCTCGAACGGGAGGCTCACCTAGGCGGCTCGCTGCCATGGCTGGTTGTCTTTGCGCCCGTGGCAGGCGCGCTCGCCAACGGCGTGATCCTTGCGGTGATCGCCAACCCGTTCCGCGGGCACGGTGTGTCGCAGGTCATCTGGTCGGTCGCGCGGGATCGATCACGCCTTCCCGCACCACTCGCGGTTCGCCAGTGGCTGGGCAGCACGGCCACGATCGGTTCCGGTGGATCGGCAGGACCTGAAGGCCCGATCGTCACGATCGGGTCGGTCGTGGGCAGCAATGTCGCGCAGCTCATTCGCGCGGATCCCGCTCAGCGCACTCTGCTCTTGGGCTGCGGCGCCGCGGCGGGTCTTGCGGCCGTGTTCAGTGCGCCACTCACGGGCGTCTTCTTTGTGCTCGAAGTGCTGCTGCGCGACTTCTCGCTTCGCACCTTCGCGCCGGTCGTGTTCGCAAGCGTGCTCGGCGCCACGACCGCGCAGTCGGTGCTGCGATCAAACGCTCCCGTGATGGGTGTCGATCCCGCGGTCTATTCCGGCGCTCGATTCGGCATGGCCGATCTTCCGGCGTTCGTGGTCGTGGGCGCGGCGTGCGGCGCCTGCAGCGTGCTCTTTTCGATCGTGCTGCGCCGGACCGCGAGCGTCTTCGGACGATTCCCGCTACCGCGGCTTCTCCTGCCTGCCGTCGGCGCCCTGCTGCTCGCCGGACTCGGCGTGGCGTGGCTCAGGATCGTCGGCGAAACGACGGGCCAGCCACCGTTTTATTCCAATGGATACCGCCTGATTGAATCGTTGTGCTCAGGCGCAACGCAGGCCGGTCATGCAACTGGCTGGCTGGTGCTGCTGCTTGCCTCGCTGCTGGGTTTGAAAATCGTGGCGACCTCGTTCACGCTCGGTTCGGGTGGATCGGGCGGCCTGTTCGCGCCGAGTTTGGTGTGCGGCGGCTTGATCGGCGCGCTGGTCGCAGCGATCGTGAACTCGGTCGAAGCCCTTCCGGACATTCACCCCGCCCTGTGCGTCGTCACGGGCATGGGTGCCTTCGTCGCCGGCGGCGCCCACGCGCCGCTCGCGGGCATGATGCTCGCTTACGAAATCACGCGCGACTACACCGTCATGCTGCCGCTGATGCTGGCGGTCGTCACGGCGCTGGCGGTCGCGCGCGCCCTCAAGCGCGAGAGCTTGTACACCGAGGACCTGATCAGCTACGGGCTGAACCTGGGCTACCAACGCGACTGGAATCGGCTCGAGCGGACGACCGTCGCCGATCTGGTGCTCGAGGAGCCGACCCGGGTCTGGCGAAGTGACTCCGCCGACGGCATCATCGCGCGGATCAAGTCCGGCTTGCCCGGCGATGCCATCGTGCTCGGTCCTGACGGTCGCTACGAGGGCATGGTGCTCGATGCCGATGTTCGTTCCATCGTCGCCTTCAGCGAGATCGCGCCGCTGCTCACCGTGGATGAATTGGTCCGCCGCGATGTGCCGCGTGTGTCGGCCACCGACAGCTTGGACGAGTGCATGCGCAAGTTCGGTCGGACCTCAAGTGCCAGCCTGCCGGTCGTCGATCGCGTGACCGGGGAGTGCTCCGGCGTGGTGCAGCGCACGACGGTGCTGGAGGCCTACAGCCATGACGGCGGTGCCTGAGCCAGGCTGTCCTAGGACGCCGGCACGGCGGCTGCGCTTTGGCGCCGCGATGCGCGTGAAGTCAGGCGCTGACTTCGCGCAGGCCTACAAGCTCGGCGTTCGGGATGATGCCCGATGGGTCGTGGTCTACGGCCGCGCCAACGGTTGCACGCATGCGCGGCTTGGGCTGAGCATTTCGCGCAAGGTTGGTGGCGCAGTCGTTCGCAACAGGCTCAAGCGGTTGCTCCGCGAGGCGTTTCGTCTTCGCCAGCATGAACTCGCGCCGGGAATCGACCTGATCGTCGTGGGTCGCCCGCACGAATTCCGACCCGTGGCGGACTATGAAGGCGTGTTGGTCCGCGCGTCGTCTCGGCTCGCCGCACGGCTGTCGCCTGGAACGGGATCGAAGCCGGAACTGCCCCACGGGTGACATCGCGCGATGCGACACGCCGTGAGCCAGCTTCCGCGACATGCGCCGTGCAGTTCGAGCGCACGCACGCCGTAGTGCGAGCACGATGGCTCGAACCGGCATTGACCACCAAGCAGATGGCCGAGCGAGCGCTGGTAGAGCCGAATGAGGGCGATGCCAACTCTGGCGAGGACGCTGGGTCGCGCGCTCATTCTTCGATCACCGGATTGCGCAGGTTGCCGACGCCGAGGATCGAAACCTCGACGAGGTCACCGTGCTTCAGGAAGACTGGCGGCGTGCGCCCTGCCCCGACGCCCGCGGGCGTCCCGGTCAGGATCACCGTTCCGGCCAGAATCGTGGTCCCCTGAGAGAGTTCGCTGACGATGCGAGCCACGCCGAACACCATGCCATCGGTGCCGGCATCCTGCATGATCGTGCCGTTGACCCGCGTCACGATGCGCAGGGACTGGGGATCGGGGACGGACGACGCGGGGATCGGCGCGCTCATGGGGCAGAACGAATCGAAACTCTTGCCACGGCAGAACTGACCGCCAGAACCCTTGAGTTGCCACCAGCGTGCGCTGACATCGTTGGCCACCGCGTATCCGGACACGAACTTGAGCGCGTCGTCCACGGACACATCCTTGCAATCGCGGCCGATGATGACGGCGAGCTCACCTTCCCAATCGACCTGCGGGCCGTTCGACCGACAGATTGCTGGGATGCGGATCGCGTCTCCATCGCCCACGAGCGAGGCGGGATTCTTGGTGAACACCATCACATGCTCCGGCGGCTTGCTGCCCATCTCCGTCGCGTGGTCGAGGTAGTTCTTGCCGATGGCCATGATGGCCGGTGGGCGTTGCATGTCCCCGAGGCTAGCGCAGGCCCAGCGCGCCCGCGATCACTTCGTCTCGGCGTCGCTGCTGCGCCCACCAGAGGGCTGATCAGCCTTCCGCGCGGCTTCTGCAGCGCGGGCGGCGCGGAACTCTTCCATGCCCGGCGGCTCGGGAAGCGCGCGCTCGATCGGCAGCATCTGGGACAGCGGATTCGCCGCGTACTCCGAGGCCAGCGGGGCCTTGATGTCGTCGTACACGAGTCGCCGTTGCTCTTCGGGCGCCTTGTTGTACATCGTCAGGCGGTCGTAGATGGGCTGCGACGAATCGAGCATGACCTTCTGGAAGACGAAGCGAACACTGTCCCGCAGGTCGCTCACCAGGTCAGCCATGCGCTTCTCGCCGAAGCGATTGACGAAGTCGTAATAGCGATTGCCTTGGAAGAAATCGATCAGGTGGCGCGACTCGCGGATCGCATCCTCAAGGATCTTGGGGCGGTTGAGCAAGAGACCTTCGCGGAAGCCGCGCTCGAGCCAACCGTACACATCTCGACGCGCATACTCGGGCTGATACTCGTACTCACCGCGCGTGGTGTTGACCACGAATGTGTCGAGCTGCGACTCGTACTTGCTGTTGGGGATCAGGCCAGTTCGGCCGAACAGGCGGTCGAGCCGATCAAGGATCGCCTGCGCGCCCTCGTAGTCACCGATGTGATAGAGCTCGCACACCGCGCTCGACATGAAGTTCTCGTAGAAGTCGCAGAACGTGTCGCCGCCCGCGCCGCGGGTTCCGTAGTGTTTTTCGTAGAGCGTGGTGAAGTAGCGGTCGATCGACTTGATCCAGCGCGGATCGGTGAGGCGCCCCGGGTTGTCGCCGCTGAACGGGTCGTAGATCACGAGCCCGCTGCGCGCCATCGCCTGCATTGCCTGAATCGACACGCGGTCGTTGTTCACGATCTTGTAGACGTCGTCGTCGGTGTTCGAGCGCTTTTCGGCGATCCGCTGGCCGAGCGTGGCCCAGTAGTACGCGTGAGCCTGGGGATGGCGCCAGTCGAGCGGCCCCGCATCCCGCGTGAACTCCCACATCACGACCGGGTCCATGTTGTAGTCCTCCCGAAGGACCTTCTTGCGCAGGAAGAGAATCAGCGTCCGGAGCGCAGCTTCGTTGGCGGGATCGGCGAAGACGCGGTCGAACTCGGCGTAGACGGGATCGTTCGCCTTGTACCGCTCGTCGAGCTGCAGCAGCCTTGCGTACGGGCTCTCCTTGACGGCGGCCCACCGTCCATGGTTCATGAGGAACTCTTTGTCGAGCGCGAACTGGAATCGGCGATCGAACCCCGAAAGGCCGGTGGTCAGGCGTTCCACAAGCGCCTTCACGCCAGGAGTTCTCGCCTCGGCCTGATCGAGCGTGTCTGGTGCATCCTTGATCGCCTCGATCCAGGCGACACGCTGGTCCATCGGAACCGGCGGCGTGCCGAGCAGCATCTGCCACTCGCGTGCGAGCTCGCGCTTGTAGTGCAAGTGCGCGTCATCTGAGTAGCTGTCGACCTTGTGCGCGAACCAGAACGCCAGTTCCTTGTACAGGATCAAGTCGTTCGGGTTGTAACGGATGCCCCGGTTTCGAACGAGGTCGATCCCCGCCTTGACCCACGACCAACGCTCGTCGGGCGTGTTCGTCAGGACGGAAATGTTGTAGGCCATGTTGTGGCCATGGAAGGCCCACACTTCACCGAAGCGCGGCTGCAACTTCGTGATGAGATCCGCGTCGGCCATCGCCTCGTGGAAGAGGCCGGCCTGCTTCTGCCAGGTCGCCTTGATCCACAGGTAGTCGACGATGATGCCTCGAAGCGTGCCGATGGCCGTGCCAAGCGCGACGATCGGCGGCGCGCCCTCGACCGACACATCGGTGTATCGCATGCCACGCTCGTCGCTGACCGCGACGATTCGTGGCAGCAGCGCACCGCCGCCCAAGAGCGCCGCGATGGCCAGGGCAACACACGCCAGTTGGATGAGGCGATCACGCATCGTTCAGCCCACCCCGCTGTAGATCGCAAGTTCCTTGCGGCGGAACCCAAGCCAGCCAAGCGCGAGAGCGAGCCCGGTCCAGCCGATCCCGATGAAGAGCGCCGACTGGACGAGCGCACTCAGACCAATCGCTCGACCGTCGACGAGCGCGTCGACTGGCTTGGTCGCGCCAAACGCACCGAGCAGCCACTGGCTGGTGAACGCGATGCCCTTCACGCCCAGCTGCACCCACTGCAGCACGACCGGCGTCTCCTCGGCGATGCGGTACTGATCGACGCTGATCTGGATGAACGGCGCGAGCTGCGCCGCCACGAAGATCGTGAACGCCAGCAAACACGCGACGCCGAAACTCAGCAAGGTCGCGCTCGCGACGCCGAGCATGGCGAGGAAGGCGAGCTTGGTCCACTGCACGCCCATCGCCCGCGCGAAGTTGCCACCGAAACTGCCGACGGTGTACAGGATCTCGATGCCGTCGGGATCGAAGACGATCGTTCCCTCGCCCGGCGTGAAGTTCGTACCGTCGAAGCCAAGCGACATGATCTCGACGGTCAGGTCGCCGTTGGCGTCGATGAGGCTCGCCGGAATGGGCAGGACGTTGGCCTGCACGGGAACGAACTGCTTGTCGACCCACGAACCATCGGCGAACCGGAAGATCACCGGATGCTGCTCGTGGGAGTCGTCCTGACCGAGGTGGAACTCGTAGCGCAGCGTGACCTGCTCAGTGCCAGCGGGAACCGCCACATCGCGGAAGGTGAACGCCTTGCCCTGCCCCGCTGGGATCGCGCGCTGCTGCGTGCCGAAGGCGGTGATGCGTTCATCCGCAAGCTTGACGCGCGTGTCGTAGAGATCGCGCTCGCCCGATTCGATCTCAGCCTTCAGTACGGGATCGCTCTCGATCGCCTGATCGACCATCTCGACGAGCCGCTCGGGCTGAAGCGATTCGTACTCAGCGAGTCGACCCTGGCGCGCGACGAGCACTTCCTCGCGGACGGCCCGCGCATCGAGCGGATCGGCGGCGGGCCTCAGCGATAGGTACTGCACATAGACCACGATGCAGGTTGCGCCGACGAGCAAGATGCCCGTGTTGACGGCCATGATGCCGAGCCACTTGCCCAGCATGTACTGCGCACGCGAGACCGGCTTGGTCAAGAGTTGCCAAATCTGGCGATCGCGCATTTCGAAGGCGACGGTCGAACACGCCAGGAGCAGCGTCATGACCGACGCCACGCTGAACACCAGGCCGCAACCGCGGCTGATGAAGGTCTGAATCTGGTAGCGGAGCGGCGAAGCGGGGTCGATTGAGAGCGGCAGGATCGGGAGCACCACGAGCAGCAGTCCGATGAACGCCACACTGATGCGCTGGCGTTGCGCCTCGCGCATGACGGTGGCCGCGATCGCGAAGATCGGCGATGCACCTGAGAGAATCACTCCGAGCACGCCGACGACGAGGAGGAACGACAGCGCCAGCGCACCGATGCCCACGATCGCCAACGCGATCGGAACTTCGCCGAACCAGACGGCCACGCCACCCGCGATTCCCGACAGTCCCGCGATGACGAACAGGTGCAGCGCGAGCCCGGACCAGATGCAACCCAGAGCGAGCGCGAGGAGCGCCACGATCAAGCTCACGCAGTTTCCAAGACTCTGTACGAGCCCCGCCGGCGCCCATGTGGGCAGCGTGGGCGAGACGAGCACGCGAGCCAAGTCGTCGACGCCGACGAGCTTCCCCTCGGCGTCAGCCATGCGCGGGACCATGGCCATCACGCGTGGACCGCCGTAGGTGAACCCACCAATCGTCAACTCGCCACGGTCCAGAAGCGCGACGCCTTCGGGCGTGCGATCGTCAAGGTCAATCGTGGACAGCACCGTCTGCATCTGCGCGCGCAGATCCTGTGCGCGGACCGCTGCGACCACGAGTGGCATCGCGGAACCAACGATGACGAGCGCCGCGACGATCGACAACACCACCTTGCCCCGCAACGACTGGGCGAAGCCGGCGAATCGATCGATCCTCGACCGGAGGGCGAACATCAGCCCTTCGTTCCCTTGGACCGATCATCGTGGTCGCCCAGAAGTCCCTCGATGAGCGAGCGATCGATGTCCTTGCCCGAAGCCTTGGGTGTGGATCCCATCGAAGGGCTCGATGGCAAAGGTTGGACGGTCGGAGAAGCCGATGCCGCAGACGAAGGTGTCGTCGATGACGGCGTCGACGCGGCAGCTGGCGTCGCGCCCGAGACCTTCGTCGACTGGGCACCGCTCAACTCGGCGAGCACATCCTGCTGCGCGGTGGGTGAAGCGTCCGCCTTCGGAGCTGGCGTCGCCGGTCGATCCTCACTTCGCTTGAGATCCTCGACGAGTTCGCGACCTTCCGCCTGCGGTGCGAGTTCGGCCCCACCTCCAAGGAAGCGTGCTGTGTGTCCACCTTGGAGCGCGCCGCTTGTGGCAGCATGCTCGGCTTGTGCCTTGGCAACAAGCCCCATGAAGAACTCTTCAAGGCGCTGGCGCGCAGGCTGCACCGACTCGACGGCCACGCCTTCCTCGCGGCGGACGAGTTCGTCGATGCGACCGATGGTGGCGGTGCGAAGCTTCGGCAGACGAATGATCGTGTGCTCACTGTCGCTCAGCAGTTCGTTGGCGGTCCCCTGCGCACGGATTCGTCCGCCGTACAGGATCACCATGCGCGTGCACACATCCTCCACATCCGCGAGCAGGTGGCTCGAGAGCAGGATCGTCTTGCCCCGTCGACCCAGCTCAATGAGGAGTTCCTTGACCTGATGCGTGCCGACCGGATCAAGGCCGCTGGTCGGCTCGTCAAGGATCAGGAACTCGGGATCGTTGATGAGCGCCTGCGCGAGGCCCAGTCGACGCGCCATGCCCTTGGAGAACTCCCCCACCGCGCGATGCGCCACATGCTGCAGCCCGACCATTTCGAGCAGCTCGTCGACGCGCTCGCGGCGCATCGCACGGCGCTGGCCGAAGAGTTTGGCGTAGTACTCGAGCGTCTCGCGAGGATTCAGGAAGCGGTACAGGTACGACTCTTCCGGCAGGTAGCCGATGCGGCTCTTGACCGATACATCGCCCGGATCGCGACCGAACACGCTGAGCTTGCCGCGCGATCGGCGCAAGAGACCCAAGATCATCTTGATCGTCGTGCTCTTGCCGCTGCCGTTGGGACCCAACAGTCCGAAGATCTCGCGCTCACGGATCTCGAAGTCGATGCCATCGACCGCGCGGGCTTTCGACCGCATCCAGAAATCTGAAAAGTCCTTCGTCAGGCCGATCGCCTCGACGATGGGACGAGCCTGCTCGCTTGATGCGGTCATCGGTCGCTCCTCGCGCGGTCAGGGCTGCGCGAAGCCCTTCTTGCCGTCCTTCTCCAGACGTCGGCCGGCCTTGTCAATCAGGATCTGCCGGCTGCCGATCTGGAACGCGGGATCCTGCGCGCCAAGCATCTGCGCTTCGAGCTTCTTGCGCTCGAGCTCAGCATTGCGTCGGGCCTGCATGATGTCGTTGGCGCTCTTGATGGCCACATCGAGCGCGCCCGTGCCCTGCGGCACCGAGAAGACTTCGGTCGTGGGCGAGGTCAGCGTGTCGCGCAGTGCCTCGAGCCACAACTGGCGGACGAGCTGGCGCGGGTTCTCGCGAAAGCTCGGCGCGAGGCTCGCGAGCCGTCGTTGCTCGGCACCGAGCGAGGCTTCGATCTGGACCTGGTAGGCGCGGCCGCGCGACACGGTGCGGGAGGCCATGCCACCGATGTCCGGCTGCTCAAGACGGTGCCCGATGTCGGCGAGCTTGGCATCGGCCAGTTGCTTCGTTTCTGGCTTCGCGGGATCGACTTGCGAGAGCAAGCCCTCGTACGCGGCGATCATGTCAAGGATCTCGCCGTAGCGCGGACCAGCGGCTGCCAGCAATCGCGTATTGGCGTCCTGTCGGGCCTTCTCGACAGCGGTCTTGGCATCTTCTCGCGCTGCCTGCACAGCCTGCACGGCATTGCGCACCGCCAGCGGCGCGATGCGCTCGGGAATCTGCACACTGACCAGTTGCAGACCGCTCTGCATGCGGTCGAGCTGAGATTGCGCTCGCTCGCGGACCATCTGTGCTGGCAAATCCCGCTGCTCGAGCAAGTCAACGAGCGTGAGCTGCGCAGCCGTCTGCACCATGGCTGCGCGAACCGCCAAGCGAACGAGCGCGTCGCGACGCTCCCAGTCAAACGATCGCACCAGTTGCACTGGATCAGCCACGCCATACTCAACGACGAGTTGGACATGCGCCAGGTCACCGTCCGCCGTGATGAGCGAACCATCGACGCCAGGACGGATCGGCTTGGAGGTGTCGGCGCCTTCGGTCGCCTGATCAAGCGTGACCATGTCGCCGTTGGACCGGAACCAGAATTCATGGCGCAGGTCGACCACGCGCTTCTGCTCGAACGCCACGACCTGCCCGACCGGATACGGCCAGAAAGGTTGCAACCCCGGCGACAGGGCTTCTTCACCCGGTGCACCTTCGATCGCACCGAAGACGGTCCGCACGCCGGTGAATCCCTCTTGCACGGTTTGGAAGCCCGAGAAGAGGAACGCCACGACCAGACCCACGATGGCGAACTGGAGCAGTCGGTACGAGAGCTTGAGCGCGTCGGCCAGGCTCTGGTTCGCGGGGTTCATCGCCGCACGGACCGAAGCGACATCGCTCGCCGCCGTCTCGACCGCGAAGTCGGCGTGAGCCGCGCGCCGCGGATGCGCAGCGACGGGTTCGGTACCCGCTGGATCGGTCGAGTCGCCGTCGCTCACTTCGATCCCTCCTTGGCCGGCTGGGGAATGCCCTTGCCGTCGGTCGGTGCATCGAGATCGACCAAGTGGAACGGTGCCTTGCTCGTGTCGGTGATGAAGGTCGTGCTCCCCGAGAGCCCCGCGCGCAACGTGTCGAGCCAAGCGAGGAAGATCGCCAAGTCTGCATCCTCGCGCATCTGCTCGTAGTAGCGCGTGGCTTGCTCGTTACCAACGGCCTCGATGTTCGCGGCCCACTGTTCGGCGAACTTGCGAATCGTGTCGGCCTGGCTCGCGGCCTGGCTCTTGATCGCATCGGCTTCGCTGTTGCCCTTGCTTTCTTCGAGGTTGGCCAGAGTTTCCTGCACCGTCGCCATGCGGCGGAGCACGGCCACGGTCGTCTTCGGGGGAAGGACGATTTGACTGATGCCGACATCCACCGGCTCGACGCCGGGCGCGCGCGTCTTCTTCAAGTCAGCGAGGATCGCATCCTCAGCTGCGGCAATCTTGCTGTCGGGACCGATCAGCTCGTTGAAGGAGTACTGGCCGATCGCGCGCACGGCTCCCTGGAGCTGCGTCTCGAGTTCCTTGCCAGCCTTCTCCAGCGTGCCGAACGAGGTGTAGAACTGCAGCGGACCGTCGCCAGCAGCATCGATGCGCCAGAGCAGATAGGCCTGCACCACCACTTGCTGGCCGTCGCGCGTGAGCACCGTCTCGAGCGGGCTCTCGATGAACTGCCGGCGCACATCGAGCTTGACCGCGCGATCAATGAAGAACGGCGCCTTCAGGTGCATGCCGGAGTCGCGTTGAATGCCGGCCGGCTTGCCCAGGCGTTCAAGCACCGCGACTTCATTGAACCCGACCGAGTAGGTCGTGTTGAAGAGCACGAGCACGAGGAGGATGATCGAACCGACGATGATGGGGATTCGCTTGCTCATGGTGGGAACGATGGTTCAGTTGCCGGACTCGCCGTCTTTGGTCAGGTAATCGCCAAGATTCAGGCCCGCCTCGGGCTCCTGCATCTCGATGTGCATGCGGACCCGGCTCGGATCCGCACCGATGACATACTTCATGCGTGCCCGGGCGAGTTGCTGGCCGAGCACATCCATGGTGCGCCGCTGTCGATAGAGCTCAGGCGCGGCGCGGAAGGCCGCTGCTTGGCCGGAGACTTCGCTCGCGTTGCGGCTCGCGTCGAGCTGGAGTTCCCAGCGTTTGGCGCGCGCCTTGGCGATCACGCTCGATGCCTGCGCGGGATTGCGCAGCAGGATCGACTCGACGGTGCGACGCAGTTCGGCAGCCTGCTCGGATCCGATGCCATGCTCGCGTTCTGCGGCGCGAAGACGCTCGATCGCTGCGACCGCGTCGCGCGCGACATCGGTGCCACCGACGACCGCGGCCATGGTCGTGTTGACCACACGCTGTGCCTCATCGAGCACCTTGCGTGCGTTTTGCGTGTCGATCGAGAGCTCCTCGAACATGCCGGCGCTCTCGCCGGGCGGTCGAAGCGCGGGAATCAGGACGCTGACCACTTCGACGCCGCATTGCTCCGCATCGAAGGCAGTCTGGATGCGGACCTTGAGTGCCGCGCCGAGCGAATCGGCATCGGGCGAGAGCACATGGTCGAGCGGCTGCGTCGCCAAGAACTGTGTCGCTTCGCGCATCGAGATCGCGCGCAGTGCGCGCTCGCGCATGGTCAGGGGACTTCGGCGCGTTCGAGCTTCGCTGGCGAACGACAGGAAGTCGATCAACCCCGTCGGCCGCACGCGGTAGTTCAGCACGATGTCGGCGTTCACGAGTGCAAACTGCGCGCTGACCGATCGGGCGGCGGCGTCGTCCTCGCCGGCCACTGGAGTCGGAGCGATCTCCTCTTCCGCGCGACGAGCCGCGGTGCTGGCGCTGACGAGGAAGGGCTTTCGTTCGGGATCATCCGGCTGGTCGCTCGCCCACGCGTAGCCCTGTTGGAGGGACTTCGGGCCAAGTTGCACCGAACGAACGGTGGCGACTGGCCAGACTTCGACCGTCTCGATCGGCCACGGCCACTTCAGGACGAGTTCGCCCTGCGACACATCGCCGACCACGCGGCCCCCGCGCAGGCGCACGGCCTGTTCGCCCGGACCGACCACGACGACCATGCTCATGCCGACGAGCAGCACCGCGGCGATCGTCGCGAGTTTCGCCACATTGCGGAGCAGGAGCTGGTAGCCCCAGCTGCTGGTGATGTCGAAGCCGAACTGGTAGTTGACGGCCTCGTTGATGCCGCGCACGATCGAATCGGGCGCCGCGAGGAGACCAAGCACCTTGCTGTCGAACGCGGCGCGCGGGATCTCGCCCATGCGGCGCGGCCGATAGAGGTTCAGCACGAAGTTCAGGACGATCTCGCCGGCGAGCCCGAAGAGCAGGAACGGGAGCACCTGCGCCATGCGCTCGAGGACCGTCGGCTGATCGACATACCGCATCGCCACGCCAACGGCCACGGCCAGCAGGACGATCGCATTGCCCACCATGACCCCCGCGCCACCGCGCAAGTTCTGCCATGCTGGGAGCGACGCCATGCCCGCGATCCACCGGCTGAACACGAAGCACAGCAGCGCGAGGAACGCACAACCGGCCAGCATCCATCCGCCATTGGACGCGACGCGGAACGCCTCGACGCTCGGCTTGGGATCGTTGAGGGCATCGAAGTAGTCCAGGATGCGCCAGCCCAGGAGCGCATAGGCACCCGCCATGACCATGCTCGCGACCGGCACGATCACGCGGTGCATGAGCTCAAGCCGACGAGCGGCGACGCGAGCATCGGCTGCGCCAGCCTCAAACACGCTCTGGCGGTCGCCGCGCGAAGCAGCGAGTTCTTCGGTCTCAAGTTCCTCGAGCCGTTCCAAGCGATGCTGATGGAATGTGATGACCAGGGCGATCCATGCCAAGGCACCAGTGAGCACCATCAAGCTGACCCAGGTCAGCGTGGTGTCCGACTGGACCCGGGCAAAGATGAGCACCAGCAACCCGACGACGAGCTGCAGGATGAGCCCGAAACCGGAAACGCGTGTGGCCTGTGAGTAGGCGAAGTGGTCGATCCGCATGGCATGCACCGGGAGGGCCCTGAGAAGTGAAGGGGGAGCCCGAACCGTGTGGGGGGGAGTGTACGCAAGGCCTCGGCACCGTGCCGGGCGCGACGAGTGACGAACGGAACGGTCGTCGGGTTCGCTTGACGCGGCCCCCCTGCCCGCCGATGCTTCCCCCCATGGGCCTCCTCGAGCAGCTCCTTGCCATCGCCCGCAACACGTTCCTGGAGTCGATCCGGCAACCCGTGGCGCTGGTGGTCACCGTGGTCGCGGGACTGCTCGTGGTCATGGCGAATCCGTTCTCGGCGTACACCATGATGGACGACGACCGGATGTTTCTGGACATGAGCCTGTCGACGGTCTTCCTGGCAGGCGCCCTGCTGGCGGCGATGCTGGCGACCAATGTCGTCTCGCGCGAAATCGAGAACCGGACCGCGCTCACCGTGATCTCAAAGCCCGTCGCGCGCGCGAGTGTCGTGCTGGGCAAGTACCTCGGCGCCGTGGCAGCGCTGCTCGCGTGCATGCTCGCGCTCATGTTGGTGCTCGCGCTCGTCGAACTGCACGGCGTGCAGCAGACCGTGCGCTCGCCGTACCACCTGCCGGTCATCGCGTTCGGCAGTGCTGCCGTGATTCTGGCGTTCGGCGTGGCGACCTGGTGCAACTACTTCTACGCGTCAAGCTTCGCGGCGGTCTTCATCACGACGGTCTCGCCGCTGCTTCTGTTGGCCTATGTGCTTGCGCTGCTCTTCGACACAGGCTTCGCGCCGCAATCGATCGCCACGGACTTCCGACCCGAGGTCTGGAAGGCCGGATTGCTCATGGCGCTCGGCGTCTCGGTGCTGTGCGCCGTGGCCGTGGCCGTCAGCACGCGACTGGGGCAGGTGCTCACGGTGACGGTCACCGTTGGCACACTGCTGCTTGGCCTGCTCAGCGACTGGTTCTTCGGCCGCACGGTGGCTGCCGGCGCGGAAAAGGTCGGCGAGACGACCTACTGGGCGAGCAAGACGGCGTGGGGCATCGTGCCGAACTTCCAGGTCTTCTGGGTCACTGATGCCGTGAACCAGGGTGTAGCGATCCCGGCGAACTACCTGGGGCTGACGGCCCTGTACGCAGCATGCTTCGTGGCTGCGGCGCTCGCGCTCGGCGTGGCGCTCTTCCAGCGCCGCGAAGTG
>Ga0194120_10006256_pt1 | contig 16930 bp, 18 predicted proteins | sample TA2MahCa65mmetaG_FD_148642 | JGI IMG/M metagenome (GOLD analysis project Ga0194120, IMG submission 148642) | Freshwater microbial communities from Lake Tanganyika, Tanzania - TA2015019 Mahale Deep Cast 65m | ecosystem: Environmental > Aquatic > Freshwater > Lake | place: Tanzania: Lake...
TAACTGTGGTGTGGGGCGGGATCGAACCGCCGACACAAGGATTTTCAGTCCTTTGCTCTACCGACTGAGCTACCGCACCATCCAGACTCATTTTCGGAGCGGATTGCAAATATAGACCCATAAAACAACCTGAACAAGCAAAACGATAGCTCTTTCTCTCTTACTTTTGAGCTCCCAATCTCCTCAAAATGCGGAAATTTCTCTTGCTTCCCCTGTTTTTTTCTCTTGTTTTATTAACGGCTTGCAAAAAAGATGTGCCGGATAATGGCAATACCAATCCACCTGTTCCTTCATTAACGGATAACGATCATATCCTTCCTGGGAATCCAACCAATGCACAAACCAGTGCAACCTATAGCACCAATTATTTAAAGGATTACGGGTACTATAAAATGAGTTATAACGGAATTATGGGAACTCCTAACTGGGTGGCCTGGCATTTGCAAAGCGAGGATCTAGGTGCTGCACCTCGCCAAGACGATTTTCGTTCGGATAATACCTTACCTAGTGCATGGTATCGAGTAACCAACACCAGTTATTCGGGTTCTGGTTTTGATCGCGGGCATAATTGCCCTTCTGCAGATCGTACTTCCACCATTGCGGCTAATTCATCTACTTTTTATATGACCAATATGATTCCACAAGCTCCAACGCTCAATCAAGGACCCTGGGCGGGGCTAGAGGATCATATTCGCGCTAACATGGTGGGGAATTCCAATGAGGCTTGGATTTACATGGGCAACTATGGCAACGCAGGAGGCACGGGGAGCAACGGACATTTTACGGCGATTGACAATGGCAAGGTTCGTGTTCCTGCTAAAGTTTGGAAAGTGGTGGTGGTTATTCCCAAAGGCAACAGTGATATTGGAAGAATGGATCGAAACGCAACAGTGCTTTGCGTAAGTATGCCAAACGATAATAGTTTGTATACAGCGGGCAACAAAACCGCTTGGCGTAATTATATTATTTCAGTGAGTGCGCTTGAGATTGAATCAACTGCTAATGGTACTGCGCTTTCGCTTTTCTCCAATATTGCTGCAGCAGAGCGTACGGTGCTCAAATCAAAGATTTACCAATAGGGGTCAATTGATTTCTTCAAACAATCCTGTTTGTTTGTTCTTGCGAACATTGTTGCCATAAAACCATCTTCCATTCATAGCCACATAAACTCCGGCAGGAAGTGATTGTGCAAAGGCTAGTGCGCTGCCTAAATTGAACAAGCCGTCCGAGCTACCAAACTTAATTGGGATCATGGCTCCGGTTAGCACTATTGTTTTCCCTTTTACTTTTTCTGCCAATAAAAAGGCTGTTTCAGTCATGGTATCGGTACCATGCGTAATCACTATCTGTTCTTCTTCACAACTTAAACACTGACGAACAATAAGCTCGCGATCCTCGTTAGTCATTTCAAGACTATCGATCATCATCAGTGTGCGAATTTCAACTGGTACTTTGCTGCGACCCATCTCCAACAAGTCATGCATATGGGTGTCTTTGAAAAACAGTTGCCCGGTGATTTCGTTATACTCTTTATCGAATGTTCCACCGGTAATAAAAATGCGAACGGCCATGTAAAAATTTAAAGTGAAGGTAGGGCAAGGTGCGGAGAGATCATTTAGTAACTTCGTGAAACAAAAAAGGTCCTTCCGTAGAAACGGACTGACCTCTAACGATTGCTTGCCATATGAAAATCTTACGCCGGAGCGAAAGCGATAATTCAATAAGTAAGAACTGACACAAAAGTAGCCCTAGAGCTAAGGCTTGTCAAATCAACTAATGAAGATTTATCGCATGGCTAACAAAGGAGTAATCGGCCAAAACCCTTGTCCCACAAGGATTTTGGCACAATTAATTTATGATGCCCAACCGTGGAACAGACATATTATTTCAATTGATCAAGTCCCTTGAAAAAGCGGAAAAAAGGCATTTTAAACTCTATATCAAACGCAGTTCAGGCAAAACGGATCTCAAAGTGGTGCGTTTATTTGATGCAATGGACAAGCTTTCCGAATATGACGATAAGACCTTGCTAAAAAAATTACCCGGGGTTACCAAACCACAACTTTCCAATCTAAAAAATCATCTGTACAAAGAAGTTCTTTCCAGTTTGCGTTTATTGAAAAGCTCGGATAGCATCGATTTACAGTTGAGCGAGTTTTATGATAATGCACATATCCTGTATAAAAAGGGGTTATACTTACAAAGCCTTCGATTGATTGAGCGCGCTAAAGAAATGGCAAGAGTGCATAAAAAAAATTATATCCTGCCACAGCTTTTAGCCTTGGAGAAAAGAATTGAGAGTTTGCACATTACTCGAAATATTCAACATCGTGCGCACGCTTTAGCAGAGGAGGTCAATGATGTAAATCTGCACATTGACCGAGCCGGACGCTTATCCAATCTTTCATTGAAGCTTTTTGCTTGGTATGTGGAACATGGCCATGCGCGTAATGAAACGGACGAAAAAGACATCCGCGCTTTTTTGAAAGAAAGCTTACCTCCTGATGCGCAAAAGCCAAACGAGTTTTACGAGCAATTGTATTTTTTCCAAAGTATTACCTGGTATGCGTTTATTCGTCAGGATTTTTTGCAGTACTATCGATATTCACAAAAATGGGTGGATCTTTTTTTGAATAACCCCGAAATGATTCGAGTGGAAACCGGATATTATATCAAAGGGATACATCAGTTACTCAATGCGCATTTTGATTTACGCAATCATAAAAAATTTAAAGAAACGCTTAATTTTTTTGAATCGGTTTCCAAGCTGAATCGTATACGAGAAAATCACAATTTCAGGGTTCAATGCTTTATTTACCTGAGTACCGCACGGATCAATCAACATTTTATACAAGGAAATTTTGCAGAGGGGGTTCGGATGATTCCTTCCATGAAAAAAGAATTGACAAAAAACGTCCTTTTTTTGGATACGCATCATGAAATGGTTTTGAACTATAAGTTTGCCATGCTTTATTTCGGATCTGGCGAATTTGGACGTTGCATCGACCATCTCCAACCCATCATCAACAGTAATAGTTCACTTCGTTATGATCTGCAATGTTATGCACGACTACTGCATTTGATTGCTCACTATGAACTAGGGAATGATATACTAATGGAGTCGCTTACTAAGTCGGTGTACAGATTCATGTCTCGATTAAAGAATTTTACAACGGTAGAAGAAGCGATGTTAAACTTTCTGCGTCGTTCCATCAGACTTCGGTCACGAGAACTTGGTGCTGCGTTCAAGGATTTGTTGAATCAGATCAAACACCTGGAAAAAAATCGCTTTCAAACCAGAGCCTTTGTTTATCTGGACGTTATATCCTGGTTGGAAGCCAAACTCAGTGGAAAATCAATGAGTGAGGTGATTCATAAAAAATATCTGTCCAGTAAGCACCGCTAAATTATTCCACAACCCCACGTAGGGTTCTTTTTCCCATTAACTTGCGCGCATGCAGGAATATCTTCAGGGGTTGAATGAAAAACAGCGCGAAGCTGTACTACACAAAGACGGTCCCATTATGATTGTGGCGGGTGCCGGTAGCGGGAAAACCAAAGTTCTAACTACTCGTATTATTCATTTGATGGCTGCCCATCAGGTGGATGCTTTCAATATACTAGCGCTCACTTTTACCAATAAAGCGGCACGTGAAATGAAAGAGCGTGTAGAGCGCATTTTAGGAAATGGAGAAGCCCGCAATCTATATATCGGCACTTTTCACTCCGTATTTGCACGTATCCTCCGATTTGAAGCAGATAAAATTGGATACCCCCGACACTTTACCATTTATGATACCGATGATGCTAAGAGTGTGCTCAAAGCAGTAATTCATGACCTCAATCTTGACGATAAACAGTATAAACCCAATGTGGTTTATAATCGTATTTCATCGGCCAAGAACGCATTGATTGGACCTGAAGCCTACAAAACGGATTATGCTATTCAGCAGGAGGATGTTCGGGCTAACCGCCCTGCTATTGGGCAGATCTACGATAACTATGTAAAACGGTGTTTTCGTAATGGGGCCATGGATTTTGACGATCTTCTACTTAAGTTTTACGAACTACTCCGCACTATTCCCGAATGCTTATCTCGCTATCAGCATAAGTTTAAATACATTCTGATCGATGAGTACCAGGATACCAACCCCGCTCAATATGAGATCATTAAATTATTAGGGGCGCTTCATGAAAATGTATGCGTGGTAGGAGACGACGCGCAGAGCATCTATAGTTTTCGTGGCGCTACCATACAAAATATTTTACAGTTTCAAAAGGATTACGACAATGTATCTGTGGTAAAGCTGGAGCAGAATTATCGTTCTACGCGCAGCATTTTAGAAGTAGCTAATGAGGTTATCAGTCATAATAAAGGGCAGATAGAAAAAGTTTTGTTCACGGAAAACCCGGAAGGAGAAAAGATAAAAGTCGTACGCACGCTTACGGATAACGAAGAAGGAAAGTTTATTGCGGATTCCATTCAAGAACAAAAACTTCGACATCATTTTTCCAATAAGGAATTTGCCATTTTGTATCGAACCAATGCGCAAAGCCGTGCTTTTGAGGAATCGCTTCGCCGTATGGCTATTCCTTATACTATTTATGGGGGCATCAGTTTCTATCAGCGTAAGGAAGTCAAGGATATGGTGGCCTATCTGCGCTTGATTGTAAATCCACGCGATGAAGAAGCGCTTAAACGGATTATCAATTATCCTACACGGGGCATTGGCAAAACCTCTCTTGACAAATTGCTGTTACTCTCCAACGAAAAAGATTGCTCTACCTGGGAAATTCTACTACAGGCGCGAGAATATGGATTTAGAGCCGGTACCTTAACGGTGCTTGAGGATTTTGTGACCATGATCAAAAGTTTTGCCAGCATGTTGGAAAAAAACAACGCCTATGATGTGGCGTTTTATGTGGGCAAGCAAACTAGCTTGGTAAAAGAATTGTTCAATGATAAGAGCACGGAGGGTATTCAACGCTATGAGAATATTCAGGAATTACTCAACTCTATTAAGGAGTGGACAGAAAGCCCGGATAATGATGAGGGCGAACTCGTGGATAAAAGTTTAGGCGCTTATCTTCAGCAAATTACCCTGCTAACCGATGCCGATGAAAAGGATGTGGATGCCGATACGGTTAAATTGATGACCATACATGCAGCAAAAGGCCTTGAATTTTCTTGTGTGTTTGCGGCTGGCCTTGAGGAATTATTATTTCCCAATGCCATGGCCATTAACACGCGTGAAGAATTAGAGGAAGAACGCAGATTATTTTATGTGGTAATTACCCGCGCCAAGTATAAACTTTGGATTACTTACGCCAACACGCGTTATCGGTTTGGCCAATTGGTGCAAAATGAACCCAGTAGATTTTTAGCGGAAATCCCCTCTGCTGCATTGGATAAAAGTTTTGCGGGAACAAAAACTATCTCCGGAAATCCACTACGCACAGGATGGGGTGGATATGGACCAGGATCTAGTCGTGAAAGCAAGCCTGAACGTACCACAGGAAACGGTTATTCCGAAAAACCCAGTTACCTGGCTCCTAAACCTGCTGTTAATAAAACGATTGAACACGTGCCCAGTTCAGGTTTTACCCCCAGTGATATGTCCGAGCTGGAAGCGGGTCAACGAGTGGAGCATATGAAATTTGGCTATGGCGAGGTAATTAAAGTGGAAGGTTCTGCACATAATCCAATTGCCACGGTTCGTTTTGAAAATAATGGAGAAAAAAAAATAATGCTCAACTATGCTCGTCTTCGCATTGTAAAACCATAATCTGCATTAGCTGCTATGATCAGAAACTATAACCCAGTTTCCGTTGATTTTTCGAAGCAGTAAGGTATAATGGCCGCTGGCATCTCCGATACTTCTTTTCAAATACCATTTCCCTACAACCTCGTAATAACGCGGAGATAATTTTTTAATTACCAGAATGGTAAAATGCAGTTTACCCATGGCAACGGTATCCGGGTAACCACGTTTGTAATTTGTCAATGTATTATTCCAGCCATAAGTGATGCCGGATTTTCCAATGAAACGCAGGGAGTCGTTTTCCCAATAGCCCTTCATAAACCCTTGCAGGTCTCCTTTGTTCCAAGCGGCAGTTTGAGTGTCGAGTAAAGTCAGGATTGCACGCACATTTTTGTCTTGGGCAAAAACAGCAGAAATCCACAAAACTGCAACAATTAGAAGTAATGGAATACGCATGCTCTAAGATAAGATGCTTGAGACAGTTATTATCAATGATCGCAATCGTCGTGGTGCGCGTGGTTGTGCACCCGACAGGAGCGATGGTTTTGAACGTGCGCCCCTATAATCAGGAGCACAGCAGGGAACAATAACCAAAATTCAAGGGTCAGGAACACTTGTTTTAATGTCAATAATGCAATTCCTGCACTGAATAGCAGCCAGGGTTGTAGCCGGTGATGATGTTTTTTGTAACCATGGTACATGGAGTAACTCCCAATACCAAACGCCAGCATGATCATTCCAATTTCAAACCTCAGATTATGAATGATGTTAATCCCAAACAGAGGTAAACTAGTCAGAAAAAGAGGCAGTAAGGCGCAATGCACAGCGCAAGCAATTGAAGCGCCAACACCCAAAGCATCCCAGTTAACACGGAATTTCATACAGCGCAAATTTATCAAAAAGCAACAAGGTTGCAAAAATGAGTTCGTACTTTTACACCACAATTTTGTCTATGTCCAGAAAAGGTTGGTTATACGTATTGTTTTTTGTTTGCCTCGCATTGGTGTTTTATGCCATGCTGGCTGTTAACATTCCTGGTTTTTCTAAGGGAGGTTTCCCTCCCATAAGCTATATCCGCCCCTTTCAGTTTACCACGCAAAATGGAGAACCTTTTACACAAGAGGCTGTAAAAGGGAAGGTATTTGTGGCTACTTATTTTTTTACCACTTGCAAAGGGATATGTCCAAGGATGAACAACAACCTCAAATCTGTGTATGATCAACTAAAGGATCAACCTGATTTTTTATTGTTGACACACACTTGTGATCCGGAAACGGACTCCGTGCCACAACTAAAAAAATATACAGACTCATTAGGGATCGATACGCGCAAATGGATTTTTTTAACAGGACGGAAAGACAGTTTGTATAATATGGCAAGACAGAGTTACACCATTGACGATCCGGCTAATAATCTAAAATCTATCGAGGACGATTTTTTACATACACAGTTCTGGGCGCTGGTGGATGCCAATGGCGATGTAAGAAAAATCTACGATGGTCTGGATAATCGCGAAGTAAAAGCATTGATTAATGATGTTCGTAAATTATTGGCAAACGGTAATAATCTTAAATAATGGCAGGTAAAAAGCAAATAGAATCAGCAGTATCAGCACAGGATCCCTTGAAACAAAAGGGGCTCAGTGTTACGGATAGCCGCAGAAAGATTCTGCAATTATTCATGCAACAAAAAGGGGCACTTTCTCATGGGGATATAGAAAAAAAAGCAGGCGCCACTTTTGATCGGGTTACCATCTATCGTACGCTTCAAACTTTTTTAGATAAGGGAATTATTCATGCTATTCCCAGCGCTAATAACGCCATTCTGTATGCATTATGTCATGAACAATGCGGTCCCGATCATCATGATCACCAGCATATTCATTTTATCTGTAGCCGCTGTAAACACACTTTTTGTCTGGACCACAGCGTAACGCCTGATCTTCATTTACCCAAGGGTTATCAAGCACAGGATATTGATGTACTGGTAAAAGGAGTTTGTAAGCGTTGCAATACTACTTCAAAGTAATCCATTTGATCAAATCACGAATTACCACTGAGGCAGCAACGGAACCAAAAGCTGCGGGCAGATAGGAAATGGTTCCGTATGCTGATTTTTTATAATTGCGCCCATCGGTTAGCATCAGACTTTCCCGTATAGGATCCTCTGGAGAAAACACCACTTTTAACCCTTTGCGAATACCAAAACGAGTTTTCAACTGTTTACGAATTTGCTGAGCAAACGGGCAGGTATGTGTTTGAGATATATCCACTACACGTAATTGAGTAGGGTCAAGTTTTGCACCGGCGCCCATACTGCTTACCAAGGGAATTCCGCTTTCCATGGCCATTTTGATAAAAGTGAGTTTGGGTGTAATACTGTCAATTGCGTCAATGATATAATCTGGTTTATTGGCTAATTGCCCTAATACCATTTCCGGGTTTACAAAATCCTGCACTACATTAAGTTGTAATTCAGGGTTAATAGCCAATAAACGCTCTTTCATAATTACCGCTTTGGGCACGCCGTGATTGGTTGCCAAAGCGGGTAATTGTCGGTTTCTATTGGTAGGATCTACCGTATCGCCGTCAATAATGGTCATTTTCCCTATGCCGCCACGCGCAATAAACTCCGCTGCGTAGGAACCTACACCTCCGAGTCCAACAATCATCACATGACAGTTATTGAGGTGCAAAACAGCCTTTTCTCCTATGAGAAGTATAGTACGGGATAGCCAGGATCGGTCCATACTGCAAAGCAAGTGAATTGTGGCTAAGCAGAGAAATCAACATAGGTGGAAATATTTTTTCTCAATGAAATTTTTGGTAGCGGATAAAAAATCTATATTTGGTACCGAAATATTTCCTAACCCATTAACATTCTAAATTTAGAAAAATGGCAACTAAGAAGAAAGCTAAAAAAGCTGCAAAAAAGCCTGCTAAAAAAGCCGCCAAGAAAAAGGTAGCTAAGAAAGCTGCAAAAAAGCCTGCTAAAAAGGCTGCAAAGAAAAAACCCGCTAAGAAAAAGTCTGCGCGTAAGCCAAATGCGGCTTTCATGAAGGCTATGACTCCTAGCGCGGCACTTGCTGCTGTAGTAGGTCCTAAGGCTCTTGCTCGTACAGAAGCTGTTAAGAAAATTTGGGGCTACATCAAGTCTAACAAACTTCAAGACAGCAAAAACAGACGTATGGTTAACACTGATGCTAAGCTGAAAGCAGTATTTGGTGGTAAAGGCCAGGTGTCTATGTTTGAAATTGCTAAGTACCTCGGTAAGAACCTGAGCTAAGCTTTTCAACTCATTTTTGAGAAAGCCATTCAGCAATGAATGGCTTTTTTCATTTCAACAATCGTAAAAAATATATGCCAGCGTTTTCGGTTGGCTTGCGGGGATCTTTTTTGAAAAAGTTGAACACCTAGGGAGCTAATCGTTCAATCTTCCAATTGCCACCTTCAGTTCTTGAATAACTGATACGATCGTGCATGCGGCCGGGTCTTCCTTGCCAAAACTCGATTCGTGAAGGGATTACACAATATCCTCCCCAATGTGGGGGACGGGGTATAGTTGTTTGACCTTGATACTTTTTTTCCAATTGTTCATACTGCGCTTCCAACCACTCTTTATTTGCCACCACCTGACTTTGCGGGGAAGCCCAGGCCCCTAATTGACTTCCTATAGGGCGGCTATGAAAATAGGACTCACTTTCAGCAGCATCAAGGAGCTGGGCATTTCCAATGATTCGAACCTGTCTTTCAAGTTCTTTCCAAAAAAACAATAATGAACAAGCAGGGTTGGCCTGCAACTGTTGCCCTTTGGCGCTTTGGTAGTTGGTGAAAAATACAAATCCGTTTTTGTCGTAGCCTTTGAGTAACATAATTCTGGACTCTGGTACATTTCCATTGATTGTGGAAAGCGTCATGGCGTTTACTTCATCAACATTGGAGCCGATGGCCTGTTCCCACCATTGTGTAAACTGATCAAAGGGATCTTTGGCTACTGCTGATTCATGAAGGCTGTTCATTGCATAATCTCTGCGTAAATCTGCTATGGAAGACATAGTAATAATCTTATTATCGTAAAGGTACGCAAGCCTATCGAAACCTTTCCCAAATCAATAGCATACTACTGGTCAGCATTCTTATAGACAAAATGCTAGCTGGTAAAGGATAACGTATTTTTGCAGGATGAAGCGATACGTCTTTTTTATTCCCCTTCTTTTTCTATACACAGTTTCATTGTCGCAACCCAAGTATGAGTTCCGTGGGGTTTGGATTGCCAGTGTGGCCAATATCGATTGGCCAAAATCTGGCACAACTGACCCTGCTGCCCAGCGTGCGGATTTTATTCGAATACTGGATCAACATCAGCGTAATCGGATGAATGCAATGATTGTTCAGATTCGACCAGCAGCGGATGCTTTTTATCCCTCTTCTTTTGAACCATGGAGCGAGTGGCTAACCGGACAACAAGGCAAAGCACCTGTGCCCTATTGGGACCCACTGGCCTTTATGATTGAAGAAACGCACAAACGCGGAATGGAATTTCATGCTTGGTTAAATCCATATCGTGCCGTACAAACTATTGGAAAATCTTCTATTGCCAACAATCATATTACGCGTAAAAAACCAGAGTGGTTTTTAGTGTATGGCGATAAAAAATATTTTGACCCGGGCAATAAAGAGGCACAACTTTTTGTAGTGAACGTGGTTCGGGATATAGTTAGTCGTTATCCGGTAGACGCTATTCACATGGATGATTATTTTTATCCTTATCGCATTGTCGGCAAGGAATTTCCAGATGCCAGCTCTTATGCAAAATCGGGCACTGGTTTGAACAAAGAAGACTGGCGTCGGAGCAATGTGGATTCAATTATTGTAGCTATCAGTAAGGCAATTAAAAAAATAAATCCGCTGGTTCGTTTTGGTATTTCACCATTCAGTGTGTGGCGAAATAATGATAAAGATCCAAGAGGAAGTGATAGCCGTGCCGGACAAACTAATTACGATGATCTCTATGCCGATATTTTACTCTGGCTAGAAAAAGGATGGATAGATTATGTTACTCCACAACTTTATTTGGAAATCGGGCATGATAAAATTGCCTATGAAAAACTATTAGACTGGTGGAGTAAAAATAAATATGGCAAACATGTTTATATCGGACATGGAATATATCGCACGGACGAAAAAAATGCAGTAAAATGGAAAAATCCCTCTGAACTACCTAATCAACTAAAACTGCTCAGAGCTAATGCTGACGTGAATGGCAGTATTTATTTCAGTAGTAAATCGTTTGATCGCAATCCTAATGGTTGGAACGACAGTTTGCAGCAAAATTATTATCGCTATCCGGCATTGCTTCCGCCAATGGAATGGATTAGCATGCGTAAACCGGCGCCTCCTGTTATTGACAAATTAAATAGTAACGGTACTGCTATTGTTTTCAAAATTGGTTCAGCGGAAAAAAGCCTGATTCCTGTAAAACAATATGTGCTGTATCGATTTCCGGCGGGGCGTTCTTCCGAAGTTCTATTTGAACAACCCTCTCATATCTACGCAATAGTGGCTAAACCGGAAGGATTTGAACAAGCTGTACCACGCATGGAAAATGGAATAACGTATCAATACTATATTAGCTCAATAGGAACTAATAATGTAGAAAGCGCTCCCGTCTCTTTAACAAACATTGGTAAAGAGCAATAAATCAAGCAATATGGCTATTCATCAACGACTTCAACAAAAACTGCTACAACGCTTATCTCCGCAGCAGATTCAACTGATGAAGTTATTGCAAGTACCTACCGCTTCTCTTGAAACACGAATCAAAGAAGAACTGGAAGAAAATCCTGCATTAGAGTTAGAGCCCGAGCGTTTTGAAGAAAAGGAAAATACCGAAGAAGATTTTGATTCTGCCGAAGAAATCAAAGAAGAATCAGGAACAGATTCATACGAAGAAGATCAAGCAAGCGATTACATTCAGGACGATGATGATGAGGCAGATTATAAATTGCGGGACACTAATTATCCGGAATTTTCGGAGGAACGCCAACATCCTATTCGTTCAGGCACCAGTTTCTATGATCTATTGACCGATCAATTACAATTACTAAGTCTGGATACAACACAACAAACCATTGCAGAACAATTAGTGGGCAGTATTGATGAAGATGGTTATTTGCGTAGAGACACTTCGGCCATAGTAGATGATTTGGCGTTCAAACAAAATGTGATAGTTACAGAAACCGATGTAGAGGCGGTTATTGGACTAATTCAACAATTTGATCCACCCGGGGTGGCTGCACGTGATTTACAAGAATGTTTACTCCTCCAGCTCAAACGAAAAGAGCACCCGGATCCACTCGATGCTATGGCCATCAATATTCTTACCCACTATTTTGATGAGTTCTCCCGAAAGCATTATGATAAAATTCAAAAAGCCACTGCTGTAACGGAGAGTGAGATGCGTGGAGTGATTCAGTTGGTTACAAAACTCAATCCCAAGCCAGGTGGTGAATCTCCGGACGATAAGCACGAGCTCAACTACGTTGTACCTGATTTTTTTATTTATAACAATGGAGGCAAGCTGGAATTAACGCTTAACAGCCGAAATGCTCCCGAGTTACGAATCAGTATGGGGTATAAGGATATGCTGCGTGATTATGAGAAAGGGGCTAAAAAAGATAAACGACAAAAAGAAGCAGCTCTGTTTATCAAACAAAAAATAGAAGCTGCAAAGTGGTTCATCGATGCCATTAAACAACGTCAACAAACTCTGTTGCTCACTATGCAGGCCATAGTAGAGTTGCAGCGGGATTTTTTGATAAGCGGCGATGAATCAGATCTACACCCGATGATTCTTAAAGATGTAGCCACTGCAATTGGATTAGACATTTCTACTGTAAGCCGGGTAGCTAATAGTAAATATGTTCAAACCGAGTTTGGAACTTATCGACTTAAATTTTTCTTTAACGAGGCGCTTATCACAGATACTGGCGAAGAGGTTTCCACACGCGAGGTAAAAAGAATTTTAAGCGACCTAGTTGCAGGGGAGGACAAAAAAAATCCTGTCAGTGACGAAAGATTAACTGAACTATTACACGAAAAAGGGTATGAAATAGCCAGAAGAACCGTGGCTAAATATCGCGAACAATTATTGATTCCCGTTGCTCGGCTTCGGCGGGAGTTGTGATGTTTTATTTTCCTTTGGTTTGTCCAATCCATTTCTTTTTATAGCTCCTGTAATGAGTTTGTGCCAGGTTTCCGGGACCTCCGAATAACCTGTTTTACTCAGGGCCAATAGCCAAGGACGATAATCAGGATTGCCTGCCAGAGTGGGATAAAATTTTTTCCGTTCTACCAGTTTACAAAAATCAACGAAAGAAGCGGTGTCGGAACTGTACTTTTTATAACTACTTCGAATACCTTTTGTTTTCAATAAGTTGTTTTTCCCTTTTATTCCAAAAAAATTATGCAATAAACGACTGTTACGACTGGTACCGTTACCCGACTCAATGACGGCTACACCTAAAATTACCGCACTGGGTATTTTATACACCGCGGCAAGAGAATCAACAAGGGGTTGGTACTTTTCACGAAAACTTGATTGCTGAGCACTCAAATTGAATTGAAAAAAAAGAAGATGAATGATCAAAGCAAGTCCGTAGGGTACAACTGAAGCAAATGTTTTCATTACTTTTTTAGGCTGTGCGCTGACAAAAGTATACCAATTTTAACGAGTAGTTTTTATTCTTTTGAGAACAAGGAATGTTGATTCAGCAGCTAAATTAATGTACTTTGCACAGTATACTTATGCATAATCAACCAATCAAAACAGATCAGACAAGTTCAAAAATCTGGAAAGCATTGGCTTCGCTATTGTCGTATTTATTTCATCCGGTATTTGTGCCTGTTTATTTCATACTTTTTTTACTCTATGTTCATCCTATACATTTTTTAGGATACACTTCGCAGGAGCGCTTGCTGATTTTATTGCAAGCCATATCCATGTTTAGTTTTTTCCCATTGGTAACCGTAGGATTACTCAAGGCGCTGGGATTTATTTCCTCTATACAATTGCGTGAGCAAAAAGATCGGATCATTCCTCTTGTAGCCTCGGGCATATGGTATTTCTGGATTTGGTATGTGTGGAAAAACATGCCAGGACATCCAGCGGTAGCTGTTCAATATGCATTGGGAATTTGGCTATCCTCCGTTGCAGCTTTATTGCTAAACACCAGATTTAAGATTAGTTTGCATACGCTTGGCTTGGGCGTTACTCTTTGTTTGTTATTACAAATGGCGGTGCTTGAAAATCTGTATTACGGCATGTGGATCTCTGTTGCCTTGCTGATTACCGGGCTGGTTTCTTCCGCTCGTTTGTATCTTAATTCTCATCGTCCCGGCGAAGTTTATTGGGGGCTTCTTGTAGGTGCTTTATCTGTTTTTATAGCAGGAGTTTTTGTTTAAAATACTATAAAACAACAAGTTATATTTCTTTTTTTCTAGAAAAGACACTAAAAAATAGTTCCAAAATAATTAGTTTTTATTTGCTAAAAGTATTAGTTTTGTATTCTAAACCAATAAAACATGTCTTCAAATAATGACAAGCTGAAAGCCCTGAAGTTGACCATGGATAAGATCGATAAAGACTATGGAAAGGGTAGCGTGATGATGATGAACGAAAAAGCAGAAGTGCAACAAGAAGTGGTGTCGACCGGGTCGATTGCTTTGGATACAGCGCTAGGAATAGGCGGCCTTCCCAAGGGGAGAATTGTAGAAATATATGGCCCGGAATCTTCTGGTAAAACAACTATTGCCATTCATGTAATTGCTGAGGCACAGAAAAAAGGAGGCATGTGCGCTATTATTGATGCAGAGCATGCTTTTGACAGCAGCTATGCACAAAAACTAGGGGTGAACGTAGACAGTCTCTTGATCTCTCAACCTGATTATGGTGAACAAGCACTGGAAATTGCAGATCGCTTGATTTTATCAGGAGCATTAGATGTGGTGGTAATTGACTCGGTGGCGGCGCTAGTTCCCAAGAGTGAGCTAGAGGGCGAAATGGGAGATAGCAAAATGGGTTTGCATGCTCGTTTAATGAGTCAAGCGTTGAGAAAGCTTACGGCTACCATTGCAAAAACAAACACCATTTGCATTTTCATCAACCAATTACGTGAAAAGATCGGAGTAATGTTTGGTAACCCTGAAACAACAACCGGGGGTAATGCTTTGAAATTCTATGCTTCCGTTCGCTTGGATATTCGCAGAACTCAACAGATAAAAGATGGCGACGAGGCCATCGGAAATCACGTTAAAGTAAAAGTGGTAAAAAATAAAGTAGCACCTCCGTTCCGTGCAGCTGAATTTGATATCATATTTGGCGAGGGAATTTCTAAAGCCGGAGAAATCATTGATATGGGTACTGACTTGGGAATTATTAATAAAAGCGGAAGCTGGTATAGCTATAATGACGATAAATTAGGTCAGGGTCGTGAATCTGTAAAACAATTGATGCTGGATAACCCCGAAATGGCTGCTGAAATAGAAGCTAAGATTCGTGAAAAAATAAAAGAGACGCAAAACACATAAGCTCATCTATAAAAAACAATGCATATTTGCATTTAACTAATTCTTTATAGATGACTGAAAAAAGCGCTAGCAGAATGGGCTGGATTAAAAAGGCGCTAATTGCTCTTCTATCTGTTTTTCTTTTGGGAGGATTAGCTGTTTGGTATTTGATCAATGAAAATTTTGAAGATACGACTTTAACAAAATCAAGTTTTACGGTTAATGCTCAAGAGTTGATCAATGCTTTTCAGGACAATGATAGTCTGGCTAATAGCACCTATCAAGAACAGTTGATCACTGTGCATGGAAGAATTACGGAAACGGAAGCAGCAGATTCCACAGTCAATATCAAGTTTGTTGACCCGATTACGGGTTCGTACTTGATTTTTGCCTTCCAAACCCAGCATGTCTCCGATGCTAAAATCTTAGCCGCAGGCGACAGTGTTGCCATCAAGGCTTCTTGCAGCGGAAATATATTTAGCCAACTTAGAAAAGCGCATATGATTAGTTTCAAACGTGCTGTGTTGGTTGAAAAATTTAAAACTTAAAACAATACATATGAAAAAAGCAGTTCTGGTATTCTCGTTGATTGTTTTCGCCAACGCTTTGTTTGCCCAAACAAAAACAACAACTTCGGCAACGGTTGCCTTTGATGCTACTACAGCACTTGATGCACTACCAAAAGCAGAGAACAAAACAGTAATTGCTGAAATAGACACTCAAACAGGTCAGATTGGTTTCGAAGCCGCTGTTAAGAATTTTACTTTTTCCAAGCCTACCATCCAGGCACATTTTAACGAGGAAAGATGGTTGAATTCTAATAAGTATCCCGCTTTTACATTTATGGGTAAAATCAGTGAAGTAACTAAATACAATTTTTCTAACAATGGAATTTATAACGTTACAGTAATGGGTCAGCTAACGATCAAGGATAAAACAAATTTTATAACAACACCGGCCACTATCGAAGTAAAAAATGGTGTTTTATTTGCTACCGCTTCTTTCACCATAGCGTTGGCTGATTATGGTATACAGGTTGGAAGTAGTGGAAAAATTGCCGGCGAACCTAAGATCACCGTATCTGCTGAATTGAAGTAATTATTAAGTTTAGTAATAACCAAAGGGCTGTCCTAATTTTGCGGGATAGCCCTTTTTCTATGGCCTTTAATCTTCAATCTCCTTTTACACCGGCAGGTGATCAGCCCGAGGCCATTCGGCAGCTGACAGAGGGGATATTGCAAGGAGAAAAATTTCAAACTTTATTGGGGGTTACCGGAAGTGGTAAAACATTTACCATGGCCAATGTGATTCAACAGGTTCAAAAACCTACACTAGTGTTGACGCATAATAAAACATTGGTGGCTCAATTATATGGCGAATTCAAACAATTCTTCCCAGATAACGCCGTGGAGTATTTTGTTTCTTACTATGACTATTATCAACCGGAGGCCTATATGCCGGTCAGCAATACGTATATTGAAAAAGATCTTTCCATTAATGAGGAATTAGACAAGCTTCGTTTGAGAGCTACGTCTAGTTTATTAAGTGGACGTCGTGATATTATTGTGGTTGCTTCTGTGAGTTGCATCTATGCTATGGGGA
>Ga0194120_10006264_pt1 | contig 16917 bp, 15 predicted proteins | sample TA2MahCa65mmetaG_FD_148642 | JGI IMG/M metagenome (GOLD analysis project Ga0194120, IMG submission 148642) | Freshwater microbial communities from Lake Tanganyika, Tanzania - TA2015019 Mahale Deep Cast 65m | ecosystem: Environmental > Aquatic > Freshwater > Lake | place: Tanzania: Lake...
GCCTGGCGCGACGACGGGCTGCTGTGGGTGGTCATGGGACACGACGCGGCATTGCTCACACAAGTGCTCGCGGGCGCCAACGCGCCGGATCGCAGCGCGCATTCGCGCTGATCAGGTTGAGCGCGACGGTCCGCGCGCGCACCAAAGCCCGCCCCGCTCACCGATACCATCGCCCCGCCATGGCACGCGCCTACATCACGACGCCGATCTACTACGTCAACGACCGACCCCACATCGGCCACGCGTACACCACCACGCTGTGCGATGTGTGGGCACGCGCCATGCGAGCGTGCGGCGAAGACGTCTTCTTCCTCACGGGAACGGACGAACACGGCGTCAAGGTCGAGAAGAGTGCTCAGGAGCGCGGCATCAGCCCCAAGGCGCTCGCCGACGAGAACAGCGCCGAGTTTCGCCGCGTGCTCGGCACCTTCGGTCTGTCCAACGACGACTTCATCCGGACCACTGAGCCGCGTCACGAACGACAAGTCCAAGAGTTCGTGCGCCGGTTGCTCGCGAGCGGTGCGGTGTACGCCGGTGAGTTCGAGGGCTGGTACGACGAGAGCCAAGAGGAGTACATCACCGAGACCCGCGCGAAGGAGTGCAACTACCTCAGCCCGGTCAGCGGCAAGCCGCTCGTCCGCGCGAAGGAGCGCAACTATTACTTCCGCCTCAGCGCGTTCCAGGAGCGGCTCGAAGCGTTCTTCGCCGCGCATCCAGGCTTTGTCCGGCCCGAGGGACGCTTCAATGAAGTCAAGGGGCGCCTGCGCGACGGCCTGCAGGATGTGCCGATCACGCGCACGAACTTCACCTGGGGCATTCCGATGCCCAACGATCCCGAGCACGTCATCTATGTCTGGATCGATGCTCTCTTCAACTACACGACTGCGCTCGGTCTGGCGGAACCCGATGGCGGCGCGCGGCGCGAGTGGTGGCCGGCCCGCTATCACGTGATCGGCAAGGAGATCCTGTGGTTCCATGCTGTCGTGTGGCCTGCCATGCTGATGGCGCTCGAGTTGCCACTGCCGACCTGCGTCTACGCCCACTCGTTCTGGATCAGCAATGGCCAGAAGATGTCGAAGTCGCTGGGCAACTTCATTGATCTTGCGACCATCGAGCGATATGTCGCCGCTTACGGGCTCGACGCGTGGAGGTGGTCCATGATCACGCAGGGTCCGCTGGGCGCGACCGATGCGGACTTCGTGCCCAAGCAGTTCCATGAGCTGTACACCGCGCAACTCGTCAACACCTACGCGAACTGCGCAAGTCGAACGAGCGCGATGATCGGCAAGTACTTCGACGGCACGCTGCCCTGCGCACCGGATGGGAACCGTCCGGCATCCATTGCGCCGGGTTCGCCGAGTTGGCGTGCCTTGGTCGAGGGCGCGCGCGATCGAGCGCTCGCACACTACCGCGCGTTCGAGCTCGACCAGGCTGCTGATGCTGCACTGTCGATCATCCGTGCAGTCGATGCGAGCATCAACGAGACGCAGCCCTTCAAGCTCGCGAAGGATCCAGCGAATCTGCCCGAGGTCGGCGCAATCCTCGCATGCTGTGCCCAAGGCGTTCGTGCCGCGGCGGCGCTCCTGCAGCCGATCCTGGTGACGAAGGCCGACGAAGTCCTTGCGTCCTATGGCGGAAGCACTCCTCGCGATCTCGCCCGCGATGCCGCGTGGGGGACGCTGTCCGCAGGAACCACGATCACCAAGTGCGCGCCGTTCATGCGCGTTGAAGCGCCGCCAGCCTGAGGTGCGTTGTGAGTTGATCCAACGCAGAACATGTCGTGCCAAAACGAGAAGCGGGACGGTCGTGGGGACCGTCCCGCCATGGCGCGCCGCGGGGCGCGCGGGAGGGGGGAAGAGGTTTGGTTCAGCGGCGACGGAAGCGGGCGACCGTGACGCCACCGACGGTAAGGGCTAGCGCACCCGGCGAGGGCACAGCATTGAAATCAAGGTCGAGGGCGACCTCATCAAGCGCCACGCCACCCGTCGACGTGAACTCAAGCCGCCATTGGCTCACAGCGCCGCTCGAGAGGTAGCCATCGATGACATCGAAGCGATAGGCGCGCGTTCGGTAGATCGAGCCGTCGTTACCCATTTCCTGGGCGCGCTCTTCAAGAGTTGATGGGGCAATGAAGGTGATCGCACCTTGGCCGTCCACGAGCCGCAGTTTCATCTGCGAGATCGCGACCGCGCCATCGATCGTCGCCAGATTGACGACCACCGAGCGCAACCGCTCAGCCGAGAACTGGCCCCCGACAATCTTGATGTGGAGACCGGCACTCGCTGATCGGATGTTGCCGTCAGCATCAAGGGCTGAACCAGCCCCGAAACTGAACAGCGAACAGCCGCAGAACGACCCCTGCCGATCGGCGACATTGAAACCGCCGTAACCGCTCGCGAAAGACTCCCAACCGGCAAAGACCGTGTTGGGTTGGTCACGCCAAGTCGGCACGGCTTCGTTGATGATGGCACCATGCGCCAGCGGTGCGATAACCGCCACGGCGAGCGCCGTCTCCCAAAATAGATACATCCCTCTTCTCCTCTCCTAGTTTTTACGATTCCGATGGAACCGCTTGAAAATCATGATGTCGCGGGAACCGCCGAGGGGAAGTGCTGTGTGAAGAAAAATCAGCGATTCAGTGCAACCGCGGTTTGACCAAGCCCTGTGCAGATTTTATGTGCGCTACCGCCCACTCTGGGCGTGCTCCGTCGCGCGTGATCCGTCGAGCGTCGAAGAAACGACGCGGCGAGCCCACCCGCCGCCCCGAGAGATCAGTACGACTTCGCCCAGACCACGCGGCGAGCGCTTGGCTTTCCGCTGAATGGGCATGTTCCGGGCTCCGCATCACCGTCGATGGGGATGCAGCGCACCGTCACGCCGAGCTCGTCTTTGATCTGTTCCTCGATGGCCGGATCGCCGCAGAAGTGCGTCATCGCAAAGCCAGCGTGCATCGGCGTCGGCTGCCCTTCGGCCACGGCGGGCGCGGTGAACCACGCACGGAACTCCGCTTCCGAGTCGATGCTGCGCGTGTTCTCCGCGCGGTGCGCGATCGATCGCGCGAGCATGCCGTCCTGAATCTCCTGCAGCAGGGCTGCGATGCCCGCGACGAAGTCGCCGCGCTTCACGGCGGACTTCTCCTTGTGGCCACGGTCGCGGCGCGCGCAGAAGACGCTGTCGCTTTCGATGTCGCGCGGACCGACCTCAAGGCGGATCGGCACGCCGCGCTTGATCCACGTCCACGCCTTCTCGCCGCCGCGAATGTCTCGGTCATCGATCTCGACGCGCACGGGTTCGCCGGCGAACGAGACAGCCGTGAGTTCCTTGGCCAACGCGCGGCACCATCCAAGCACATGCTCGGCCATCTCGGGCTTCTGGATGACCGGCAAGATCACGATGTGCGCCGGCGCGAGCCGCGGCGGCAGCACCAGGCCATCGTCATCCGCGTGGGTCATGATCATGCCGCCGATCAAGCGGGTGCTGACGCCCCACGACGTCGTCCACGCGTGCTCCTGCACGCCGTCCTTCGACTGGAACTGAATACCGCTTGCCTTGGCAAAGTTCTGCCCCAAGAAGTGGCTCGTTCCAGCTTGCAGTGCCTTGCGATCCTGCATCATGGCTTCGATGCTGTAGGTGCGGACAGCGCCGGGGAATCGTTCGCCCTCGGTCTTCTCGCCGCACACGACCGGCATCGCCATCCACTCCTGCGCGAAGGTCTCGTACACGCGCAGCATGCGCATGGTCTCGTCCACGGCTTCAACTTCGCTCGCGTGCGCCGTGTGACCTTCCTGCCAGAGGAACTCGGCCGTTCGCAGGAAGAGGCGCGTGCGCATCTCCCAGCGCACGACATTGGCCCATTGGTTGATGAGCAGCGGAAGATCGCGGTAACTCTGGACCCACTTGGCGAACGTCGCCCCGATGATCGTCTCGCTCGTTGGGCGAACGATCAGTGGCTCTTCGAGTTCGCCATCGGGAATGAGCTTGCCATCGGGTCCAGGCTTTAGGCGGTGGTGCGTGACGACCGCGCACTCCTTCGCGAAGCCCTCGACATGGTCCGCTTCCTTCTGCAGGAACGACAACGGAATGAAGAGCGGGAAGTACGCGTTGCGGTGTCCCGTCTCCTTGAACATGCGGTCGAGCGCACGCTGCATGTTCTCCCAGATTGCGTAGCCCCACGGCTTGATGACCATGCAACCGCGCACGGGACTGTTCTCGGCAAGGTCCCCCGCTCGAACGACCTGCTGATACCACTCGGCGTAGTTCTGTTCGCGGGTCGGCGTGATCGCCGTCTGGGGCGCGGCCCCCTGCTTCTGCTGCTTGCCGTCGCTCATCGTGCTGCTCCGATCATGGTGCGTCAGACCTGCCGCGGCCGGATGGCTGCGACGAGGCGGCGCACACTATGGCTTTTCGGGCACTTCGGTCGGAGCCGTTGCGGGCGGCACCAGCGTGGGCGCGGGATTCGGCGATGCCGCATCCTTCGAAGGCTCAATGGTTGCCGCAGCGGTCGGGGCCGGCGCTGGGGCTGACGGGGCGACCGCCTCGCCAAGCACCTGCGGGTTGTTGCAGGTCGGCACACGGCTCTCGGGCAAGCGCCAACGCTGCAGGTAGGTCACGCGATACGGCGCGAAGGCCGCGCCCTCAAGATGCACCGTCATGAGTTGCCAGAGACCGTCGGCGTTGCGCCAGAGCACATCGACTTCGGCAATCGATCCATTCACGCGCACGCGTTCGACGCTCCACACGCGCTCACCATCTTTGGTCATCGCGGCGGAACCAGTGCCGAGCAGCGTGGACACCTTGTTCCACACGGTCTTCTGCATGCCCGGCGGAAGGTTCCACACCAGCGGCACGCTCGGATCGGTTGCAGCGTGCGATGCATCGAGCGCACGCGCCACGACCTGCGGCACCGGATCGAGGAACGGATCCAGTTGCTGCCAACCATCCTGTTGCGGATAGGCCGCCTTCATGTTGCAGCCACCGAGTGCGGCTGACAGCGTGAGCAGAGTCAAGGAGACGACGATCGATGCAGTCCGTTGCATGCGTGGTCCTCCGGCGCTTGGCCGGCGATGCTTCCGGCACAGAGCCGGCGTCGATTATGAATCGACCTTGGCGATCATCCAGTACTCCAGCTCGACTGGAGCCTGACGGCCGAAGATCGTAACAAGGACGCGGACCAAGCCCTTGTCGGGCAGGACCTCGTCGACCGTGCCTTCGTAGTTCTGGAAGGGCCCCTCGCGGATCGACACATTGTCGCCCTTGACGAACTCCATCTTGACCTGCGGTGCTTCTTCGGGCTTGCGGCTGTCGAAGAGCATCTTCTCGACCTCGGCCGGCGTCATCGGAGCCGGACGACCCGAGGTGCCGACGAAGTCGCCGACGCCCGAGGTTTCCTTGATCATGAAGAAGACATCTTGCGGAATGCGACCATCGGGTTCGAGGCGCATCTCTACGAAGACATAGCCCGGATAGAGCTTGGTCTCGGTGACCTTCTGCTTGCCGCCCTTGACGACCTTGGACTTTTCCGTCGGCACCATGATGCGGCCAATCAGGCGCTCCATGCTCTCGATCTGCACTTTGCGCAGCAGCGAGTTGCGAACGCTGTCTTCCTTGTTGCTGGCCACGCGCAGCACGAACCAGTCCATGCCCTCGCGGTACATGGGAAGGTCGGTCGCGGGGTCAATCACGTTCGCCGGCACCGGCTCAGGCGTGGTGTCGCTGCCGAGGCGGATCGTGGCCACGCCCTGGAGGGAGCGCAGGGTCGGCGCGTTCGTCGCGGACGATCCCTCGCCGGGGCGGAGCGCGCGCAGGTTTCGAGTGGAGCCCGAGTCACCGTGCGTCGCACCTTCGGGCGCGCCGTCGTGGGCTTCGGTCATGGAGTCGTTCTCGTTCATGGATTGCCTTTCGGGGAGCGGATCAACCGCCATCGACCTGCAGCACACGCAGTTGCTGGAAGAGCCAGAAGAAGCCCCAGTCGAAGAGCTGGCAAAAGCCAGCCAAGACCAGGCTCACCACGATGACCACGATGCTGGAGCCGACGACCTCGCGGCGGCTGCTCCAGTTGACCTTCTTCATCTCTGTTTCAGTCGCGATAAAGAAGTCGACGGACGCGGGACGCACAGCCACAAGCCACCACGCGGCGATCGCCACGAGGGTGACCAAGAGCAGGGCCGCGCCGCTCTGTGCGTAGACGGTGGGAATGCCCCAGTCCGCGCCAGCGAGCGCTTCCCAGAGCCAGTAGCCACCGAGCGTGCCGAGGATGCCGGCTGCGACGGCGGTGCCCAGACGCGTCCAGTAGCCCAGGCCAGATTTGTAGATGCTGAGCGCCATGCGATGGCTCCTGTTCGGTCCCATCAGGGACCCAATGATCCGAACACGCCGAGAGGGGATCGAACCCACGACCTGCGGATTTGGAATCCGCTGCTCTACCAGCTGAGCTATCGGCGTAACCGAGGCTTGATGCACGAGTGATGCTCACACGACGGGGCTGGACCCGCCGAACGCATCACTTGCGCTTGATCTTGTGGAGCGTGTGCTTGCGCAGCTTGGGGCAGAACTTCATGAACCCCTCCTTCACCTTGTCCGAAATGCCGCCCTTGACGCGGATCTCGGCTCGGTAGTTGAGGTCGCCCGTTTCAGTGCACTGCAGCCACACGAACTCGCGGTCGAGGGACTTCTTGGCCATGTCGATGCTCCTATCGCCGGATCTCCGGCATGCGGTGCCCTGGGCCGGGGATCATGCCCCGGCCCAGGACGGCCGCAGAAATCACGCGATGATCTTGGTGACGACGCCCGAACCGACGGTGCGGCCACCTTCACGAACAGCGAAGCGCACGCCGTCTTCCATGGCGACGCCCTTCCCTTCGAGGTCGACCTGCATCTGGACGTTGTCGCCCGGCATGCACATGTCGGCGCCGATCAGCTGATCGATCTTGCCGGTGATGTCCGTGGTGCGGAAGTAGAACTGCGGCTTGTAGCCCGCCTTGAACGGCGTGTTGCGGCCGCCTTCTTCCTTCTTCAACACGTACACCTGCGCGGTGAACTTGGTGTGCGGCTTGATGGAGCCCGGCTTGCAGATGACCTGGCCGCGCTCGATGTCCTTCTTTTCCACGCCGCGGAGGAGGCAGCCGACGTTGTCGCCCGCTTCGCCGCTGTCGAGGGTCTTCTGGAACATTTCAACGCCGGTGACGGTCGACTTGAGCGCGTCGGGACGGAGGCCGATGATTTCGACTTCGTCGCCAACCTTGATCACGCCACGCTCGATACGGCCGGTGGCCACGGTGCCGCGGCCCTTGATGCTGAAGACGTCTTCGACCGACATCAGGAACGGCTTGTCCTTCTCGCGGACCGGGGTCGGGATCCACGTGTCGATGGCGTCCATCAGGTCGGCGATGCACTTGTTCGCGGCCGCATCGCCGGGGTTGCTCAGCGCGGGGAACGCCGCACCGCGGATGATCGGGGTGTCGTCACCGGGGTAGTCGTACTTGCTCAGCAGCTCGCGCACTTCCATCTCGATCAAGTCGAGCAGTTCGGCATCGGCGATGTCGCACTTGTTCAGGAAGACGAGGACCTTCGGCACGCCGACCTGGCGGGCGAGGAGGATGTGCTCGCGGGTCTGCGGCATGACGCCGTCGACGCCCGAGACCACGAGGATCGCGCCGTCCATCTGGGCGGCGCCGGTGATCATGTTCTTGACGTAGTCGGCGTGGCCGGGGCAGTCGACGTGCGCGTAGTGACGGTTGGCCGTCTCGTACTCGACGTGGCTGGTGGCGATGGTGACGATCTTGGTCGGGTCACGACGGCCTTCCGACTCGGACGCCTTGGCGACCTGGTCGTAGGAAATCGGCTTGCTGAAACCGCGGGCCGCCTGCACGGCGGTGATTGCGGCGGTCAGCGTGGTCTTGCCGTGGTCGACGTGGCCGATGGTGCCGACGTTGACGTGGGGCTTAGTGCGATTGAAGTTCTCTTTTGCCATGACTCAGTGACTCCAGCAGGGATTCGCGTGAAGCGGACATGCGCGAGGACAACGCGTCCGCGCGCGGAAGCCACCGAAGGGGCTTGAACCCTCGACCTCACCCTTACCAAGGGTGTGCTCTACCACTGAGCTACGGTGGCGTTCCAGAATGAAAACCGCCCGATGATCGGGCGGGACGGAGAGTGTAGCGGAGTTGGCGCGCGCATCAAGGGGCGGCAGCGCGCTTGCTGAACTTTGATGTCGGCGAACGATCGATTAGGGCGGCGCCGGATTATCGGATCGCTCGAGGTTGGTGACCTTGATGTCGCGCCCAATCGGATTCGTCGAGCCGCTCGTGCCCGCCCAGTCACCCTGGAGTTCCTGCAAGTTCGCCCACGCCGGCTGCGTGTCGACATGCAGATCGAGCAGCAGGACCATGCAGGTGTCGCCCAAGTATCGGAAATCGACCTGACATCGGCCATCGGTCGCATCGCCGTCAAACTGGTCTTCCCACTCCAAGCGGGTTGTGCCGCCGATCACCTCGCCAGCCTTTGAGTCGATCAGATACATGCCGGCCTGCGGTCGACGAATCTGCGCCGCACTCCACCACTGGTATGGCGCGTTGATCGTGGCATCGCCGGCGTAGAACGGAGCCTGCGCTTGTCGGAAGAACAGGTTTCCAGCGAAGTAGCCCGGGTGCCCGATCTCCTGCGCATCGATGCCTGGACCGAAGGGCCGACACTCCGAGACTCCGTCTGAGTCAGGAAACTGCACTTTCTCCAGGCCAATGGTCGAGCGCATCGGGTTCTTCGAGTACGCGTCGTCGTAGTCGTAATAGAAGCGATCCGGCGAATCGAACTCCCACGCGTACGGCGTGCCCATTTCGGCAGGCAGCGACGGCGGATCGATGTTCGAACCGGTCCACAGAATGTCGGCCCACGTTCCGCGGCGCGGCGGCCCCAACAGAGGATTGATGCCCGTGGACGATGGCCCCCGCACGCGTCCAGGATTTCGCGCTGTGGAGTAGTCGAACTGCGTGGGGGTGACCGTCTCACGGTTGTCCGTGATGTACGCCTGCAGGTAGGTCGAGACCTGCCGCAGATTGCTTGCGGAATCGACCCACTCGGCGTTGCGGCGTGCCGTGCGCAGCGCCGGCAACAGAATCGCCACCAGCAGCGCCAAGATCCCGACGACCGTCAGGATCTCGATCAGCGTGAAGGCCCGTCGCGGGTTGGTGTGCATCATGAGTGGACTCCCGTGGGGTGGTGCCGGATCGTTCCCGCATGGACCAGCCATGGTCCATACGCGCCCGACATCAGGACATGGCCATCGTCATCAGGAATTCTGCGTTGGACTTGGTCTTGGACAGGCGGCTGCGGAGCAGTTCCATGGCCTCGACCACATTCATGTCGGCGACGACCTTGCGCAGGCGCACGATGAGTTCGTGCTCCTTCGCGTCGAGCAGCAGTTCCTCGCGACGGGTGCCGCTGGCCGAGATGTCGATGGCTGGCCACACGCGCTTTTCCACGAGCTTTCGCGTCAGGTGCAGTTCGGCGTTGCCGGTACCCTTGAACTCTTCGAAGATGACTTCGTCGGCGCGGCTGCCGGTCTCCACGAGCGCCGTACCGATGATGGTCAGGCTGCCGCCGTTCTCGATGTTGCGCGCGCTGCCAAAGAACTTCTTGGGCCGGATGAGCGCAGCGTTGTCGACACCACCTGAGCCGATCTTGCCTGAACCGGCGCCGGCGTTGTTGTAGCCGCGGGCCAAACGCGTGATCGAGTCGAGCAGCACGACGACATGATCGCCCAGCTCCACCGCGCGGCGGGCCTTCTCCATGACGATGTCACTGACCTGGATGTGACGGCTGGCTTCCTCGTCGAAGGTGCTCGCAACCACCTCGACCTTGCCCTTGGTCGTGCGCTTGAAGTCGGTCACTTCTTCGGGGCGCTCGTCGACGAGCAGCACGATCACATGCACATCAGGGTGGTTGTGCGTGATTGCGTTGGCGATCTGCTGCAGGATGACGGTCTTGCCGGTGCGCGGCGGCGCCACGACGAGCGCGCGCTGCCCGAAGCCCAGCGGTGTGACCATGTCCATGATGCGCGGCTCGAGCCGCTGCGGTTGCTCAAGGATTTCAAGGTGAATGCGCTTGTTTGGGTGAAGCGGCGTCAGGTTTTCGAAGGTCGGCAAGTTGTGCAGACGCTTCGGATCGTGACCGTTCACGGTGTCGATGCGGAGCAACGCGAAGTAGGTCTCGGCCTCCTTCGGCGGACGCACGAGGCCGCGCACCACATGACCGCGGCGCAGGCCGAGTCGTCGGATCTGCGCGGGACTCACATACACATCGTCGTCCGACGGCAAGTACGAGTATTCCGCACTACGCAGGAAGCCGTAGCCATCGGGCATGATTTCGAGCGTGCCCTCGGCGAACATCAGGCCGTGCTTCATCGCCTTGGCCTTCACGACCTCAAAGACGAGCTTGTTGCGCGGCATGCCGACCAAGTCGCCCAAGCCAAGCGCCTTGGCTTCCTTGGCAAGTTGCTCGGCGGTGAGCTTCTGCAGGCTTGCCGCGTCGAGGCTTTCCTTCTTGGCGGCTTCGTACTTCTCCTTCAACTCGGTGTCGAGTTGCGAAGCCTCGAAGTCCAGTTGCTCATCGGTGGGCACGCTGGTGCCCGGCAGGATGGCCACATTGGGTGCAGCCACGATGCCGGCAGGACCGCCACCACCACCGCCACCACCACCGCCGCCTCCACCACCGCCACTGCCTCCGCCGGAACGACCACGACGACGGCGACGACGACGACCATTGACTTCCATGTTGATGCTGCCTTCGTTGAGATGCTGGTCCTGCACCGGGAATCCCGAGGGGAATGGTGCGGCCTGTGTGGTGGGACTGACCCTGCTTGGCGGCTGCGCCTACGTGCCCTTGTCGCGAGCGTGCTTGCGGAGCGTGTCGGCGAGCGCCGCTTCGACCTGGGACCGCAACGACTGCGGGTCACCGTCGTTGCGCAGGACATGATGCGCGAGCGCGCGCTTCTGGTCAAGTGGCCACTGCGCGGCTTCGCGACGGGCCAACTCGGCCGCCGGCCAACCCCTGCTGGCCTGGGCTCGGGTCTGCCGAACCTCGAGCGGGGCGTCCACGAACCAGATGCTGTCACACTCCGTGTGCAGACCCACCTCGAGCAGGAGCGGAGCGTCGATCACGCGCGCCGGCGCGGACCCCGGCTCGGTCGAGAACATGGCCCGTCGCCGCGCGTGAATCCAAGGGTGCACGAGCGACTCTAGGTATGCACGCTCGGCCGGGTCGGCGAACGCGATGGCGGCCAGCGCCCCGCGATCGACCGCGCCGTCCCGAATGGCTCGATCGCCCCAGCGGGTGCCGATGGACCGGATGATGTCTGGATCGCGCAGTGCCTGGTGCGCTAGGTCATCCGAATCGCACGCGATGCAACCGAGCTGGGCGAGGATCACCCTGACCGCGCTCTTGCCGCTTGCGATGCCGCCGATGAGCCCGATGGTCGGGATCGATCGCGCAGCAGCGGCGGCGTCCGTCATACGGCGCGGGTCCAGGTCGTGCCCTGCGGCCCATCCTTGATCGTGACGCCCAACTGCACAAGTTGCGCACGGATCGCGTCGCCGGCCGCCCAATCCTTCGCCGCGCGCGCTGCAAGCCGCTGCGCGATGAGGGACTCGACCTGTGATGCGAACGAGTCGTCAGCGGGCGCCTGCACCGGCTTGTTTCGCTCAAGGACCGCAAGCACCGAGTCCATCCGCGCGAACGCGGCTCGCTCGGCATGTGGGCAGCCCGACGGTGCTTCGCTGCACGCTTCGTTGAGCGCTGCGACCGCCCGCGCGAGATTCAGATCGTCGCACAGCGCATCGATGAAGGCATCGAGGGCGCGCGCCATCGGACCGGGCGCGGCCGAAACATCGGCCGCATGAGACGCTGCCGCGGCATCGAGCGCATGGTGCGCGCGCGCCCACCGATCGATCATGCGCTGGCAGTCCCGCAGTCCCTGCAGCGTGAAATTGGCGTTGGTGCGGTAGTGGGTTCGCACGAGTTCGAGCCGAAGCGCCGCAGGCGTGACGCCCTTGGCAAAGAGGTCGCGCGCCGTGAAGAAGTTCCCCTTGCTCTTGGACATCTTCTCGCCTTCGACCTGAAGGTGGCGCGTGTGGAACCAGTGGTTGGCGAAGGTCGGTTGCCCGAAGCCGCAGCAACTCTGCGCGATCTCGCACTCATGGTGCGGGAAGATGTTGTCCTCACCACCGGAGTGCAGGTCGATGCGTTCGCCCAGGGTCATCGCCGCCATCGCGCTGCACTCAAGATGCCAGCCGGGATAGCCCGCTCCCCATGGGCTCGGCCACTTCATCATGTGGTGCTCGTCGGGCTTCCAGAGCATGAAGTCGGCGGGGTGCCGCTTCACGGCCTGGTGCTCTGCGCTGATGCGCCCGCCCTCGCCCTCGCGGAGTTGGTCGAGTGTGTTGCCGGACAGTGCGCCGTAGGCGGGGAACGAGCGGACATCGAAGTAGACGACGCCATCGCTCGCGACATACGCATGGCCACGAGCGACGAGCCGCTCGACCAACTCAACCATCTGCGGAATGCACGCGGTCGGCCGCGGCATCAGCGACGGATCGGTCGCCGCTTCCGACGCGACCTTCAGCCCCAGCGTGCGGGCATCCTCGAGGAAACGCCCCGCATAAAAGCCAGCGATGGCGTACGGATCAGAAGGATCAAGGTCCGTTCCGGCAGGCAGAGCGCCGGACTTCTTGGCTTCGGCAATGCGACGACCGGCCACGGCCATCTTGTCTTCGCCGCCGCCGTCAGCGTTGCCGTCATCGGTCATGTGGCCGACATCCGTGATGTTCATCACATGATGCACACGGTGCCCCAGGAGCTCGAGCGCCCGCCGCAGTGTGTCGGCATTCAGGAACGATCGGAAATTTCCAATGTGTGCGTCGTCGTAGACGGTCGGGCCGCAGGAGTAGAAGGTGATCGAACCCGAAGGATCGATGGGAACCACCGGCTCGATGGCCCGGTGGGCCGTGTTGTAAAGCCTCATGCGCTGCACGCGGGCAAGCATAGTGCGCAGGTCGAGTGCGCAGGTTGAGTGCGCAGGTCTGATGCGCATGGCGAGCGCACAGGGCGAGCGCACCGGTCTGGGCGCGAGTCAGTCGCCGATCGGCATGTTGATGCGCTGCGCGAAACGCTTGAGCCCGGCGATGCCGGGCTCAGCAAGGTTGGCATACGCAGACCGCAGGGACGGCAGCACTTGCAGGGCACCGATGAGGATGACCACATAGAGGATGAGCGTGATGACGGCGATGACTGCCGCACCTCCGCGCGAGTCCAGCGAATCGAAGGACACGAGCAAGGAACTCGCCACGTTCGCTGACCCGTAGCCGGCCAAGACGCAGGCCGCTGGACCCACCAGGAGCGATTCCGTCAGTGGCCGCAACCGCAGTCCAGCTGCAGAGAGCAGCCAAATGCCCGTGCCAATCGACGAAATCGTGGTCAACAAGCAGACGCCCAACGCAAGGCCCTTGGCGTCGGCGAGCGGATCGCCCGCGAGCCACGAGCTCTTCGCGATCACCATGGCGCCTAGGGCGCCGCCGCACAACACACTGATCCCGCGGATTCCCTCGGTCGCGAGCACGGCCGAGTAGCGACGAGCCGCAAGCAGCGGTGTGATCAGGATCGCCAGCGCGAGCGGACCACTCAGACCGATCGACAAGATCGTCACGAGCTCGGAGGATGCAGCCCACCTTCCACCCCAGACCACTCGTTCGATGGCAGGAAAAGTGATGCCCAGTCCGATGCAGATGGCGGGGACCGCGAAAAAGACGGTGGTCGCCATGCTGCCCAGAAACTCGGAGTGATGTTCGGACGACTGCGACGCGGCCGAGCGTGGCACCAGCACGCGCTGCAGTGCCATCGTCAGCACCATGTACGGCTGACTGGCGATCTGGTACGCGAACGAGTAGAGCCCAAGCGATGCCGTCGTCAAGAAGAGCGATCCAATGAAGTAGTCGCCCTGCGTGTTGATCGAGTTCAACGCGGCGATCGGTAGCACGACCAGTTGGCACCGCAACGCACTCCAAACCTCGGCGGGATTGAAGCGGAAGTACGAGCGGTCGAGCCCTGCCGCCCTTCCATAGACCAGGGCTTCGATCAGGGTGCCGAGCGTCTGCGGCACGGCCAGCGCCAAGGGTCCGAACCCGAACCAGGCAGCGCCAATGGACACCGCGAACTTAGCGATGCTGCTGGTCAGCACCGTCCCGGCGATCGTCCCGTAGCCATGCTCGCCGCCCAGCTTCATTTGGGCCATCTGCTGGATCGGAAGCAACGCAAACTGGGTGCCCAGGACCACCAACGCCAGGCTGCTGCCGGGCACTTCCTTCACGCCCATCCCGGGCATCGCCGCGATGGCTGTCACCAGGCATCCCAGACCGCCGATGATCATGCCCACCCAGAAGACCGCTGGCGCGCGCTGCTTGAATTCTTCGCTCGGAATTGAGCCGAGCACCATCCAGATGCCGCCTGCCCGGAACAGGCACGTAAACATCAAGACCCCAAGTGCCACCGCGAAGGCGCCGTAGTCCTCTGGCGACAGCAGGAACCCAATGACCACGCTCTGGAGCACCGCCAACACGCGGCCGAGCACGGATGCAAAGGTCAGCAAGCTCAGGCCTTGACGGTGCGGCATGCAACCCGCAAGGGTATCGGGTCGGATGCGTGCGGTGGAACGACGAACGCGGCGAACCCCGACTCCGGGGCTGATCGCTCGGTGGTTCACGGCCAGCGTTCACCGTGGACGGCCCGTGACAGCTGCCATCGTCGGCGCGGATCGGACGGTGCGCGACGGACAGCGACGACCGGAATCGCACGCGTTATGCGGCGTTCATGGGTGATCGGCTTGGAGTCATGCGCCGATCAGTGGCGCTTACCGGACGAAGTGTTCGTGGAGCATCCTTCCGTTGGTCATGGTCCCATCCGACACCAGTTGCACCGCGTCTCTGCGGTCAGCAGCCGAGCGTCAACGGTGGGCCTCAACCGAACAACCCTGGTTCGGGATCATCGAGCTCGATCGGCCCGAGAAAGGCGTCATAGTCGGCATTCGGGTTCGCCTCGATCCAATCGATGAAGGCGCACACTCCGTCGTGGCGCGCTCGCGATCGCCACGCGTCACCGAAACGCACCTTGATTCCCAGCCAGAGGTGGGCGTGGGCATTGCGCGCAGCGAGCCCCGGGTGCGGTTCGAGCAAGGGTTGGATGCGATCACCGACGCGCCGCACGCGCATCGCGATGTCGTCGAGATCGCTTCGCTTCATGGCGGGTGTGTACCGTACGACGCACGAAGGGGCCAACTCCATGAAGCGCGCACTCATCACGGGCATCACGGGACAGGACGGTTCATACCTTGCCGAGTTGCTCCTTGCGAAGGGCTACGAGGTCCACGGCATCATCCGACGCGCGAGCACCTTCAACACGGATCGCATCGATCACATCTACGAGGACCCGCACCAGTCGGGAGCTCGGCTCAAGCTGCACTATGGCGACCTTTCAGACGGCAGCGGACTGGACCGACTCTTGGAGCGAATCCAGCCCGACGAGGTCTACAACTTGGGCGCGCAGAGCCATGTCCGCGTGAGCTTCGACCAGCCGATCTACACCACCGACATTGTCGCCACCGGCACGCTGCGGTTGCTCGAGGCCGTGCGGAACTTTCAGGTGTCCTCGTCGCGGCCGGTGCGGTTCTACCAAGCCAGTTCGAGCGAGATGTATGGCAAGGTGCAGGAGGTTCCGCAAAAGGAATCGACGCCGTTCTGGCCTCGCTCGCCGTATGGGTGCGCCAAGGTCTTCGGCCACTGGATCACGGTGAACTACCGCGAGAGCTTCGGGATGCATGCGAGTTGCGGCATCCTCTTCAATCACGAGAGTCCACGCCGCGGCGAAACCTTCGTGACCCGAAAGATCACGCGCGCGGTGGGCCGCATCAAGCTTGGCATGCAGCAGAAACTCTACCTGGGCAATCTCGATGCCCTGCGCGACTGGGGGTACGCCGGTGATTACATCGAGGCCATGTGGCTCATGCTGCAACAAGAGAAGCCAGATGACTATGTCATCGCAACTGGCAAGATGATCAGCGTGCGCCAGTTCTGCGAACTCTGCTTCGGACACCTTGGCCTGGACTATCGCGACCATGTCGAAGTCGATCCGCGCTACTTCCGCCCGGCCGAGGTCGAGCAGTTGCTGGGCGATCCATCGAAGGCGCGGGACCGGCTCGGCTGGCAACCGAAGACCACGGTGGAGCAACTCGCCGCCATGATGGTTGAGACGGACCTTGAACTCGCACGACGCGAGAAGACATTGCGCGCTGCGGGACACCGGCTGCCCGCGAACTCCGGCCACGACCAGTAAGCGCTGGACCGCGCGCGCTCGTCCCGCCGCGTCGTCGGGGCCCGTTGCGCGGTGCCTCTCGCGCTCGTCCTTGCGCTTCCTCGGGTCCCTGCTGCGCGGACGCGCGCGCTGCACCCGGCTTCGCGCGCGCTCTTCGTCCGTCGCTCGGCGGGACTGGCACCCGCCATCAGCTGTCATCGTCCGCGCCGCCTTCGCGACTCCCGGAGCCGCGCAGCATGGGACCCCTCGGTCGCTCCGGACGAGCGCAGCCTGGACGAACGGCTCAATCCACGCGAAGAGCCCAACTTCTGCAATCTTGACCCCCGAAAATGACTTCGGAGTGATGCAAACGAGGAGTTTTCTGCATGATGGCGTGCACCGCGATGGACTCAGCCATGCGGCCGTCGCGGATCAAGAGCCGCGCGACGATTCAGCCGCGGCCGTCGCGAAGCAAGGCACGGGTTGTCTCAGCTTGCGGCCGTCGCGGAAAAGGGGCGCGGCATGCCTCGCCGAGCGAGTTCCGCAGCCTGCGAGGAAAGCTGGCGCGCAGTGCCAGTCAGTGACCAC
>Ga0194120_10006268_pt1 | contig 16913 bp, 11 predicted proteins | sample TA2MahCa65mmetaG_FD_148642 | JGI IMG/M metagenome (GOLD analysis project Ga0194120, IMG submission 148642) | Freshwater microbial communities from Lake Tanganyika, Tanzania - TA2015019 Mahale Deep Cast 65m | ecosystem: Environmental > Aquatic > Freshwater > Lake | place: Tanzania: Lake...
ATTCCAAAACCCTGACGATGTTTGAACAATGTCATTCGACTCATCGGGAGTCACGGGGATCCCTCGATGTGTGAGTGTTTGAATTGTGGCAAACTGCATTCCTTGGCCATGAATGCCACTCAACACATCGCCGGTCACCAACTGGTTACGCGGATTGATTCAGGTGTACCGATTACCCGTCGAAGCGACCCACTGTCATTGAACTTAATTCCCATCAGACGGTTCAAACGCGGAATTGGAAAGATGTTTTCCTGCCAGCGATGTCCACGGCGACAATCGAAATGTTGAAGCGTTCTGTTCAACGAACCAGAGACTTCTGAAAAACGAGCGACGCCAGAGCGTGGACCGGCGTTTCAAGGGGATCGCATTCTCAGCGGCGCAATGATGTCATGGTCGGAACCGCGTCAGATCGATCACGGGAGTGTCGGGATACGACGGCATCGACCAGGTCTGCTCTGAGATCGACGCAGGATTGACCTCGATGTTTCCAATCCGCAGCGTCAGGTCGACGCCAGAAGCGGGCCAGTGCAGGTCGATCCGATGCGGCATTCGAACACCGCTGGGCTCACGCTGGTAGTTTCCCATCGTGGCGCGAGCAATCAAGCGGCCTGAGGGTTCTCGCAGCGACTGCTCCAAAACAATTCCCTGACAGGCATCGACCAGCATTGCTCGCTGCACACGCTGGCCTTGCGGCGTGACTTGATCTGCCACGAACAGAACACGTCGCGGTTGGCTGCCCGGTTGTTCGTGCATCTGAAAATCCGCCTCAGCAAACGGAACGACACCGAGCGTCTCAATCAGCCAATCGGGTTGAAATGGGACTGGTCCCATCGGTCGCCCGTCGGCTACGTCGTCGTACGAAGCCGTCAGAATGCCGTGTGGTTCGCTCCGCTTCATCCAAAACCAAAACCGTTCCGGGTTTGAGCCGAGGTCGACTTCGTCTGTGGCCAGCGAACGCACGATCAACCGCAATTTGCGGGGGCTCTCAACCGCCATCACGGCCGACAGGGTCAGCGGAACACCGGCCTGCCGAGCTGTGATTTTTACATCGGTGGAACGCCAGGCGTACAACTTCGAGACGTTTTCATTGAGTGCGTTGACGATGTCTTCCGATGTCGCATCCTGCGAGAGAACGCACGACTCCGGAGCAGCATGCCGGCTGTAAGCCATCCAATGCCGAATCGTGGAACAACCGGGCAATGCCAGCCAACATGCGGCCGTCACCAGCCAGCAGACAACAAGCGAACTGCGTGATAAATGCGGCAGTCTGCGTTCAGATGGAATCGGTCGGTTTGGGAGTGTCACGTTGCGGCTCTCGTCCATGAGGCGTCTCGTGAGGAGTTTGCGAAGGGGGGGGGCGGAATGACCGCTTCCAGATGGTCACGACGAACTGCCGAAAACGGCGTTTTGCAATTCTTGAACCTCTGCGTCATCGAGTTGCTGATCGGGAATCAGAAACGTCCCTTCGCCTCGTGTCCCCGTCACTTCGAGAAAGTCCTGCTCATCAACGGTCGTCGTTCCGTCGAGCCGTAGGCGTCGTCGTTGAAGCAATAACAACGCGAGCACATATCGAAACTTGTCCTGCGACGGACTCGCTTCTTCATTGAGTTGCTCAAACTGCCGCATCAAGTCTTCGACGTCGAGCGACTTCTTTGCACTGGTGGTTGGTTCCGGAACTTCGCAACGCCAGTGAGCAACTAGGCCGGCTGGCGGTGGGGTCCAGCCATCCTCTGAATAGTCAAGACGAACCAACTCACCAGCTCTCTCAATTAGGACGGAGTGGCAAAGACTGCCAGGGACGAGATCTTTGCCCGTCCCTGCGCAAGTGCGGCTGACTGATTTGAGGTTGTAATCTTGCACGCCCCCCTCCTCCCTGAAAAGGCGACGGAATCTAGTCCTCGATGAATACTGCCACAATACGAATACGCGCGTGACGATAACGCCGCACTACATTGAAATTTCGACAGACTCAATGCCAACCGATTTGCCGGAACGATTCACGGCCTGTCTTTGCTGGAACACAACTGCAAACCCGCGTTTCAGGAGAGGATTCCCAGCGTCACACACTCGCGTCGACTCGCCTGATGGGACGTCCTGCGGTGGAATGATTCGCATGACCCGAAGCGATCACGTTGAAACACCAAAGCAAACACAGCTTGCCTAATTTGAAGAGTTTAGACCTCCAATTACCCAATTCTGGCCGTCAAAGTCGCATGCAGTCTGACTACCCGTCAAAGGCGATGCGACTAGACGCGAATTCGACGTAAGTCTTTTGCAATTTGCAGACTTGAGAAATTCAAGGGGCCGTTTCGACGTTGCCGATTCAGAGCAATAGACCTGCCATCTCCGATTGTGAGGCGTCTACCTGCAAACGCCTCTGCGTGGCCCCGTAATTTCGGAGATGACATGGACTCTGAGTCTGTGGTGCGTTTTTGAATTCTGTCACCACGGCCCGGCCGGTGGGAACACGGATCCGCTGAGAAGATCGCGACGCGCGTCGCGGGCGGTTTCCTACTTCTCCTCGGTGTCCGAAAAACCGCCTGTTCGCCCCCCTGGCACCATCGGCGGTCCGTGTCTGACATAGTCCCAAGGGAAGGAGACGCTGCGTTATGAACTGGATCAAGTCTTTGACCGCCGTGGTCGCAACTCTGGCGTTGGGCAGCGTGGCGCAAGCCGGCCTGTTCGACTCCTGCGGTGGAACAGCGAAATCAAGCTGCTGCACTTCGACCTGTCAGCCCTCGTGCTGCAAACCAACGATCGCTCGGCCATGTTGCCCGACGGTCCACACGTATCAACGAGCTTGCTCGACCTTGACGAATCCTTGCTGCAAGCCAAGCTGTGGCGGCCATGATGCGTCAGGTTGCTGCAAGAAGGGATGCGATCCGAGTTGTGCCGCTCCAGGCGCTGCCTGCGGCAACAACGGATGTGCCCCGAAGTGCGCTCCGGCGTGCGCTGCTCCCGCAGCGTGTGCTCCAGCGTGTGCGGCTCCGGCCGCTGCCTGTGCCAACAATGGTGCCGCGGCATGTGCCCCGGCATGTGCGGCTCCGGCGGCATGTGCTCCGGCCTGTGCGGCTCCGGCTGGCGCTTGTGCGAAGAACTGCACCCCGAACTGTGCGGCTCCGGCTGGCGCTTGTGCGAAGAACTGCGCCCCGAACTGTGCGGCTCCGTGTGGTCCTCAATGTGCTGCACCGGGCGCGAACGCCTGCTGCAACAACGCCAATGCTACCTGTGGCAAAGACGCCAACAGCTGCTGCGGCAACAAGTGCTGCGAAGATCACTCCGCGGATATCGCGTGCCTGATCTACAAGTCACAGACCTCGTGCTATGCCAAGGATCGTAAAAAGGCTTTGGATCGCCTGGGCGACAAGTACAGCTGCGTTTGCAATCCGGAAATCATGTCGGCATTGGTCTATGGCCTGAATGACTGCGATGAACGAGTTCGCTGGGAAGCGGCCGACGAGATTGGCGATCAGCTCCGCAAGAATCCTTGCTGCTGCTCGGTTGAGATCGTTACCGCGCTGACGGCTGCTCTGGCCGACTGCGACCGTGGCGTTCGTCGTCAAGCGGAAGAGGGTCTGCGTGCTTGTGGCTACAAGATCGTCGATGGTTGCTGTGGCGACAAAGGTTGCGGCAATGCTGGTTGCGGTGCGACTGGCTGCGGTGCGACCCCGGCTCCGGCTCCGGCTCCTGAGGCCGCTCCGGCTCCAGCCCCGGCTCCTCCGACCGAACCCAAGGCCTACCTCCCGTCTCGTTCGACGAACCCGACGACGAAGAAGACCAGCAAGCTCGGCAACCTGTTCGGACTTCGTAGCTAATCTGACGAGCCGGCTTCAAGGCAGGCTCACCTGACAACTCGGTTTTCACGACCCCCGGAGCAATCCGGGGGTCTTTTTGCTTTTGGTGCTGTGTGTTTTGTCCGTAGTCCTTGGCAAATGCAGATTGACCGAAGACAACCACTGGATGGGCTATCGCAATCTTCAAGAATGTGTCGCCGACCTGGAGCGATCGAAACAACTTATTCGCATCGATGCGGAAGTCGATCCCCGTTTGGAAGTCGCCGAGATCCAACGTCGCGTCTACCAATCCGGTGGGCCGGCTCTGCTATTCACGCGAGCGAAAGGATCTCGTTTTCCACTGCTCGCGAATTTGTTCGGCACAATCGATCGCACTCGCTTTCTGTTTCGCGACACGCTCGATGCCGTGCGGCGACTGGTCGAGTTGAAGATCGACCCGATGGCGTTTGCCAAGCATCCGTGGCGGTATCGCGGCGTGCCTTTCACCGCGCTGCATACGCTGCCGAAGTTTGTCTCGCGCGGTCCGATACTCGCCAACGAGACGACGATTGACCAACTGCCTCAGATCGTCAATTGGCCAAACGACGGTGGAGCTTTCATCACGCTGCCACAGGTCTACTCGGAGGACGGCGATCGCCCCGGCTGGCAGCACTCGAATCTCGGAATGTACCGCGTGCAGCTTTGCGGAGGTCACTACTTAGCAAATCAAGAGATCGGACTGCATTATCAAATTCATCGCAGCATCGGAGTGCATCACGCCGCCGCGATCCGACGAGGCGAACCATTTCGGGTCAACATCTTTGTCGGCGGTTCGCCCGCGATGACGCTCTCCGCCGTGATGCCATTGCCGGAAGGGATGAGCGAACTCATTTTCGCGGGCGCTCTCGGCGGGCGAAGAGTCAGGATGATCCGCAGGGCAGGGGAGCTACCGATCTCCGCCGAAGCCGACTTTTGCATCGTGGGCACCGTCGATCCGAACGGTCTCAAACCAGAAGGCCCGTTCGGTGATCATCTGGGTTACTACAGCCTCGCGCACGACTTTCCCGTGCTGCGTGTCGAGAAGGTATTTCATCGCGACGGCGCGATTTGGCCTTTCACGGTGGTCGGCCGACCTCCGCAAGAAGACACGAGCTTTGGCGAGATCATCCACGAGATCACCGGCCCGATCATTCCCACGGTCATCGCCGGAGTCAAAGCGGTCCACGCCGTCGATGCCGCCGGGGTACATCCGCTGTTGCTTGCAATCGGCAGCGAGCGATACGTCCCGTACGCGTCGCAACGCAAGCCGCAAGAGCTGCTGACCTGCGCGAACGCGATTCTTGGCCAAGGTCAACTCTCGCTGGCCAAGTACCTTTTCATCGTTGCTGGCGAGGACGATCCGCAGCTCGACATCCACGACATCGAGGCGTTCTTCCGTCACGTCTTGCAACGAGCCGATTGGCGCACCGATCTGCATTTCCAAACGCAGACGACGATCGACACGCTCGACTACACGGGGCACGGTTTTAACGCCGGCTCCAAGCTCGTCATTTCCGCCGCTGGCCCGCCTCGCCGCGAGTTGCCGACAACCGTTCCTGCTGAGTTGTCTTTGCCCCACGGGTTTCACGATCCGCGTGTCGCGATTCCCGGAGTTCTGGTCATCACCGCGCCTCCGTTCGACACACGATTCGGTGCGAGTGACGGCGAGCAAGAACGCTCGATCGGGCAATTCCTGCGGCACTTCGATGCGGCTGCGGGTGTCAACGCTTTCCCGCTCATTACGTTCGTTGATGACAGCGAATTCGCCGCACGCAACCTCAATAACTGGCTGTGGACGACGTTCACTCGATCGAATCCTGCCGCCGACATCACCGGTCTCGGCCCATTCATGCATCAAAAACATTGGGGCTGCCGAGGTTCACTGATCATCGACGCCCGCAGCAAACCGCATCACGCCCCGCCGCTGATCGAAGACCCGGAAGTCACGCGCCGAGTCGATGCGCTGTTCGCCAACAATGGCCCGCTCCAGGGGCAGTGGTGAGTCACTCTTTCGCGGACTTCAGCTGTTCTTCAATCAACAGAACTGCTGCGGCGTCGGTTGCTGTGGCTCCCTCTTTCGCATCGAGACCGGCGAGATTGGTGACCGCCATCACGGCAAAGCCGCGTTTGGGGGCGATCCAGACGACCGAATACCACTTCGTGTTACTGCCGTTGTGCATCAACACCGAGCCGTTCGCCCACGGGCGTTCGAGTGTGACCCATCCCAAAGCGTAGCCTGATTTGTCGTCAATCGGCTGAGACGCCTGCAGACGCTGAAAGGACTCTGCGTTGAGCAACCTGTACTCGCCGCGAGCCGCCTGTAGATGCAACCCGATGAACTTCGACCAGTCGGACAGCGAACAATGCACAGTCCCCGCTGGGCCAAGCCCGCGTGGATTGTCGGCTCCCTTGCCCGGCTTGATCGCAATCCCGAATGCATTGTGTCCGCGCGGCTGATCGACTTTGTCGGCTGATCCAGGTGCTCCAAACCCGGCCGAATTCATTCCGAGCGGCTGGAAGAGTTGCTCGCGCATCAGCGTTTCCCAATCTTTGTCGGCCGCACGTTCAGCCATCAGTCCGGCCAGCATGAAACCGGCGTTCGAGTATTCCCACTTCGATCCAGGAGCGACTGCCGGAGCCGACTTGAGCCATCCACCGCTCAGCAACATCTCACGACCATCCCGGCTCCCGTCGTGTCCCACCAGTTTTAGCCACAGAGGCAACGGAGGAATCGACGGCAAGCTGGCGCGATGCGACAACAGTTGCTCCAAAGTCACACCACGCCAATCGGCATGAATCTGCTCGGCCTGATCCGCGAAAAGGTCACCAACTTTCGAGTCCCACTTCAACTTCCCTTGCTCGATCAATCGAGCGCACAGCGTCGCCGTCATCGCCTTCGTACACGAACCGAGATGCCACACATCGTCCAATTCAACCTTCGCCTCCGAGCCACGTGCCCGAACTCCGGCCGCTCCCAACTTGGTCAGCCGATTGCCCTCGATCACCGCAGCCGCCAACGCCGGGACCTTGAATTTATCGACCAACGGCACGAGCAGGTTGGAGATGACTTGAGGCTGTTCGTCCGCTCGGAGTCGTGTGGACACCAGGACGCACAGCAACAGGCTTCCCAAATGCCGGTATGAAGTCATCCTCACTTGATGTTCTCGACCAATTCAATTGGAGGGAGGCGATTCCACAGCCTGAAACACTCACGCCACGATCTCGCGAATCGGCTTGCCAAACTCGATCTCCAACCGTTTGTGTCCTGGAACTTCGAGGGAACGGGGGTTGAGGCCGAGTTGCGTCAGAACCGTTGCGTGAATGTCGGTGACGTAGTGGCGGTGCTCGGCAGCATGAAAGCCGATGTCGTCCGTTGTGCCGTGTGCGATGCCGCCCTTGATGCCGCCGCCGGCGAGCCAGCAGGAGAATCCGTAGGGGTGATGGTCGCGGCCTTTCGTGCCCTCTTCGCCGGGAGTGCGGCCGAATTCGGTGGCCCAGACGACCAGCGTTTCGTCGAGCAGGCCGCGTTGCTTGAGGTCTCGCAGCAATGCGCCGATCGGTTGATCGACTTGCGGGCTGAGCTTGCCGTGGTTGTCTTTCAAGTTCGAGTGCGCGTCCCACGAGCCGCCCCCTCCGCCGCCGTGATAGAGCTGCACGAAGCGGACGCCACGCTCGACCAAGCGGCGCGCGAGGAGGCAGGACTCAGCGAACGATTTCGTCACGGAGTTGTTTAAGCCATAGAGGTCGGCGGTCGCGGCGGTCTCGTTGGTGATCTTGAAGACTTCCGGGATCGACGTCTGCATGCGGAAGGCGAGTTCATACGACTTGATCCGTGCTCGCACCAAAGAGTCGTCGGGATGCTTCGCGGCGGACAAGTTGTTGAGTTCGCGAAGCAGCTCGAACTCGGCAGCTTGTTCTTCTTGAAACACTTCCGGGCCGGGTGAGGCGTACGGGAGGGGATTGTTCGCGTCGAACTTCAGATGCACGGCGTTGTGCTCGGGGCCGAGATACGCTCCATTCTGAGCACCCTTGCCACCACAGCAGACACCGGGTGGTTCGCCGATCGCGACGAAGCTCGGCAGGTCGTCGTTGAGTGAACCCAAACCGTAATGCGCCCACGAGCCAACGCTGGGATGATAGCCGTCGAAGATGTGATGCCCGGTGTGCATCTCGTACTGAGCCGCGTGATCGTTGTCGGTACACCAACACGAGCGGACGACGGCGATGTCGTCGATCATCGAACCGACGTGCGGCCACCAGTCGGTCACCTCAACTCCGCATTCACCACGAGGCCGATAGCTAATCTGCATCGGATAGAGCTTCGACATCAGTTTGCGCGGCCCACCGGCGAAGTCGCGCACATTTTTTCGGTAAAACGGCGACTTGAGCACCTTGTCCGCGACGGGAGATTCTTCGATCGTCAACCCGGCGTACTTGTTAAGTGCCGGTTTCGGATCGAATGATTCCATGTGGCTGACGCCGCCTCCCATAAAGAGCCAGATCACACTCTTGGCTTTGGGCTGTTTCTGAGGTTGGCCATCAATGACGCTTCTGGCCGCATCGTCATTCGCTCGAACGACGCGGTCGCGGTGCAGCATTGCCCCCATCGCCAAGCCGGTGAAGCCGCCGCCGAAATCCGCCAGAAAGCTCCGGCGAGTCCGATGGCAGGGGAACGATTCGTGATGCGTCGCCACAGTCAGGCTCCAGTCTGATTCGCAAAGTTCACAGGGCAGGGGAGTCAGGTTAGCTCGTTGCTCTGATCACACAAGTCGGAAATCTGATTGACGAATTTGCGGAAGTTTAGCAGCGGTTTCGGAATTCATCGTGGCTCAAGACGCGGATCGATTCACCGAAACGATGCCGAGCAGTCTGCTCGATCGATTGCCAGTTTCGTGGTCGGAAATGCAGATCAGCGAATCGTCACGAATTCGTGATAGTTCAACAGGACAAGCACGAGGTTTTCGCGGGCCCGCAATCGCGGGTCTGTTGCCGGAGCGAGTGAGCTGTTCAGCCCCGTTTTCGTCCGCGTCTGTTTAGCCGGATCGGCCAGCGCCGCAGTCTGGCGCAGCAAGAACGCTTCAGTCGTTGCAAGTTCCTCGGCGTTCGGGCTGCGATTGAGAACGCGTTCAAACAAGCTTCGCAGAAAATCAACATCGCTGGTCAGCGCGGTGCCGGCCGGAGCTTGCGACAACGTTCTCGCCAGCTTTCGGGACTGCGTCAGCGCGAGCGAACTGTTGGCGAGCGCCAGCGCCTGCTGCGGCATGATGCTGTCGGTTCGCTCGAAGCATTCGGCGGCCGAGGGGCCGTCAAAGAGTTCCAGCATCGTGGCTTGATCGTCAGGTGTGTGCCGGAAATAAAGACTGCGGCGCGGTGTCGTGTCGGCCGCTGTCGGTTCGAGTTCCGCACCGCCAAACGAACGATCGAGCCCCGAGGTCAGAGACCATATCGTGTCGCGCACCACTTCGGCCTCCATGCGACGCACGTTGGCCCGCCAGTAGAATCGGTTATCGGGATCGAGGCTCGCGTTTTGCAAGCGAGCCCGACGCGCAAGCGAGGGGTCGGAGATCGAATGGTTTTCAATCCCTCGCCCGCTCGTCGGGCGAGTGTCGAACGACGCTCGCCGATATGCCGCGCTGGTGACAATCAGACGGTGCAGACGCTTCAGACTCCAGCCGTTCTCCATGAATTCAACGGCCAACCAGTCGAGCAGGGCAGGGTGGGTGGGCGGTTTGCCGTTGAGTCCAAAGTTGGCAACGCTGGGAACGAGAGCCGTTCCAAAGTGGCGTTTCCATATGTGATTGACCGCAACGCGGGCAGTGAGCGGGTTGTCGTTACTCGTCAACCAGCGTGCGAGTGCGAGCCGGCGACCCGTGCTGGTGGTCGGATAAGTCGGGCCAAGAGACGTGTAAGCCGTATCCTCTTTGGCGGAGTTGGCCTTTGCGGATTCGACGGCAGCGCGAGCGGTGTTGAGCTTTGCCTCGGCCGCTTTGAGAGCCTCTTGCGCCTTTGCGTCTTGAGACTTCGCAGCAGTTGTCGCGATGTCGAATTGCTGTGCGGCGCGAATCACTTCGAGTTCCGCCTTCGCAAGCGTGGCGAGTCGCTCCGCACGACTGGCGATCGTAGCTCGAAGGGCCACATCCGGTTTCTCAGACGCAGGCGTCCGAGCGAAGTGCTTTTCGACTTCCGCAGCTATGCGAGCTTCAACCGCCGTCACCTCCGCACGAGCCACTTCGATCGATTTCAACGCCAGAACTGCCTCGGACTCCGCGGTTCGCAAGGCGAGCCGCAGATCCTCGACGCTGGGCTCAAACGGGATGATCCGCAAGGATTGGAACTCAGCGACTCCCTCGTGACACCACAGCGCGAAACGACCTGGTTGGCGAGGGGTCGGCATCTGGTAGGTCAGCTTCAGCTCGCCGTTGAACCAGATTTTCAACTCCTGTCCGCGGGCGGTGATTTCCAGTGTCGCGTCTTCGTTGACCTTCACGTTGGCGGGAACGATGCCAGCGGCGGGGTAGGCCTCCGCGCCGTTGCGACGGTGAAACGCTTGCACCGTCGAGTGACCCGTGCCCAAAGCCGTGTAAACGGCTTGCGCATCTCTGAGTTCAACCATGTCGAAAAACAGACCGACCGAACCGATCGAGCCACCTGTCAGCGTGCGATATTTCAACGTCGCTTTGAAATTCTGTGGATGATTCATCTGTGTCGCGATCGTGACGAAGTGGCCAGGCGTTTTGAGCTTGAGCTTCTTATCCTCGAAGACCCAATCGCCGCTGAGGATTTTCCAGAACTCTTTGTTGTGAGTCGCGAAATCTTCGTTGAGGAACGGCTGATTCATTTCGGCTGGGTTGTTGCCGGACAATCGCGATTCGGCTGCCGCCAGTTTCGTCTTTGCAGATTCGACGGCGCTTTGTTTTTTGACAACTTCCGCTTGAGCTTGCGTGACGGCGGCGTTGGCCTGCTCGATCAAGTCTTGCCGACGTTCAGCACGCAGTTCCGGATAGAACGCTTCGAGCGGCAGCTTGATGGGTTCGATGGGGGACAACGGTAGATTCAGGACACTCGGCACGCCGGGGTTGAGTGGCTTTTCGGTCACGGGATTCTTTTCATTGCCGCGATCCAGAAGAAACGTCGGCACGGCGAGGTCGGCATCGAACACAAAATCGTCGCCATCTTTCAGCTTGTTGCCGGGAGGCGCGCCCGCCGGCCAAATGCCCGTGAGGAGATCACTCTTGCCGGCGAGCTGATCGGTGCGGACGTTGAGCGGTTCGAAGAACGCTCGCAGTCGAAAATACTCTTCTTGAGCCAGCGGGTCGTACTTGTGGTCGTGGCAGCGACAACATTTGAATGTCAGCCCGAGGAACGCAGCAGACGTGAACTCCACGGTGTCGTGCAGCCAGACATTGCGATTGAAGACGTAATAATTGCGGCCAAGAAATCCCGTCGCGCGGCCGACGTCGCGATCGCCGGGAGCGACTTCATCGGCGGCCAGCATCTCCACGATCAGACGGTCGTAGCCTTTGTCAGCCGCGAGCGATTCGATGATCCAATCGCGCCAGCGCCAGATGTGCCGGCGCGAGTTGCGAAGTTCGTTGCCGCCCCGGCTGCCGTACCAATCGCTATACCGCCAGACGTCCATCCAATGCCGCGCCCAGCGTTGCGCGTGCTCTGGTGATTCGAGCAGGCGATCGACGACCTGCTCGTAGGCATCGGGTTCGTTGTCATTGAGAAACTCCTGCAGGTCGGTGGAGGTGGGCGGTAGTCCGACGAGGTCGATGAATAGTCGTCGCAACAAGGTCGCCTTGTCCGCTTCGGGCAGAGGCGTCAGGCCACGCGATTCGTGCTCGGCAGCGATGAATGCGTCGATCGAGTTGCGCAGTTGTCCGGCCCCCTCTCCCGAAGAAAGAGGGACTGGTGGGCGAACGGGTTTGTGAAATGCCCAGTGGTCGCGAGGGTCGGCGACCGGCTCGTCGGCGGGAGCATCCGCTCCGGCATCGATCCAACGGCGAAGAATGTCAATTTGCTCCGGCTTGAGCGGCTCCCCTTCAACCGGCATTTTTGTGCGGCCGTTTTCGCCGAGAAGGGCTGCGATCAATAGGCTCTTGCCGCTGTCGCCGATCACGATGGCTGGACCGCTGTCGCCTCCCTTAAGCGCGAACTTTGCCGTGTCGAGACGCAAGTTGCCCTTTTGTCGCAAGCCCCCATGACAGGCAACGCACTTGGCGGCCAGCAACGGCTTCACCTCTTTGAGGTAATCAATTTCTGCGGCATCAGCCATTGCGGCAATCCCGCATGACAAGCACGCGGCGCAGATCAGGATTCGCATCGGAAGGCCTCACGGGCAGGGTGTCGTCGGCAGAGCGGCAGTGTATCTCGATCGGCGAAGGCGGAGTACCGTTCGTTTAGATTACTCGGCCGGATCGCGTGGCAGGAAACGCAATTCGGCGTTCTGGTACTCCTTCGAATCCAGCAATTTGAGTACCTGATCCACGAACGGAAACTTCTGGTCGGCGAGATGTGCCTTCGAGTAAAGCTTCGCGAAGAACGCGGCTCGATCGGGCACTCTCCGAATTCCGTGAGCCCCTGCCATGTCGAGCAGCATATTGTTCTGCTTCATCAAGTCGATCACCGCTTGGCGACGTCGTTCGATCTCCTCATTGATGAGCTGACCGATCCGTTCGTTCGACGGCTCTTCCTGCGGTTCCAACGTCCGTTCGATCACCGGTAAGTGCTTGAGCAAATAACGCAACAACAACATCGGTCGCGGATCGAGACTCACCGCCACATGATCGAACTCATGACGGAGGATTTGCCCCTTCCAGACGTCCGGTGATTTGAACGTCACCGGCAGCCGAATCAGGTGCGTCAATTCGATTTTGAGCTCCACCTTAGTGACGTGGATTTTCACCTGCCAGCGGTCATTCTTTCGCGATTTCATCAGTCCGTATTTAAAGGAGTGATCCAGCAGAACATGAAAGTCGGCCCAGCCTCGCCGAGCTTTCACAAAATCCGGGTCGGAGTCGTAGACAACTTTGACTTTGCCGTCCGCGATGAGCTGCTTGAGTTCTTGCGGAGCAGAGTCATCTGGAATTGGCTCGTGCGTCGTGTCCGCTGATTTTTGTTTGTCGTTGCGAGCAGGCTGCCCACCAGGACCGTACTCGCTAAAAACCAAGTTGAATCCGCCGACAACAACCCCAACCAGCAGCAATAGTCCACGCTGCGAGCACTTCAAACTCCGCCGTGACTGGGGTCTGGGAATCATTTTGCGAGCATCATCCGAGCGACTCGTTCCAATCGAGAATCCGGCGCTTCGGGAGCCAGATCGGTCAGACAAGTTGGCAACCAGGCTGGTTTCGAAACTTTGTTGTCGGGCAGGGAGATCACTTTGGGAAGGTTGATCTCGGTCTCCGATTCTCCGAAAGCTGCTGTGTCGACAATTCGCAGAAACAAGCGTTTGTTGCTGATGAGTTTCGAGAGCTCACCAGCGAACTCGGCGCTCAAACCCAACCAAAGGATCAGATTTGGATCGGATCGTAGCGCGAGTCCCTGTTCGCCCGAAGTCGCGAGGAACTCTGCAAAGACCGATTGCAATTGTGGAATCGTCACGCCGTCATGAGTTCGAACGTATTCCAACAACGCCGCCGGAAGATCACCGCTTTGAGCGGGAGTTTTCCACGCCACATCAGTTTCCTCCGGTTCCAATTCGGTTGGATCAAACGCAAATGGCTTGTCTTCGAGGGAGTGCTCGTCACCTGCAGCTTTGGCTTTCTGCCGTTGCTCGGCTTCCAGCATTTGCAGCACGCGACTGTCGGGGGTCGCTGGACGGCAGCGTCCCTTGGCCCATTCGCGAAGCTGGAAGATTTTCTCTTCCATCGTGACCGACAGCGGCACGGTTTCCTCGCGAGCCTTTTCCAACGCCGCCTGCGTGATGCCGTCGGCACCGCCGTAGGTCTCCACCATCGCGGCCAGGACGACCTGTTCCAACTCGGCTCCGCTGTAGCCTTCACTCCGTTCCGCCAGCTTGGCAATGTCAAAGCTCGCGGAATCGAAGCCACGCTTGCGAAGATGGATTTCCAGAATCTGTTTGCGTTCGTGATAATTCGGCAAATCGACGAAGAAGAGCTCGTCGAAGCGACCGCGTCGTAGCATCTCAGGAGGCAGGCCGGTCACGCTGTTGGCCGTCGCAACGACAAACACGGGAGCCGGGTTCTCCTGCATCCAGGTCAGGAAGCGGCCCATGATGCGGACCATCGTCGAGTCTGATCCTGTCTCTGCGTTCGCGCCGGCAAAACCCTTTTCGATTTCGTCCAGCCACAGCACGGCGGGAGCGATCATCTCCATCAGAGCCAGCACGTCGCGCATGTTTTTCTCGGACTGCCCCTTGTCGCCGCTCAGCAGCGTCGCGACATCCAACCGCACCAGCGGAAACGCCAGCAACTTCGCGATCGCTCGCGACGTGAGACTCTTGCCGCAACCTTGCACTCCCAGAAGCAGCACGCCCTTCGGAGCCGGAATGCCACTCGATCGCGCCTTCTCGCTGAAGGCCAGCGAACGCTTGGTGACCCAATCCTTCAGGCCATCCAAGCCACCGATGTCTTTGACTCCCTCGGTCAGCTCCTGAAATTCGAGCATCTCCGAGCCTTGCACCATCACCTTCTTCTCGCCGATTAGCTGCGAGTAAATCTCCTCGTCGATTTCGCTCCGGCCAAGGAACGCTCGCTGGAACGACTTCCGAGCCTGCGCCGCCGTCAGTCCCAGCATCGTGCGGACGAGCCGCTCTTCCTGTTCCGACGAGACCAACAACGGGGCAGGGCGGTGTGCGTTCTCTCCCGCCAGCACCCCTTTCAATTCCGTGTGCAATTCGTCGAGACCCGGCAAAGGCAAATGAAACTTCAAGGCATCTTTTTGCAACTCAACCGGTATCTCCGTCTCCGGCCCCATGAACAACAGCGTCTTGTTCTGCTCGATGAGTGCCGGCATGAGGTCTCGCAACTGCCTCAAGATGTGCGGATCGGCCAGATGCGGATGAAAGTCCTTGAGCAAGAACAACTGGTCGCGTGGGAAGTCGGGCACATGTCGCAAGAACTCCGCCGCGTTGATCATTGCTGCCGCATTCCCGTCGAGCGACGGCTGCGCCCCACGAGTCACCGTCCACGTCACCAACCCGCGATCCATCTCCGTCGCCAACGCCGCCAACTCCCCCTCCCAACGCTCTTCCTCCCACGTCGAGAGAAACATCATCGAGAAGTGCGACAAGATGCGCGACTTGAGTTGCGCGAGTGTGTCTGCGGTAGCCATGCCGCTATCTTATCAAAGTTGATCCAGCGGGCTACGCCTCGCCAGCTCAACGCTTGGTGCTTGACTCCCAGACAATGCTAAATCATCGTGCTCGCGATTCCATTAGCCGCCGTCGAGAACACGTCGAGTTAGATCGCGCGAGGTTGACTTCACTGTTCGGCGTGCGTACCAAACCTGAGGAAAGGCGCAGTGTATGCCAAACGGCGATGACCAGAATTGGACGCGCATCTGTGCTGCCGTTGATGGATTCCGTGGTCGGTACGGGTGTTGGCCCACCAGCGTCCGCCTCCCGCCTAGAACCTTCGCGAATGTTGTCGGGCATGTCCTCAGTCCGGCGGGGTTCGCTTTGGTGTCGAGCGTATTGGAGATCATCTCCGACGACGATCTGGCAGAAAGAGTGGCGATCATCGCTGTGGGTGATGAAGGGACCGAGTTCCGGTACGGCGAAGACAAGGACGGACGGAAGCCGGAACCATCAGCTATCAGTTTCTTTGGAGATGCTGTACTCAGGGAAGGGCTGGACTATGGTCTCGACTATGTGACGATCGAGGACGCCAAAGGGAACGTCGTTTGGGCTGGCAAGGGCATTCAAGCAACGGCACCATCAAAGGGCACTAGGAAGGACAGCAAACGACCGCGTAAGCACAAAAAGAAAGCAAGCGGTGAGAAATGAGCGAGTCTTATTTTCTGAAGACGGCCGTCCATGGTCGTCATGAGTGCTATTCGGAGGACAGGCTTACTCAGGTTTTTGTTGCCAGTTTCAACTCCTCTCCAAACATCCGCCGAGCGGTGGGCAAGCTCCTTTCGATCAAAGAAGCAAACCCCGTGAAGCTCAAAGCTGACTACCAGGTGCATGACGGTGCCGGTCGAATCGACGTAGTGCTTTATAGCGAGACCAAGGAAGTCCGCCGCATCGAGAACAAGATCGACGCACCCCTGACGAAGTCCCAGATGCGTCGGTATTCGCGAAATGGCAACGGCAAGAAGATGCGCGTCGTCGCGTTCGTGAAGCGTTATCCGGCGGAGGCGGCCGTTCTAAAGGAATTCGGCGTTTTCAGATGGTCATCTCTCGACCGGCTGCTCGGGATCGAGAAACTCGACTCAACGAACACCGATGGTTTCGTATCAATCAACTTCCACCAACATCTGAAGGATCTCGGAATGGCAAAAGTAGACAGCATTTCGCTAGCCGAGCTACGCGATTTAGCCAAGGCGCTACATACGCTCAGAACGAAGCCTTATCCATACCTTTCCCTTTCGCGGACCAATTTCTTTGAGACCGCGACGAATGTTTTTTCAATCTGCCAAGACGCGATTGAGGAAGCACGCAAGGACCCGGAGTTGCGCGAGCGAATCGGGACAGCTTTCCGTTTCAATCCTGAAATCAGTTATGTGGTTAATGAGGATGACGGTCGGAAGAAACTCACCGCAGTCCTTCTCACCGCGCGAATAATGCTGAAGAAGCCAGTAAACGACATCAAATCGATTCAGGCGGGAATCGCAATCGCAATTGGGGCTCAGGAACTCACGAAATTCGCAATCGGCACATGGTTTATGGATCCCGACTGGCACTATACCACCGAAATATTCGCGAAGGAGGCGACGCATCAAGTCAAGCGAGAGCTACAGGCGGATGACTTCGTTCGCTTCTGCTTAAAGCGCTGGCGGAAGAAACTGCTCCAGCACAAGTGATTGGGCGACTTGCGGCGAACCAACGGATGAAGCAGACCGTGATCCTCTGTCCTGTTTTCGCGCGGCATGAAGGTCTTGTTGGCGGCCCCGACAACTTGCTCTTCAAGGTCG